>OKVD01000032.1_pt1 | contig 168728 bp, 125 predicted proteins | sample 1606881 | NCBI WGS metagenome assembly OKVD01 (sample SAMN03281011, study PRJEB24777) | human gut metagenome | isolation source: fecal sample PR176 from 1 month old male Indian infant, caesarean delivered... | place: Singapore | collected 2006-01-13
ATCCTCATACATGAAGCAACAACGAATGAGGATAACGAAAGAATACAGGAAATTGAGATATATTACCGATTTATCGGAAAAGTTGAGTAATCAACAAGAGTAATATTTTTAACTAAGGGAAACCGGGCTGAGCCTTCCGGATATATCAATGCTGGAGCATCTGGCAAGGGAGCTTGACGTCAGCGTGGTGGAACTTCTATGCGGGGAGAGGAAGGAGGAGAATATCCGGAAAGACGCCGTGGAAGAGCTTCTGGTGGACACTATGAGCGATTCCCTGAGAAAAGAGAAAAGGGTGCGAAGGCGCTGTTTGATACTTTTAGCCACCGTGATGGTTCTGGCTGTTCTGACTGTTTTCTATGGAAGGACCGTGATCAACTTTGCGCTGGACCGGTTTTCAGAAAAATTCGAGACGTCGTACCATACCAGCGAGTTCGAGATTGTGAGGAAGAGAGACCAGAAACCGGAGGGCTGTTTCATTTATAAAGAGCCTGCCGGACAGTTCAGGAACAACTATCATGTGATGGAGATCACAAGCGACGGAAGTATCCGGGAGTTGTTTATATTGGAAGAGACGGGGATGGATTTGGACCGGTCGCCTCTTCTTAAAATGGAAGATGACTGCCTTTACGTCCTGTTTGACGGCATGGACAACGAGGACCGGACGGAGCGGGTCTATCAGGGGTCTATCGGGGCGGATCCCCAGGGATTTCTGCCGCGTCTGTTCCGGTACGATTTTCAGTCGGGGCAGGTGAAGGCGGTGCCTTTGCCCGATGAGAAGCACTCACTTCTCATAGATGCATTTACGTATCAAGGAGAACCTGCGGCCGTCACGCAGAAGTTCAAGGGGCTGCTGTTCGGCATCAATCTGGGATTTTATAAAGGAGACCGGCTCTGTATATCGGCAATGGATGCCGCGGATGGGCAGCAGGGGACTTCTGTGCAGTGGAACCGATACTTTGAAAATCTGACAAAGGACGGCGGGATCCGGTCAGCCGGATGGCTGGATGGGGACTCCTACTATCTCGCAGCTCCAGACGGAATCAGGGAGCTGGATCTCAAGTCAGGAGGCACAAAACTGGTGAAGGAGATGAATCTGCGGCTCTGCGGGCGCGCGGAGCTTAAGAAGACGGCGCTGCCGGAAGGCCCGGAATGGGCGGTAGTATGTTCCATGGCGGAAACGGTGGGGGAGTATGGCTATCCGCAGGAATGGAAGACGGTTGTCCTGGGGGTGGACGAGTCTTTTGAATCTATGGGCCAAGTGGAACTGCCTCTGTATGCGTCTGCCGTGGAATGGGGGAAAACCAGCGTTATGATATCCGACGGGGGAGAGGAGTTTCAGAGTATACTGGTGGACTTAAAGTCCATGACGGGCCAGGAGGCGGTCCGCGCCGGACGCGGGGAACTGAAGAGCAGCCTGTATGGAGCATCCTGGCAGCAGAGGAATCCGTACCGGACAGATGCGCTGGAGGAAAGTACCATTCAGTGGGTCTATTTGGAGGGCAGCGGGGAGTACCGTCTGTCCGGGACGGAAAAGGGAATAAAAGAGAAATAAAATATTAAGTAATTCTTACATTTAAAAAAGGGGTTGTACTTTTACCCCATATGGTGTTAAGGTATAGAAAGAGCAGACGGCGGTAGTTTTTAACCGGACGGCGCTCAATTCTTAAAAGGTTTTAAGGTAAGGTGAATGAGTATCAGAATGAAGAAAACAGGAATGCTTGTAAGAGGTGCCCTGCTGGCGGCAGTATTTATCGTAATGTCGGCACAGGCTGTACTGGCAGATGACACGACCAGATTCGTACCGGGAACAAAGGTAAACGGCATCGGGATCGGCGGACTTACCGTGGATGAAGCGAAAACACAGATAGAAGGCTTTTACAGTGCAGATTACAAGTTGACGATAAAGGAGAAGGATGGTAAGACTGAGACTTTAAAGGGCGGCGACGTCGGATACAAGGCGGCGGCCCCGGAAGGACTCTCGGACATTCTCGACGAACAGAACGCCTCGGGGCGTGTGTCCGGACCTTCGGCGGACAATTCCCACAGCGTGAATATGAGCGTACAGTTTGATGAAGGAACTCTGACGAATGCGGTGAATGGACTTTCCTGTATCAGCGGGTCAGATATCGTAGTGACGCAGAATGCCCATATTACGGCATATCAGGAGGGAACTCCCTTTACGATTATCCCGGAGGTGCAGGGGAACAACGTGGATAAGGAAAAGGTTCTGGCTCTTATCAGGGAAGCTGTGAAATCAGGCAGCAGTGAATTGGATTTAGTTGCAACCGGCTGTTATGTGACTGTCAGTGTAACCGCGGAGGACGCGGCGCTTAAGGATCTCTGCGACACCATGAACCGATGCAGGGACATGGTTATTACGTATCAGTTTGGAGAGCAGACAATAAAGCTCGAAGGTGAAACCATCTGTACCTGGATTCTCGGAAGCACCCAGGAGGGGCTTGTGGATGTGAATTACGATATGGCTGCGGCGTTTGTAAAATCCATGGCAGATCAGTTTGATACGGCCGGAAAGACGCGGGCATTCCATACGACAACGGGAAAAGATTTGAATCTTACCGGCCCCTATGGATGGCAGATTGACCAGGCGGGCGAGACGGCATCGCTGATCGCCATGATCCGGACCGGACAGAGCCAGTTAAGGGAACCATTATACAGCAAGAAGGCCCAGGACAGGACCACGGACTGGGGAAAGACGTATGTGGAGATTGATTTGACGAACCAGCATGTCTACATGTATCAGGATGGGAATCTGGCCTGGGATGCGCCCTGTGTGACGGGGAATGTATCCAAGAATTATACGACTCCGGAGGGGATCTACAGTCTGACCTATAAGCAGACGGACAGAGTGCTCCGCGGCGAGAAGAAGGCAGATGGCACATACGAGTATGAGAGCCATGTGGATTACTGGATGCCGTTTAACGGAGGCATCGGACTCCATGATGCCAGCTGGCGAAGCAAATTCGGCGGCACTATTTACCAGTACGGCGGAAGCCATGGCTGTATCAATCTGCCTTCGGGAAAGGCTAAGACTCTTTACGATATGGTTTACACCGGTATACCGGTTATCTGTTATAATTAGTTGAGTAGAATATTTTTTATAATATTAAAAAAAGTCCGGGCCTGCCGGACACGCTGACGGTCGGCGTGTTTGGCAGGCCCGGACTCTTTATTCTGCCTCGCGGCATTCCGCCGAACGCAGGTAAGAGAATCTCAAAGAATGAACTGTCTTGTCAGCTGCCATTTTGATTGACAAGACAGATGGATTATGGTAAATTTAAACAAAAGGGCAGTACTGTTTTTGGCGAAAGTGTCAGAGTGATGAAGGAAGTACAGCCATTTCCGAACGTGATAACAGATAACAGATAACAGATAACAGAAATGAGAAATAAGAAGGGAGATGGGAACATGGATGAGATCATGCCTCATATCAGGCTGTCAAGGGAACAGGCCGCGGACTATGTGCTTCTGCCCGGGGACCCGCAGAGGCTGGACCGGATTGCGGAGTGCCTTGAAGAGGCGGAAGAACTGGCTTATAACAGGGAATACCGGAGCCTGAGAGGCGTCTACAAGGGCGTTTCGGTTATGGCGGTATCCACGGGGATCGGCGGAGCGTCCACCACCATAGCGGTGGAGGAGCTGGCGAGAATCGGTGCGAAGGCGATGATCAGGATCGGAAGCTGCGGTGCTTTAAAAAAGGGGATCCGGCTGGGGGACTTAATTCTCGTAAACGGCGCCGTGCGGGATGACGGTGCCTCGGTCACGTATGTGGACAGTATTTACCCGGCCATACCGGACACGGAACTGTTAGTGGCATGTATGGAGAGCGCAGAGGAGCTGGGAGCGAAGACCCATGTGGGAATCGCCAGGAGCCATGACAGCTTTTATATCGATGACGAGGAGGCGGTCAGCACCTACTGGGGAGAGAGGGGCGTGCTCGGCTCCGATATGGAGACGGCGGCGCTGTTTGTCGTCGGAAGGCTGCGGGGCGTGAGGACGGCCTCTATCTTAAACACGGTCGTGGAGTGGGAGGATTCTCTGGAGGAGAACATTAACAGCTATACAGGCGGAGAGTCCGCCATGATGCAGGGGGAACGGATGGAGATTCTTACAGCGCTTGAAGCGTTTGTACGAATAGATAAAAACAAACAGGGAGGCAATTCGTATGAGTAATATTTTTAAGACCAAATTGAATGCAGCATGTATCGTTCTGATTCCGGCCTGTATCGGAATCAACTATTTAGGGAAGCTGTTCGCGTCAGTCCTAAAGCTGCCGTTATGGCTGGATTCCATCGGAACCTGTATCGGCGCGGTGCTGGGAGGTCCGATCATCGGAGGAATCTGCGGCGCGGCGAACAACTTAATCTACGGCTTTACCACAGGCGATTCCATCACCCTGGTCTATGCGCTGACCAGCCTCGGTATCGGCGTTTCTGTCGGAATCATGGCAAGGCTCGGACGCATGAAGAAGCTTTCCGGCGCTGTTTTAACGGCATGCGTGGCCGGATTTGTGGCAGTTCTCATCTCCACACCGCTCAACATCCTGTTCTGGGGCGGTACTACCGGCAACCTCTGGGGCGACGCGGTATTCGCATGGTCTCAGGCTTCCGGCCTTCCGGTAGCTCTGGGCTCCTTCCTGGACGAGGTGATTGTCGATGTTCCGGATAAGCTGATCACACTGCTAATTGTGTTTGCCATTATCAAGGGACTGCCGAAGAAGCTGACCTCCCTCTATGAGATGGGCGATGAGGTGGAAAGCCTCGATTAATCATGAAATTTTAAATGAAGGATGGAGCGTTTTATGAAAAGTATCAGCCTTTTTGTGGACAAAGATACGTATTTGACCAGGCTGCATCCCTTTGCCAAGATGCTTTACATCGTGGCGGCCATCAGTGTGCCCTTAATCACGGGCACACTGTGGATGTTCGGCGTGTTTATCGCAGTCAGCCTGGGACTGCTCATCAGCGGAAAAATCATTAAAAAGGTCTTTCCGCTGATTGCTTTTTCGTTTACCATCATTATCACGGTCTTTCTGATCCACGGTCTGTTCAACCGGGAGAATCAGAATGTCCTGGCGGCCTTAGGGCCGCTTAAGTTCTATAAGGAAGGGCTTCTCTACGCTTCCAGGATCGGGCTTAACATCTTAAACATGCTTCTGGCGTTCGCCATGTTTGTGCTGACTACGAAGCCGGCCACCCTGGTGGATGATTTAGAGCAGGCGGGCTTTTCCCCGCGTTTCGGATATATGATCAGTTCCGTGTTTCAAATTATTCCGCAGATGATGGGAACGATGAATACCATCATGGATGCACAGCGGAGCAGAGGGATGGAGACGGAAGGAAGCCTGTTCGTGAGGGCGAAGGCATTTATCCCGCTGATCTCTCCGGTGGTAAGCAGCTCTCTCATCAATACCAGGGAGAGGGCCATCGCGCTGGAGGTGCGGGGCTTTGATTCGAAGACAAAGAAGACATTTTTAAGCGATCACAAGATCAAGGGGCGCGACAGGGCATTTATGGTTCTGATGGTCCTCCTGATTGCAGGTTCTATCGTATGGAGGGTGATAAGATGGCTCTGATTGAAGTGACAAATTTGAAATACCGTTACCCTCATACGGAAAAGCTGGCGCTGGACGGCCTTGAATTTCAGGTCGAAAAGGGCAGCTTTATCGGGATTGTCGGTGAAAACAAGGCTGGCAAGAGCACACTCTGTCAGGCTCTTGTTGGCCTTGTACCCACGATGTTCAAGGGCGCTTATGGCGGTAAGATCGTGATCGACGGGCAGGAAGCGGCCAAAACACCGGTGGCGCTGCTGTGTCAGAAGGTGGGACTGATCTTTCAGAATCCATTTAACCAGCTTTCCGGGGCGAAGGATACGGTATTTGGAGAAATTGCCTTCGGCCTGCAGAATTTAGGCGTGCCGCGGGAGGAGATCGTGTGCCGGGTGGAAGAGAATTTAAGGCTGCTCGACATCGAACAGTACCGCGACAGGAACCCCTTCGATTTATCGGGAGGACAGACGCAGAGAGTCGCGATCGCCAGCATTCTGGCCATGCAGCCGGAGATTATCGTGCTCGACGAACCGACCTCCCAGCTGGACCCTCAGGGAAGCGAGGAGGTGTTCCGGGTGGTGGATAAGCTGTCCAAAACCGGAATTACCATCATTATGGTGGAGCATAAGATGGAAAAACTGGCCTCCTACTGCGATAAAATCCTGCTTCTCCACGATGGGAAACAAGTTGCGTACGATACGCCGGAGAAGATATTCTCCAGAGATGACTTAGAAGAACTGGGCGTGGAAGCGCCGGTGTTTACAAGAGTCTGCCGGAAGCTTTCCGTGTGCAGAAAAGAGGAGGGAAAGCGCCTCTATCCGGTGACGATGGAGCAGACCATGGCCTTGCGGGATCAGTTTCCGGCGGGGTTAAGCGGAAAGAGAGTGGGGGCAGAAAGACTGCCGGCTGCCGCCGAAAGAATGTCCGGGGAAATCTTCCGTATAAAGGACCTGTCGTTCCACTATCTGGAGCATGTGCCTGTTTTGGAAGGCCTTGCCATGGAACTGGATACGAGACCCACGGCGGTGATTGGCCAGAACGGTGCCGGCAAGACGACGCTGGTCAAGTTGTTAAAGGGGCTTTTGAAGCCGGTTTCCGGGTCAATCCTGTTTGGTAATGAGGATATCTCGGAGCGGACGGTGGCGCAGCTGGCCAGCAGTGTGGGGTATGTATTCCAGAATCCGGATGACCAGATCTTTAAAAACCGTGTGAGGGACGAAGTCATGGTGGGCCCCCTTAATATCGGCATGAGCCGGGAGGCGGCGGAAAAGCGGGCCAGAGAAGCCCTTTCCATGGTAGGACTCTTAGATGCGGCGGAAGAAAATCCCTATGATCTGGATTTATCAGAGCGGAAGATGGTGGCAATCGCCTCGGTTGTGGCCATGGATACACAGGTCCTGATTCTGGATGAGCCGACCATTGCCCAGGATGCCAGAGGACGCGCAGTCATAGGATCAATTGTAAGAAAACTGAGTGATTCCGGAAAGTTTGTGCTGGCGATTCTCCATGATATGGATTTCGTGGCGGAGTATTTTGAGCGGGTTATCGTGATGGCACACGGAAAGGTGCTGGCCGATGGACCGAAGGAGTCCGTATTTTATGAGGTAGACGCCCTGGCGGCTGCAAAGCTGGAACAGCCCCACACAGCGGCCCTCTGCCGGAAACTGGGGTATGAGGGGGCATTTATGACAGTGAATGATATAAACGACAGAAAAGATGGGACTGCGGAACAGGAGTGATGGATCGAGTGGACGGAGATAAGAGAAGACAGCAGATCATGGAGATACTGAATCAGGAGACGTCTCCCGTGTCCGGAGCGGAGCTGGCGAAGCGGGCGGGAGTGAGCCGTCAGGTCGTGGTTCAGGATATCGCCCTTCTGCGGGCCGAGAATAAGGAGATCATGTCCACAAATAAGGGATATGTTCTCTATAAACCCCAGCAGGGGGCAGAGAAGGCGCGCGTCCGCGTCTTCCGGGTGAATCACGATACGGAGCATATGCTGGACGAGCTTCAGACGATCGTGGATTACGGAGGAAGAATTCTGAACGTATCTATTGAACACGCACTCTACGGCCAGATCAGTGTGGATTTAATTATCAACAACCGGCTGGATGCGCTGGAATTCGTGAATCAGATGGCGATGAGCAGGGATCAGCCGTTAAAGGCCCTGACCGGCGGCTGCCATTACCACACGGTGGCCGCGGATTCGGAAAAGAATCTGGATATGATAGAGATGGAGCTCCAAAGAAAGGGATATCTGGTCTAGACCGGATATCCCTTTTTGACAGCCGGCGGCAGCCTTCAGGCTACTAGTACAGCATTGCGCAATTAACAGTGAATATAGCACCCGCTATCTGCGTCAGGAGCACGCCCACGAAGCTAACCGTAGGGTCCACTACGCCGTCGCTTCGTGGACGCACACCTGACGCAGATATCAGGCACTCTATTCACCATTAATTACGCAATGCTGTACTAGCTGCAGAATACAATGATCTTTTCCGGCGTGGTCATGGCCGGGATACTGCGCGTGGTGGTACTGTAGAGTACCAGCAGGTAGTGATTCGCCGGTGTGCCGTAGTAGATCTGTCCGTTGGCCATAAGTACTTCGGTCCCGCCTCTTTCCGACAGGTTTAATTTGAGTGTCGCATCTGAATTAACCAGATTTTCGTCAAAATAGTCGAAGGCGGCAAAGAGGCCGTCATCCGTCTCTGCAATCAGGACTGCGTGATAGCGGGGCGGATAAATGAGTGGGGTGGGGACCGAACTGTCATAGAATGCGACAATGGGGTCTCCGGGCTTTAACGTCTCCTGGCCTTCCACATAGGTGAGGGGGGTGACAGTAAAGGTAACAGGGCCGATATCCTGCGTCATGACGAAAAATAAAAGGGTGCAGTCCTGCGTGCCGTCTGCTGTCTGCATGGGGGTGATGGAGGTGATGGTTCCATAAACCGGTGTAAACTGTGCCATGTGATATTCCTTATGCATACACTTTCTATTTATCATATGAAAGGGGACGGCGATGCGTGAAACGGAATAAATATGAAAAAATTTCAGGTTACAAAAATATTTAGAAAATATCTAAAAATAGCGAAATGTGACTAAAATTTTGTCAGATATCGAGTAAATTACAATGGACAGGTTGTGATAGGTTTAGTATAATGGAAGTGTCGCGTAAATATTTTCAGTCTTTTTGTGAGATGCGTGACAGCTGTATACGGAGGAGAGGAGAATCAGACATGGAAAACAGCAGGTTTGCAGTGATCAGTGACAGCTCCTGTGATTTACCCGATGAGCTGACTGCAGCGAAGGAGATCACGGTGGTGCCGTTCTATGTTTCTTTTGACGGAGAAACCTATAAAAAAGAGGGAACGGAAATCGGCATCCGCGAATTTTACCGGGAGATGGTGGAGCAGCCCGGTGTATATCCCAAATCTTCCATGCCGTCGATCCAGGATTATGTCGACGTATTTCAGCCGTTTGCACAGGCGCACATTCCTGTTCTGTGTATCTGCATCACGACGAAATTCAGCGGTTCCATGCAGTCCGCGCTGAATGCGAAGGAGATGGTGCTGAGCCAGTATGAGGATGCGCAGATTGAAGTGATAGACGCAACCGTGAACACCGTACTTCAGGGGCTTTTTGTGCTGGAGGCCGTCTCGATGAGAGAGGAAGGGATGACCCTTTCGGAGGCCGTGGCGGCACTCGACGAGATCAAGGAGAGCGGCCGGATTTTCTTTACGATCGGAAGCATGGATTATCTGCAGCACGGCGGAAGAATTGGGAAAGTGGCCGGAGCTGCGGCTTCTGTGCTGGGGATCAGGCCCATCATTACCCTGAAGCAGGGAGAGATATTTCCAAGCGGAATATCGAGGAGCAGGAGAAAATCGATCGATAAGGTGATCGTTCTTTTGCTCGATTATTTGAAGGAAAACGGGCGGCCCATAAGCAGCTACCGGTTTACCATAGGCTTTGGCTATGACCGTGAAGAGGCGGTTTTATTTAAGGAACAGGTGCTTTCAGCGCTCAGAACCGGGGGGTATGAGATGGAAGATGCCTGGATCAACCAGATTGGTGCGACGATTGCCGTTCACACGGGGCCGTATCCGCTGGGAATCGGAATTATCAGACGTCATAAAAAAGAAAGGCAGGGAGAATGAGTTATCTTGCAGCAGGCGTGATTGCTTTTGGTATGTTTTTACTCTATGATCTGAACAGCTTTACCTGGAAAAACCGCATTCTGCACACCTTTTTCCTGATCGGGAACGTGATTCTGCTGGCGTCTACGGCAGCCTGTTTCATCACACTGATCCGGGCGTACGGAGCGCCGGTCTGGAGAATTGTGATTTTTGGTGCGCTGGCCGTGAGCCAGGCAGCACTGCTGATCTACACACTGTTTTTTGCATTGCCGTTTGAGAAAACGTATACCAGGCTGGAAGAAAACCCGCCAGTGTACACAGAGGGCGTTTATTCCCTCTGCAGACACCCGGGGGTGGTGTGGTTTTTCTTTCTGTATCTCTTTCTCGCCCTCTTAACCGGGCAGAGACTGATGATGGCTGTGTGTATCTGTTACAGTGGGCTCAATGTTTTGTATGTCTGGTTTCAGGACCGGGTTACATTTAAAAGAACGCTTTCAGGCTATGAGGCGTATCAGAGGGAAACGCCATTTCTGATACCCACCGGAAAGAGTATCAGCAAATGTGCCGGGTACTTCCGGACAATGGAGGAGGACGGGGATGAAATTTGAAGAAAAACTGAAGGAGCGTAAGGATTGGGAGCTCTGGAAGGAATACTGCGGTTTTCTGGATTTAACCATAGATGAGTTTATGGCGATTCAGAACCGGCTTATGCTGGAACAAATTCGTAAATGGAGGACCAGCGGGATCGGTAAGACGATTTTGAAGGGCAGGAATCCGGAGACGATCGAAGAGTTCCGGAAAATGGTGCCATTAACCTCTTATGAAGACTATGCGGACAGTCTGTCCTTAAAGGACAAATCCATACTTCCGGACGATCCTGTGGTTTGGATTCAGACGACGTGGGAGGGCGGAAGGCATACGATCAAGCTGGCTCCCTATACCCGGAGCATGCTGGAGACGTACCAGAATAACATGCTTGGCTGTCTGATGCTGTCCACCAGCAGCGGGCGGGGAGACTTCGATGTCAATCCGAAGGATACCATTCTCTACGCGCTTGCACCACTTCCCTATGCGACGGGAATCTTCCCTCTGCTTCTCAACGATGCGATCAGCATCGAATTTCTTCCACCGGTCAAGGAAGCCCAGAAGATGTCGTTCAGTGAACGGAATAAAAAGGGCTTTAAAATGGGCTTAAAGAAAGGGATTGACTTCTTTTTTGGCGTCGGAAGCGTCACGTATTACGTCAGTCTCAGCATCGCGTCTCTCGGTTCCGGTCATAAAAGCGGAAGCGGTTCGGGAGGCGGAGACGGAAAAAAGAAGATTTCCATCAGTCCTGCTATGGTGGTCCGGCTGCTTAAGGCGAAGCATCTATGCAGGAAAGAGGGGAGAGACTTACTTCCAAAGGATTTGTTCCGTCTGAAGGGTTTTATGTGCGCCGGAACGGACAACCGCCTCTACCGTGACGATTTGGAGAAGCTGTGGGGCGTGCGCCCCATGGAGATATTTGCCGGAACGGAGCCGACGTGTATCGGAACGGAGATCTGGAGCCGGGACGGCATGTACTTTTTCCCGGATGCCTGCTTTTATGAGTTCATCCCGGAAAAGGAGATGGAGCGGAGTCTGGCGGATCCCTCCTATGAACCGCGTACCTGCCTCATGAACGAGGTGGAGGAGGGCGAGAAGTACGAGCTTGTGATCTCGGTGCTGAAGGGCGGCGTCTTCATGCGTTACCGTGTGGGGGATGTCTATCGATGCATCGCCCTGGAAAATGAGCGGGATCAGGTTCGATTCCCCAGATTCGAATACATAGACCGGATTCCAACGGTGATTGATATCGCCGGATTTACAAGAATCACGGAGAATTCCATTGGCCGGGTCATCGGCCTGTCCGGACTGAAGGTGAAGGACTGGGCGGCGGCCAAGGAGATTACGGAGAATAAGCGGCCATTTCTGCACATGTATGTGGAGATGGAGCCGGAGTGCCTGTTTTCATCTGCCGTAACCGTCAACATATTAAAGGAGCACATGGGGGTCTATTTCAAATACGTCGACGAGGACTATAAGGACTTGAAGAAGATACTCGGAATCGACCCTCTGGAGATCACGATCCTGCGGTGCGGTACGTTTGATACGTATTACCGCGGGGGCAAGGAGAAGATGCGGCGGATCAATCCTACCCAGTATGAGATCGGAGAGCTTTTAAAGAGTCAGGAACTGGTTTCCGCTTTTGGAAGGAGGCCTGAGAGAAGTGTATAACTACTCATTTATCTCTGTGACGGCTCTGTTTTGCTACATGATCTTATTTGTGGCGTTCATGGCCGCGCAGAAGACGAAAATCATCCACTCATTTCTGGTAGTGCTGGCCGCGTTTTTACTGTGGACAGGCGGTTCTCTCGCCATGCGTATGGAGCTGTGGCCGGGAGTGGAATTCTGGTTCCATTTTTCCATAGTGGGCCTGATTATTCTGCCCTTTACGTTTTTTAACTTTATCTATGCGCTGGTGGATTCGGATGACACCATCCTGTGGTGGTCGTGGTTCATACTGGCGGTGATTAATAATGTGGCCAACATCAAATGGGGCTTCTATATTCCATGCCCGGAGGTGATAAGGCTGGCTAACGGATCTGCCGGATTCGTGTACCATATCGGCTGGCCCATTATTATCCTGTTTATCACCATGTCGTTTCCGATCATCCATATGTTTTACCTGGTGCATAAGTCGTACAGGAAGAACACGGTGGAACGAAATCAGCTGAAGCCAATCTTTGCAGGAATCGTAATTCTGTTTATCGGCCATGCCGGAACTCTGGTGCCGGTGTTCCGCGGATTCCCGACAGATGTCCTTTCAGGCATCATTAACGCAGGATTCATGTTCTATGCATTATATAAAAAGCATTTATTCCGGCTGACACTCCTGGTTTCCAGAGGAGTGGTTTACGGAATCAGTACGTTGCTGGTGGCACTGCTGTTTGCCAATTACATCAATCCGCTCCAGGAGTTTATTCAGAGGAAGATGCCAGTATTTGCGGGAAGCAGCCTTCTGATCGTGGCGGTGTGCTTCGCGCTGGTTACGTTCTTGCTTTCATCGGTGGTGAAGACATTTATCGATATTCTGTTTACTAAGGGGGAACTGGTCCAGACGGAGAATTTAAAGAAATTCAGCACAGCAGTGTCAAAGAGCCTTGAGGTGGCAGATATCGTGGAGGAGATTTCGACGGTTATCCAGGAGACGCTGGCGGTAGAGACTATCTATATCTGTCTGGCCGACCAGGCGGGAAAGGATTATGAGACGGCGCACCGGTCCCGTCCCATCAGCGGCGTAAACATTACCATACGGGGGGACAACCCGATGGTGGAGTGGATGCGCCAGAACAGGCGGTGTATCCAGATATCGGAATTCCGCAGGACCGTGCTTTTTAAGTCCATGTGGGAGGAGGAGAAGCAGCTGATCCGGGAACTGGGAATCCAGTGCATGCTTCCGCTGCAGGATGAGGAAAGCCTGGCTGGAATCGTGCTTCTGGCCTCTAAAAAGAAGGGGAAATCCTACGGCTACGATGATTTGAATTTCCTGGAATCAGTCAGTTCCATAGCGTCTATCGCGGTCCGCAACTCCAGGCTGTATGAGAAGGCCTGCATGGAAGCCCGGACGGATGAGCTGACCGGGCTTTTAAACAGGAAGTATTTCTATGAGCTTTTGAATCAGCAGTATGAGAAGAAGCCGAACAGGGAGCTGGCTCTGATCATCATTAACATCGATGATTTTAAGCTGTATAACCAGCTCTACGGCATGAAGGAGGGGGACGCTGCCCTTCAGAATGCGGCGAAGATTATCAGCGCCACAGTGGGAGAGCGCGGTTATGTGGCCCGCTACAGCGGAAAGGAATTCGCGGCTGCGCTGCCTGATTTCGATGTGCTGGCGGCCAGGAATATCGCAGAATCTATACGGATGCAGATTTTAAATATGAACAAGAGGGCCACGGATTACGCCTTAAAGGTGTTGACTGTGAGCTGCGGGATCTGTACCATCCCATATTCAGCCAGCAATATCAAGCAGCTGGTGGAGAACGCGGACATGGCTGTATTTTCCGTGAAGCGGAAGGGGAAAAACGGCGTCATGGTCTATGACATCGGATCCCACATCGACGGAAATGCAAAGGGCGGTGAACCGCTGGTGAGAGAGGAGGTCTATACCTCGTACCAGTCTACCATCTATGCGCTGACCGCCGCTATTGACGCCAAGGACCATTATACCTTCAGCCATTCAAGGCATGTGGCGGAGTACGCGGGGATTCTGGCGGAAGAGTACGGCATGAGTGAAGACTTTATCGAGCTGGTGAGGGAGGCCGGGCTTCTCCACGATATCGGAAAGATCGGGATCCCGGAACATATTTTAAACAAGCCCGGAAGGCTGGAGCCGGAGGAGTATGAGACCATGAAGGGACATGTGGAAGCGGCTATTGGCATCATCCGGAACCTTCCGTCTCTGGATTACGTAATACCGGCTGTTATCGGCCACCATGAGCGGTATGACGGCAAGGGTTATCCAAGGGGAATCGCGGGAGAAGATATACCGCTCTCCGCAAGAATTCTCTGCATTGCGGATTCTTTTGACGCCATGGTGTCAAAAAGGTCCTACAAGGACCGCTGCTCCCTGGAATTTGCCATGGAGGAGATATTGAAACAGGCCGGAAGGCAGTTTGATCCGCAGCTGGCGCCGCTGTTCGTGGAGGCGGTCCAGAAGGGGAAAATCAAACCCGAAGAGGAGTAAGGGTGGCTTCGCGCACAGAAAGGTTCTTCCCCGCCTCCAGGTGCGTCCTGGCACAGGGGGAGTTGATATCCCGCGTCTGCCTTGCTTCCTGCTTGCCATAAAAATGAACGTGACTGTCGGACACATAATGCGTGTGTTCGCCAGTCACGTTCATTTTTATGACTAGTGCCTCCCGGCGTAAATATGTCGGTATATAGCATCTGATATCCGCGTCAGGTGTGCGTCTGCGAAGCGACGGCGTAGTGGGCGCTGCGACTAGCTTCGCAGGCGTGCACCTGGCGTGGAGAGCGGGTGCTATATGCTGGCGTATTTACGTCGGGAGGCACTGGTATTCAGATGGCGGCACACTGGGATATCAACTCCCCCTGTGCCGGGACGCACCCGGAGGTGGGGAAGAACCTTTCTGTGCGCGATGCTTTGAATTTAGAAAAAGCGAAAAGGTAAAAGTTGTAAGCGGGGGATTGAAAAAAATTTGTTTTTATATGAGAGAGGATCGTAATAAAAATGTCATAAAATCTTATCAGAAAAGGGTTGGACATCATGCATGGCCATGCGTTATAATAAACACATTAACTAATTGCTAGTAAAGAGGTAGGAATTAAATGGAAAGAGAAAAACCACGCAGCAGAAAGAAAAAGCGGCTGGGCGTAAAGTTCTGGGCAGCTGTCTGCGGCGGTATCGCAGTGGCGGCGGCCGCCACGGTTACCGTGTTGTACATACAGACGGGAAAGCAGTATCGTACTGTGTTTTTCCCAAATACGACTATTAACGGCATTGATGCGTCGAAGAAGACTGTGGATGAAGTGAAGCAGCTGATCGCTTCGGGCATCGACGGATATACGTTGACCATCAAGGAGCGGGGCGGCGCAGAGGAAGTGATATCGGGCGATGAGATCGGCCTGGAATCGGTGTTTGACGGCAGCCTTGAGAGGCTTCTGGAGGAACAGGAGCCCAACGACTGGTTCCGCCATCGGAAGGCGACTCAGACTTTTGAGATCGATACTATGATCCAGTTTAGTGATGAGAAGCTTACGGGCGTGGTGGATGCGCTGAACTGCTTTGATGAGACGCAGGTGGTGAAACCACAGGATGCTGTGATGTCAGAGTATGTGTCAGGCCAGGGATATAGTGTGATTCCTGCAGTAGAGGGAAGCGAACTGGATAGAGACAAGGTGATGGCCGGTATCGCGGAGGCGGTAAACGGCTTACAGAGAGAGCTGTCCCTGGAGGAACTGGAGGCCTACGTGAAGCCGGGAGTTCCCAGTGACGACGCAGAGCTCCTCGCCCGCGTGCAGGCGCTTAATAAATTTGTGAATGTCAGAGTGACATATACCTTTGGAGACAGTCGGGAGGTGCTGAGCGGCGATACTATCAAGGACTGGATCGGCATCGGTGACGATGGAAACGCTTATGTCAGCAGCGGAGCGGTCACGGAGTATGTGAAGAGTCTGGCCTCCAAATACGATACCTATAATAAGGCAAAAACTCTTAATACCTCCTACGGAAAGACCGTTAGGATTACGGGTGGAAGCTATGGCTGGAGAATCGACCAGTCCGCGGAGGCGGATGAACTGGCAGCTATAATCCGTTCAGGCGAGAGTAAGACGAGAGAACCGGTCTACAAGCAGAAGGCGGTCAGCCATGGGGCCAATGATTATGGCAGCACCTATGTGGAGATCAACTTGACGGCGCAGCACCTTTTCTATTATAAGGACGGCAGTCTTGTGGTGGAATCTGACTTTGTGTCGGGTAATGAAGCCAAGGGCTGGGCGACTCCGGCGGGAGTTTATCCCCTGACCTATAAGCAGAAGGACGCGGTTTTAAAGGGCGAAGATTATAAGACGCCGGTGGATTACTGGATGCCGTTTAACGGCGGGATCGGTCTCCATGATGCGACATGGCGTTCCAGCTTTGGAGGCACGCTGTATAAGAACGGCGGATCTCACGGCTGCGTCAACCTGCCTCATTCCGTAGCACAGAAGATATTTGAGAACATCTCGGCGGGGACTCCGGTACTCTGTTACCATCTGGAGGGAACCGAGTCGAAGACCACCTCAACACCGGCGGGCAAGCCAATACAGCCGACGACCGCGGCCCCGGAGACAACGGCGGCCACCACTCCGGCGGCTACTACCCCGGCAGCTACAACGGCGTCTCCCGAGACCACGGCCCCGTCTGAAGCTCCTGCGCCCAAGCCAACAGAGAGCCAGACCGCGGCCCCTACAAAGGCCCCGGAGACGGAAGCTTCGACTACGGCGGCTTCACCGGAGAGCGGAGAGAAGGGACCTGGAGTACCAACTGGGAGTTCAGGGAATAAAGAGATTGGACCGGGCGTTTGATGACGCCTAGCGGAAGATGCGACAAAGGGATTTATGCTGTGAAAACTTTCAGAGCATGAAGAAAGGACCTGTCAAAATCTGTCTCAAATTGAGACAGATTCCGGCCGGTCCTTTCTTATGTTATCGATCGGTTCACATCATCAACAATAAAACCATTTCGATACATGTGATTACAGTCTTGGGCGTAATTATCCTGGAGTATAAAAAAGGTCTTGCAGCAGCTTTCCTCTGCGGTAAACGTGCTTACAATCTTTAATAAAATCGTGGTTTACAATCTCCATTGTATCAATATCAATGTTTTTGACTAGATGAAATATATTTTCGTTCGATTGCTGCTTCGGCATATAGGCGACTTCACCATCATATTTACGATAGCCCGACGGGTCTCCATTGCCATCTTTGAGAACACGAGCAAATCCCATTATCTCCTCCTAAGACGTATCCACTTTGGTGTTTTGATAAAGTATAGCACAAAACAGTACATAAATCTATTCGTTATACAAGGTATTATAGCTGAATGTGCAGGACTGCCATCCAATGGCGAAAAACAAAGTAAGGACAAACAAAAAGGCGCCCTGCTGAATTTGTCGTTCAGCAGGGCGCCTTTTTGTTTGTGCCTTTGCGATTATTCTCTTGAATACCAGGCGGACACAAATAGTATTATTCCATTGTCAAGAGGCAAAGCGGCAGGTAAAAAAACGGTATTCTTGCGGGGCGCGCCGTCTCCGGCATTACTCCCACTCAATCGTAGCCGTAGGCTTCGGACTCAGATCATAGCACACACGGTTTACATTCTTCACTTCTTTTAAGATCCTGTCTGTAATCTTTAACAGCACGGCGTAGTCGATCTGTTCAATCGATGCGCTCATGGCGTCGATGGTGTTGACGGCGCGGAGGATGACCGGATAATCGAAGCATCTGGCGTTGTCGCGGACACCGACGGATTTGAAATCAGGCACGACGGTGAAATACTGCCATACGGTCTTGTCCAGTCCGGCATTGGCAAATTCTTCGCGCAGGATGGCGTCGGATTCGCGGACTGCTTCCAGACGTTCTTTTGTGATGGCTCCGAGACAGCGCACACCCAGACCAGGACCCGGGAACGGCTGGCGGTATACCATCTCTGCTGGAAGTCCCAGTTCTACGCCGCAGGCGCGGACCTCATCCTTGAACAGCTGACGCAGCGGTTCTACCAGCTGGAACTGTAAATCTTCCGGGAGACCGCCTACGTTGTGATGGGATTTGACCATCTTCGCCGTCTTGGTTCCGCTCTCCACGATATCGGGATAGATCGTTCCCTGTGCCAGGAATTCGATTCCCTCCAGTTTTCTGGCTTCTTCCTCGAAAACGCGGATAAATTCCGCACCGATAATCTTTCTTTTCTGCTCCGGATCGGCAACACCGGCCAGCTTGCCAAGGAAACGATCGACAGCGTCCACGTAGACTAAATTAGCGTCAAGCTGATGCTTGAATACGTCGATAACGGACTCAGACTCTCCCTTGCGCATCAGGCCGTGATTGACATGGACGCAGGTGAGCTGTTTGCCGATGGCCTTGATTAAAAGGGCGGCTACAACGGAGCTGTCCACACCGCCGGAGAGTGCAAGAAGAACCTTCTTATCGCCTACCTGGCTGCGGATCAGTTCTACCTGGTCGGCAATGAAATTCGTCATGTTCCAGTTGGCCTGCGCATGGCAGGTATCAAATACAAATTCTCTTACCAGTGATACTCTTGTCTCTTCGTCCTCTGGCCATTCGGTTACGCTGTACTCACAGGCTGCCGGTTCGTGGCCGGCGGCCATGACTGGATAACCCGCCTCGTAGATCTCCGGCAGTACGTCGATCCGCACGCCGTCCACGATATGGTTAGGTCCTCCGTTTATGATCACGCCCTTGACATTGGGAAGTTTTTTGAGCTCTTCCGCGGTAATGTCATGGGGATAAATTTCGCTGTAGACGCCGACCGCACGGATTTCCCGCGCCAGCCTTGTATTATCTGTACTTCCCAAATCCAGAATGACTATCATATCCTGTTTCATAAGTGCCTCCTTTGACCTTCTCTGATGTATTCCTTTTCATAACATAACTTGTAATGCTGTGATTGTAATTCTGTAATTGCAACCCTGTAATATAGTGTAGCAGAAAATGAATCGAAGGTAAATGAATTTTTCATGATTTTGGCAGACTTTCAGTAGACAAATGCAGAAATTAGCCGTATAGTATATGATGGATTGTTGCGATTGCAACAGTTGAAACTGCAAGTGAAGAGATGGAGGCAGACATGTTTCGAAGATTCTACGGTTACATGAAGGATTACCGGAAATACGGGCTTTTCAGCTGTGCCTGTGTGGCGCTGGAGGTCATGTTCGAACTGGTGATTCCGCTCGTTATGGCGGATATCATCGACGTCGGCGTGGCAAACGGAGACAGAAGGTATATTATTACAAAGGGAATCGAGATGTGCATACTGGCGCTTATGGCGCTGGGGCTTGGCGCCGCGTATTCCAGATTTGCGGCGCTGTGCGGCCAGGGGCTGGGAGCGGAGCTTCGGAAGGCGGAATATCAGAAGATCCAGAGCTTCTCTTTTTCCAATACAGATCATTTCACCACATCGTCTCTCGTTACGAGGCTTACCAGCGATGTGACGGTGATTCAGAACGCGGTAACTACCGGCCTCCGGCCCATTGTGCGTGCACCTGTGATGATGGTGACGGCTCTCTGCCTGTCATTTTCCATCAATGCCAGGCTGGCGCTGATTTTCCTGGTGGCGGCTCCGCTTCTGGGGGTTATCCTGTTTCTTATCATCAGCCATGTGAGGCCCCTGTATTCCCGGCTGCAGAAGAGCATCGACCTGGTCAACCGGATCGTGCAGGAGAATTTAATGGCGGTCCGCGTGGTCAAGGCCTATGTCAGGGAAGGCCACGAGATGGAGAAATTCGACGCGGTCAACTCGGAACTGCAGACCGTATCGGAGAAGGCCTTCGGCCTGGCATGTATGAACATGCCCGCCATGCAGTACGTGATGTATGCGACCATCGTGTCCATTCTGTGGTTTGGCGGCAATCTGATTTTTATCGGAGGAATGCAGGTAGGGGAACTTACCGGATTCTTAAGCTATGTGCTTCAGGTCCTCAATTCCCTGATGATGATCTCCAATGTCTTCATGATGGTGACCCGGTCCATGGCCTCCGGAAAACGTATTCTGGAAGTCCTGGATGAGGAAATTGAGATTCAGGATGAGAGCAGAGAATCACTTACCGTGGAAGAAGGCGGAATTACCTTCGATCACGTGTCATTTAAATATAAGAAGAATGCGAAGGAGTACGTCCTGTCCGATGTCAGTCTCGACATCAAACCGGGGCAGACCGTGGGGATTATCGGCGGCACCGGTTCGGCCAAGACGACGCTGGTCCAGCTGATTCCGAGGCTTTATGAAGCCACGGAGGGGGAAGTACTCATCGATGGAAAGCCGGTGAAAGCGTATCCGCTGGAGCATCTGCGGGACGCGGTAGCCGTGGTATTGCAGAAAAACACCCTGTTTACCGGGACGATTGAAGATAATCTGCGATGGGGAAAAGAGGATGCCACGAAAGAGGAAATCGCGTGGGCGTGTGATATCGCAGGGGCGGCCGAGTTCGTGGAACGTTTCCCGGAGGGTTACGATACGTATCTCGATCAGGGCGGCGTGAACTTATCGGGAGGCCAGAAGCAGCGTCTCTGTATCGCAAGGGCTGTCTTAAAGCGGCCGAAGATCCTGATTCTCGACGATTCTACCAGCGCCGTGGACACGGCTACTGAGGCGGGAATCAGGAGCGGTCTTAAGGAGAGCCTTCCTGACATGACGAAGATCATCATAGCCCAGCGGATCACCTCCGTCTCGGGAGCAGATCAGATCATTATCATGGACGACGGAAAGGTACACGCATCAGGCAGTCACGAGGAGCTGCTGGCGAAAGATCCCATTTACCAGGAAATCTATTATTCTCAGCAGGAAGGGGTGGGCTTATAATGGCGAAATACATCGGTTACAAGAAACCGAGGAACACGAAAAGGACGCTGCTGCGGCTCATTTCCTATATGGGAAGACATAAATTTTCCATGTTTGTCGTGGGAATCCTGGTGATTGTCAGCAGTCTTGCCAGCGTATTCGGTACGTATATGCTGAAGCCGATTATCAACCAGTACATCATACCGAAGGATATTCCGGGACTTGTGAAGGCACTGCTCTTCATGGGGATCCTGTATGCGGTGGGAGCATCGGCCACGCTGGGGTATAACCGGCTGATGGTGAAAACGTCACAGAAGATTGTAAAGGAGATACGAAAGGATCTTTTCAATCACACGCAGACGCTGCCGCTGGCGTATTTTGATGCCCATACTCATGGAGAGCTGATGAGCCATTTCACCAACGATGTGGATACGATTGCCGAGGCGCTGAACAACAGCTTCACACTGCTGATCCAGAGTTTTATCACGACGGTCGGCACCATGGTGATGATCGTGATCTTAAGCTTCCGTCTGTCGCTTATCGTGCTGGGCTGTATGGCGCTCATGTTCCTGTTTATCCGGTTCAATGGGAAACGGAGCCGGAAATATTTCATGGAACAGCAGAAGTATTTGGGCGAGATCAACGGATTTATCGAGGAGATGGTGGCAGGACAGAAGGTGGAGAAGGTCTTCAACCATGAGAAGAAGGATTTTGAAGAATTCTGCAGGAGAAATGAGCGGCTTCGTCAGGCGTCCACCAATGCGATGGCGTATTCCGGCCTGATGGTGCCGGTAGTCGTCAGTATTTCCTATTTAAACTATGCTGTGTCGGCCTGCGTGGGCGGTTTATTCGCACTGGCAGGACTCATGGACATCGGAAGCCTGGCTTCCTACCTGGTCTATGTCCGGCAGAGCGCCATGCCGATCAATCAATGCACCCAGCAGGTGAATTTCATCCTGGCCGCATTGTCCGGCGCGGAGCGCATCTTTGAAATGATGGACGAAGAGCCGGAGGTGGATGAGGGAACCGTGACGCTGTGCCGTGTGGAGGAGAAGCCGGATGGCAGCCTCTGCGAATGCAGCCGGAAGAGCGGCCTCTGGGCCTGGAAGATGCCGGACGAAGAAGGAAGAGACAACACCCTTATCCCCTTGACGGGCGACGTTCGTTTTGAGCATGTGGTGTTCGGCTACAATTATAAGAAAAAGATTCTTGATGACATCAGCCTCTTTGCCAAGCCGGGGCAGAAGATCGCATTTGTGGGTTCCACGGGAGCCGGGAAGACGACCATTATCAATCTGATCAACCGGTTTTATGAGATTTCAGGTGGCGTGATCACCTATGACGGAATCGATATCACAAAGATCCGGAAGGCGGACCTGCGCCGCTCCCTGGGATTTGTCCTCCAGGATACCCACTTATTTACCGGGACCATCGAGGAGAATATCCGCTACGGAAACCTGGAAGCTGCAGAGGAGGACGTGATCAATGCGGCGAAGATTGCCAATGCGCATTCCTTTATCCGGCGTCTGCCCGAGGGGTACCAGACGGTTCTGGAAAGTGACGGCGCGAATCTGTCCCAGGGCCAGAGGCAGCTTCTGGCTATCGCCCGGGCCGCGGTGGCTTCTCCGCCTGTGCTGGTACTGGATGAGGCAACCAGCTCCATCGACACGAGGACGGAGCACCTGATTGAGAAGGGCATGGACGCGCTGATGGAAGACAGAACGGTGTTCGTCATCGCGCACCGCCTTTCCACGGTGCGTAATTCCAAGGCTATCATGGTTCTGGAGCACGGGCAGATCATGGAGCGCGGAAGCCACGAGGAGCTGTTGGAACAGGGCGGACGGTATTACCGGCTCTATACGGGCCAGTTTGAACTGGAATGAAAAACACTTGAAATCCGGCGAGAAAAAAGGCATAATAAGTGGCGTTGGATTGTGATCGATAAGAAAGGCGGTAACAGAGAAAATGGACCGAAAGCAGGAGGTCAGGGACTTAATGTTCCGTACCGAGATGGCCAGGAAGAGGCGGATCCATCCGGTATGGACCGATATGGGGCTGATCGCGGGACAGCCCAGGGTGTTAAGCCAGCTGTTCATCAAAGATAAAATCACACAGAAAGAGCTTGCAGAGGCGTGCTGTATCGAGCCGGCCACGCTGTCACGTGCGCTGGACCGTCTGGAAGCCATGGGATATATTATCAGAAACGACAATCCGCAGTGCCGTCGTTCCTTCTTAATTTCCCTGACAGAGGCTGGGAAGAAGATGGCGGTAAAGGTAAAAGAGACCTTCGAGGGACTGGAGGAAGAGATGATGGAAGGCATTTCCGATGAAGAGATGGATACGATCATCTCCCTGGTCTCCAGAATTTACGATAATCTGCGAAATGAAGAAGAAAGCGGGGGTATCTAACGTATGGGAGCATTAAAAAAGGAAACATTTGTGCCGATGGCCTTCTTCAAGAAAGAGGCCTACACAGGCAGCTTTAAGGGAATGCGTTACCGCGTAGTAAAAGCCGAAGACCAGTTCGAGGCAGTCGTCTACCCGGAACCCTACTGTTTCGAAGCAACCCCGGACGAGAACAAGGTAAAGAACACCTTCCCCTTTACCGAAGAAGGCAGAGAATCCGTCGTAAACTGGTTAAACGACCAATACGACTCCCGCAAATCAGAATGGGACGCTGCCGCCCGCTATTGATTAGAGGCAGTAGAACACGCTGCAGCCTTTCTCCCATATAAAGCCAGTACACAGCCCCAGTGATTGCGGAGAGGGCGAGGCGGCCGGGGAGGAGGCGCGTACAGCTTCCTTTTCCGAGGTTCGCAGGAACTTAAGCGGGAAGGCAGGAAAAATGGGTGGCGAAAGTTGGCCTCCAAGCCGACTTTCGAGGGCACACGGAGGAAAAATCCTTCAGGATTTCTTCCGTAGTTTGCCCGATCCGCCCATTTTTCCTGTCTTCCCGCTTTAGTTCCTGCCACCGAGGAAACAAGAAGCTGTACGCGCCTCCTCCCCGGCCTCCTCGCCCTCTCCGCAATCACTGGGGCGTACCCCCACAAAATTCTCATTCCCCCTTTCCTATTTCTCCCAAATATGATATGATACCATATTATTGGGACTATTTATATGGAGGAAACAAGATGGAAGAAAACAGAGAAGTATTAGAAACTGCGGAAAAAGAAGAAGTTGTTTCTAAAAACTTTATTGAGCAGGAGATAGATAAGGATCTGGCAGAGGGCGTTTATAATCATGTTCAGACCAGATTTCCACCGGAACCAAACGGATATCTGCATATCGGACATGCAAAGTCCATTCTTTTAAACTACGGACTGGCTAAAAAGTATGGCGGACAGTTTAACCTTCGTTTTGATGATACGAATCCGACGAAAGAGAAGACGGAATTCGTGGAGTCCATTATTGAGGATGTGAAGTGGCTGGGCGCTGATTTTGAGGACAGGCTGTTTTTTGCCTCCAATTACTTCGAGCAGATGTATGAGTGTGCGGTCTTCTTAATCAAGAAGGGCAAAGCATTTGTCTGTGATTTAACCGCAGATGAGATTCGGGAATACCGCGGCGATTTTAAAACACCGGGTAAGGAAAGCCCTTACCGGAACCGGAGCATTGAAGAGAACTTAAAGCTCTTTGAGGAGATGAAGGAAGGAAAGTATCAGGACGGAGAGAAGGTGCTCCGCGCCAAGATCGATATGGCTTCCCCGAATATCAACATGCGTGATCCGGTTATCTACCGGGTGGCCCGTATGAGCCATCACAACACAGGCGATAAGTGGTGCATCTATCCGATGTATGATTTTGCCCATCCGATCGAGGATGCGGTGGAGCACATCACACATTCGATCTGTACGCTGGAATTTGAGGATCACAGACCGCTGTATGACTGGGTAGTGAGAGAATGTGAATTTGAGAACCCGCCCCGCCAGATTGAGTTTGCCAAGCTGTACTTGACGAATGTGGTTACCGGCAAGCGCTATATCAAGAAGCTGGTGGAAGACAGGATTGTGGACGGCTGGGATGACCCGCGTCTCGTATCCATCGCCGCTCTGAGAAGAAGAGGCTATACACCGGAAGCCATCCGCATGTTTGTGGATCTGGTAGGTGTGTCCAAGGCGAACAGCTCCGTGGATTACGCCATGCTGGAATACTGTATCCGCGAGGACTTAAAGCTGAAGAAGCCGAGAATGATGGCTATTTTAGATCCGGTGAAGCTGGTAATCGATAACTATCCGGAAGACACGATAGAATATCTGGACGCTCCTAACAATTTAGAGAATCCGGAGCTGGGAGAGAGAAAACTGCCCTTTGGAAAAGAACTCTACATCGAGCGGGAAGATTTCATGGAAGAGCCGGTTAAGAAGTATTTCCGTCTGTTCCCGGGCAACGAGGTCCGTCTGATGAACGCCTATTTCGTGACCTGTACCGGATGCGAGAAGGATGAGAACGGTAATGTAACCGTGGTTCACTGTACGTACGACCCGGAGACGAAGAGCGGTTCCGGATTCACAGCCAGAAAGGTAAAGGGAACCATTCACTGGGTAGCCGCTAGGACTGCCGTTACAGTAGAGTGCCGTCTCTATGAGAACATCGTGGATGAGGAAAAAGGCAAGTTAAATGAGGACGGAAGTCTGAATCTGAATCCGAATTCTCTTACCATTATAAAGAACTGCTATGTGGAACCGGCGCTGGCCGAGGCGAAGCCGTACGACAGCTACCAGTTTGTGAGAAATGGCTTTTTCTGTGCCGACTGCAAGGACAGCACTCCGGAGCATCTGGTATTTAACCGGATCGTGTCCTTAAAGAGTTCTTTTAAGATTGCGAAATAAAAAGGTTTCGCCGTTTTGTACCATTTTGATAAACAGGCAATTAGAGATGCCGCGGGGGATATGATGTTTGACCTGGCCGGACCGTACTGCGGTGACGGGCTGGAAGAACCTGATCCTGCGGCACTTTTTTTACCTCGATATGCTTTACCAGTACGCTGGGGTGTGTTTGATCCTAGTGCAGAATTCACCGGAACTTATGCAACGCTGTACTAGTACTCCATCCAGCCAGTAATCATAGTTCCAGCACTGCCTATTTTGCCATCTGCCGCGTTGTCGTCGGTCAGCGGAGGAACCACTCCGCTTCCTTCCTCCGCCTTGCAGACTGACAAAATATTCAGCACTGGAATTATGATTACTGGCTGGATGGAGCACTAGTGTCCGCACACCAGTCTTAAGGAGGCGGAGATGTGGAACTGATGATCCCTCTGGACAGCCATTCAGAGATGCCTTATTATGAACAGATATACGAATATATCAGAGAAGAGATTAAGAAGGGGAATTTAAAGTCCTCCGCCCGTATTCCCTCGACCCGCCTTCTGGCGGAGCATTTAAAGGTCAGCAGGAGCACGACGCAGATGGCCTATGAGCAGCTGCTGTCGGAAGGGTATATCGAATCGGTACCGTGCAAAGGATACTTTGTGTCGCGCATCGAGGAGCTGGTGATCACGGGGCAGGAGAACGGGGGAGAAAGTCCATTTTTCGGCACGTATCCGTGGGAAGTACCGGGGGACAGTCGCCCGGCGGCCGGAGAGGCGGAATACAAGGTGGATTTCTCACCGCGCGGAGTCGATCTGGACAGTTTTCCCTTTAATACATGGAGAAAGATCACGAAGACTACGCTGGTGGACGACAACAAGGAGATGTTTGCGACCGGAGATCCCCAGGGGGAGCCGGCTTTCCGTGAGGCGATCCGGAGCTATCTCCATTCGGCCAGAGGCGTGAACTGCACTGCGGAGCAGATCGTCGTCGGTGCAGGAACGGAATACTTATTGATGCTGCTTTCACGTATTTTGGGGCCGGATCACACCATAGCCATGGAAAATCCCACATACAAGCAGGCGTACCGCGTCTTTAAGAGCCTGGGATATCCGGTAGTGCCCGTGGAGATGGATGGCTCCGGTCTGGAGACTTCCCTGCTCGAGAGAAGCGGGGCGGATATCGCCTATGTGATGCCGTCTCACCAGTATCCGACCGGAATCGTGATGCCGGTAAAACGGCGGCAGGAGCTGCTCTCCTGGGCCTGCAAAAAAGAGGGACGTTATCTGATTGAGGATGATTACGACAGTGAGTTCCGCTATAAGGGAAAACCGATTCCGGCCCTGCAGGGAATGGATGGAAGGGAACGGGTTATTTACAGCGGAACATTTTCAAAGTCCGTAGCGCCGGCTATCCGTGTCAGCTATTTGGTGCTGCCGAAACCGTTGCTGGCGGTCTACCGGGAGCGGGTGAATTTTTATACATCCACGGTTTCGAGAATCGACCAGAATATCCTGTACCAGTTTATGATGGGCGGTTATTATGAGCGCCATTTAAACCGGATGCGGGCCGTGTACAAGGCGAAGCACGATACGCTGATTGGGGCGCTGAAGCCATTTGAAAAACAATTTACGATAAAAGGAGAGTATGCAGGCCTCCATCTGCTTCTGACGGATAAGAAAAACAGGACGGAGGAGTGGCTGGTAGAGTCTGCGAAACAGGCGGGGGTAAAGGTCTACGGCCTGTCTTCCTATCTGATCAGGGAGGGGAAGGCCGTGGTGGTGCCTACTGTAATCCTGGGGTATGCGATGCTCAGTGAAGATGCGATTAAAGAGGGAATCCGGCTGCTTAAGACAGCCTGGTCATCAGATGGAGAACAGGAGGAGTAATATATGAAGAATAATAGGGACCTTCCGCTAAGGACCGCCGGAGTTGCCGCCGTAATTGCGGTGTTGCTGCTTGTTTTAAGCATTCTTGGAAATGTCCGGATATCCGGTTACTTAAAGGCCAGCATGGAGGAATCCATCCATCAGGTCGAAAGTGAGATTGCCAGCAAAGAGGTACAGGAATCCATCGAGGAATCGAAGATGGAAGAGACTGCGGTTCACGAGATTTCGCTCACTTATACAGAGGAGCAGCTTTTAAATCTGCTGGAGGGGAAGATGCACGCCAATGATTTGGAGGGCGCGGCGAGAGTACTGAACGAGAATGATACGGCATTTCAGGATTTGTTTTTTGGAAAGCTGGCGGATGAGACGTGTCTGTATTCCTCGCCGGTCGACGCCCAGGGGGCTGATCCGCATACCGGCGGTGTGATGAAGGACGAGGCGGATGGCCACGGCCTCGTGTTTCAGCGTGCGGGAACCATCTTCTACGGCGATTTTAAGGACGGTAAGCCGTCTGGCCAGTGTGTGGCCCTTCAGGCGATTACGCTGGATGAGGGAGTCCGCTACGATTATTCCGTCGGCACGTGGACGGATGGTGTCATGGACGGCGCCGGAGAGTGCGGATACGATTACTATGAAGGCGTGACCGGAGACGGGGCGAAAAAAACGGTGAAGAAAGGAAACTTTGCAGACGACCTGATGGAGGGAGAGATCTCCTATACCAGCGTCAACGGGGATGGGGAATCGACTTCGTGGACCATGACAGTGGAAAATGGGGTGATTGTTCCGGACGCAAGGTGGATTTCCGATACATCCGATGATGGAACGCCTGTCTTTCGGCTGATGGCCGATACGGACGATGTCCACGCCTATGTGGTGGAGGCCGATGCCATGGAGGAAGTGCGCTGGAAGAATATGATTGAGTGGGGAGAGTAGCGGAAGAGAAGAGAGGGGCGGTGCAGTGAATCAGGAAATGCTGGAACGTCTCAGTGTGATCACGGAAGAAGAGCGGGAAATCTTAAACGGGCGCACAGAGATTGACAGGACAAGGTACACAAAGGGCGATGAGCTTATTACATCCCGCCGAACGGAGGTGAGGGAGGCTTTCCATATTGACAGCGGGAAGATGCTGGAGCACGGCAAGCTGATCCGAATCCGGCCTCATACCCGGTTCGTTCACTTCCCGAAACACAAACACAACTACATTGAAGTGATCTATATGTGCAAGGGGGAGACGACCCACATGATCGACGAGGAGACGGTTATCTTAAGGACCGGCGAGCTGCTCTTTTTAAACCAGCATGCCACCCAGGAGATTCTGCCTGCCGGAGAGGGCGATGTCGCTGTAAACTTCATCATTTTGCCGGAGTTTTTTGATACCGCCTTTGAGATGATGGGGGAGGAGGAAAATCTGCTGCGGGATTTCCTGGTGGGCTGCTTGTGCAATGACACCCGGTACGCCAGCTTTCTGCATTTCAAGGTGGCAGATGTGCTCCCGGTACAGAATCTGGTGGAAAACATGGTCTGGACACTGCTCAATGACCAGCCTAATAAGCGGAGCATCAACCAGGTCACCATGGGGCTCCTGTTTCTTCAGCTGATGCACTATACAGATAAGATCAGCCACACCCGGGAGGGCTTCGATCAGAGGCTGATCTTCCAGGTGCTGGGATATATCGACGAGAACTACCGGGACGGAGAACTGACGGAGCTGTCCTCCATGCTGGGATATGATATCTACTGGCTGAGCCGGATGGTGAAACGGCTGACCGGAAGGACGTACAAGGAACTTTTGCAGATCAAACGGCTGAACCAGGCCGCGTTCCTGCTTTTAAATACGAGACTGGCAGTGGCGGATGTGGCTCTGGCGGTGGGATATGACAATACCAGTTATTTCTACCGGATTTTTAAGGTGCGGTACCAGATGTCGCCGAAGGAGTATCGGAAGAATAACAGGGCGCTTTGAGGATACGGTATTATGGCACATCTCTCTCCTCCTCCAGCTTACCGGACTGCCAGAGCAGGAAGAAAAGAAGCGCAATTCCTGCCGGGACACCGGCTATGACGGGGAGGCTCTTTAACGCATCGCTTACCATCTGGCCGATGAACAGTGCGGCGATCAGCGTAAGGGCTTTTCCGTGGCCATTCTGCCTCCTGCTGGAAAACAGTGTCAAAAAGAGATAAAGGAGCGGAAGCAGCAGCGCGAATTGCAGGAAAGCGCCGGGAATATCATCCTTCATCTGCATTCTGAAATAGGAATGATTTGCGTCCGCGAATTTCTGCATCAGGATGGTGCCGGCCTGCCCATTGAAAAAGGAAAACGCCATGACCGCCGCGACCGCGGTCAGGCGCGAGAATATCCGCAGCCACGGATTGGGCTCGGCCAGGCGCCAGAGCTCATTCTGCCGGACGTCCGGTTTTTCCAGCATATGGTTCATCCCGTAAAACAGTCCCAAAAGCAGGGAAGCTGCGTAACAGATACTGATGAGCAGGACGAGTAATCCCGCTTTTTTATCGATGACACGGCAGGCGGAAAGCGGGAGAATCAAAAGCAGCCCATTCAGAATGATGAAAAATGCCGCCGCTGTCCATATCTCATGAAATACTGCCTGAAGCTGCCATTTTATGGATTTCCATACTCTAATCATGTTTGATCTCCTCCAGATAATACTGTTCCACGGATTTGCGGTGCCTCGTTCTTATTTCTTCCGTTTCCATCTGCCAGACACGCCCTTCAGCGAGGAATATGACCTCATCGAACAGAGACTCCAGATCCTTCAGCAGATGAGTCGCCATGACGACGGAGCTGTTGTCTGCCATATTCTCCAGGAGGAAGCGCTTCATATCTTTCTTGAAATACGGGTCGATTCCATCAAATGGCTCGTCGAAAAGATAGAGGCGGCTTTTCCTGCACAGCCCCAGAATCATGCAGAGCCTTTCCTGGTTTCCTCTGGAAAGGCGGCAGAGCCGTGTCCTGCGGTCGATCTTCGACTGCTCCAGCAGCTTCAGGGCGCGTTCCCGATCAAAGTCGGGATAAAAATCCCGATAGAAGCCTGCACAGTCGTCCGCGGTCATCCATTCGTAAAAGTGGCTCCCTGAAAGAATGTAGGAAGGGGTTGCTTCCTCGCGGATGATCTGCCCGCCATCCGGCCGGAGCAGACCAGCCATCAATTTTAAAAGCGTGGACTTTCCGATTCCGTTGTCACCCACGACTCCGATAATCCGGTTCTCCCGGACCGTGACGGAGGCGTGATCCAAGACCCTCCAGCCATTTCGTTTTTTTATGACATTCTGCAAACGCAGCAGACAGGTAGATGCCGCTGTTATATCTTCAGTTCTTATATCATCTTTTCTCATATCCTCAGTCCTCATATCCCTAGTCCTCATATCCTCAGCCCTTCTATCCTCAGCCCTCATTTCGGGCCTCCCTCCAGTTCCTGTGAAACCGCGGCTTTGATCTGGTCATCTGTCAGCCCGCAGTTTCTCATGCGGCCTATAAAATCCTGTATCAATCCAGTTACCATGTCTTCCGACAGCTTCTCCTGGATCTCAGCCCGGACAAAGCTGCCGATGCCCTTGCGGGTCACGATGATTCCCTCCGCCTCCAGATACTGGATAGTCCGGTGGATCGTGAGGGGGGAGACCTCGAAAAGCACTGCGTATTCCCTCACGGAAGGCAGTTTCTCTCCGGGCTGTATGGTTCCGTTTATGATTTGTTCTTTTATGAAGGTTCCAATCTGGATATAGATCGGCTGGTCATTTTGAAAATCCATGGAGAGGCCTCCTGTTATACTGTTATATATATGTATAACAGTATAACGAAAAAAGATGGAGCTGTCAAGTTTAGACCAGGTTCAAAGTTTGCAGGAAATATGGCGGAAGCAAAAATAATCCTTCTGTTTCCATAGCAGAGGGGCAAAAAAATAGTTCCCGGCCAGCGCATCACATTTTCGTGAGCCGGCCGGGAAACTATATGGTTTTGTCATGGTATTAGTTTTTTTACATCAGGTTGTTATCTACAGGCTCAGATCCTTTCCGCCATTTACCCGGTTGAAGATCAGCAATGAAACGACCGTCAGGACCGTCAGTATGGTGGACAGCGCTGCTGCTATGCCGTAGTTGCCTCGTACCACCTCCGTGTAAACGGCGACCGTCAGTGTCTTTGTCTTGCCTGTATACAGGATGATGGCCGTGGACAGCTCGCTGATCATGGTAACCCAGCTTAATATTGCGCCGGAGACGATTCCAGCCGTCATCATGGGTACGGTAACCTTGAAAAATGATTTCATCTTCGATGCGCCGAGGGAGATGGCCGCTTCCTCGATGCTCATCGGAATCTGCTGCAGGATGGCCACCGAGGAGCGGATCGTATATGGAAGCCGCCGGATTACGAGGGCGACGACCATGATCAGCATGGTACCGCTTAACATAACAGGCTTTTTATTGAAGCCGGTAAGAAGCGCAATACCGAGAACGGTGCCGGGCACGATATAAGGAATCATGGAGATGATATCCACCGTGCTGGTGAGCGCGTTCTTTCTGCGGACGACTAAGTAGGCGATCATGATCGCCAGAAGTACAATAATGACTAGCGCACAGATCGGTATGATGATGGTGTTCTGAATACTCCGTCCCAGCTTTCCAAACGCGGAAGCGTAGCTTTCCAGCGAGTAGCCGGGGACGAAGATCTTTCCTTCCGTTTTCTTGAAGGAGGTGTAGCTGACGTATATCTGGGGCAGAATCGCGATTCCCACGACCAGATAGGAGGCCGCGTGAGCCAGGAAGCCGGCCAGCCCTTTCGGCGCCTTCTCCTCGATGGGATGCAGGGCGTTTAAGGAAAATGCGTTCTTATTGGACACGTATTTCTGCGCCAGGAAGACGACAGTGGTGACGACGATGGCGATAACCGCGATGGCCGCCGCAAATCCGTCGTTGCCGCCCACCTCGTTGATGAACTCCGTATAGAGGACGACCGGGAAGGTCCGGTACCCTTCGCCGATCAGCATCGGTGTTCCGAAGTCCGCGAAGGAACGCATGAATACCAGCAGGGCCGCGGCCAGAAGCGTTGGCATGATTAACGGAATGACAACCTTAAAAAAGCACTTAATGCCGGAACAGCCCAGGTTGTTAGCCGCCTCCACCAGGGAATTGTCGATATTTTTGAGCGCGCCCTTGGCGTAGAGGAATACCAGCGGGAACAGCTGCAGCGTCATGACGAGCACGATCCCGCCGAAGCCGTAGATATCCGGTATGGTGATTCCGATATTCTTGAAAAATGTAGTGATGACACCGCTTCTGCCCAACAGTAGGATCCAGGAGTAAGCGCCGATAAACGGTGCGGACATGGATGCCACGATGATCAGGATGTTCAGCAGAGATTTTCCTTTTATCTTATAAATGGAGAAGATATAGGCTAACGGCGTTCCAATCGCAATGGAAAGAACCGTCGCCGCGATGGACACCTTAAAGCTGTTGAACAGGGTGTTGAAATAGTAACTCTTAGAAAAGAATTTGGTAAAGTTGGCCATGGAGAACTGGCCTGTTTCGGCATCTATGACAGACTGCTGAATTAAGTGGGCCATAGGATAAATCAGAAACAGGGCATAAACTGCGATGGTGCACAGCGTGATGATTCCCCATATGTCCAGCCGGAATTTGCTATTATCCTTCATAGAATGCCTCACTCCTTACGAGATTTACACTGCCTTCCTTGTTAAAGACATTGATTTTATGCTTTTTCACCTGGAGCAGTACCCTCTGTCCCGGTTTCAGTTCGTCTTCGATGGAAGACTCCTCGACGATCTCCACTGTCTTCTGCCCGTCGTCAGTCTCCACAAAATAGTGTGTATTTAAACCGAGATACGTATATTCCTTTACGACGCCGGAGATGCCCTCTGTTCCATTCGGGGAGATGACGAATTCTTCCGGGCGCACGGAGCATAAGACCTCCTGGCCGGCCGTCTGTTTTAAGCAGTCCATCTCCACCCGGTATCCGTTGCCGAAAACGATAGAGCCGTTCTCCACCCGGGCGGGAATGATGTTGGTTCTGCCGATAAAGGTGGCGACGAAGACATTCTTTGGTCTCTGGTATATGTCCTTGGGAGTGCCGACGTGCTGAATGACGCCGTCCTTCATGACTGCGATGGTATCGCTGATGGCCATCGCCTCCTCCTGATCATGGGTGACATAGACGGTAGTGATGCCGACATCCTTCTGGGTGTGGCGGATCACGCTTCTCATCTCCAGACGAAGCTTGGCATCCAGATTTGACAGTGGTTCATCCATCAGCAGAACGTCCGGGGTGATGACCAGCGCCCGGGCCAGCGCGACACGCTGCTGCTGGCCGCCGGAGAGCTGGTTGGGCATACGCTCGGCAAACTGCATGATCTGCATCAGATTTAAGTATTTATCTGTCTCAGTCTTAATCTTTTCTTTTTCAATCTTTCTGTTTTTTAAACCAAAAGCAACGTTGTCGCGTACCGTCATATTGGGGAATATGGCATAGTTCTGAAAAACCATGCCGATATTCCGCTTGCTGGGGTCCATATCATTGATACGGGTGTTATTGAAATAGATATCACCACCCTCAATGGAGTTGAATCCCGCGATCATACGAAGAAGTGTGGTCTTGCCGCAGCCGGAAGGCCCAAGGAGGGTAAAGAGTTCCCCGTCCCTGATGGTGGCATTTAAGTCAGGGATGACCGTGTTATTACCATACTTCTTAACTGCGTCTTTTATAATAATTTTACTCATCTTTAACCTCCGGCCCTCTCATTTGCTCTACTTGGATGACTCTATGCTTGTGAAAATATCGGTATACTTGTTCACGAGCTCTTTCTTATGAGCGCTCACATACGGGATATCCTCTTCGATTACATAGATGTCAGACATTGGTGTCATGAAATCACTGGTTTTCGCGTCTTTTAATACCGGACGGTTGGTCAGGGTTGTTCCCCAGATATTCTGAACTTCCTCGCTGATGATGAAGTCGATAAACAGCTTTGCATTATCCATGTTCTTCGCACCTTTTACGATGGTTGCGGATGCTGGAAGATAAACACTGCCTTCCTTTGGATAGATGATCTTGACCGGAGCGCCGTCCTTTACAAGCTGCGCGCACGGATCTTCATAGGAAAGGCCCACCAGATACTCGCCGTCCGCGACTCCCTTGTATACACCTGAGGAGCTCTCGATGATCTTTCCGTCGATATTGGTAAAGAGATCTTCCACGTATTTCCAGGCTGCGTCGTCCTCATATCCGCCCATAGCCAGCAGAATGTTGGTCAGCTGCGCAAATGCGGAGGAGGAGTTGGCCGGGTCAGCCGTTGCGATCTTGCCCTTTAATTCCGGATTTAACAGATCGGCATAGCCCTCGACCTTGATATCCCCGATTAAGTCGGTGTTGACGATTAAGCAGCTGCCGTCGAGTACGTTGCCGGTGATGAAGCCGCAGGTATTCTTGTAGGCGTCGAGTACGCCGGAATCGTTAGGAGATACGTATGGTTCCCAGAGGTCCTCATTGTCAAAGGCCAGGGACCAGGAGCCGCCGAAGAGTACGTCGGCGTACGGATCATTTTTCTCGGACTGGATTCTCTTGACCAGTTCTCCGGTGCCAGCCTGGATCACTTCCACGTCAACGCCGTACTTTTCTTCAAACAGCGGGATTGTCGCGTTCATGAGTCCTTCGGAGTTGGGAGAGTAAACCACCAGCTTGCCGCCGCCTTTTTTTGCTTCCGGCTCTGCCGTCTTTGTATCGCCCGCTGCCTCGGTGCCTGCCTCTGCCTTCGGAGCCGCCGTTGTCGCCGGTGTGGAAGAGGAAGAAGAACAGCCCGCCAGAGCCGCTGTTGTCATCGTGAGCGCCATTGCCAATGCAATTGTTTTTTTCATAGTAAATCCTCCTTCAATTGTTGTTTGTATCTCTATTTTAGTGAATATGCATAAAATATAATACCTGAATTTCCGAACAAACAGCAAAAATACCGAACACATCAGTGAGATTTGTTCGGTATTTTCGTATTTATCCGCTGTGTACAAGTTTAAAAGCCTTTATATAATCTTTGTACGGTATTCTTTTGGGGAACAACCCATATATTTCTTGAAGACGTAGCTGAAGTACTTATAGTCCCCGATCCCGCATTTCCATCCGATATCGGAAATGGCATTCCCCTCGTCCCTCAGCATGGCCAGGGCCTTCTGGATGCGGTAACGGTTCAGATACTCGATTACGGTGGTGCCTAACGCCTTCTGAAACCGCTGGTTTAAATAGCGCTCCGAGTAATGCAGCTCTTCTTCTAAGTCGGCCAGCGCGATCTTCTGATCGTAGTTTCTGGCGATGAAATCGAGAATCTGAGAGGCAACCGGGTCCATGCCGCCCATGGAGTCCGGCTCCGGTATCAGAACGGAATGCTTCAGCTTTTCCCGGTCCTCCATCTCCCGGCGGAGAATTCCGATGTTTTTCAGTTCCAGGGCAGCCCGTTCCAGCGCTTCCTTCATTTCCTCCATATCCAGGGGTTTTAAAACGTAGTAGGAGACGCCGTTTCGGATGGCTTCCCTGGCATACTCAAAGTCGGAGTAGCCGGTCAGGATGATGGCGACGTAATCATAGGCACATTTCGTCCTGGCGATCATCTGGAGTCCGTCCTCTACCGGCATGTTGATATCGGTTATGACGATGTCCGGGTTCCTCTCTGCGATCAGAGCGCCGCCCTCTTCCCCGTTTCGTGCCTCCCCGACGACACTGCAGTTAAATTCCTCCCACGGTACGGAGTTTTTGATTCCTCTTCGGATGATGTCCTCATCCTCTACCAATATTACACTGTACAAGGTTTCTTCTCCTTATTTTTTAATCTGATATCCACCCGGAAATATTCCCCTTCCCGGCTGTCTATGGTCATCTCGCTGTTGTCCCCGTATTCCAGCACAATGCGCCGGGCCAGATTCTGGAGGCCGTTGTGCTCGGTTTTCAATTCTTCCGATTTTAACATGGCCCGCAGGGTCTCCAGCGTGGAGCGGGGAACGCCTGGGCCGTCGTCCTCGACGCTCAGACAGAGGTAGTCTTCCTCACACCATCCGCGTATGGCGACACGGATTTCCATCTTCTTCTTAAAACCGTATTTAATGCTGTTCTCAATGAGGGGCTGTAAAAGCAGCTTCGGAACACGGTATCTCATGCACTCGTCCGTGAGGGCGGTCTCGCAGAGAAAACGGTCTCCGAACCGGGTACGCTGGATATAGAGGTAGTCTTCTATGTATCGCATATCCTCAAGCAATATGACATCCTGCTTCGTGTTATTGATGCTGTAGCGCAGAATATGCGTGAATTTCTCGATGAGGTGAGCGGCTTTATCGGGCTCCGACATGATCAGGTACTTGATGGTGTCCAGTGTGTTATAGATAAAATGAGGATTGATCTGGGTCTGTAGGTTGCTGATCTCGATCATGCTGTTTAAACGGATTAAATCGGTGTTGCGCGTGTTCAGATCGTTGATGCTCTTAACCATACGGTTGATCTGGCTGGCGATCTCCTCGAATTCATCTCCGGTATGGATTTCGATCACATGGCCGCTGTCGCCGTGGCGTATGATTCTCATCTCATCGGCCAGCATGCCGACCGACCGGGCATTCTTTTCCGCCATGAGTTTGGAGAGCCTCAAGGTCATGATAAACCAGATCACGCCCAGAAACACGATGGTCAGGATACCGATGGTAAGATAGAGCACATTTTTCGGGTAATAGATAAAGGAATAGAGAAACACGCCCTCGTCCTTCATAAAATGGGACGAAAGCAGATACCGGTTTCCGTGAAGGAAGACCATGCGCTCCTGTGATTCATTTCTGAATTTATTGGTATTCCGCTCCGGCAGAAATCCCTCGCGGGAGCAGAAGATGATATCCCCGTTTGCGGTGGTGATGATGTTGTCGTACTGATAATCGGAAAACAGCCGGGCCCAGTCATGGCCGTTTAAATAGGCGCCCACAAACCCGATAAGTTCGCCGCTGCGGTAAAGGGGCTTGGAGAAGACGTATTCCGAGGTGTCCCCGGTAAAATAGTAGACGGTGTGATAGAGGTCCGGGCCATTTTCGGCTGCGTTGTCACAGACAATGCCGTTAAATGCGATCCGGTGCAGGTTCATATCATCGGCGCCGTAGCTGGTATAGACGATATTCCGGTCCCGGTCTGCCAGAATTAAGTTCAGGCGGATCGGGCTGTCTACATTGTACTTACTTAAGGAGTAATGTACCTCGCTGCCATCCGTCCCATCCTCGATGCACCGCGTAAAAACGGAGTCATTTTCCGTGTCGTTTAAGTAGGAATCCGTGGCGTAATAAGCCGTTTGAAAGGTGCTGGTTAAAAATTCAATGTGTTCCTGCACATTAAACCTGGTGTTTAAATAGTTAATCCCGAAAATGGCGGCTGAAAAAAACAGGCATCCGATGAAAACCAGGAAAACAATATTTCTGGTTGCCGCTTTTTCCAGCTGTTTTTGAAAAATAGTCTGTTCCCGTTTCTGTTTTAATGCCATGACGGCCTCCCATCGAAGGGCCTGCGGACAGTAATGGTCCGCAGACAGATATTTATACATGCAGTATAGCACAAGACTGCAAATAAGGACACATTTTTTAATAAACCGAGACCTTTTTTTCTGCCTGATAATTCGATAAAATATGATTAGAAAATATCGGAGGGTGATACAAATGGAGAACTATTACCTTGCAGTGGACATCGGCGCCTCCAGCGGCCGCCATATCCTCGGCACAGTGAAGGACGGAACAATCAGCCTGGAAGAGATCTATCGTTTTGAAAACGGCATGGAGAAGAGAAACGGCCATCTCTGCTGGGATGTGGAATCCCTGTTTCACGAGATCAAGATGGGAATGAAGCAGTGTGCGGCGCTGGGAAAGATTCCGTGCAGTATGGGAATCGATACCTGGGCGGTGGATTTTGTCCTGCTGGACAGAGACGGACGGAGGCTGGGAGACGCGGTCGGCTACCGGGATGACAGGACGAAGGGCATGGACGAAAAAGTATACGAAGTCATTTCTCAGGAGGCCCTGTATGAAAGGACCGGAATCCAGAAGCAGATATTCAACACCATCTATCAGCTGATGGCGGTGAAAGAGGAACAGCCGGAGGCACTTTCCGGCGCGGAGTCCCTGCTGATGATCCCGGATTACTTCCATTACATGCTGACCGGCGTGAAGAGACAGGAATATACCAACGCGACGACCACCCAGCTGGTCAGTCCGGTGACGAAGACGTGGGACTATGAGCTGATTCGTCAGCTCGGATATCCTGAAAAACTGTTTACCGAGCTGTCCATGCCGGGAACCGTGGTAGGGACGCTGACGAAAGCCGTGCAGGATGAGGTCGGCTTTAACTGCAAGGTGGTTCTTCCTGCGACCCATGACACAGGCTCCGCGGTTATGGCGGTCCCGGTTCCGGAGAAAGGGGAAAGAAAAGGCCATGAGACTGAAAAAACACATGATACGGACGGCGATCTGTTATACATCAGTTCCGGCACCTGGTCCCTGATGGGCACCGAGTTAAGCGAGGCCGACTGTTCTGCAGAAAGCCGGAAGGCTAATCTGACAAACGAAGGCGGTTACGAGTATCGTTTCCGTTATTTGAAGAACATCATGGGCCTGTGGATGATTCAGTCTGTAAAAAAGGAGCTAGCCGCGGCCGGAGAAGAATATTCTTTCGCTGAACTTTGCCGCATGGCGTCCCATGAGACCATAAAGTCCATTGTGCCCTGCAACGACGATGTATTTCTCGCGCCGAAGAGCATGACGGAAGCGGTAAACGCGTATTTAAGAGAAGCCGGCCAGGAAGTACCGGAGACGGCCGGTGCGCTGGCGGCGGTTATCTACAACAGCCTGGCTCAGTGTTACAAGGAGACGGTGGAGGAACTGGAAGCCATCACAGGCAGAACGTATCAGGCTGTGAATATTGTGGGAGGCGGTTCCAACGCAGAGTATTTAAACCAGCTGACTGCAAAGGCCACGGGGAAAACGGTATACGCGGGTCCGGGCGAGGCAACCGCCATCGGCAATCTTCTGGCTCAGATGATCAGAGCCGGAGAATTTCAGGGGCTTACGGAAGCGAGAGCGGCCGTATACCATTCATTTGAGATCAGCACATACGAATAACGGAGGAACTGAGGATGATACATAAATCATTTAAAATGCATCTGTATGAAGGCATGGCCGAAGAGTATGAGAGGCGGCACAACCTTTTATGGCCGGAGATGAAGGACATGATCCATGAGTATGGCGGCCATAACTATTCTATTTTTCTGGACAGCGAGACGAATGTGCTCTATGGCTATATAGAGATTGAAGAGGAAGCAAAATGGGCGAAATCAGCAGACACGGCCATTAACCGCAAATGGTGGGATTATATGGCCGACATCATGGATACAAACCCGGACAACAGCCCGGTGAGTATGGATTTAAAGCCGGTATTCCATCTGGACTGACCGGCGGTACAGATAAAATCAGAAAGAGGAGAATGATATCATGACAGTAAAAGAGAGATATGAAGCCGCAAAGGAAATTTACCGTGCAGTCGGTGTGGATACGGACGCCGCCCTGGAGGCCCTGAAAAATATTCCGGTTTCCATGCACTGCTGGCAGGGAGACGATGTAATTGGATTTGACGGGGCAGGCGCACTTTCCGGCGGGATTCAGGCGACCGGAAACTACCCGGGACGCGCAAGAACACCGGAAGAGCTGATGGCCGATATGGACGAGGCGCTCAGCCTGATTCCGGGAACACACAGAATCAACCTTCATGCAAGCTATGCCGTATTTGAAGAGGGTGAATGGGCAGACAGAGACAAGCTGGAGCCGAAGCATTTTGCAAAATGGGTGGAATTTGCAAAGGAAAGGGGCCTCGGAATCGACTTTAACCCGACCTTATTCTCCCACGCGAAGGCGGAAAATGCCACATTATCCAGTGAAGTTTTAGAGATCCGCAAATTCTGGATCGACCATGTGAAGGCATGCATCCGCATTTCCGAGTATTTTGCAAAGGAGCTGGGGACGCCATGTACCATGAATATCTGGATTCCCGACGGATTCAAGGACATTCCGGCGGACCGTACGGCTCCGAGAGCGAGACTGAAGGATTCCCTGGATCAGATCCTTTCCATCGATTACGACAAGTCCAGCGTGTTTGTGGCGGTTGAGTCCAAGGTGTTCGGAATTGGTATGGAAAGCTGCACGGTCGGTTCCCATGAGTTCTATATGAATTACGCTTCCAAGAATGATATTTTATGCCTGCTGGACAGCGGTCACTATCACCCGACAGAGGTTGTTTCCGACAAGATTTCTTCCATGCTTCTGTTCTTTGACAAGGTGGCTCTTCACGTGACGAGACCGGTGCGCTGGGACAGCGACCATGTAGTCTTATTTGACGATGAGACGAGAGCGATCGCGGGGGAAATCATCCGCGGCGGCGCAGACCGCGTCTTACTGGCCCTCGATTTCTTTGATGCCAGCATCAACCGCATCAGTGCCTGGGTTGTAGGCATGCGCAATATGCAGAAAGCGCTGTTAAACGCATTGCTTCTTCCGAACGCCAGGATGGCGGAACTTCAGAACAACAGGCAGTTTACGGAATTAATGATGCTTTCCGAGGAAATGAAGACCTATCCGTTAGGCGATGTATGGGATTACTTCTGCGAGCAGAACGGCGCCCCGGTTAAGGAAGCGTGGTTTGAGGAAGTAAAGAGGTATGAGGCCGACGTTCTGGCAAAGAGAAGTTAAATAAAAACAGAAAGAACAGGTGTATATAAAATGAAAGTAACAGAAGCAGAATTTGTAAAAGGCTTTATCCGTCTCTGTGACGACGGTTTCAAACAGAACTGGCATGAAAGAAACGGCGGCAACTTGAGCTACCGCATCAAACCGGAAGAAGTGGAATCCGTGAAGGAAGAATTAACAGACACGAATCCATGGCAGCCGATCGGAACCAGCGTTCCGAAGCTGGCCGGCGAGTATTTTATGGTAACGGGAAGCGGAAAATACTTCCGCAATGTAATCCTTGATCCGGCGGCCAACAGCTGCATCATCGAGGTAGATGAGGCGGGAGAGAACTACCGCATCTGCTGGGGCCTGGTGAATGGCGGACGCCCAACCAGCGAGCTCCCATCCCATCTGATGAACCATGAAGTGAAGAAAGAAGTTACTAATGGAAAGCACCGCGTTATTTACCATGCGCATCCGACCAATGTCATCGCCCTGACCTTCGTTCTTCCGCTGGAAGACAAGGTATTTACGAGAGAATTATGGGAAATGGCTACCGAGTGTCCGGTCGTATTTCCGGATGGCGTCGGCGTAGTAGGCTGGATGGTTCCGGGCGGACGCGACATCGCCGTGGCTACCAGCGAACTGATGAAGAAGTATGACGTTGCCGTATGGGCTCACCACGGCCTGTTTGCCTCCGGCGAAGATTTTGATCTGACCTTCGGCCTGATGCATACTGTGGAGAAGTCTGCCGAAATTCTCGTGAAGGTGCTCTCCATCCGCCCCGACAAGCTTCGGACGATTACCCCGCAGAATTTTAGGGATCTGGCAAAGGATTTTAAGGTAACACTTCCGGAAGAGTTTCTGTACGAGAAATAAGAGGCCTTACTGCCATGGAGAGGTCGTGGGAGGCGCCTGGTTCCAGTCTTCGGACATGATTTTTATGAATCAGCTCGTCCCCTTCTCCTGTGCGGGCTCCGGAACCGTTCCAGGGCTCGATGCAGAGAAACGGCGCCCTGTCCGGGTACACGGTCCAAAATGCAATCGTCTCAAAGTCCGGATAGGAAACCTCGACGCCACGGCCGCTTTCCCGATGGACGAGAGAGACACGGCGTGAGGCGATTTCGGGAAAATAGAGGGCATTGTCCTGGAAGAGTTCCCTGGAAAGGGGAATGATACGGCCATGCAGTTCGTATCCGATTGCGCCGGAGAGATATTCTCCCAGGAAACGGTCAAAGGGCATGGCATAAGTGGACTCCTCTTTCTCAAATAAAAGACTGTAATCCTCGAAGACAGCGTCTTCCTCTATAGGACAGCAGAAGCCAGGATGGGCTCCGATGCAGTAATACAGGGCAGAGGAGTCCTTGTTGGCGACCCGGTATTTCAGGAGAAGGCTCTCATACTGCAGCTCATAAGTCAGCGACAGGCAGAAGGACCAGGGATACATGGTTTTTGTGTATTCACTGTCCTGAAGAAGGAAGGACACGCTGCAGTTAGTCCGTGTGGTCCTCTGAAACTCCATATCCTTGCAGAAACCGTGCTTTGGCAGGCTGTATTCGCTTCCGTCTATCACGATCCGGTTATCCCGGCAGCCTCCAACCACGGGAAAGAGGAGCGGAGAACAGCGGTCCCAGAAGCGCGGATCCCGCTGCCAGATGTATTCTTTCCCTCTGCGGTCTTTTAAAGAAACAAGCTGTGCTCCTGCGCTGTCAATCACCGCGGTCAATTCTGAATTTCTAATTGTAGTCAACATAAATCTTCCCCATTTCTGTAAATTGATACGGATACTATACCATCCTTTTTGCTTGCCGGAAACAGGAATATCGAGTATGATAGTGATAGTGCTCCGGGGAGTACTTTAGTCAGGAAAGGAGGCTTGTCCTATGCTTCGCATTGAAAACACCGGTAAATCTCAGATGAAATCCAGAAACAGGGTTCGCATATTTCGCGAAATTTTAAATCATGAAGGCATTTCCAGAAAACAGCTGGAGAAGCGCCTGGGCCTTTCTGCGCCGTCCGTCACGCGGGTAGTGGAGGAGCTGCTGCGGGAGGGGCTTATATGTGAGGAAGGCACTGAACAGACCCATATGGGACGCAGGCCGGTTATGCTCTGTGTCAAAAAGAATGCCTATTACAGCGTCGGAATGAATTTAAGCAGATCGAGGCTTTACTACTGTATCAGGAACCTGGGAGGAGAGCCGGTGCATTCCGGTGAGATAAGGCTTTTAGGGAAAACGAAGGGGGATCAGCTCTTAAGTCTGATGGAACATGCCGTCCAGGACTGCTTAGAGACTGCAGGCATTGAGAAGAAACACCTTCTTGCCATTGGTATTGCCTCCCGCGGAACGGTAAACGAAGGAAAGGGAAGCGTAATCTATTCACCCGACTCAGGAGAGGAGATCCATGTAAAGGAATACATGGGAGCGCGGTATGACTGTGAGATTCTCGTGGAAAACAACGTGATTGCCGACTTAAAAGGGCAGTATCTGGACTTGAGCGGTACCAACCGGAATCTGGTGTATCTTTACATTTCCGACGGCGTCGGAGGCAGCATTATCTGCAATGGCCAGGTGATCGACGGCGAGAACAGCATGGCAGGTAAGTTCGCCCACATCCTCGTGGAGAGCGGAGGAAGACGGTGCGCCTGCGGAAAAAGAGGACATTTGGAATCGTATGTGTCAAAGCCGGCCATGGAAGAGGCGTACTTTGAAGCCAGCGGGAAACGGCTGGAACTGCCGGAGATCTGCAGGCAGGCTAATGAGGGCGAGACGGCCGCGGCTGCAGTCCTGACGGATGTCATCGACAAGCTGGCGGTTGGAATCAATCAGATTCTTCTGGTTGTGAACCCCGGAACGCTTGTGTTGTATGGTGATCTGTTCGAGAGTGTCGATGGGATTCTGGAGCGTTTGAAGCAGAAGACGAAGGAACTGGCCTTTACGGAGGAGATTGCCGACAACTGCTGGATGGTGAGAGAGACGAAAAATGTCCGCATTGAGGATAGCATTGCCAGACTGTCTGTGGAACGGGCTCTGGAGATTATTGTCTAAACTTAATAAAAAAATATAATTTCATATTGAAATAATATAGAGATGTGATATAATGATAAAAAGACAACGGGGTGTGTCTTAAAAATTTAACTAATTAATTTCAAAATGAAATTATATGAAAAGGAGAGGCAGCAAATGAAAAGAAGAAATTTGATGGCATTGGTACTTGCGGGAGTTATGGCGGCGTCGGTTATGGGATGCGCCAGCCAGAGCGGAGCGAAGAATCCGTCTGAGACACAGAAGGAGGCCGCCAAAGAGGAAGCATCCAATGAGAGTGTGTCCAAGGACAATGAGAGTGGAGCCGCCGACAGCGCCGTCGTGCCGGCTGGCAGCTGGAAGCCGGACCATGACATTACGATCCGTGTTCCCAATGCAGCAGGGGGAACCATGGACACGATCACGAGGATTTTGGGACAGGGAATTCAGCAGAGCACGGGAACGACGGTTATGATTAATAATCTGACCGGAGCGTCCGGTGCCATTGCAGCCAATGATCTTCTTGCCAAGGACGCAGATCCCTGCGAGCTGATGACGTCTGGAATCGCGCTCTTTACACTGGCGCCTCTCTTTAATCAGGATATTAAGGTCAGCCTTGACGATTTCGCCATTGTATCCGGCATGGTATCTGAGGATTTTGTACTCTGTGTGAACCCGGAAAAGAGCGGCATCCATAACTGGGAGGAACTGAAGGCCTATGGAGAGAAGGAGCGGATTCTGTTCGGCTCCAATACACCTGGAGGAACGACTCATATGCTGGGCACTGCGCTGTTCGGAGAAGCGGGCTTAAACGCGGAGGCTGTAACATCGGACGGAACGAATAAGGATATGCTGGCCCTGACCTCCGGTGACGTAGTCTGCGCCATCGGCAATGCCAGCGCCTGTCAGCAGTTTATCGAAGAGGGAACGGCCGTTCCCATCGTGGTATTTTCAGCGGACGCCTATGAAGGATTCGAAGGTTTTACCGTTCCGTCCGTCGTGGATTTGGGATATGATATTCAGTTCAAATCCTGCAACTTCCTGATGGCGAAAAAGGGAGCGGACCAGGCGACTCTGGATCAGATTCATGACATGATTCAGGCCTATACGGAAACCGAGGAATGTAAGAAACTGGCCGAGAGCGCAAAATACGTCCCGGATATTGCCGACGGCGAGACCGTCCGTGCCATGATTGAGGATTCCGCTAACATGTGTCAGGAAATCTACGAAAAATATTATCACTAATAAGGCAGGGAGAAAGCGATATGAAAGTGAAGTACAGGACAAATCTGTGGGCCGGAATCGTAAGCGTGATCTTCGGCCTGGCAGTCCTCTGGCTGATTCCGGCTCAGATAGGTACAGAATATTCGTCAGGAAACAGCCTGACTTCCAGGGCCGTTCCCGGTGGAGCAGCCATTCTGTTTATCGTATGCGGCGCGGCGCTGATCGTCCAGAGCCTTATTTTAAAGAAGGACACGGTCCGGGAACTGGATCTGGCAAAAGAAGGCAAGGCGTTCCTTTACATGGCGGTGTTTGGGATCTATGTGATCCTGTTTGAATACAGCTTTATTGTGGCTTCCATATTCCTGGGAGCCGCAACCCTGCTTTTTACAAAGAGTAAAAAGCAGCTGTATTATATGATCGTAATTATCACGGTTTTCGTCCTGTATCTGCTGTTTACGCAGGTACTTCACGTGAGACTGAAGTAGGAGGCCGCAAATGAAGGAAATTATATTTCAGGCACTGCCCCAGCTGTTTACTCTGGAGAACTTTGTATTTGTAAACCTGGGGATTTTTATCGGAATCATTTTCGGCTCCATACCAGGGCTGAATGGCAATCTGGCCATTACCGTTCTGATTCCATTTACGTTTAAATTAGGCAGTGTTCCAGCCCTGCTGATGCTGACTGCCATCTTTTTTGGCTCGAATTTCGGAGGCTCCATAACGGCGATTCTGATCAATACGCCGGGAACGAACGCAGCGGCAGCCACCCTGCTGGACGGATATCCCCTGTCGAAAAAGGGAAAGACCAGGAAGGCCCTGGACATGGCCCTGGCGGCGTCCACCTTTGGCGGACTGGTAAGTGCGTTGTGCCTCCTGTTTTTCGCACCCCAGATCAGCAAGATCGCCGTCTATTTCGGAGCCCCGGAGTATTTTGCCCTGGCGGTGTTCGGGCTGTCCGTAATCGCCTCAGTCAGCGGACGGAGCATTTTAAAGGGAGTGATCAGCGGGGCCTTCGGCGTACTGATCGCCACGGTGGGAATTGATGCTGTCAGCGGCGTTACCCGTTTTACCTTCGGTAGTCTTCAGATGTATAACGGAATCAAAATGCTGGCGGTTTTACTGGGCGTTTACGCGATTGCACAGATGATCAGCCGTGTAAACGGCACGGAAGAGGAGGAAGCGGGGACAGAGCTGAAGAAGGCAGATCCCTCGGACCGCCTGACGCTCGGCGAATTAAAGAGTACCGTTCCCACCATGCTGAAATCCTCCGCGATCGGAGCGTTTATCGGAGCCATTCCGGGCACAGGCGGGGCGATCGCCTCCTATATCGCTTATAACGAGGCCAAACGCTGCGCGAAACCGGGCGAGAAGTTCGGTGAGGGAGAATTAAAGGGAATCGCTGCGCCGGAGTCCGCCAACAATGGGGCGACCGCGGCCACGCTGATTCTGCTGCTTACACTGGGAATTCCGGGAGATGCGGTGGCGGCCACGCTGTTGGGCGCATTCACCATGCATGGGCTGGTGGTTGGTCCGAAGCTGTTTTCCACTTCGGGTCCGGTCGTTTATGCCATTTTGATCGGATGTGTGATTTCTCAGATTGTGATGTTTTTACAGGGAAAATATCTGCTTCCCCTGTTCGTAAAAATCACACACATTCCGCAGGAGCTTTTAACGGCGCTTCTGGTTGTTATCTGCTGTACGGGAGCATTTTCACTGGCGAATTCTTCCTTTGACGTGAGGGTCATGCTGATTTTCGGCTGTATCGCTTATTTCATGCAGAAGGTGGAGCTGCCTCCCGTTCCGATTATTCTCGGAATCGTTCTTGGCCCCATCGCAGAGGCCAACTTAAGAAATTCCCTGGTCCTTTCAGACGGCTCCTGGACCATATTCTTAAAACGCCCAATCTGTCTGGCGTTTATTATTCTGACCTTTGTTCTGATCTGGCTTTTAAAGAAGAACGACAAAAAGCAGCGGAGCATGGAAGCAGAATTTCTGAAAAAATACGGAGAAAATACGGAGAAGTAAGGAAAGGAACCACTATGCATTACAAAAAACTATGGACGGATTTACACAGCAATATTCATCATAATCAGATGGGAGAGCTGAACCAATGGATTGAACACGCAAAAAAGACTGTTGATTTCTGGCCGGTTGCCTACTATCCCTTTTATATGAAGCGTACCGAAACAGGGGCAGGCCTGGAGGATTTATATGACAGGGAACAGATCGAACAGGACTGGGAACAGCTTCGCGATGCGGTAAAACAGCAAAACGAAGCCGGTTATCCGATGTTTATGGGCTATGAGTGGCAGGGCTCCGGAGAGGACGGAGACCATAATGTGTTCTTTTTGGATAATGATCAGCCGATGCTCCATCCCATGCGGTACGAGGAACTCTACCAGGCGTATAAGGACAGGTCGGCGATAGCCATCCCCCACCACGTGGCCTACCAGCTGGGCAGCAGGGGAAAAAACTGGGAGACGCACCGGGAAGCTTTCTCTCCCTTTGCTGAGATATATTCCAGCCATGGCTGCAGTGAAAATGATACAGGCCCTTTTGATATGGAGCGCCATCTCCACATGGGGCCGAGAACCGGAGAGACCTGCTATGAGAGGGGTATCGAGAAGGGGTATCTGGTCGGCATGATTGCCTCTGGAGACAACCACAATGTACCGGCAGTTCACGATCATGGAACCATGTGCGTGCTGGCAGCGGACGGCTCAAAGGAGGCGATCTGGGAAGGCCTGTTAAACCGCCGGGTATATGGCGTCAGCAGAAGCCGTATGGATATTGATTTTACCATAAACGGAAGCCCGATGGGGTCTGTGGTGAAGCCGGGAGAGGGAACGCTTGCATTTGCCATTGAGGCGGCGGACGCCATTGACCGGGTAGAGATCCTTCGGGACAATGTTCTGGATACCATGGCGGTTCATGCGGGAACCTGGGAAGAGACTGAGTATACCGGAGTAAGAAATTATAAGTTTGCAGTGGAGTTTGGCTGGGGGCCGAATCCCAAGTTTTATAAGGACCGTCTGACGAAAACATGGGATGGGTCTCTGGAGGTTCCGGGCCGTCTCTGCTCGGTGCAGAAATGCTTTAACAGCTTTGGTCAGGAGCTTTGCAATGTGACGGAGAAATCCTGTGAATTCCATATGACTACCTATATGAGCACCACTACAGGCCACTGGATGGGACCAAGTACGGTCGTGAAGGAAGGCTTTGTGTTTGAAGTGGAGGGAAAGCCGGAGGACGAGATCGTGCTGAAGGTGGACCGCTACGTCTACCGCTTTACGCTTAAGGAATTGATGAAATCCTCGAGAATTCTCGCCCAGTATCAGGAGAGCATGGATTTGGCCGCAGAGGTCTTTGGAAATGTGGAACACTACCGCGATGATTTCTACTGGCACAACGCCTATAAGACCAGAATTCGTCAGGCAGTGCCGGAAGAGGCGTATACGATGAAGTATGAAAAGAAGGTGACACTGGAGGCGGGAAGCTGCTACCGGCTTCGGGTACACTTGAGAAATGGAGACACCGCCTGGGTTTCCCCGATTTTTGTGCGGGAATAACAGACAAAAAGAGTTCCGAAGAGTGAAGGCGTGTGCCTGGAAATGGAATCGTGAGAGCGGCATTCACTTTTCGGGACTCTTTCTTATTAATATGTAAACTTTAAAATGTAAACTTAAATTGTAATCCTAAAATGTAAACTTAAAATGTAAATTTAATGGCGCAGAATGGAATACCACTCTGCGCCGTCTGATTACCGGTTGGCTGATTCTAATTCATTATGGTTCGTCTGCCGTGTCTTCCACAATGGTAGTGGATTCCTCTGCGGCAAATTTCTTCAGTGCATCTCCGGTTCCCTCATATATCTCTTCGACTTCTTCTGAGTCTGCTTGTTTATCTTCTGTATCTGCGGCCTGCTCCGGTTCTTCTTTGAACCCTTCTGTGGCGCCGGCTGCGTAGTCGAGCCCGCCGTCTTCGGTAATATCTTCTTCTTCCTCGTCGTCCTCTGAACGGTCCATAGCGGAATCAAGCATATCCTTGGCAGTATCGGCAACTGCGGAAGCGGCTTCCCTGGCCGTACTGTTCACGATGCTGGCTGCGTCTTTCACGAGGTTCTTCGCGGCAGAAGCTGCATCCTTGGCTGCGTCGGCCATATCGGCGGCGGCTACCTTGAATTCATCTTTGTCTGCGTGAAGGGATACGTAGTTCCTGTTCATTGTGCTGTCAATCTTGGAAATGTCATCATTCCCGTCATCTTCAAAATCATGAAAATCTTCTTCCAGTTCTTTATGGAAAGATTTATATTTCGTAAAATAAGAGATACCGGCCGCAACGGCACCCGCGATGGTGGCGAAAGCCACTAACTTCCCAAAACCATTACCCTTTTTTGCCATGTGAAACACTCCTTTCATTTGATTCTTATTGTAATACTTATAAAGAAAAAAATAAAGGTATATAATAAGAAAATTTCTATAAACTATGTAGGAACGGGAAAATGCTCTCAGTTATGGAATGAAATTGTAAAAAAAATATAAAATTAGCACTCAACTATTGACAGTGCTAATAATGAGTGATATAACTTAGTATGTGAATAAAAGAAGTTTCCATTGCGAAACAAAAAGAAAGAATCAATAGAAACAGTATGAGGAGGAATTGCAATGAAATTAGTACCATTATTTGACAGGGTAGTATTAAAACCATTGGTTGCAGAGGAAACGACGAAATCCGGTATCGTTTTACCGGGTCAGGCAAAAGAAAAACCGCAGCAGGCGGAAGTAATCGCAGTTGGACCAGGCGGCCTGGTTGATGGCAAGGAAGTAACCATGCAGGTAAAGGTCGGCGATAAAGTAATCTTTTCCAAGTATTCAGGAACCGAAGTGGAAGGCGAAAGCGAAAATGACAAGCTGGTTATCGTAAAGCAGAACGATATCCTGGCTGTGATCGAATAAACCGTATCCCTAAGGCAATACCGAAATCATAACAAAAACGATAGATAGAAAGAAACTGGAGGAATGAAATCATGGCAAAGCAGATTAAATATGGTGTAGACGCCAGAAAAGCACTGGAAGCCGGCGTAAATCAGTTAGCAGACACAGTTCGTGTAACATTGGGACCGAAAGGAAGAAACGTTGTTCTTGACAAATCCTTTGGCGCTCCGCTGATCACCAACGATGGTGTGACCATTGCAAAAGAGATCGAGCTGGAAGATCCATATGAGAACATGGGCGCACAGCTTGTGAAAGAAGTAGCGACAAAGACCAACGACGTAGCAGGTGATGGTACCACTACAGCGACGGTACTGGCTCAGGCGATGATCAATGAAGGCATGAAGAACGTGGCTGCAGGCGCTAACCCGATTGAATTAAGAAAGGGTATGAGAAAAGCCACTGAGGCAGCGGTAGATGCAATCGCAAAGATGAGCGAGCCGATCAAGGGCAAAGCTTCCATCGCCAGAGTAGCGGCAATCTCTGCAGCAGATGACGGTGTCGGCGAGATGGTAGCCGATGCGATGGAGAAGGTTTCCAACAACGGTGTCATTACCATTGAAGAATCCAAGACCATGAAGACTGAGTTAGACTTAGTAGAAGGTATGCAGTTTGACAGAGGATACGTTTCCGCTTATATGTGCACCGACATGGAGAAGATGGAAGCCAACTTAGACGATCCGTATATCCTCATTACAGATAAGAAGATTTCCAACATTCAGGAGATCCTTCCTTTGTTAGAGCAGGTTGTACAGTCCGGCGCAAGACTCTTAATCATTGCAGAGGATATCGAGGGTGAGGCCCTGACCACTTTAATTGTAAACAAATTAAGAGGTACCTTTAATGTAGTAGCTGTTAAGGCTCCTGGCTACGGCGACAGAAGAAAAGAGATGCTTCAGGATATCGCTATCTTAACAGGCGGCAAGGTAATTTCTGAAGAATTAGGCTATGAATTAAAGAGCACCACAATGGATATGCTTGGACGCGCTAAATCCGTTAAAGTTCAGAAGGAAAATACGATCATCGTAGACGGCGAAGGCAGCAAAGATGAGATCGAAGCAAGAATCGGCCAGATCAAGGGGCAGATCGAAGAGACCACATCTGATTTTGATAAAGAAAAATTACAGGAAAGACTTGCGAAGTTATCCGGTGGTGTCGCTGTTATCCGCGTAGGCGCGGCTACTGAGACTGAAATGAAGGAAGCAAAGCTTCGAATGGAAGATGCTTTATCCGCGGCAAGAGCGGCCGTAGAAGAGGGCGTTATCGCCGGCGGCGGTTCCGCTTATATCCATGCTATGAAGGACGTTCAGAAGGTGATTGACAGTCTGGAAGGTGAAGAAAAGACAGGTGCTAAGATTATCTTAAAGGCTTTGGAGGCTCCGTTATACCACATTGTGGCAAACGCAGGTCTGGAAGGCGCCGTTATTATCAGCAAAGTAAAAGAGGCACCGGCTGGCACAGGCTTTGATGCTTATAAGGAAGAATATGTTGATATGATCGAGGCCGGTATCTTAGATCCGACCAAGGTTACAAGAAGCGCGTTACAGAATGCGAACAGTGTTGCATCTACCTTATTGACAACTGAATCAGTTGTTGCTAATATAAAAGAAAAAACACCTGCAGCTCCGGCTCCAGGCGGAATGGATATGATGTAATAACGGAAGCAAAAGCGACGCATGCGTAATGAAAAGAGGGTTTGCAGTGCTTGCATTGCAGATCCTCTTTATTTTGTCTCATAGGAGAGTTCATCCTGTGAAACAAAAAACCTCCGGGTGACGTGGACCGTGAATTATATCATCTCCCTTCACAGAAGAAAGGACATCAGTCTATGAATGAAATGTATGCAGAATGGCTCGTAAAACGAAAAGCACCAGCTTATATGATGCTTGTCAAGGTATTGATGGTTCTGGTATGTGTGGTGGCATTCTTTATTGCTGTATCCCCGCTGCTCGGAATTTTCGGAATCCTGGTTCTCTTTGCGGCAGCAGCGGCAGCCTACTTTGTCTTCCGCAACAGCGAAGTTGAATTTGAATACCTTTATGTAGGCAATCAGTTGACAATCGACCGGATTTACGGAAGGACCAAGAGAAAAAAGGCCTGGGAAGGTTCCATGGATGAGATTCAGATCGTCGCGCCTACCGGTTCCACGGAAGCGAAAGATCACGAGAGAAATAATATGAAGGTTTTGGATTTCTCTTCCCACACCCCGGACGCCAAGACATTTACATTGATCAGCCAGTCCGGCAGTGAATCCGTGAAGATTATTTTCGAGCCGAACGATAAGCTTCTTCACTGCATGAAGATGACGGCTCCACGAAAGATCGTGGACCGCGTTTAAGGAGATGCCTTGAACGTCGTTTGAGGATTTGTTTCAGGATAAGTTTTATAAGGGTAAAAGGAAAAGGACAGATACATGATGCGTATTAGGACGCGGCGTGTGTTTGGCCTTTTTTGTGCTCTTTGGGAATGGGGGAGGAGTGAAGCTAAAACGGCTGGATTGGTGGGGAGTGAACTGTTACGATTTTTATAGGAATTTTTGTAAAACCTAACATCGATGCTTGACAGGTGTGATTCGAATATAGTAAGATAGAAAACAAGTTCCACAGCATTTTCTTGCCTGTGAAATTCTAAAATTCTTTGTTTCAATGCGGTTTCCGCAAAAAAATCCTATGTTTAGCTTCAGGAGAGTTGGTGATGTGTATGAATGATTGAGAAAAAGTCTTGTAATGGCAAAGCTTTTACAGTATAATAAAAACATCTGAGAGACGTAAAAACCAAATGCAGGAGGAGTGAAATGACAATAGATGAAAAGTTGGATTTACTCTGTGGAAATGTTCAGAGTATAAATGATAATGTAATTGTGATGAAAAATGATATGGCTGTGATGAAGGGCGATATCGTGGAATTAAAAGGCGATGTAGCAGAGCTGAAGAGCGATATGGCTGAGGTAAAGAGCGATATCGTGGAGTTAAAGAGTGACGTAGCAGAGCTGAAGAGTGATATGGCTGAGGTAAAGAGCGATATCGTGGAGTTAAAGAGTGACGTAGCAGAGCTGAAGAGTGATATGGCTGAGGTAAAGAGCGATATCGTGGAGTTAAAGAGTGACGTAGCAGAGCTAAAGAGCGATATGGCTGAGGTAAAGCGCGATATCGTGGAATTAAAAGGCGATATGACCGTGGTAAAGACTGATATCGTAGAATTAAAGTACGATATGACCGTGGTAAAGACTGATATCATAGACCTGAGAAATAATATGAACACCATGGAAGGCAGAATTGATGCTAAGATGGAACAGTTAAATGAAAATGTGAAGGGGATTCGTTTTACCATTGAAAATGAAATCCGCCCGAGTATTGCTCTTATTGCAGAATCACATTTCATTCTGAACAGAAAACTGGATGAGGCGATAAGAGTAGCGGGAAGTATCGAAATGACAAGAATTCGAGTCAGCATACTGGAAGATGATGTAAAGAAGCTGAAAAGAGCAGTAAATATGTGATCTATATCATAAGATACGAGAAATTAGTAGATTTTGAAGAGAATATCAGTTATACAACAGAGCTTACTATAATTAGAAAAGAAAACAGTAAATAAATGAATGCAGCTTACTTCAGCAAATGTGCCGAAATAGGCTGCATTTTTGATTATAAGCTTCTATTTTTAATTTGGATCTTAAAGGCATAAAATAAAGACCAGCAATATACAATAACAGGAGATTTCTAAATAAATCAGATACAAATGATAAATAATAAAATGTTATTACGTGTTAACCTTTACTGATATGTAAATAAGGGGGATGAAATATAGATCGAATGTGTTAACAGCATCTCCTGTAATTTCATAAATACAAACCAAGCGTTAGAAAGACCGCTTGACAGGCTCCATATTAACATATAAAGTATAAGAAACATATCGTTTTAAAATCAGGTGAGACGGCTAAATAAATCCAAAGTCGAACGACAGAAGGAGCTGTACATGAAAAAACTAAGAAGTCCCTTGTTATCGGTGCTCGCAATTTACATACTGTGTTTTATCTTTCGAATGATAGAATATTTTATCATTCGTACAGATCAGACCTTATTGGGAGAAGCGATTATACATAAGATTGCTGGCATCATAATTCTCTGGATTGCAATAAAAATGCTATCTACTGATTTCGAGTATATTGGATTTAAGCGTAAAGGTATATTCAAAAATTTTACTTTCGGTTTACTGTTTGGTATTTCTGTGTTTGCGGCCGCATATGGGGCGGAAATCCTGATTGCAGTTTCGCAGGGAAATTTCCAGTCCCTTCAATTTTATGTCAGCAGCTATGCTGTGGATAAAAATATAGGAAATCAGACCGGTATCCTGTTCTTCCTTATTTGTATAGTTGGTAACATCGTTAATGTACTGATGGAGGAAGGCGTATATCGAGGGCTTTTTCAAAAAATTCTTCAACAAAAATACAGATTTATTGCAGCGGCAATTATTTGTTCCATTTTATTCGGTGCGTGGCATGTCATAGGCCCGATTCGCAATTATTATGACGGTCTGAGCAGCATGGGAGGGATGGCGGCCAACATTTTCATGTTGGTAATCACAAGCGGTCTTGTTGGTTTTAAAGCGGCTATGATAACAAAATTGACTGGCTCACTTTACATGGCTATGGGGGATCATTTTGTCAATAATACAATCGTAAATATTTTACACGTTACTTCCTATACTGGCGCTGATGAATTGATGTTTGTGCGAATTACAATTGCTCAAAGTCTCTCATTTCTGTTGGTTCTTATTTTCTATATCTGGAAACAGAAGAAGACTGATTCAGACAGTTCTCCCTCCGGAAATTAGTCAGCCGTATCGAATCGGGAATGGCATCACTAAACGATAAATTTTGATTGCGGGCAGTGCATTTGTTTACATACTTATGCATTGCCCGCTTAATGATTATGCGCATTCGGACAGGAAGAATATGTACATTTATAAGCCACGATGAATATATTAAATACGCTGGAAATTATGTCTTTCACACACGGAAAACAGATTGAAATTGTCCGTTGACAAGTGACGCAAAATTTGTTAAACTATGTAACTAACAAGCAAAAATATATTAGTTACATTAATAAAAAGGACAAGAAAGAGAGGAAAATTTAATGGGTACAATTATTGGCGACGGCATTACTTTTGACGACGTACTTTTAGTTCCAGCTTATTCAGAAGTAATCCCCAATCAGGTTGATTTGACGACCTGCCTCACGAAAACCATCAAGCTGAACATTCCCCTGATGAGTGCTGGTATGGATACGGTTACCGAGCACCGTATGGCAATTGCCATGGCAAGACAGGGAGGTATCGGTATTATCCACAAGAACATGTCGATTCAGGCGCAGGCAGATGAGGTTGATAAGGTAAAGAGGTCGGAGAATGGCGTCATTACGGATCCATTTTATCTTTCCCCAGAACATACATTAAAGGATGCGGACGAGCTGATGGCGAAGTTCCGTATTTCCGGTGTGCCAATTACAGAAGGCAAAAAGCTGGTTGGTATCATTACCAACCGTGATTTAAAATTTGAGGAAGATTTTTCCCGCAAAATTAAAGAGTGTATGACTTCCAAAAACCTGGTGACGGCGAAGGAAGGCATTACCATGACAGAAGCGAAGAAGATTCTTGCCAAGGCGAGAGTAGAAAAGCTTCCGATCGTTGATGATGATTTTAATTTAAAGGGACTCATTACAATTAAGGATATTGAAAAGCAGATCAAATATCCGTTGTCTGCAAAAGACAGCCAGGGAAGACTTCTGTGTGGTGCTGCTATCGGAATTACTGCTAATGTTCTGGATCGTGTGGCCGCTTTGGTCGCTTCCAAGGTCGATGTGATTGTCCTGGATTCCGCTCATGGCCATTCCGCCAACGTTTTAAACTGTGTACGCATGATTAAGGAAGCATACCCGGATCTTCCGGTTATCGCTGGAAACATAGCGACCGGAGACGCGGCAAGGGCCCTGATTGAGGCCGGTGCAGATGCTATTAAGGTCGGTATCGGACCTGGTTCTATCTGTACAACCCGTGTGGTTGCCGGTATCGGTGTGCCGCAGATCACAGCGGTTATGGATTGCTATGCGGTAGCGAAAGAATATGGAATTCCGGTTATCGCAGATGGTGGTATCAAGTATTCCGGAGATTTAACAAAGGCTATCGCAGCGGGCGGTAATGTCTGCATGATGGGGAGTATGTTTGCCGGATGCGATGAGAGCCCGGGAACATTTGAACTGTATCAGGGAAGAAAGTATAAGGTATATCGTGGCATGGGCTCTATTGCAGCCATGGAGAACGGAAGCAAGGACCGTTACTTCCAGTCTGATGCCAAAAAACTGGTTCCGGAAGGCGTGGAAGGCCGTGTTGCATACAAAGGTCTCGTCGAAGATACCGTATTCCAGATGCTGGGCGGACTCAGAGCAGGAATGGGCTATTGTGGTGCTTCTGATATTAAGACACTTCAGGAAACAGCTAAATTTGTAAAGATTACCGCAGCATCCCTGAAGGAAAGTCACCCGCATGATATTCATATTACGAAAGAGGCTCCGAACTATAGTATTGATGAGTAGACGGGTCCGCAGATCTGGGATGCAGCAGAGTGATCGGTGGCTGAGGGCTGATTTTAGTAATAAATGTATTTGACGAGACGCTGAAGCAATGTCTGATGATCTTTATATAAGAGTTTTTATAAGCCGGTATAACCCGTAGTTTTGGGTTTTACCGGTTTTTTCTATACCGGAAGAGTTTCACAGATTCTCTCATGGCTTTTATCCCGCGGCAGCCACTAACGCCCGCATTGGCCGCATTGGAACCGAAATCACTGTACTCAGATAACATAAAATATTATTCGTCGGCAATAAATCGGTAATATTTGTCGCAGTCCTTTTTGGAAGCTGATTTCCAAAATAATTTTTATTATTATTCCAAAATTTTATAATTTGTCCATTTGGCAAAGCATATTCATTGTTGATGAGAAATTCTTTCAGTGCGTGAAATTCTGTGATTTCTTCCATATCTTCTATATTAAATGAATAAAATGCTGCCTTTAAATTTCTATTGAATTCACATAGCTCATTCATTACCTTTTCTAAGCATAGCGCAAATATGCACTCTGTGCCAAAAGGCCGGCCTTTCTTTCCATGCAACGGTTACGAATTATGTAGCCATTTTTGTTTTTTTCCTCCATAATTTAGATTTTATGCTTGCTCCATACGTTCGATACAACGAAGTGTCTTATACCTTTTGAACTGGTCCGATATACTCCAAACCTTTTTTAATATAAAAAACCAGTTTTTTTTGCCGCAGATCTTCACTGAATTGCATCAAGCGGTGGCTTGATTTTACTTGCTGTTATTCTAAAGAGAGCAGGTTTTCTTTTTTTATTGGAATGGAGCGTGAATTTTGACTATTGATAAAATAGGAAATTGTAGTATTTGATTTATTGAAGAATGTAATAAAAAATGTAATATAAAGTATATAAACGATAATATAACTGTCTATAAACAAAAACATATTAAAAGAACTGATAAAATAGTTCTTATAATCTGCTTTATCTACCAATTTAAAAACAAAATCCAGCATTTTAAATAAAAAAAAGTAAAAAATTACAAAGAAAGAAATGGAAAAAAGTTGAAATGTAACCATTATGTTACCATGAAGATGTATAATGCATCTATAATTAATTTTTTTATAAGGAAAATAAAATGAATTGTAAATTTTTTTGAAGGAATAGGAAATTTAGATTAATGTGGATTACTTAAAGCAGATTATAAGAAGGTGAGAAAATTGTCGATAGCAAAAATGAGCATGCTTGATAACTCATATCGCTATTTTACCATAACAGTAGACCGGTACGAGAGGCAGTGTATGGAGGGAATTATCAGTCACGCGGGAGAAACACCCGGTATCCGTTATGGTAACTTTCTTGAATTAGTACTCCAGATGGACCAAATATTCAACCGGATGTTGTGTCCGAAACAGACCATGGAATTTCGGGGTTTTTCCGGTACTGAGTATCCGGCACCGAAAGTGAAAGAATGCAAGAAGGTATGTAATGGAAAATTAGCAACATTTCAGATATACGTAAAATTCCGATATGACGCCAGTTGGCAGGGAGATATTACCTGGCTGGAGGAAGAACGGACGGAGCAATTTGAAAGCATATTACAGATGATCCAGCTGATAGACGAAATTCTTACCGGAAGATATAGAATAAAAGATTCGGGAAAAGGCGCAAGAACATGTCAGGTAGCTGTAAACTCCTATGACAGCGGACTGTTGGAAGGAAGTGTTCAGAACGCATTTATCAATCATCTGGAGGATTTCAAAGGAACCATTGGCCTGGCTGATGCTATGGTCCATTTATTTGAGGTTGGAGTCAGCAGAAGTGCTTCCGGGATAGTACCGGGAGAATGCAAGATCATTTCAGAAGAGACCTGGGATACCTACCGGAAAGGCGGCAGAAAAGCCACCTTTGTAATAAAGATCCTGTACAGGGAACACTCAACCTGGCAGGGCGTGATATGCTGGCGGGAAACCGGCGAAAAACAGGCTTTCAGAAGCTTTCTGGAAATGATAATTCTGATGGCCTCCGCTTTGGAAATCGGAAGCGGGGAAAAAGAGTGTGAAGATAGATACTATACTGACAATAGACATAAGACCATAAAGGAAGGGTAAGGAAGGAGAGAAAGTATGAAAGGACTAAGAAGAAAGTTCAGGCGAGGGCTGGCAGGTTTTCTGGCATTCGTGCTGACGATGACATCATTTAATATGGTGTCGTGGGCGGATGTGGCGAATGCGTTTGAGACAGAAAAGGCCACATTTGTCATGAGTGGAGAGGAGATCAGGGAAACTGCTCAGGCTGCTGTTGATAGCGGCAGTACATTCCATTTTGAGGATTTAGGCATTGAAGAATCGGAAGATAATGCGAAAGATTATCAAAAATTATTCGGCAGTGGATCAGTGTATGAGATTGCTCCGTCATATAATATGTCCGATGATGAAGATGCAGATGGTGCTGATCTCAGAGTATTTGTCCGAATAAAGGATGATTATGAGGGGTATCGCCTGACTGGAAAAGAGGAGATTATTTTTCTCTATATTAATGACTCAGAAGGGAAAATATCATTTCGTACAATTGTTGATGGATATGCAACTGAAAGGATTGCAGTTAAAGGAAATTCGAAACTGGTAGAAGCAGAAGTACCAGGTAACGTAAATGGAACACTGGAAGGTGAAGTAACAACACCGGAAGAAAATGGAACGCCGGAAGGAGAAGTGACAACACCGGAGGAAAGCGGGACACCGGAAGGAGAAGTGACAACACCGGAGGAAAGCGAGACACCGGAAGGAGAAGTGACAACACCGGAAGAAAACGGAACCCCGGAAAGTGAAGTGGCAGTACCGGAAGAAAGTGGAACCCCGGAAAGTGAAGTGGCAGGACCGGAAGAAAGTGGAACCCCGGAAAGTGAAGTGACAACCCCGGAAGAAAACGGGACACCGGAAGAGAGTGGAAGGCCGGAAGGTGAAGTGATAACACCGGAAGAAAACGGGACACCGGAAAGTGAAGTGGCAGCACCGGAAGAAAGCGGAACGCCGGAAAGCGAAGTGACAACACCGGAAGAAAACGGAACACCGGAAGTAGAAGTGACAACACCAGAAGAAAACAGAACGCCGGAAGTTGAAGTGGTAACACCGGAAGAAAACGGAACATCAAAAGGTGAATCGGATAATGAAGACGCGGCAATGTCGGAAGAGAATACCGTAGTTTCAATTAGTCGTAATTCATCGGCTGTGTTGATGGCGGCAGATTCAACCGTGACAGTGTTAGAGTCAGCTAATGAGAAAAACGAAAAAATTACACTGGCAACTGCCAGTAACTCTGAATACAGCAATTCCGGGAAGTCAGATCCGAAGGAATCATCTTCCGTAGCCAATTTAGTAAACGGGAAAGTATATGGCAATGTAATTTTGGATGAATCTTCTTATGCCAGGGCATATGTTATTACACTGGATGCTTTAAATATTGAGCAACCACTGAATGAGTACCAAATTACAGTAACTCATCGGCTTCATGGTGATAACTGGATTGATTATGAAAAAATAGAGACTGTAACAATTACTGATAATGATTTTGACAACGGAGAATATAATACTGATAAACTGGAATTCAAGCGTGAGGGAATTGTATTAACTAGCCAGAGCTTAGTTTTGACAAAAGATGCTTTTAAATCAGGGACTGAAGCTGAAATTACTCTGGAGTATGCAGTTGCAGATGGATACAGGATTTATGATAACAGAGCGAATTTGAGATCTATTTTTGTCGGAGAGTTGGATGATGATGACCCAGTTATTAAACCTGTAGGCCAGGCAGTCGTCAATATTAAATATGTATATGAAAACGGAACGATTGCGAAGGATACAGAGAGTGTAGCTGCTTTATATGATGAAAACACAAAGAAGTATAAGTTAACCTATGAGTTAGGTGATTTAGATGGTTATAAGCCGGTACTGGATACGATGGATTCGGCATCTGGAATTACCCTTGATGGAAATATTTTGACAGCAAATCTCTCTGAAGATAAGGAATACCTGGCTGTAATTGTTTATATGGCAGATACAGTTGAATATGTGGTAAGGCATAATTATCAGAAATTGGATGGATCTTATGAGGTGAAAGAGTCTGAAACAAAATCAGGGAAAGCCGGAGAATTGAGTGCGGCAGTTGCCCAAAATGTTACAGGCTTTACTCCGAAGCAAATTAGCCAGAAAGAACTGTCTGCTACAGAAGAGAATATTGTTGATATTTTCTACGATCGAAATATATATGATCTGACATATAGTACTGATGGCGGAGAATATGTTGAACGACAGACTGGATTGTATGGAGAGAGTCTGACGGTAGCGAAGAGCACAACCAAGGCTGGGTATGTGTTTGATGGCTGGTATACAGATAAGAATTTCTCTCAGGGCACCAGGGTATCCGGTAATATAATATTAGAAGATAATACGATATTATATGCAAAATGGAATCCGGGAATAGTTGGGTATAAGGTGGTTTATCTGATTGAAAATGCAGATGATAATAATTATTCGCTGCTGTGTACAGATGCAAAAACTGGTAAAACAGGAGATAATGTGCAGATAACAGCAAAAACTGCTAATCCAACAAATTGGGGCGAACTGGAGAAAAATGCCTTTACTTTTAAGGATTCAACAAGTGAAGCTTTAAAGGCAGATGGGACATCAATCGTTACTGTAAGATATTCCAGAAATATTTATACGATTAGGTTCCAGGATAAATCTCCTACTTTATGCAGGAAGAATAATCACACGCATAAATTAAGCAATTGTTATGAGCGTACATGTAATAGATGGCATAGTCATGACGAAAGTTGCTATGATATGTCACACACAATTTGTGGTTTAACTGAACATCAGCATGACAGTACTTGTTATACTCGAGATATAAGTGCTAAATATCAGGCTAATATCAGAGAACAGTGGTTGGAAAATTATGGCGGACATTATTGGCTGTGGAATCGTAGTGAAAGTAAGTACACAGGATTGCAGGATATCATGCCTTATACTAAAGGTGGAGTAAAGGTACTTGATTATTATAAGGATGGGGATACAGAAAGAGTACTTGAATATTATGTAGAAGATCCATCTGGTAATATATCTGATCCTTTGCATAAAGGCTATAAATTTTCACTTTATACAAAAACCACTATATATGTTTCGTCAACTATGAGCCCAACTTTGGATGAAGAGTATTATGTTATTGATGGATATGAGCGGTATTATAGTAATATAGACTTTGATTATAATCGTAAATTTAAAAACCCATCTAAGTTTTATTACACACGAGCTAAATATGATTTGACACTTATAAATGGAACGAATGAAACCACAAAGAAAGATATTCCTTATAAATCTGATATAAGCAAATATCTTGGAGCTCCGACGGTTAAGCCTACGTCAGATGCAACTTTTGATGCATGGTATGTAGATTCCAGCTTTACAGAAAAGTATACATCGGGTTCCATGCCAAAAGGAAATCTCGTTCTATATGCACACTGGAACAATGCTGCTTATGATGTGACTTTTAAAGATGGTCAGGAGGTATTAGATACAGTAGAAGTAAACAGCGGGGAGCTGGTTTCGCCGATTTCCACACCAGAAAAAGCTGGTTATAGCTTTACTGGCTGGTATATAGATGAAACATGTACACAGCGATATGATTTCCAGAGAAAAGTGGAAGCAGATTTTGATCTTTATGCAGGTTGGAGCATGCATTCAACTACCAGCTATCAGATATTATACGTCACAAGCGAAGGTGATCCGGTAGCGGATTCTGTAACGGGCAATGGAGTCATAGGAGATACAATTCAGGCCAATGCGGTTGTTCCAACGATAGCCGGATATGAAGATTATATTGTTGATAAGGCTACAGCTTCCATAAGCTTAGATGCCGATCCCAATAAAAATGTTATAAGATTTATCTATTCAAGTCCGGAATCATTGAGGTATACAGTACAGTATTGGTATGAAGATAAAATGGTTGCCGAAGAAGCAAATATTGCATCGAAATTCAGTTCTTTCCGTTGTTATCCGAACACTGACTTAGAGCAGCTGACAGGATATAAAGTAAAGGAAGCGTACAAAAATGTTAAGTTAACTACAGGTGAAAATATAATTAAGTTTACTTTGACCTTAAATGAGTACACAATTACATATGAAAATGTAGATTATAATGATATTGTTTGGGAAAATGGCAATACAAATCCTACAAAATACAATATTTGTACCAATTCCTTTGCTCTTAAAAATCCAGGCCGTGTTGGATATACATTTATGGGCTGGAAATTGGTTAAAGGAAGCGTTGAAAGCGGAGAATATGACTCTAAAAATGTAGTAATTGAAACAGGTTCCCGTGGAAATCTTACCTTTAAGGCTGAGTGGACAGTAGATGTAAACCAGAAGTTAAATTATAGTATAAAATACTACAAGAGCGAACAGCCGGATAAGGAAATAGGGAATCTGAATAAGAGTGTTCTTGTTGCTTCTCCTACAGTTAAGTATGCAGATGTAAATAAAACATATAGTAAGCCAAGTGGTTATATTCTGGATAAGGTAGAGTTTGGCGGCCAGACTGTAAGCGATGGTGAAATGACAATCACAGATACAGATAATATTATTAAGGTGTATTATAAAGTAGATGAGACGCAAAAACTAAAATACAGCGTTGAGTACTATATAGATGGAAAAGATACACCTTTTGATAAACTGGATAATCAGGAAGTATTGGTTGCCGATCCGGTAGTCAGTGAGGTGGCGGACAGCAGTAAAGTGCCTGCCGGCTATACGAGAGACCGCGTATTACCGGAGCTGCCTGCAACGATCAGCGAGACAGCTAAGGTTATCAAGGTATATTACAAAGTAGATGAAACACAGAAGCTGAAATACAGTGTTGAGTACTATGTAAATGGAAATGACACACCATTCGATAAGCTTGAGAACCAGGAAGTGCTGGTAGCCGATCCAGTAGTCAGTGAGGTAGCGGACAGCAGTAAAGTGCCTGCCGGCTATACGAGAGACCGCGTATTGCCAGAACTTCCGACAACAATTAGCGTTTCTAACAACATCATCCAGGTATACTACAAAGTAGACGAGACGCAGAAGCTGAAATACAGTGTCGAGTACTATGTAACCGGAAATGACACAGCATTCGATAAGCTTGAGAACCAGGAAGTGCTGGTAGCGGATCCGGTAGTCAGAGCAGTAGCGGACAGCAGTAAGATGCCTGTCGGTTATACAAGAGACAGCGTATTACCGGAGCTGCCTGCAACGATCAGCGAGACAGCTAATGTCATTAAGGTATATTACAGAGTAGATGAAACACAGAAGCTGAAATACAGTGTCGAGTACTATGTAAATGGAAATGACACAGCATTCGATAAACTTGAGAATCAGGAAGTGCTGGTAGCGGATCCGGTAGTCAAAGCAGTAGCGGACAGCAGTAAAGTACCGGCTGGTTATACAAGAGATTATGTATCTCCGGAACTGCCGGCAACGATCACAGAAAGCAGTAATATCATAAAAGTATATTACCGTATTGATACTGCTCAAAAATTGAAGTTTGATGTAGAGTATTATCTTATTGGTGAGAAGGAAGCATTTGATGCAGTCAGAAATCAGACAGTTTTTGTGGCAAATCCTGTGATCAATGCAGTGGCAGACAGCGGTAAGGTGCCTGCAGGCTACGAGAGAGCCTATGTAACGCCGCAGCTGCCGACAATAATCAGCAAGACTAATAATGTAATCAGGGTATACTATAAAGTAGATGAGACACAGAAACTGAAATACAGCATCGAATACTATGTAAATGGAAATGACACAGCGTTTGATAAGCTTGAAAACCAGGAAGTGCTGGTAGCCGATCCGGTAGTCAAAGCAGTAGCGGACAGCAGTAAGGTACCGGCTGGTTATATGAGAGATTCTGTATCTCCGGGGCTGCCGGTAACGATCAGCAGTTCCAACAACGTCATCCGGGTATACTACAAAGTAGACGAGAAGCAGAAACTGAAATACAGTGTAGAATACTATGTAAATGGAAATGACACAGCATTCGATAAGCTTGAGAATCAGGAAGTGCTGGTAGCCGATCCAGTAGTCAAAGCAGTTGCGGACAGCGGTAAAGTACCTGTCGGCTATACGAGAGATTATGTATCTCCGGAGCTGCCGATGACGATCAGCAGTTCCAACAATGTAATCAAGGTATACTACAAAGTAGACGAGACGCAGAAGCTGAAATACAGTGTGGAATATTATGTAACCGGAAATGACACAGCATTCGATAAGCTTGAGAACCAGGAAGTACTGGTAGCGGATCCGGTAGTCAAAGCAGTAACAGACAGCAGCAAGGTGGCGGCCGGCTACGAGAGAGCTTCTGTAATACCGCAGCTGCCGACAATAATCAGCAAGACTAATAACGTCATCAGGGTATACTATAAAGTAGATGAGACACAGAAACTGAAATACAGCATCGAGTACTATGTAAATGGGAATGACACAGCGTTTGATAAGCTTGAGAACCAGGAAGTGCTGGTAGCCAATCCGGTAGTCAGTACAGTGGCAGACAGCAGTAAAGTGCCGGCCGGCTATACGAGAGACCGTGTATTGCCAGAACTGCCGACAACAATCAGCGAATCTAACAAAGTTATCCGTGTATATTATAAAGTAGACGAGATGCAGAAACTGAAATACAGTGTCGAGTATTACTTGAACGGAAATGACACAGCATTCGATAAGCTTGAGAACCAGGAAGTACTGGTAGCCGATCCAGTAGTCAAAACAGTAGGGGACAGCAGCAAGGTGCCAGTTGGCTATACAAGAGACCGTATATTACCGGAGCTGCCTGCAACGATCAGCGAGACATCTAATGTCATTAAGGTATACTACAGAGTAGATGAAACACAGAAGCTGAAATACAGTGTCGAGTACTATGTAACTGGAAATGATACAGCATTTGATAAGCTTGAGAACCAGGAAGTGCTGGTAGCGGATCCGGTAGTCAAAGCAGTAGCAGACAGCAGTAAAGTACCGGCTGGTCATACGAGAGATTCTGTATCTCCGAAGCTGCCGACAACGATCAGCAGTTCCAACAACGTTATCAGGGTATACTACAAAGTAGACGAGATGCAGAAGCTGAAATACAGTGTGGAGTACTATGTAACCGGAAATGACACAGCATTTGATAAGCTTGAGAACCAGGAAGTACTGGTAGCTGATCCGGTAGTCAAAGCAGTAGCGGACAGCAGCAAGGTGCCAGTTGGCTATACAAGAGACCGTATATTACCGGAACTGCCTGCAACGATCAGCGAGACGGCTAACGTCATTAAGGTATACTACAGAGTAGATGAAACACAGAAGCTGAAATATAGCGTTGAGTACTATGTAAATGGAAATGACACGGCATTCGATAAGCTTGAGAACCAGGAAGTGCTGGTAGCGGATCCGGTAGTTAAAGCAGTAGCGGACAGCAGTAAAGTACCAGTTGGTTATACAAGAGATTATGTATCTCCTAAGCTTCCAACAGCGATTAACAGTTCCAACAACGTGATCAAGGTATACTACAAAGTAGACGAGACGCAGAAGCTGAAATACAGTGTGGAGTACTATGTAACCGGAAATGACACAGCATTCGATAAGCTAGAGAACCAGGAAGTGCTGGTAGCGGATCCGGTAGTCAAAGCAGTAGCAGACAGCAATAAAGTACCGGCGGGTTATAGAAGAGATTCTGTATCTCCAGAGCTGCCGGCAACGATAACAGAAAGCAGTAATATCATAAAAGTATATTACCGTATTGATACTGCTCAAAAATTGAAGTTTGATGTAGAGTATTATCTTGTTGGTGAGATGGAAGCATTTGATGCAGTCAGAAACCAAACAGTCCTTGTAGCGAATCCTGTGATCAATGCAGTAGCAGACAGCAGTAAGGTGCCGGCCGGCTACGAGAGAGCTTCTGTAACACCGCAGCTGCCGACAATAATCAGCAAGACTAATAACGTCATCAGGGTATACTATAAAGTAGATGAGACACAGAAACTGAAATACAGCATCGAGTACTATGTAAATGGGAATGACACAGCGTTTGATAAGCTTGAGAACCAGGAAGTGCTGGTAGCCAATCCGGTAGTCAGTACAGTGGCAGACAGCAGTAAAGTGCCGGCCGGCTATACGAGAGACCGTGTATTGCCAGAACTGCCGACAACAATCAGCGAATCTAACAAAGTTATCCGTGTATATTATAAAGTAGACGAGATGCAGAAACTGAAATACAGTGTCGAGTATTACTTGAACGGAAATAACACGGCATTCGATAAGCTTGAGAACCAGGAAGTACTGGTAGCCGATCCAGTAGTCAAAGCAGTAGCGGACAGCAGCAAGGTGCCGGCCGGCTATACAAGAGACCGTGTATTACCGGAGCTGCCTGCAACGATCAGTGAGACATCTAAAGTCATTAAGGTGTACTACAGAGTAGATGAAACGCAGAAGCTGAAATACAGTGTCGAGTACTATGTAACTGGAAATGATACAGCATTTGATAAGCTTGGGAACCAGGAAGTGCTGGTAGCGGATCCGGTAGTCAAAGCAGTAGCAGACAGCAGTAAAGTACCGGCTGGTTATACGAGGGATTCTGTATCTCCGAAGCTGCCGACAACGATCAGCAGTTCCAACAACATTATCCGGGTATACTATAAAGTAGACGAGACGCAGAAACTGAAATACAGTGTTGAGTACTATGTAACTGGAAATGACACAGCATTCGATAAGCTTGATAACCAGGAAGTGCTGGTAGCGGATCCGGTAGTCAGAGCAGTAGCGGACAGCAGCAAGATGCCTGCCGGCTATACAAGAGACAGCATATTACCAGAGCTGCCTGCAACGATCAGCGAGACGGCTAACGTTATTAAGGTTTACTACAGAGTAGATGAAACTCAGAAGCTGAAATACAGTGTTGAGTACTATGTAACCGGAAATGACACAGCATTTGATAAGCTTGATAACCAGGAAGTACTGTTAGCGGATCCGGTAGTCAAAGCAGTAGTGGACAGTAGTAAAGTACCGGCCGGCTATACAAGAGACAGCGTATTACCGAAGCTGCCGACAATGATCAGTGAGACCGCTAACGTTATTAAGGTTTACTACAGAGTAGATGAAACACAGAAGCTGAAATACAGTGTCGAGTATTATGTAACCGGAAATGACACAGCATTCGATAAACTTGAGAATCAGGAAGTGTTGGTAGCGGATCCGGTAATCAAAGCAGTAGTGGACAGCAGTAAAGTACCGGCTGGTTATACGAGAGATTCTGTATCTCCGAAGCTTCCGACAGCGATCAGCAGTTCCAATAACATCATCAGGGTATACTACAAAGTTGACGAGACGCAGAATCTGAAATATAGTGTTGAGTACTATGTAACTGGAAATGACACAGCATTTGATAAGCTGGATAATCAGGAAGTACTCGTGGCGAATCCTGTAGTCAATACAGTGGCGGATAGCAGTAAAGTGCCGGCCGGCTACACAAGAAACCGTGTATTGCCGGAACTTCCGACAATGATCAGCGAGTCTAACAACATTATTAAAGTATATTACAGTGTAGATGAGACGCAGAAATTGAAATACAACGTAGAGTACTATATAAATGGCAGTGCTACGGCATTTGATAAGCTTGAGAATCAGGAAGTATTAGTAGCCGATCCTTACGTCTTATTTGTAAAAGATAGTACACTTGTTTCGGCGGGATATGTCAGGGATAGAGTAGAACCGTTATTACCGGCAAAAATAGTACATGATGGAGATATTATAAAAGTGTATTACAGAGCCAGAACTGATTTGTACTCAGAAATAAACTATTATTATGATGACAGAAAGACAGATACCCAAAAAGACAATAATGCAGTATTTGGTACTGGTATACTTGATGGTGTTAAGGTAGAGACGGAGGTCACTCATACTGATGGCAAACATTATGTTTTAGACAGAATCGAAGGCAAGGAGAAAAAAGTAACAGTTAACCCGGCTGAGAACATTGTTAATATTTACTATGCACTTGACGAGAAGGGAACTGGTACAGATCCAAATAAGCCGGATAATATTCCAGATAAATATCAGATAACTTTTACGTATGTTGCTGGTGAAAATGGTAATGTAGATGGCCTAAAAGAGGAAGTAATTACCAGAGAACTGGATGCTGATGGAAGTTTTAGTTCAATAAATCCTGCTTATCCAGGAGCACTAGTAAAAGCAAAAGCAAATAACGGTTATAGCTTCCAAAACTGGACATCGGATGAAGTGGGGCTGATGGCAGGAAAGCCAGTAAGTACATTTGCTGATGAAGCAGCTATTAGAGAGGCAGGGTTTATAACTGATACAGTGTTTACTGCACACTTCAATGCGAAAGAAGATACTTCATACAGAATTGAGTATTATTATGAAGTTCAGGGACAGTATCCAGCAACTACAAATAACTACGAAGTCAGAACAGGTAAGACTGATACAACCGTGTCTGCGACCGATAACGACAAAATAAAAGCTGGATATAAGTATGACACTGAGGCAGCTAACGTTGTGAGCGGGGTTGTTAAAGGTGATAATAGTCTGGTCTTAAGACTGTACTTTAAACAACAGTTTACAGTAACGTATCAGTCAGGTAATCATGATTTCTTTGAAGAACAGGTAATTGGCGAGAATTCTTATGGTGATAAGACACCAGTATTTACCGGAGAGATGAATATAAGAGGCAATTATGTATTCAATGGCTGGCTGCCAGTTATCGCTGAAAAAGTAACAGAAAATGCAATTTATGTAGCACAGTGGCGATATACGGGAAGTAGTGGCGGAGACACCGGCGGTGGTAATACTCCAAGCGATAACAAACCATATGTACCGAATGGACCTGGTGAAACAGTGACTATCGAACCAGGTGATGTACCATTAGCAAATGTGCCGGAAAGTGGTCCTGCAGATAATCTGATGCTGATTGATGATGGTAATGTACCGCTTGCAGGTTTGCCTAAGACTGGCGACCGTTTTGGAACAAATACAGGTTTAGTAGCTTTACTTACCGGGTTCTTGTTAGCAGCATTTACAGCGCTGAATAATAAGAGACGGGAAGAAGAAAGTAAGTAGGGTAATCAAAGTTTTTGAGGGTTTGGATTGAGGGTCTGGTACATGAACCAGGCCCTCTGTTATTAACCGTAGAGTTGATTTGAAAGGTCTTTGTAAGCCGCAAGTAGTACCTCGTTTTCTTGCTGTAGCTCAAAGATGGTTTTCTGATAATGCCAAATGGTTTCAATGGTATCATTGTATTTTAGGTTGTATTTGATATGGAATAAGGCATCTTCGTAATCGTATGTATTCATAAGGCAGCGAAAATGGGGATCGATGCGTGGATCACTGCGGTACTTGATATTAGACTGGTTGGAAAGAACCAGCCATCTGTGCTTCCATCGAAAGCTTATGCTGATATTCCCTGTCACGTTGCCGGATTTTTTAACAGCTGCCGTATGTAATTATTGATTATACGGACAATCCATCGAATAACATGGAAGGAATCAACAACAGGAACCGCATTCGGGAAATACTTCCCCACATAGGAAATGTAAGGATTGTACATATCCAGATGTACCTCATCGACAGATATGACATCGGTCAGAGGCAAATGGTCCAGTTTTACATAGCGATCGAAAACATCGTGGGCATATGAATCCGAAACGTGCAACCGTTTGGAAATCGATACAGAGGTCTCCAAAAAGTTTTTGCAGGCTTCGATGATCAGCATGTCGGTTGCGTTGGTGGGCCTGTTTTTTTACTTCTTTTGCATGCATCCGGAATCCGCAAGATGGACAGAAATGAGCGGTTGGCGAAGTCTCAAGAGTGAGGGGCTTGGTCTGACACTGAATCTGAATCCCGCTGCTGATGATATCTGCATCTTTAAAGCCTAACAAATCTGTGACATGATTTATATATCCTCCTTTAGTAGATTAGTTTGTGCAAAAAACATCATACGTAAAAGAGGATAGAAGGATAAGATAAAATCGCCTTCAAAAAAGAAAATTAGAGTCAATCAGGCCGAAAATCGAACCAATTGCTCTGGTTTCCTATTAAAATGTGAGCAGCCTCCAACCAGAACCCTCAAACCAACCCTTTATGAAAGCCCCTCAAATAAAACCCTCAAACTAGCTCCTCACAAAAACAGACCTTCAAAAACTTTGAATACCCAAAATGATTAAAAAGGCGAAGGCCCGGCAGAAGTAATAATCTGTCAGGCCTTCGCCTTTTCATGGTGAAAATCTTTTGAAAAGTCAAATATTCTATTATAAATAGGTAGATTTCTATAATTTACGCTATAACTAAGTCTCTAATTTCTACCATCTTAAGTATTTCGGTATACTTTCTTTCAGGCAAAGTTATGTCCGCTTAAATTTTTCGCGCAGTTAATTTATTACCTTTTTTTCGCTTATGTAATAAAAAATTATGAAAATTACGATAATTACACAAAATTGGACACAGTGAACAACAAAAATTTAAAAATATAAGGGTTAATATAGAAGATACAGATTAGAAAATAAAGACGATATTGTATAGACTAAAGCCTATCTATATGATATGAATACTAAACAAATAGAAAAAAGTAAAAATAGTACATATAATTTATTTTATTATACAGTTTTTTTTATTTTTTTTATTTCTATATCTTACAAAAACATTAATTATAAAAGCATTATACAGCGTCATGGTCACAAAACGGTTACATTTCAAGATTTTTCCATAATTTATTTTTGTTCTTTTTACTTTTTTTATGCCAGGTTGGCTGAATTAAAACTCATAAAATAAATTATAGGAAGGTGAATAAATTGTCGATAGCAAAAATGAGCATGATTCATGATTCATAATTCATATCGTTATTTTACCGTTTCCGTAGATAAATACGAAGATCGATGTATGAAGGGAGTTATCTATCATGCGGGAAAAACTCCGGGAATCCGATATGATAATTTTCTTGAAATGATAACTCAAATGAATCGTATTTTTGACAGCATGTCATGTCCCAAACAGGCTATGGAACTGCGGCGATTTACAGGAATAGAGTATCCGGAACCGGTAATACGGGAATGCAATCGCTATCAGAATGGCAGAATGGCGACGTTTCAGATTTATGTGAAATTTCGCTATAACGCCAGTTGGCAGGGAGATATTACCTGGCTGGAAGGTGAACAGACAGAAAGCTTTGAAAGTCTTTTGCAGATGCTTCAGATGATTGATCGAATCTTTACCGGTCAATCGGAGGAGAGAGGAACGAGGGTCACAAAGATCTGCCAGATTGCGATTAATTCCTGCGAAAAAGGATTGGTGACAGGAAGAGTACAAAACGCTTTTATCAATCATCTGGAGCGATTTAAAGGAACCATTGGTCTGGCTGATGCAATGGTGCGTCTGTTTGAAGCAGGCGTTGGAGAAAATGATTCCGGAAAATCTCTGGAAGGAAAAATTATTTCAGAGGAAACCTGGGATTCCTATCGTTTAGGCGGGAAGGAAGCGACCTTCCTGATCAAGATCCTGTTCAGGGAACACTCAACCTGGCAGGGAGTAATTTACTGGCGTGAAACCGGTGAAAAACAGGCTTTCAGAAGCTTTTTGGAAATGATCATGCTGATAGCCTCTGCATTGGAAAGCGGTAAGGAAGAGCGTGAGTTTGAAGATAGATTTACAACAACTAATAATAGAGAAAAAGCCCGGATGGAAGGGTAAGGAAGGAGAGAAAGTATGAAAGGACTTAGAAAAAAGTTCAGACGAGGGCTTGCCGCGTTCCTGGCATTTGTTCTGACCATGACCTCCGTGAACACGGTGTCACTGGCAGATGTATCAAATGCACTGGAAACAGAAAAAGCTACCTTTGTCATGAGCGGAGAAGATATAGTGGAATCCGCTCAGGCTGCTATTGATAATGGCAGTACCTTTACTTACGAGGATCTCGGAATCGAGGAGACAGGAAGTACAGCGAAAGAGTATCAGAAGTTATTTACAAATGGCACAGTATATGAAATCGCCCCTTCTTATGACCTGGACGAAGAGGAAAACGCAGACGGAGCGAATCTCCGGATGTTTATCCGAGTAAAAGGTGAAACAGAAGGATATCAGATAACTGGTGAGGAGGAAATTATTTTCCTTTATATCAATGATTCTGAATCCAAAATTGCATTTCGTTCCAGAGTTGATGATTATGTAACGGATAAGGTTACGGTTAAAGGAAATTCTTATTTGGCAGAAACCGAAAAGCCGGTACTCGACGAGAAGGGAAATGCAATAGAAGGCGATAAGCCGGCACAAACCCCGGAAGAATCCACTGTACCCAGTGGGGAAAACGGAAGCGTAGAAGAGACGAAGGAGCCGGAGACTGAGGCACCGGCACTGGTACCGGAAGAATCGATGCAGGAACCGGAGTCGGAGGTACCTACGCAGGAACCGGAAACAACAGCAGCGGCAGAAGAGCCAAAGACAGAGGCTCCTACGCAGGCAGAAACCGAAAAGCCAACACAGGCCCCGGTACAAGAACCGGAAACAGAGGCCCCAGTGCAGGAGCCAGAAACACAGGCACCGGAAACTGATGCGGCAACACAGGCACCGGAAGTGCAGGAACCAGATACAGAAGCTCCCGCACAGGAACCGGAACCAGAAGCACCGGCACAGGAACCAGAGGCGGCAGATACAGGAAATGAAACCGCGTCTATAATAAGAAACAACACCTACGTATTGACAACTGCAATTGAGCCGACTTCAGAAGAGTCAGACGTATCAATTGTAGATGAAGAGGTTCCGAAAGCAGATAGTCCGAAAGAGGATACAGAAGCAAATACGCCTGCCGATAATTCGGTTACAGTAAGCACAGGAAGTAATGCGGATAAAGGTGATCATGCCGATCATGAAGAGAGTAAACCTTCAGAGAAAATCGAAGGCAAGACCTATGGCCATGTATTACTCAATGAAGAAAGTTATGCGAAAGCATATGTAACGACCCTTGATAAAATGGGGATATCTGTTGAAGCAGCAGAAGGGTTAACTCTTACGATTCATCATAATGCATTTTATAATGATAAAGATATATCAGAGGATGAAGTGATTAGAGGTCTGAAGGAAGGGGATGTGATTAATCCGGCGGATTATGCCTGGGAAAAGGACACTCTTACTTACTTAGGCAGTATACCAGAGGAGATAACAATCAGTGCTGAGTCTGATAATAAAATTGAATTGTTTTATGATGAGACTCCGGTGGAAAGAGAAGAAGACGAAATACAAATTCTGAATGCAGTCACAAGAAATTATTATCGATCGAGACTAGCCGATGATAATACGACACCTGGTAAAGTATTTCCTACCAAAACAGCAGAATGGGTAGACGAAGAAAATGGTTTAGCCAAAATTAATTTTACCATTTATGGAAATCCGGTCCGTAGGGGCAGTGATGTAATATTAATTGTCGATAGTTCTGGTAGTATGTCAGGAACAAAATGGTCCACAGCTAAAAGTGGAGCAAAAGGATTCGTAGATAATTTATATGAATCAGTTGATGGTGTTCCATCAGACAATCGAATTGCTATCGTTGATTTTGATAGCAGTGCAACAGCTTATCCGGGTATCAATAATTCGACAGAAACATTTTTAAAAGCGGATGATACAGTTAGGGTTGGAAATAAAAGACCTGTAACCTATTCTGCGACAGATTATTTTAAGGACTATGTTATAGACAGCCAGATGAAAGATTCTGGAGGAACTAACTACGATTATGCTTTTCAGGCGGCTCAAAAAATAATAGATAATCGATCTGATGATACCAGGCCTGTATATATTGTATTTATGAGTGATGGTGAGCCTCGTAATAATTCCATTTCACCATATCATGACGGCCAGGCTGAGGCAGCTGAGTTAAGAGGTCAAGGGGTAACAATTTATTCAATCGGTTTAAATATAGGAGATAAAAAATTTAACGATTTTATCGTTCCGTTAGCCTCTTCCCCTAAATCAACCTATGCTATCAATATCGAAAAAACAAGCGATCTGGTAGGCATCTACGACGCCATCGCCAGCTCCATCAAAATCGCCGGAACAGAAGCGACAATTACAGATGTCATCAACACAGAAGCGTTTGAGATTGCAACGGATTACAACGATGGCATGTGGTATGAAGCAAGCACAGGCACCGTAAGCAAGAGTTCCGATAATAAGACAATTACATGGGATTTCGGTAATATTTCTGCCAATAAGGAAACCCTTACTATCTATATTAAAGTAAAGGATACCGTACAAGGCGGCACTGCACCGGATACCAACAAAGAAGCAAAAGTAGATTACACGGATCCGAATGAACAGTCCCAGACTCAGGATATACCGAGTCCCAACCTGGCAGTTGGAGATGTGGGTACCATCACATTAAACTATTACCTGGTTAATGAAGACGGCATTACAATCAACGGAACCGGCGAAGCGATTGATTTCGCGCGCCGCCAGCAGCTGGGAACCAAACTTTACGGGGATGCACCTCAGGAGTTTGGCAGCTATACCGTGAATGCACCATCGACCATTGAGTACAATGGTATCAAATATCAGTATGTAGCGGCAAGTGCATCGAAGGATGGAAGTGCAAATCCTGCAAATGTAGAGCTGAGCCCTGCCAAGAAGGCAGTCAATCTGTACTATGGCTATCAGGAAATCAAAGATGTAACAGTAACCTTTCATGGCAACGGAGGCACGCCAAGCGTTAGCAGCGTGACCGTGCCAAAGGATACCGCTTTAGGCGGCCAGATAGCAACCGCAGTAAGAGAGGATCATAATTTCCTTGGATGGAATACAGCGATGGATGGATCTGGCAGCGCGTTCACTTCCAACACGATCGTTACAGATAACATGACTGTATACGCACAGTGGCAGAAAAAACAGGCGCTGACCATCAAAGCAGCCGACACAGAAAAAGTTTATAATGGTGAAATACAGTATGCATCGGAAACAGGATACGAATCGACTGGTTTAAAAGCGGGTCACAGAATTACAAACATAAAAGCCAGTGGTTCCGGACGTGATGTTCAGGAAGATGGCTATCCAATCACCATTACAGGTAGTGTAAAAGTTGTAAATGAATCGGGTGTCGATGTAACACATGAATACACGATTACAAAAGAACCGGGAACTTTGACAATTAAACCAAAAGAAGTGACAATTACGGTAGATAACAGTTCAAAGGCTTATGGTTCCCCGGACCCGAAGTTCACCGGTAAAGTAGAAGGCCTTGTAAACGAAACAGACCTTGGCACCGTATCATTTGTGAGAACAAATGAGGCTGAGGAAGTCGATGTTTACAAGGAAGTACTCGCTGCAAAGTATAAAGCAAATAAAAACTATACTGTAACAGAGCACAGAGGCGACTTTGAAATCAAGGTAGCTACGATGCCGGGAGCGTCTTTATCGGCTAAGGGCGGCAGCTGGGAATACGATGGAAATGCACATTATGCAGCAGCAACTCTTAATAAGGCGGATGGCTATACCGTATATTACAAAGTAAATGACGGTGACTGGACAGTAAATCCGCCGAGTGTAACAGAGGTATCAGAAGGTATTGTAACGGTATCTGTAAAAGCAACGAAACATGGCTATGTAGACCTGGGGACTGAGAATGTCACGCTGCAAATAACACCGAAGCCAGCAACAATTACAGTAAAAAATGCAGAAAAGACCTTTGGGGAAAGCGATCCAACCTTTGAGGGAACCGTACAGGGACTTGTTAATAGTACAGATCTTGGAACGGTTACTTATAAACGATCGAATGATACCGAAAATGTAGGAACATATTTTGACGTACTGATTCCAGAATACACAGAAAACACCAATTATAAGGTAACTGTAAAACCAGGTGATTTCAAAATTAAACCGGCAAAGGATCCTGAGGCGGACTTAAAGATTGCCGGAGGCAGCTGGCCGTATGACGGAAAAGAGCATAAAGTAAAGCTGAATGTCATAGATTCTGCACTGGCTGCGCTGAAGAGATATACGATCGAATACAGTACGGACGGAGGCCAGACCTGGTCTAAAAATGTACCGGGAGTGACCAATGTATCCGACGGAACGCTCACAGTCATTGCAAGAGGTACTCGTGAAGGATATGAAACGCTGGAATCGAATGAAGCTACGATTTCAATTACTCCGGCGCCGGTAACGATTGTTGTTGACAATGCAGAAAAGTTCTATAATGACCCGGATCCGGCATTTACAGGAAAGATAAACGGACTTGTAAAAGCGGGAGATCTTGGAAACGTAACCTACAGCAGAACCAATGATGATGAAGAAGTAGGCGTATATCAGAACGTATTAACTGCAAACTTTTATATAAATAACAACTATACAGTAGAGATAGAAAAGGGCGATTTCCAAATTAAGAGCGCATCACTCGAAGGCGCAGTGCTGACCGCGAAAGGCGGAGAGTGGACTTATGATGGAAATGCACATGCCGCCACAGCTGCATTGGAAAATGCACCCGGCTATACAATCTATTATAAGACCGGAAACGGCGACTGGACTACAGAAGCACCAAGTGTGACAAACGTAGCAGATGGGCTTGTAACCGTATCGGTTAAAGCAGAACGCTATGGATACGAAGCCCTGGAGGCAGAAGATGTAACGCTCAAAATACTGCCGAAGGAAGTCATTATCCAGGTAAAGAATGCAGAGAAGTTCTTTGATGAGCCGGATCCAAAATTCGAAGGAACCGTGTCAGCGTTAGTAAACCAGGAAGACCTTGGTACGGTAACGTACACCAGAGAGAATACGGAAGAAGCTGTTGGTAAGTACACGCAAGTATTGACAGCAAACTATACTTCAAATGGTAACTATGAAGTTACCATTAAAAAGGGCGATTTTGAAATCAAGACAGCGACTTTGGAAGGTGCTTCTCTAAGTGCGACTGGCGGAAGCTGGCCGTATGATGGAAAAACGCATTACGCCAACGCAGAACTTACAAAAGCGGATAACTACACCATCTATTATCGTGTAGGAGATGGTGAATGGACGACGGAAAAACCAGGTGTCACCAATGTATCAGAAGGCGAATTGACGGTATCTGTGAAGGCAACGAGAACTGGCTACGTGGATCTTGTGACAGAAGATGTCAAACTTGTCATTACACCAAGAAAGGCGACTATCACTGTAAATGATGCAGAAAAATTCTACGACGAAAAAGATCCGTCATTTACAGGAACAGAGACTAATCTGGTAAAGGCGGGAGATCTGGGAACGGTTACTTACCGCAGGACTAACGATGCCGAGGAAGTAGGCATTTATACAGATGTATTAACGGCAGATTATACCGCCAACGACAACTACAATGTAACTGTAGTAAATGCAGACTTTACGATTAAAGTTGCATCTATCGCAGGTGCGAAATTGACTGCGGCAGGCGGAAGCTGGATCTACGATGGCGAGGCCCATGCGGCAGCCGGAAGAGTTGAGAACGCAGACGGCTACACTGTATACTACAAAGTCGGAGACGGCGGGTGGACCACAGAGGCCCCGAGTGTAACCAATGTACTGGACGGAACCGTGACAGTATCCGTAAAGGCAACAAGAACGGGTTATGAAGAACTGACGACTGACGCGGTTACTCTGGAGATCATTCCGAAAGACGCAGCCATTGTCGTAGACGATGCAGAGAAGTTCTTTGATGAAGCAGATCCGAAGTTTACAGGAACCGTGACAGGACTTGTAAAGGAAGGCGATTTAACAGGGCTGACCTACATCAGAACAAACTCTGACGAGGCAGTCGGCATTTATCCGGAAGTACTGGCAGCAGCCTATATTGAAAATCCGAACTACAATGTAACCGAGCACAAGGGAACGTTTGAAATCAAGACAGCGACCATGAAGGATGCCAAAGTGACGGCAGACGGCGGAAGCTGGGTATACGATGGAGCGGCACATGCGGCGACCGCATCTCTTAAGAACGCAGACGGCTATACCGTATATTACAAGGCTGGAGACGGCGAATGGACCACGACAGCACCGAGCGTTACCAACGTGGCAGAAGGGATCGTAACCGTATCCGTCAAGGCAACGAAAACCGGCTATATAGATTTAACGGCTGAAGACGTAACCATTCAGATTACAAAGAAGCCGGTAACGATCACGGTAAACAATGCGGAGAAGTTCTTTAACGAGGCAGATCCGGCATTTACCGGAACCGTAACAAAACTGGTAGCAGACGGCGATCTCGGAACGATAACCTATGTGAGAACCAATGACGCAGCAGGTGTGGGAACGTATGAGAAGGTGCTGGATGCAGTTTACACAGACAACACAAACTACGAAGTAACCGTAAAACGCGGCGACTTTAAGATTAAAGAAGCGAAGGACCCGGAGGCAGAGCTTAAGATTGTCGGAGGAAGCTGGGTATATGACGGAGATGAGCACAGAGTAAAACTGGATGTCATCGATTCCGTTCTGGCAGCACTGAAGAAGTATAAGATCGAATACAGTACGGACGGAGGAAATACCTGGTCTGAGACTGTACCGGGAGTCACCAATGTGGCAGATGGAACCGTAACTGTGATTGCAAGAGGTACCCGTGAAGGTTATGAGACCCTGGTATCCAATGAGACAACAATCCAGATCACAGCCAGAACCGCAGCGATCCGGGTACATGACGCGGAGAAGTTCTTCGATGAATCTGACCCGGCATTTACGGGAACAGAAGAGAACCTGGTAAAAGCAGGAGATCTCGGAACCGTAACCTACAGAAGAACAAACGCAGACGAAGCAGTAGGAACCTATCCGGAAGTACTGACCGCGGACTACACGGCAAACAGCAACTATATTGTAAATGTAGTAAACGGAGACTTCGAAATCAAGACCGCATCCATAAAAGATGCAAAGCTGGAAGCAGCCGGCGGAAGCTGGATCTATGACGGAGCAGCCCACGCGGCCTCCGGAAATGTAACGAACGCAGCCGGCTACACAGTATACTACAAAGCAGGCAATGGCGAGTGGACCACCGAGGCCCCGAGCGTAACCAATGTACTGGAAGGAACCGTAACCGTATCCGTGAAGGCTGTGAGAAGCGGCTATGCAGATTTAACGACAGAGGATGTAACCCTTAAGATTACACCAAGGGAAGCAGCCATCACAGTGGATCATGCGGAGAAGTACTTTGATGAGCAGGATCCGGAGTTTACCGGAACGGCAGCAAACCTTGTGGCGTCCGGAGATCTTGGAACCATTACCTACAGAAGAACCAACACAGAAGAGGCAGTAGGAACCTATCCGAAGGTACTGACAGCGGATTATGAGTCAAACAGCAACTACATTGTAACCGTAGTGAAGGGAGACTTTGCTATTAAGACCGCGTTCCTTGAAGACGCAGTGCTGACAGCAGCCGGAGGAAGCTGGGTCTATGACGGAGCCGCCCACGAGGCAGCCGCTAAGCTTGAGCATGCACCTGGTTACACGATTTATTATAAGGCTGGAAACGGTGAATGGAGTACCGAAGCACCAAGCGTTACCAATGTAGCAGATGGAACCGTAACGGTATCTGTGAAGGCGACGAAAACCGGTTATGAGGACTTAACGGCTGAAGATGTAACGATTCGCATAACAGCAAGGCCGGCAACCATTGTTGTAGATAACAAATCCAAATCTTATAGTGACATTGACCCATTATTTACGGGTCAGATACAGGGATTGATATCCGACGGAGATTTAGGGACTGTAGTTTACCACAGACTTGACGCGGATAAGAACAAAGAGGCGGTTGGCGCTGACATTACACTGACTGCAGGCTACAGTGATAATTCCAACTATAAGGTAGAGGTGAAGAACGGTAAGCTGGATATCATTGCATTAAATACGAATACCGTTAATGTAACCGGAGAAACCGTAACGTATGATGGAAAGACACATGGACTGAGAGAAGTAACCGCACTGAAGGAAGGCTCCACGATTCTTTACTCCGTGGATAATCAGAACTTTAGTGAGACAGTGCCTGTCTTTACAGAAGCGGGCAACCACACCGTCTATGTGAAGGCTGTCAATCCGAATTATCACGACACAGCCGTTGTAACAGGTATTGTAGTCATTCAGAAACGTGCATTATCCATTACAGCAGCCAGTGCGGAAAGAAAATACAACGGAACAGAATTAACCGCACCGACCGCGTCGATCACAGATGGAACGCTTGCAGACGGCCAGACACTGACGGCAGTTAAAGTGACAGGTTCACAGACCTCAGTTGGCAGCAGCGAGAATATAGCCAGTGATGCAGTGATCATGGCAGATAATGCAGAAGTTACCTCCAACTATAATATCACTTATTTAGCAGGCACCCTTAGAGTAACCTCAGGCAGCAGCGGAGGCGGTGGAGGCGGAGGCGGCAATACTCCGAATCCTGATAAGCCATACGTGCCGGGGGGACCTGGAACTGATCCGGGAACAGTAACGATTGAACCGGGTGAGGTACCGTTGGCAAACTTACCGGAAAGCAGTTCGTCTGATAACTTAATACTGATTGATGACGGCAATGTACCACTTGCAGGTCTTCCGAAGACCGGTGATCGTGCAGGTGCACACGCAGGATTAGCAGCACTGCTGTCCGGATTCCTGCTGGCAGCATTTACAGCGCTGAGCAGCAAGAAGAGGGAAGAAGAGAAGTAAAGATTCGATACGAAATGTGTTATTACGCAAATGGCGGCGGCCTGGCAGATGTTATGATCTGTCAGGCCGCCGCCGTTTGTATGAAGGAATTGCCGAACTACTTATTTTCCCGTCAGAAACTCCACCTGCGCTACTACCTGTCCGATGTACACGCTCAGCGGCAGTTCCTCACAGCCAACTACGTAGTGATTGCATTTGTTCACCGGAATCAGGATTTTCTTAGCCTGGCTGGAGCCGATGGCTTCCGCCATGACCGGAGTGATCTCACCGAGCAGCGAGTTCGGGATTACGATGCCGATAGGTCCGATAATAATGTCCGCGCTGCGGCTGGCCACTACCACGGGATTTTCACCGGTTGCACCGGCGTCCGCACCGGCTTTCAGCATGGAGGAGGTGGCGATGGAGTTGGTTCCGATTGCGGTTATTTCAAGTTCCGGATGGGACTTTTTTAACTGGACAATAACGGCGTGTCCCATCTTGCCGCCCTGCCCGTCGATTACGATAATTTTCATTTGTAGGTTCCTTTTCAATGATATATAATTTTCTTATTTATTATAAAGCATTCCTGCCGGGTTTACAAGAAAAGGGTATGAATTTTGAAGTGGCTCCCTTTTCCCTGTTTACGGAAGGGCTTACTTTGTAGTATAATATGGAATTACAAAAAACAGGAGGAATACATCATGTATGTAGAAAACAAAAATGTTCCGCTTACAGACTTAGGCGGCGGTGTTGTGCGGAAGGTACTGGCCTACAGCGAGAATTTAATGAATGTGGAGCTGAAGTTTGAAAAGGGAGCGATCGGTGCAAAACACAGCCATCCTCATGAGCAGATCGGTTATATTATATCCGGTTCCCTGTTATTTCAGGAGGAAGGCAAGGAAGACAAAGTTCTGGTAACAGGAGACAGCTATTACGTTGAGCCGGATGTGGTGCACGGTGTGGTAGCGTTGGAAGAGACCATGCTGCTGGATATCTTTACACCAATGAGAAAAGATTTCGTGGAATAAAAGTAACAGTTCAGCCTTCGCTTCCGGCTGCCGCTGTCCGGCCCCGCGCTTTCGTTTCCCGGACCTTTCCAGTTCCGGTTTCGGGCATAAGCATTTCTAAATGTGCAGGATTTTTCTAAAAACCAGTGAAAATCCCCAAACTCGCTGCGCTCAGACAGGTGGGGATTTCCCCTGAACGAAAAATTCTGCACATTAAGAACTGCTAATGCCCTGCAAAGTCACAGTAAAGGTCCGGGAAACGAAAGCGCGGGGCCGGACAGCGGCAGCCGGAAGCGAAGGCTGAACTGTTACGAATAAAGAACCATAACAAGAGAGAAGTCCGGAAAACAGTTTTATTTCCCGGACTTCTTCCTTATTTCTCCTTATGAGGCAGTCTGCCGCGTAAGAAACGTTTCTTTAATTTACTCCAGTTAAACGGTATCACCGGATAGATATAGCTCTTGCCTGCGATCGTCTTGTTAAATACGACAGCGCAGACGGATAGTATGACTCCGATGGCAAATCCCCAGTAATTAAAGAGGGCGGTGAGCACAAGCAGGATCATTCGCATGAATTTGAATGCGTAGCCCAGCTCGAAGCTGGCCTGGGAGTAATTGGCAATAGTCACGAAGGCCATATAGAGCATGGTTTCACTGTTAAACCAGCCGGATTTTACGGAGTATTCACCCAGGACGATACCGGCGATAACACTGAGCGGTGTGGTCAGCATGCTGGGCGTATTAACAGCGGCCAGCCTCAGACCATCGATGGCAAATTCCAGTATGAGTAGCTGGAAGATGAGCGGTACATGAGGCGGTTCTGACAATTGAATGAACTCCAGCCAGGAAGGGATGACATTGGGATTCTGCATCAGCAGAAGCCACAGCGGCGTTAAATAAAGGGTCAGCACAGAGATTGCCATACGCGAAAGCCGCAGGTATGATCCCGTTACCGGCGGGAAATAGTAATCGTCGGCTTCTTCAATAATGTCGAAGACAGACGAAGGCAGAATCATGGCGGCAGGAGAGTTATCCACCAGAATGATGATGTTTCCCTCCAGGATCGAGGCGGCCGCAGTGTCGGGACGCTCGGAAAATTTAAACTTCGGAAATGGATTGTACCATTTATGTGGATAAAGGCACTCCGCAAGGCTTTCCTGGTTCATGGTCAAAGCGTCGACCTCCAGCTTGTTGATCCGGTCTTTGATCATGGCGAGGAGATTTTCATCGATCCGGCCCTGCATGTAGCAGAGGGCGATGTCCGTGTGGGAGCTTTCCCCGGCGCTGGTGATCTCCATGGTGAGCTTTGGATCACGGATTCGGCGGCGGATCAGGGCCGTGTTGAAAATAAGGGTTTCCACAAACCCGTCACGGGAACCGCGAAGTACCTTGTCTTTTTCAGGCTCAGACACGCCGCGGGCCGGATAGGTGCGGCAGTCGATGGTGAAGCAGCTGTCATACCCGTCGATGAACAGACACGACACGCCCATGAGGAGCTGGCCGATCATCTCGGTATCACTCTTTACCAGTCCAACCTCTCCGTAGGGAAGGTATTTCTTGGAAAATGCGTGAGCGTCTTCCGGCATGGAGTCTTCCTTCAGCGTTGAAAATGCCTGGAGTATTTTGAGCCATACCTCATCTTTGGTGAAGCCATCTATAAAATAGAGACAGGCCTCCCGCCCACCCACATGGATGACTCGGTAGACTACGTCGAAATTCGTGTCCACATTCAATTTTTCTTTCAGATAAGACATGTTATCAGAAAGTTTACTGGAAAAGTCCATATTATGGTCTCCTTTTTTACTGTTTTGGTAGTCCGCGGATTAAGCGGCAATGAAAGGGAATTAGCGATATAGAAAGTATGCGCATTTTTTGTGAAAATATGTTTCATGAAAGCATGTACGCATGACTAAGACGTTTTTGCATGCATTGTATAAAAAATTGCGATAATCATTCTTCCATTCCGGCCCATTTTTGGTGAAATACACTAAAATGATTGACTTTTTCCATTATTGATGTTATGATTGTCCATGTGAGAAGCACAAAGGGGTGCCTTGCGTGTATGATTTCAGGCATGGGGATGCCAGAATTATAAGAACTTAATAATGTGACGGTTTTAGATCGTGACGAAGAACTGCTTTCTGTGGGGGATAAGCAGTTCTTTTTTTATTTCACAGCAAGTAAAATCAAGCATAAAATTCTCCGTGGCTTTATAATAACGGCAGGGCGGTTGAAACAAGGAGAACAGACGAATGTACGAGTGGCAGAAACAGATCCAAATCTTTGTCGATGAAATTGACAAATGCATCAAAAATTATAACGATGAAGCTTTGACACTGAGCTTTCTTTCCCGCAGTCTCGGTTATTCCGAATTTTATACGACGAGAAAATTTAAAGAGATATCGGGTATGCAGTTTCGGGAATACTTAAGGCTGAGGAAATTAGCCTTTGCACTAAAAGAGGTCCGGGACAGTGATAAGAGCTTTTTGGATATTGCGCTGGATTATGGTTTTTCGTCAAATGAAGCCTTTACCAGGGCCTTTAAAGGGACTTATGGCATGACGCCCAGTGAATACCGCAAAAAACCGAAGCCAGTTGTTCTGCGTACAAAAATAAACCCTTTCGACCGCTACTTATTAGGATTAGGAGAAATTGGCATGATGAAATCTACCGATGATATTAAAATTTATTTTGTAACCATACCCGCACACAAATTTCTGCACATTAAAAATTATGAGAGTAATGGGTACTGGGATTTCTGGCAGAAACAGAATCTGATTCCGGGCCAGGATTACGAAACCATTTGCGGTTTACTGGACAGCATTAAGGGGAAATTAGACGATGAGGGCGGAAGTGAACCTAACTGTGGAAGCGGCCAGATCATGGCCTATATTAACGACCCGGAGGGCAGACTCTGCGACTGGGGAATCCCGCGCACCGAGTGTCACGGCGTACGGCTTCCTTATGATTATAAAGGTGAGATACCGTCGCAGATGCTGCTCATTGATGTCCCTGAAGCCGAGTATATCGTCTTTGAACACGGTCCCTTCGATTATGAACAGGAAAACCGCAGTGTTGAGGAAAAGATTGAAGCGGCAATGGCGGCCTTTGATTATTCCGGCACCGGCTACAGTTTTGATGCCACACCGGGCAGAATCACATACTTTTACTTCAATCCGGAACAGTATTTTAAGTATATCAGACCGGTGAAAAGGTAGAGGTACCTCCTCATTGTGCCTGCAGTGAAGTTCGCAGAGCCTAATGGCAGTGTGCCTTCAGAAATTGAAAAAAACCGCCGGAACCTAATCGATTAGGTTCCGGCGGTTTCGCCATGGAGACAACAGGGCTCGAACCTGCGACCTTCTACACGTCAAGCAGATGCTCTCCCAGCTGAGCTATATCTCCATATCGCTATTTTAATCGAAAGGAGCAAAAAAATCAATAGTTAGAATAAAATTTTTTAAGTTGTCTTAATTTGTATTGATGGAAGTGAGAATTTTACATATAATAGCATTAATGCGTACTTAAGGAGGGGAGTTTTTTACTATGTGGAGGAAGTTAAGAAAGAACAGGCATTTTCGGACATTTATAACGACAGTGGCGGTCATCGGTTCGGCGCTGCTTCAGACATTTGTTATTCAGGCGTTCATAAGGCCGGCTGGGCTGCTGTCCGGCGGATTTACCGGAATTGCGATCCTGATTGACCGCGTGACGTCCCTGTTCGGAATCAATCTGTCAACTTCCCTGGCCATGGTGATTTTGAATATTCCGGTGGCCTGGGCCTGCAGCAAGAGTATCAGCCGGCGGTTTACATTTTTCTCACTGCTCCAGGTATTACTGGCCAGTTTATTTTTGAAAATCTTTCATTTCTCACCGATCTTCGAGGACGTGATCCTGAATGTGATCTACGGAGGCGTTCTGTATGGTTTCTGCATCGTCCTGGCGCTGAGAGGCAATGCCTCCACAGGCGGAACGGACTTTATCGCCCTCTACGTATCCAATAAGACGGGAAATTCCATCTGGACGTCTGTATTTGTGGGAAATGTGGTGCTTTTATGTATCTTCGGAGCTATCTTCGGATGGGATTACGCGGGATATTCGATTCTGTTTCAATTTGTGTCCACGATGATCGTATCCACCTTCCATCACCGTTATGAGCGGGTGACACTGCAGATTACGACCTCCAAAGGCCTGGAGATGACGGACGCCTATGTAAAGACCTTCCGGCACGGCATATCCTGTGTGGATGCCATCGGCGGATACAGCAAAAAACACATGTATCTGCTTCACACCGTGGTGTCTTCCTACGAGGTGGCGGATATCATCACCCTGCTTCATGAGGTGGATGAGCATGTGATCGTCAATATGTTCCGGACCCAGCAGTTCTACGGTGGCTTTTACCGTGCTCCGATGGAGTAGGCGGAGCCTGGAGCGTGTTTGAGAATTCATTCCTGCCATCTGCACGCCCCACTTTGCGGTATATTTACCCCTCATTCGGTCAACGTAGCCCACTACGCTTTCCTCATTCGGGGCAAATCTCCCACAAAGTGTGACGCACATCTGTCAGAAAGCAATTTTCAAACACGCTCTAACGGTTCCGCCTCCGAAACCCATACCAGTGGTGTTTCTTCAGCTTGGAAAACCAGTTAAAATAGAAGAAGAACAGGATCGAAGTGATGACCCATGTCAGCGGATAGCTGAAAATAACGGTCTGAATCGTCGGACGGAGCGGTACTGCAGCCCAGATCCAGACGACACGGAGTGCACAGACGCCCAGACAGGTGATAATCATAGGAATCCAGCAGTCGCCGACGCCTCGCAGGGAACCGGAATAAATCTCGATGCAGACGTAGGTGAAGAAGGTCGGAACCAGATACTGCAAGATCTCGGTTCCTTTTTCGATAACCGCCGCGTCCGTGGTAAACAGCAGATAGATATAGCTGCCGCCGCAGTAGAGCAGGACGCTTAACAGGAAGGTGGCGGCAAAGCTCATGGCCAGACACACGCGAACCCCCTTGTGAACCCTGTCCTTTTTCCCGGCGCCGTAGTTCTGTCCAACAAATGTGGTAACGGAGATGCCGAAGGCGTTGATGATCATCCAGAACACGCTGTCGATCTTTCCGTATGCGGTCCAGGCAGCAATGGTATCGGTTCCCAGCGCATTGACGCTGGACTGGATAATCACGTTGGAAGCGGAGTACATGACGGACTGAAGACCCGCGGGGAATCCGATCTGGATAATCCGCTTCAGCATGTCCAGATCCAGCCGAACAGACCGGGGGATCAGATGGTACGACTCCTTTGTCTTCATCAGCACGATGATGACCAGTACGGCGCTGACCAGCTGGGAGATGATGGTAGCCAGCGCGGCTCCCATGACGCCCATATGCAGGTAGACGACGAAAACGATATCCAGTACAATGTTGGTAAAACAGCTGGCAATCAGGAAGTACAGCGGCCGTTTCGAGTCCCCGATCGCCCGCAGGATACCGGCTCCCATGTTATAGATCAGGTTGCCGATGACTCCCAGAAAATAGATTCGCATATACAAAACCGCGTGATTTAATATATCATCCGGTGTTCCCATGGCGGATAAGGCCCAAGGTGCGCCTGCCACACCGATGACCATGAGGACAATGCCTCCCACGATGGAAAATGCAATCGACGTATGTACTGCCCTGCTCACCCGGTCCGGCTGTTTCGCACCGTAAAACTGGGAGATAATTACGGTGGCACCGGAAGAAAGTCCTACGAAGAACCCCACAAGAAGATTGATCAGGGTTCCCGTAGGACCTCCTACGGCTGCCAGCGCTTCCTTTCCAACGAACCGCCCTACAATCACGGCATCGGCGGTGTTATAGAGCTGCTGGAAAAATGTTCCAAATAAAATTGGAAAGAAAAACAGAAGAAGCTGTTTCCAGATCACTCCTTCTGTAATTTGATTCTGCCCCATGACACTCTGTGTCCTGCTTTTCTGACTCATATCCCGTTCCTCTTACTGTAAAATAATTATGTATTCTGAACTCATTATACAGGGAGAAAAGAGAAAACACAATCCCCATACCATATTCTTATTTTGCAGTTTCGGCTTTGGTCAGCGCCGTGTCGACTGCTTTTAAGAGGACGGTGGATGTGTAGCGTGTCTCATCGGAGTAGGAGATGTTTTTGGTGGACTGATTTTTTACAATCTGCTCCGAGAGAGTGTCCATGGCCGGCTGCATCAGCGGATACATGGTTGTGACCGCTTCGCTTAAGGGAACGAGGGTGACCGATGTAATTTTATCCGCATCCACGGTTACCTGTACGTTGACATCCTGGTTATTCAGCGTGATCGCGGAAGAGTAAACTCCGGGCACATAAGTGGCCACTTCTCCGGAAGTGGGAACGGTATCTTTTTTCGGCCGGAACATGATGAGAAACAGGGTGATTAACAGTATTCCGAGGCCGACAAAGATGGCGGTGTAGATGATTTCTTTCATCCGCAGTACAACAATTTTTGTTTTAGAGCTCATATTAAAATAAGGTCCTCCGAACGGGTTTTGTTATAGTGTATTCTGCTTGGGGGCGGTTTATGAATAGACGGCAGAAGAGAACTGTTGTTCTGAAAACGATGGACTTGTACATCAACATATAGTAAAATATAGTTGGATAGCCATTAAAATGTGAAAGGCTTGAGAGGGAAGGAGCAACACGAAAGATATGTCCATACAGTTATTAACAGGCGGTTCCGGTTCCGGAAAGACACACCGCCTGTATACCGATTTGATCAGGGATTCCATTGAGAATCCGGACACGAAGTATTTTGCCATTGTTCCGGAGCAGTTTACCATGCAGACACAGAAGGAGATTGTGACGCTGCATCCGAACCACGGCGTGATGAATATTGATATTGTCAGCTTCCAGCGTCTGGCGTATCGTGTTTTCGAGGAGCTTGCCATCGTAAACCCGGACGTCCTGGACGATATGGGAAAATCCATGATTCTGAGAAAGGTGACAGGAGGTAAACAGAAGGAACTGCCGCTGTACCAGTCCCATCTGAATCAGAACGGCTTTATCGGCCAGTTAAAATCCATGCTTTCAGAGCTTTACCAGTACGGCATTACGCCGGAAATGCTGGACGCGAAGATCCCGGAGACCACCAGCCCCATGCTCCGCCAGAAGCTGGAGGATATTTCCGTCATTTACAAGGCGTTTAAGGAGTATATCAAGGACCGCTATATTACGACGGAGGAGATTCTGGATGTGCTTTGTAAGCACCTGCCGGAATCGAGGCTGATCAAAGACAGTGTGATCACTCTGGACGGCTACACGGGCTTTACTCCGGTCCAGTACCGCCTGCTGGACCTTTTTCTCCGTTACAGCCGCCGGGTGATCGTGACTGTGACCATCGATCCAACCGTGGCGGAACGGGGGAATAGGGGCGTGCAGGACTTATTTCACATGAGCAGTGAGATGATGGATAAGTTAAACGCACTGGCCCGCCAGAATCACGTAAAGCGGGAACCGGATATCGTTCTCGACGACCATCCGGCTGTCCGGTACCGCAGCGGAGTAAAGCAGCGGGTAGAGATGCCGGTAGAGCTGCAGAGGAGACAGCAGGGGAGACAGCAGGCAGAGAAGCTGGCAAAGCAGCAGGAAGAGCAGCAGATGGAGCAGCCGGCAGCGGACACGCCGTCCCATTCGGCGCTTGATTTTCTGGAGCAGAACTTATACCGCTACAGCGGCCGTGTGTATTCCGGCAAAGCGGAGGAGATCCGCCTGGTGCAGGCGGTGAATCCGGCCGGGGAGATCTCCCACGTGGTCCGTCAGATCGGAAAACTGCTGCGCGAGGGATACCGGTACCGTGACATGGCCGTTATCACCGGTGACATCGGAAGCTTTGCAGGAGAGCTGATCCATCAGTTTGATGCGTCGGAGATTCCGTACTTCCTGGATGACAAAAAGAGCATCCTGAAAAATCCCATGGTCGAGCTGGTGCGCGCGGCGCTGGAGACGATTCAGAAGGATTTTTCCTACGAAACCGTGTTCCGCTACTTAAGAAACGGTCTTGTGACGAAGCCGGAGGATGAGCGCAGGCTGGACCGCCTGGAGAACTACGTGATCGCCATGGGAATCCGGGGATTAAAGCGGTGGAATACCACCTGGGAGGGCTGGTACCGCGGCGGCAAGGACTTAAATTTAGAGGAATTAAACCAGCTCCGGGAAGAGATTATGGCGCCTCTCACGGCGTTTATCGAGGCGTTCCGGGAAGAGGGAAGGACGGTGCGCACCATGACGGAGGCCGTGGTCCGGCTTCTGGAGGCGCTCTCGGTGGAGGAGAAGATGCTGGCCAGAGAGGCCTCATTTCGGGAACAGGGAGAATTTGGGCTTGCCAAAGAATACGGTCAGGTGTACGGCCTCGTCGTCGATCTGATGGACCGTCTCGCCAGGCTCTTAGGGGACGAGAAGGTGAGCCGCAGGGAGTATGCGGAGATTCTGGACGCGGGCTTTTCCGAAATCAAGGTAGGTCTGATCCCGGCGGCTGTGGACCGGATCGTGGTGGGCGATATTACGAGAACGCGTCTCGACCATATCAAGATTCTGTTTTTTATCGGTGTAAACGATGGAATCGTGCCGCAGAAGAAGGAAAACAGCAGCCTGTTTACGGATAAGGAGCGGGAATTTTTAGGCAGCCATCACATTGAGCTGGCGCCCACCGTACGTGTGGAGAGCTTCCGTCAGCGGTTCTATCTGTATCTCGCTTTAACGAAGCCGGCGGAACGGCTTTATCTCTCCTTCTCGGCCATGGATGCGTCGGGAAAGAGCCTGCGGCCATCGATATTGCTGGGAGAGTTAAGAAAGCTGTTTCCGCAGCTGACCGTTGTGGCCGCATCGGATGAAGCGGCCGGCGTGCCGCTTTCCATCCGGGAAGCCAGGGATAAGTTGACCCACGGCCTTCGGAACTTCGAGATGACCCGGGAGGATTCGGAATTCTTGGAGCTGTTCCGCCATTTTATGATGGATGAGGGGCAGAGAGAGAACGTAAAAAGACTGGTAGATGCGGCATTTTACGCCTATGAGGAGCGTGGAATCGGGAAAATGGCGGCGAAGGCGCTGTACGGCACGGTGCTGGGCGGCAGTGTCACGAGGCTGGAACAGTACGCATCCTGTGCCTATGCCCATTTCCTGAATTACGGTCTGGAGCTGGCAGAGCGCCAGCAGTATGAGCTGGCGGCTATGGACATCGGTAATCTGTTTCACGATTCCATCGACCTCTGTTTTAAGAAGATGAAGGAACAGGGAGGCGACTGGAAGACGATCGGGGAAGACGAGAGAAAGGCCCTGGTGCATACCGCCGTGACCGAGGTGACCGAGGAATATGGGAATACGATTTTAAAGAGCTCCGCCAGAAATGCCTATCTGGCCCGCAAGGTAGAGAAGATCACGGACCGTACCATATGGGCGCTGGCGGAGCAGCTGAAGAAAGGCGATTTCACGCCGGTAGGATTCGAGGTGTCCTTCTCGGCCGCCGATAATCTGAAGGCCATGAAAATCGCTCTCTCCGAGGAGGAAGCGCTTCATTTGAGGGGCCGTATCGACCGTATGGACTTGTGCGAGGATGAGGAACACGTATATGTGAAGATTATCGATTATAAATCCGGCGGGACTTCCTTCGATCTGACTGCGCTTTATTACGGTCTGCAGCTGCAGCTGGTGGTCTACATGGACGCGGCCCTGGAGATGGAGGAACGCCGTAATCCGGACAAGGCTGTGATCCCGGCCGGTATTTTCTATTATAATATCAACGACCCGGTGATCGACCGGGAAGGAGACATGACCCCGGAGGCCATCGACAGGCGGATTCTAAAGGAACTGCGCATGAACGGTCTGGTAAACAGCGAGCTGGAGGTCATCAGCCATCTGGACCACGAGATTGAGACGGAATCCGATGTCATCCCGGTGGCGATGAAGAACGGCCTGATCCAGGAGGCGAAGTCATCCGTAGCGGGAGGAAACCGGTTCTCGGCCTTAAAACGCTATGTCAATGAGAAGCTGAAGACCGAGGGACGCGAGATTCTGGAAGGGGCCGTGGCGGTGAACCCGTACAAGCAGGGAAATAAGACGGCCTGCGACTACTGCCCGTACCATGCGGTGTGCGGCTTCGATTTAAAAACCTCCGGGTTTGGCTTCCGCAAATTCAAACCACTGAAATCAGAAGAAATATGGCCGGAGATAGAAGGAGAGCAGCAGGATGGCGATTAACTGGACAAAAGAACAGAAGGCGGTCATTGAAAGCAGAAAACGCAATCTTCTCGTTTCCGCGGCAGCGGGCAGCGGAAAGACAGCGGTTCTGGTGGAGCGGATTATCCGCATGATCACGGAGGGAGAGAATCCCCTGGACATCGATCAGCTTCTGGTTATGACATTTACGAAGGCGGCGGCGGATGAGATGCGGGAGCGCGTACTTCTGGCCGTCGATGAAAAATTGAAGGAGGACCCTGAAAACGGTCATCTGCAGATGCAGGCGGCCATGATTCCTTACGCCCGGATTACGACCATTGACAGCTTCTGTCTGGGAATCATCCGGGAGCACTATAACCAGCTGGACATCGATCCGGCTTTTCGTGTGGGGGATGAAGGGGAACTCCTCCTGCTTCGCGGCTCCGTGATGGAACAGCTGCTGGAGGACTATTATGAGGCCGGGGATGAGGAATTTTCCCGGTTTGTGGAGACGTATGCCACCGGCAAATCGGACCGGGGCATCGAGGATCATATTATGGCTGTCTATAACTTTTCCGGAAGCAATCCGTGGCCGGAAAAATGGCTGGAGGCCTGCGAAAAGGAACTGGAGGACTACGAGGAGGGAAGCGGCGACAGGCTTATGGAGACGGAGTGGATGCGTTTCCTGATGTGGGATGTCGCCATGCAGACAGGGGAATTCTGCGCCCAGCTGAAGGAGGCGCTTGCCGTCTGTGACGAGGAAAACGGGCCTGCGGCCTATATCCCCATGCTGACATCGGATTTGCGCATGCTGCAGGCGATCGGGAACGCAAAGGATTACGGCTGCCTTAATGAACTGTTAGGCAGCGCCTCCTTCGACCGCCTGGCCTCCATCCGGAGCAAGGAGATCGACGCGGATAAAAAATCGTTTGTGACCGGATGCAGGGACCGGATAAAGAAGGCGGTCGGAAAACTCCGTGATTTATACTGCTTTGAATCCATTGAGACCGTGGTGTGTGACTTAAGGGGTACCGCGGGGGCGGTGCGGATGCTGCTGAGACTGGCCGGAGAATTTCACGACCGTTACCAGGAAGCCAAGCAGGAAAAGAACCTGGTGGATTTCGGGGATCTGGAGCATTACGCGCTGGAGGTGCTTTTGGAAGAGACGGATGAAGAGGATACGGGGAGTGTGGAGAATCCCGCCAAAGTACATGGCCGAAGACCGTCTGCCGCAGCCGACGAGCTGAGCCGCCAGTTTGAAGAAATTCTGGTGGATGAGTACCAGGACAGCAACGACGTGCAGGAGGCGCTGATCCACGCCATTTCCAGAGAGCGGTTCGGGACGCCCAACGTGTTTATGGTGGGCGACGTGAAACAGAGCATCTACAAATTCCGTCTGGCCAGGCCGGAATTGTTCTTAAAGAAATACGAATCTTATCCCAGAGAAGACGGTCTGTATCAGACCATTGAGCTGCACCAGAATTTCCGAAGCCGGGACAGCGTGCTTTCCGGCATCAATGAGGTATTCTATCAGATCATGACGAAAGGTCTGGGAGGTATTCTTTATACGGAAGACGCCGCTCTCCATCCCGGCGCGGTATTTGAACCGACGGAAGAGACGGTAGGAGGAAAACTGGAACTTCACATGGTCAACACGGGAGGCGGCCTGTTAAAACAGCTGGAGGCGGATCCTGCGGACGATTTTACGGCCCGCGAGATGGAGGCCAAGCTGATCGCTGCCCGGATGAAGGAACTGATAAACCCCGAGACCGGGTTAAAGGTCTGGGATAAGAAGGAAAAGCGCTACAGGACCGCCTGTTACGGCGATATGGTTATCCTTCTGCGCAGCTTAAGCGGATTTGCTGAGGATTTCGTCAACATCTTAATGAATGAGGGAATACCGGCCTATGCGGAGCGGAGAACCGGCTACTTTACGGCGATTGAGGTCGAAACGGTGCTGTGCTTCTTAAGCATTATCGATAATCCGATGCAGGATATTCCGCTGGCTGCGGTCTTAAAGTCCCCCATCGTGGGAGCCACGGACGAAGAATTGGCCCGCCTTATGGCCGTGTTCAAGAGAACGGCGAAAAAGGGACAGGACAGGGGAATCTACGGGGCGTGGATGTATTATCTGGAAAACTGTCCGGAGGGTGAACGAGATGGAGAGCTTTACGGAAAGCTTGCGGCGTTATCCGATGAACTGGCAGAGTACCGCCGCATAGCCGGCTATCTGTCCATTCATGAGCTTCTGTATACCATCTATGAAAATACCGGATATTACGATTACATCGCGGCCATGCCAGCGGGAGAGGCGAGACAGGCAAACTTAGACATGCTGGTGGAAAAGGCGTCAGCCTATGAAAAGACCAGCTATTCGGGGCTGTTTCATTTTATCCGCTATATCGAGAACTTAAAAAAATATGACACGGACTTCGGAGAGGCCGCCCTGGCCGGAGACGAGAATACCGTGCGGATTCTGAGCATTCATAAGAGCAAGGGACTGGAATTCCCGGTAGTCTTTCTGGCGGGCATGGGCAAGAAGTTTAATAAACAGGATTTATATGGAAAGATCCTCATTGACCCGGATCTGGGAATCGCAACGGATTACCTGGACTTAGAGCTGAGAGTCAAGACACCGACATTAAAGAAGAATGTCCTCAGACGCCGTCTGGAGCTGGAAGCATTGGGAGAAGAACTGCGTGTTCTCTACGTGGCTATGACCAGAGCGAAGGAAAAGCTGATTATGACGGGCACGGACCGCTATCTGGATAAGAAACTGGAGCGTTTTTCTGATATTAAGAGAACGGCCGGACAGATTCCGTTCACCATCCTGTCAACGGCGGATTCGTTTTTGGACTGGCTGCTCATGAGCCTTTCCGGAAAACTGTCGGAGTCAGCGCTTTTGTCTGACGCGGGAGCGGAAACTGGTCTGATGACGGTAAGGTCTTATTCCGTTGCCGATCTGGTAGGCGTGGAGATCGAACATCAGGCGGAAAAAAAGCTGTCTAAGGAAGAACTGCTGAACTTTGACTGCGCCCGTATTTACGATGAAGCGTATGCCGCAGGCATATCCGCGGCCTTTGCATACCGTTATCCCCATACCGCGGATATCGGCCTCCATACGAAGCTTTCCGTATCGGAGCTTAAGAAACAGGGCCAGCTGATCGATGAGGAGGAGAGCACCTTCCTGCCTACGATTCCGGCCTTTCTGCTGGAAGAAAGCGGGAAAAAGGATCAGGGCGGTGGCGCATTCCGCGGAACCGCCTATCACCGTGCACTGGAACTGTTAAACTTCCCAGGTATGAAAACCATTACCGATGTGGAGATGGCACTGGATACATTCCGCAGGGAGAAGTACATGGACGAAGAGAGCCTGTCCCTTCTGGATGCCGGGATTTTATGGAATTTTTTAAGTTCCCCCCTTGGCCGGCGCATGAGTGCCGCACAGGCCAAAGGCCTGCTTTACAAGGAGCAGCAATTCGTCATCGGAATTCCGGCCCGCGAGATGGAGGTCTGCAATTCCGATGAGCTCGTCCTGATCCAGGGAATTATCGATGCATATATGGAAGAGGAAGATGGCCTCGTCCTGATCGATTACAAGACCGACCACGTGGTGAGAGGCCGCGAATCCCTGCTGACAGAGCGGTACGGGATCCAGCTGGAGTACTATAAGCGTGCGCTGGAACAGATGACAGGGAAAAAGGTGACGGAGAAGATTATTTATTCGCTGACACTGCAGGAGGAGATTGTGCTTGAGTAGGGGAGGAATTTATGCAATGCTGTACTAGCGGCAGTCAGTCGATGGGAAGATCGAAAGGGAAAGCACTTTGTATAAACAGATCGATTTTATGGTGAAAAGGGCATAACAAAACAACTGAAAACACAGGGGCCAACCTACAACAAAACGCCGCCATTGGAGACAATGGGCGGTGTTTTTGCGTACATGGGAAAATTGTGGTTAATACGATATGGGAAAGGTAGGATTGTCCTGCCAATAGCTTAACCCCTGCTTGCCATTAGCGCGCAATCCAATATTTTAACCTGTATGCTGGTTTTTTAGACCCAGACCACCAAAAAATTGATAATTGACATGTGCGGATGTCTATGGTAATATAATTATACCGCGTTCGGTTTAAGAATAAGGAGGGTTATTATGTCACGTACTCGGAAAGACTTTGCGCCACGTAAAGAAAAACTGATTCAAATTGCTTTGGATCAGTTTCTCGAAAAAGGTTATGAAAATACAACCATCACCGACTTGCAAAAAGCGTTTGGGCTCACGAAAGGCGGTATGTATCATTACTTCTCTGGCAAAGAAGAAATACTTGATACTGTGATTGAAAAGGGGCTCGGTGATTTAATTGATGAATGGCGCAATCAGATTAAGAAGTTACCAGAGAAAGACAGATTGATGTTTGTATTTTTTACAAACTCAGCAAACAGTTTCTCAAGTCGTCTAATTCAATATGGCAAGTCGGGAGAAAGCTCAATCGTAACCTATAAGCTGCGGGAACAGCGTATGAAGATGCTGGTTCCTCTGGTGACAGAAATTATTAAACAGTACATGGACAGTGGGTTTTACACCTGTGAGTATCCTGAAGAAATCGCCGAAATCGCTTTGCTGCTGGCTATCTCCATCGGCGATCAATTATTTGGCATATCCACAGATTTGGCCAAGCGGAAGAGACGCATCGACACTATGATAACATTGTGGAGAAATTGCGTACACCCTCCTGAAAGCCATTTGGAGGAATTGCGGGATAACTTGAAACGTTTTTATGAGGACCGCATGACAGACAGTAACCCGTAAGAGTATTGCTCATAAAAAAGGAGAATGTCACATGAAACAAACGAAAGCAAAACTTTGGAACAAGGATTTTACACTGGTCATAATAGGACAAATTATCTCGCTGTTCGGTAACGCTGTTCTTCGCTTTGCGCTGCCGCTCTATATCTTGGAGCAAAGCGGTTCCCCCGCCCTGTTTGGGCAAGTTTCCGCACTGGCTTTTTTACCTATGATTCTGCTTTCGCCAGTGGGAGGCATTATCGCTGACCGTGTGAATAAACAACGTATCATGGTTGTCTTAGACTTTATTACCTCCGCTTTGGTTTTTGGCTATATTGCCATAAGTGGTTATTTTTCAGACATAGCCATTGTAGTCGTGCTGATGATGGCACTCTATGCCATTCAAGGGGCGTATAGCCCGGCGGTGCAAGCCAGCATCCCATTGCTGGTGCAAGATGAAAAGTTGATTTCAGCAAATGCCGCCGTAAACCTTGTAAATTCACTATCTAATATGCTGGGACCGGTCATAGGCGGCATACTTTATGGAACGTTTGGACTTCCCATAGTGCTTATTGTGAGCGCTATATGTTTTTTTCTATCCGCGGTCATGGAATTATTTATTAGAATACCGCACAAAAAGCAAGAGTCCACCGGAAATATGTGGACTACAGTGAAAAAGGATATAGGCAGCAGCCTTCACTTTATGTTCGAGACAAAACCAATTTTAGCAAAAATTATCTTTATCATGACATTGTTTGAACTGTTTGCCAGTTCAGTACTTATTATCGGTGTGCCAGTGTTGATTACACAAACATATGCGTTTTCCAGCCAATGGCTAGGTGTGACACAAGGCATTATGATGGGTGGGGGATTAGTAGGAGGAGTGCTGGCTGGAGTGCTGGCGAAAAAATTATCCATAAAAAAAATACACCGATTGCTGTTCCTGATAGCTCTGTGCTTTGTACCGATTGTGTTAGGGCTACTGTCAGGCGTTTCCGCCATAATTGGCTATGGTATCATTACTGCGGCTTGCTTTTTTGCGATGATTGCCGGTGTACTTATGCGCGTGCAGTTGTTTGCGTTCATCCAGCAGGCAGTTCCGGAAGAAATGATGGGCAAGGTATTTTCCTGTTTGATGGCAATTATTCTTTGTGCTCAACCCGTTGGTCAATGGCTTGCTGGCTGGTGTTTTGAGCGTTTTGCAGAGTTGCCGTGGATCGTGTTTTTGGTGGCTGTCGTACTATCCAGCTTAGTATCCGTCTATTCCCGCAGTTGTTTCCACAAAATCGAAGTATAGTGTATCTCATCCCACCGAAAGTCTCGGCTGGTGTGACAAGTTTCAGCTTATATTATCTAAAAACTATTTAGTATTGCTAAAATATTTTTATGTGCTACAATGATAATAGATAAAATCTATAAATAAGGGAGCGGGGAAACATGATACCAGACAACGAAGTAAGGCTGACACAAATGACAAAGACAGCGGGCTGTGCTGCCAAGATTGGTCCAGGGACTCTGGCGGGAGTACTGGAGAATCTTCCCAAGGCTGAGGATCCGAATCTGCTGGTGGGAATCGAGACCTCCGATGATGGAGCCGTATACCGGGTGAACGATGAGCTGGCGTTCATACAGACGCTGGATTTCTTTACACCGGTGGTGGACGACCCCTATACGTTCGGCCAGGTAGCGGCGGCCAACGCATTAAGCGATATTTATGCCATGGGCGGAGAACCGAAGGTGGCGCTCAATATCGTGGCCTGGCCCAACTGTGTCAATCCGGCATTTCTCGGTAAGATTCTGGAGGGCGGCGCCTCAAAGGTCGCGGAAGCGGGAGCGGTCCTGGCAGGCGGCCATTCCGTTCAGGATGATGAGCCGAAGTACGGTTTAAGCGTGACGGGATTTGTCCATCCGGACCGGATTTTTAAAAACTGCGGCGCAAGACCAGGCGATGTGCTGATTCTGACGAAGCCACTGGGAACAGGTATCGTCAATACGGCGGTGAAGGCGGATATGGCTTCCGAGGAGGCGAAGGCGGAGGTAATCCGGGTTATGACCTCCTTAAACAAGACGGCCAAGCGCGTGATCGAACTGTTTGACGTGCACAGCTGTACCGATGTGACCGGGTTCGGCTTAGCCGGTCACAGCGTCGAGATGGCGGAAGGAAGCGGTGTGACTCTGGAAATCCATATGTCGGATTTACCGCTTCAGAAGGAAGCTCCGGATCTGGCAAAGATGGGGCTGATACCGGCGGGAGCTTACAGAAACCGTTTGTTTGTTGAGAATAAGGTTGATTTCGGGGATACAGAGGAGTTTCTGTGTGATATTTTCTGTGATCCTCAGACCTCGGGGGGACTTTTAGTCAGCGTAACACCGGAGGATGGAGAAAAGATAACGGCCGGGCTGCGGGAAGCCGGTTTGGAGACTGCGTTTGCGGTGATTGGCTGTGTGAAGGAACTGGAAGATAAATTCGTGAAACTGAGGTGAGATTATGATCTATCTCGATAATGCCGCCACCTCGTACCAAAAGCCGGAGGCGGTATATCAGGCGGTACAGGAGGCCATGCACCATATGGGAAACTCCGGCAGAGGGGCTCACGGCGCATCCCTGGATGCGTCCAGGCAGATCTATTCTGCCAGAGAGCTGCTTGCGGAGCTGTTCCATGCGGGAGACCCATCCCGGGTGGCGTTTACGGCCAATTCCACCGAAAGCCTGAATATGGCAGTCTTCGGCCTGTTCGGACCGGGAGATCACGTAATCACCACAATGCTGGAACATAACTCCGTTCTGCGTCCGCTCTATCTTCTGGAAGAAGCCGGACTGGAGCTGACGATTCTTCCCGCCGATCAAAATGGCTGCATCTGCTACGAGAATATTGAAAAGGCAGTCAGGCCCAATACGAAAGGAATTATCTGTACCCATGCCTCCAACCTCACCGGAAATATGGTGGATATCGGACGGATTGGGCGCTTCTGCAGAAAGAAAGGCCTGCTTTTCGTTGTGGATGCTTCCCAGACCGCAGGCGTGTTCGACATTAATATGGAAGAAATGGGAATTGATGTTCTCTGCTTCACCGGACACAAAGGCCTGCTCGGCCCCCAGGGAACGGGAGGAATCTGCGTACGCCAGGGTGTTGCTGTGAGACCTCTCATCGTGGGCGGAAGCGGAGTCCACAGCTATTCAAAGGCTCATCCGGAGGATATGCCGACTGCATTGGAGGCCGGAACTTTAAACGGTCACGGAATTGCCGGACTTTACGCGGCTTTACGCTATATTAAGGAAACTGGCATGGAGCAGATCAGGGAAAGAGAGCTTTCTCTGATGAGGCAGTTTTACGATGGAGTGAGAACCATTCCGGGAGTGACCATTTACGGCGATTTTACGGGACAGAGGGCGCCTATTGTGTCACTGAATATCCGGGATTACGATTCCGGTGAGGTGGCGGACGAGCTGGCGTATCACTATGAGATTTATACCAGGGCAGGCGCCCACTGTGCGCCTCTGATGCATCGGGCGCTGGGGACGGAGGGCACCGGAGCCGTCCGTTTTTCCATGTCACACTTTAATACGGAAGCCGAGATCGACGAGGCCGTCCGGGCGGTACATGAAATTGCAGAAGGCTAGTACAGCGTTGCACTATTACCGCGTTATTCATGCAATGAAGTACTAGTACTGCTTTGCATAAATTCCTAAGTAATAGCACCTGCTAGGGGGAAATGTCTATGAATCTGAAACAACTGGAGGCCTTTGTCTGCGTGGCAGAGGTGAAAAGCTTTTCTCAGGCCGCCAAGAAACTGTATCTGACCCAGCCTACGGTCAGTGCCCATGTCCATTCGCTGGAAAAGGAGCTGGGGGCCAGGCTGTTTATCCGCACGACGAAGGACGTGGAATTATCGCCGTCCGGGGAACTCCTGTACGACAATGCCAGAAAAATGCTGCAGCTGGAAAAAAATATTCTCCGCAATTTTACGAGGACCGATACGCCGGGCGTTCAAAAGATAACGGTGGGAGCCTCCACTGTTCCAGGGCAGTACATTCTTCCCCAGATCCTTTCCCTGTTTTCCAGGACGTATCCCGGTAATAAGCTGGAATTAATGGAGGCGGACAGTCTGGAAGTAGTGCGCATGGTGTTGGATGGGAAGGTGGAGATCGGCTTTACCGGCACGCGGCTGGAGGATCCGACCTGTGTGTTTGAGCCATTTTATTACGACCGCCTTGTGGTGATTACGCCAAATGTGGAGACATACCGGCAATATGAGAAGACCGGCTTTCCCATGGAACGTTTCTATGAGGAGAAATGGATTGTCCGGGAGGACGGATCCGGAACGCGAAAGGAAACGGAACAGTATTTGAAGGAACACGGCGTAGATTTAAAACGCATGAACGTGGTGGCCACAATAAGCAATCAGGAGACCATTAAAAAATCGGTCAGCGCCGCCATGGGAATTGCCATTATCTCCAGTGCCGCGGTGGAAGATTATGTGGCTCAGGGGCAGCTTCTGCGTTTCCCTCTGGCAGAGGGCGATATTTACCGAAAACTTTACATGGTCTGGAGTAAGAGCAATAAGCCTGGTAAGGCGGCCCGGCTGTTCATACAGTTTGTTAGGGAACTGTATGCTTACTTATAGATGAAATCTATAAGCGTAATACGATTATCAATTAGACAGAGGCCCCTTTCTTTGCTACACTGATTTCATAAAATCTGTGACAGTTCAGCCATGCGGCAGTTTGTACAGAAAAGTGTGTTACAAGCTGGCTTGTATAAGCGCTTTTCTGTACAAACTGACATAGGGCGGAACGCCTGGGCTTCTTGTTTTCTGTTTTTGAAAACAAGAAGATGCATGGCTGAACTGTTATTTATGAAAAAAGGGGGACAACATGAATTTGACGGAATCAAAAAAAACACTGGCGTTATCAGGGGCAGCGCTGGGTATCGTTGCGGCGGCGCTGGCTTTCTTCGGAAACCCGAAGAACATGGCGATCTGCATCGCCTGCTTTATCCGTGACACGGCGGGGGCCATGAAATTACACCAGGCGGCGTTGGTGCAGTATGTACGGCCTGAGATTGTCGGAATTGTGGTGGGCGCGTTTTTCATATCTCTGATCACAAAAGAATACCGCTCCACGGCCGGCTCTTCACCGATGATACGGTTTGTGCTGGGGATGATCATGATGATCGGCGCCCTTGTATTTCTGGGATGTCCGCTGCGTATGCTGATCCGTATGTCGGCAGGTGATTTGAACGCCTACGTGGCTCTGATTGGTTTTGTGGGCGGCGTCTTTACCGGAACAGCCGCACTTAAGAAGGGCTTCAGTCTTGGAAGATCTTATGAATCAAAAAGCGTCAGCGGATACGTTCTGCCGGTCCTTTTGGTTATCGTACTGATCTTGAGCGTGACGACGACCCTGATGGCAGTCAGCGAGAAGGGGCCGGGAAGTATGCACGCGCCGGTTCTCATTGCACTCGTGGGCGGGCTGGTATTCGGAGCGGTCTCACAGAAATGCCGGACCTGCTTTGCCGGAAGCTTTCGAGATGTGATTTTAATGAAAAACTTTGATTTGATTACGATTATCGGAGCATTTTTCGTAGTAATGCTTATCTTTAATATTGCAACCGGAGGGTTTAAGCTTTCCTTTGATGGTCAGCCGGTAGCCCATGCACAGCATTTGTGGAATATACTCGGTATGTATGTGGTTGGATTTGCAGCTGTCCTTGCAGGCGGGTGTCCCTTAAGACAGATGGTGCTGGCGGGACAGGGATCTTCCGATTCCGCTGTTACCTTCCTGGGAATGTTCATAGGCGCGGCTCTCTGCCATAACTTTGGACTTGCCGGCGCGGCAGCTGCGGCAGCGACGGACGCTTCACCAGCGGTAGCCGGAGGCCCGGGAATGGCTGGAAAAGCAGCGGTTATCATCTGTATCGCAGCGCTGTTTGTGATTGGTTTTCTTCCGGGAATTCAGCGGGAGAAAAAATAGATGAACAGAGATTAGAGTTCAGAGTGTGCAGAGAACAGATCAGGAGGAAACCCACATGTACGAAGTAGACGCAAGAGGCTTATCGTGTCCGGAACCGTTAATACTGGTGTCGGATGCATTGAAATCCCATCCGGGAGAGAAATTGAAAGTTTTGGTGAGCGAGCCGCATTCCAGAACGAATATAGAGAAATTTGTTAAGAGCAGAGGACTCACCGTGCTGGTAAAAGAGACTGGTTCGGAGTTCGAACTGACAATAGAAGGATAGAAATTAATGAGGCAAAAGGAAAATAAAGTGATCGTGACTTTCCACACAACTGCGGAAGCGATTGCGATGGAGAAAGCATGTTTAAACGGCGGAATCCCGGGTCGTCTTATTCCGGTCCCGCGTCAGATTTCCTCCGGATGCGGATTGGCCTACTGTGCCGCCGCAGAACTGGAGGAAATGGTTTTAAAATATATGAAGCAAAACGATATGCATTATGAAGCGGTTGGAGTGTATTTGATCTGACCGCTTTTTTGTTTTTCATAGGAAAGTTCATCCCATGAAACAAAAACCCTCCGGGGGACAGCGTGCCCCGCTTTATCGGGTATGCGCACTCCGTGCTAAGGAAATATGGCCGCTGAAGCGACCGTGCTCCGGCGCGCGAGTCCGGCTCGCCGGACTCTTTATTACTAATAATTTTTTAGATTTATAGAAAAAAACTATAAGTATCCTCTCCGAATTGTATTCAAAATATCGACCAAGAAGACAGAAATAAAGAAAAATGCACAAAAATGAAAATGGTATTGACAAATAGTTGTACAATATGGTAGACTCAAACTGTCAGAGGTCAGAAAATTTAATAGAGATAAGTATTCAAAGAAACTTATATATGCTCATAATTGGTTGAGCGTTTCTACCAGCTACCGTAATAGTTGTCTATAAGTTTTTGCATGACTGTCAGCACGATCAGTAAAGACTGCAAAAGACACCAGTCATGTGAAAATTATAGGGGTGACGGTGGTTTTTTTTGAGGTGGAAGTCGTCCGGACGCGATTTTACAGCTGTCTCTCCTATAACTGGAATACGGAATAGGAGGGAAAATGGCCGGAGATAAGAATTTTGTACTGAAGGGAAACATCTGTTACAGCGAAGATGCAAAGAACTTAAAACTGGTAGAAGCCGGATGGCTCGTCTGCAGGGAGGGGCTGTGTGCCGGAGTTTTTGAGACACTGCCGGAGGAATACGCATCGTATCCGGTGACGGACTGCGGTGATCAGATCATCACACCAGGACTGGTAGACTTACATGTCCACGCACCGCAGTATGCGTTCCGCGGTCTTGGAATGGATTTAGAGCTTCTGGACTGGCTGAATACCAACACATTTCCGGAGGAGTCCAAGTACCGGGATTTAGAGTACGCGAAGAGCGCCTATGGAATTTTTGCTGATTCCATGAGGAGCAGTGCGACAACGAGAGCCTGTATTTTCGCAACCATCCATAATCAGGCGACAAAGCTTCTCATGGATCTCATGGAGGAAACTGGATTAAAGACCATGATCGGCAAGGTCAACATGGACCGGAACTCACCGGAATACTTATGTGAAGAGAGTGCGGAGCAGTCCGTGGCCGACACGGTGAAGTGGCTGGAGGACACGGCGGATCAGTATAAGAATGTCCGTCCGATCCTGACACCAAGGTTCATTCCATCCTGTACGGATGAGCTGATGAGGAAGCTAAAAGAGGTTCAGAAAAAGTATGACCTTCCGGTCCAGTCTCATTTGTCGGAGAATCAGGGCGAGATCGCATGGGTACAGGAGTTGTGCCCGGAGTCACGCTTCTACGGAGATGCTTACGATCAGTTTGGCCTGTTCGGCGGAGATGTGAAGACCATTATGGCCCACTGTGTATCCTCGACTGAAGAGGAAATCGAATTAATGAGAGAACGCGGCGTATACGTCGCCCACTGCCCGGAATCCAATACGAACCTGTCATCCGGTGTTGCACCGGTGAGAACCTATCTGGACAAAGGCGTCAACGTGGGGCTTGGCTCTGACGTAGCCGGCGGAAGCAAGGAATCCATATTTTACGCCATGGCACACGCAGTCCAGGTATCCAAGCTGAGATGGAGATTACAGGATACCAGCTTAAAACCGCTTACCGTGGAAGAAGCATTCTATTTGGGAACCATGGGCGGCGGATCATTCTTCGGAAAGGTTGGAAGCTTCATGGAAGGTTATGAGTTTGACGCTTTGATTCTCGACGACAGTGATATCCGCCATCCGCAGCCGCTTTCCCTGAAGGAAAGACTGGAGCGTTTCATCTATTTGTCTGATGAGAGGCATATAAAAGGGAAGATCGTAGCGGGAAACAGAATTTTTTGATATAATGAAAGCAAAGTGTAAATTTAAAACTGAATATAGAATTTCGAGAAGTTACCATATACGAAAGAAACCCATATATACTGAGCTGCGTGGGGCTGCTCTGCTATATAAATGAAAATCATTCAACTATCAAGGAGGTAGGAAGTATGGAAACGAAGGGAAATGAGAACTTTTTTGAGAAAGTGTTCCACTTGTCGGAAAACCACACGGACGTCAAAACCGAAGTTGTAGCCGGTATTACCACATTTATGACCATGGCATACATACTTGCAGTAAACCCGAGCATCTTAAGTGCGACTGGTATGGACAGCGGCGCCATATTCACCGCGACTGCACTGGCAGCACTGGTAGCGACTCTGTTAATGGCAGCATTTGCAAACTATCCGTTTGTACTTGCACCAGGTATGGGATTAAATGCGTACTTTGCATACACCGTTGTTTTGAACATGGGTTACACCTGGGAGATGGCTCTGGCAGCTGTATTCGTAGAAGGTCTTATCTTCATTCTTCTGTCACTGACCAATGTGCGGGAAGCGATCTTTAACGCAATCCCGATGAACTTAAAACACGCGGTATCCGTAGGTATCGGTCTGTTCATCGCATTTATCGGCCTTCAGAACGCGAAAATCGTTGTGGACGGCGCCACACTTGTTTCTGTTTACTCCTTCAAGGGTGCTTTAACGGATGGAACCTTCAATTCCGTAGGAATTACAGTTTTATTAGCAATCATCGGTATTCTCATTACCGCAATTTTAGTTGTTAAGAATGTAAAGGGCAATATCTTATGGGGAATCCTGGCAACCTGGATTCTTGGCATGATCTGCCAGGCGGTCGGCTTATATCAGCCGAATCCGGAACTTGGCATGTACAGCGTATTCCCGGATTTATCTTCCGGTTTCGGTATCAAGAGCATGGCTCCGACGTTCTTCAAACTGGACTTCTCAAGAGTATTATCCCTTGACTTCCTGGTAGTTATGTTCGCTTTCTTATTCGTCGATATGTTCGATACGCTGGGAACGTTAATCGGTGTAGCTTCCAAGGCCGACATGCTTGATAAAGACGGAAAGCTTCCGCATATCAAGGGCGCTTTGATGGCAGACGCTGTTGGTACATCCGTAGGCGCATTATTCGGTACTTCCACCACCACCACCTTCGTAGAGAGCGCTTCCGGCGTTTCCGAAGGCGGCAGAACAGGTTTAACGGCAGTAGTAGCAGCCATTTTATTCGGCTTATCCTTATTCCTGTCCCCGATCTTCTTAGCGATTCCGTCCTTTGCAACGGCACCGGCTCTGGTAGTAGTAGGATTCTTAATGCTTACTTCCATTACGAAGATCGACTTCAACGATTTTACAGAAGCAATTCCATGCTACATTGCAATCATCGCCATGCCGTTTATGTACAGCATTTCTGAAGGTATTGCCATGGGCGTTATCTCCTATGTAGTCATCAATCTGGTTACAGGTCACGCAAAGGAGAAGAAGATCAGTACGCTGATGTATGTTCTGGCGGTACTGTTTGTACTAAAATATATATTGATTTAATAATATATAGAGCAACTGAAAATAGCAACCTGAGCAAATCAGGAGAACCGGTCAGGTAGACATTGTCAAACGGGCTGGCGGCGACATCACTTTGATGGATGAAATTGTCCTGAAAAAGTCTCGTCGCTGCCAGCCTTTCTTATTTTTTAAGAACCGGGGCCTGATTAGCAGGAGAATAAAAGAAACAGGAGGTAGGATACCATGGGAGTTGGTAATAACATGGTCCGCGTTGACGCCATCGAGAAAGTGACCGGCGGCGCCAAATATACGGCGGATTTGGAACCAAAAGGACTTCTTGTGGCTAAGGTCGTAAGAAGCACAATTGCCAATGGTGTAGTAAAAAGCTTTGATTTGGAGGCAGCTCTGGCTGTGCCGGGAGTCGTCAAGATCGTTACGTGTTTTGACGTTCCGGATATTCAGTTCCCGACACCGGGACATCCCTGGTCTGTGGAAACCGCGCACCAGGATATTGCAGACAGAAAGCTGTTAAATACCAGAGTCCGTGTCTACGGTGACGACATCGCTGCAGTAATCGCAGAGGATGAGATCGCGGCAAACCGTGCGGCGCGTCTGGTGAAGGTGGAGTATGAGGAGTACGAACCCATGCTTACCGTCGAGGCTGCCATGGCGGAAGGAGCCACGGTTCTTCACAAGGAGAAGCCGGGCAATGTAATCGCCCATTCCAGCTTTGTAGTAGGGGAAGGAACCTATCAGGAGGCTGTGGAAGGAGAGGACGTGGTAGAGATCGATCATGTCTATGCGACGCAGAGCGTTCAGCACTGCCATATCGAGACTCCGATTTCCTTTGCCTACATGGAAAAAGGAAGGATTGTTGTGACGACTTCTACACAGATTCCTCATATCGTACGCCGTGTCATCAGCCAGGCGCTGGGGATTCCGGCCGGTGAAATCCGCGTGATCAAGCCGTACATCGGCGGCGGATTCGGCAACAAGCAGGACGTCCTTTATGAACCGTTAAATGCGTTCCTCTGCACCCAGGTGGGCGGAAGAGGCGTCCGCATGGAGATTTCCAGGGAAGAGACGCTGGCCTGTACGAGAGTGCGCCATGCGATTAAGTGCCATGTTAAGGCGGCTGTCAAAAAGGATGGAACGTTGGTAGCGAGAAAATTTGAGGCGTATTCCAATCAGGGCGGTTACGCTTCTCACGCCCACGCCATTGTGGCAAACACATCCAATGAGTTCAAGCAGATTTACCACGATGAGAAGACGCTGGAATCCGACGCTTACACCGTCTATACGAATATTGCCACGGGCGGCGCCATGAGAGGTTACGGAATTCCGCAGGCTGCATTTGCGGCGGAGTGTATGGCCGATGATCTGGCGGTGGCCGTTCATATGGACCCGTTGGAATTCAGAATGAAAAACTGTATGCCGGAGGGCTATGTGGATCCCCATACCCACGTTGCATGTAATACATACGGCTTAAAGGAATGTATGGAAAAAGGCCGGAGCTATATTCATTGGGATGAAAAACGGAAAGAGTATGAGAACCAGACCGGTCCTGTCAGAAAAGGAATCGGTATGGCGATCTTCTGCTATAAGACAGGCGTTTACCCGATCTCTCTGGAGACCGCTTCCTGCCGTATGGTTTTAAATCAGGACGGCTCCATGCAGCTGCAGATGGGGGCTACGGAGATCGGACAGGGCGCGGATACCGTATTTACCCAGATGGCCGCGGAGACCACCGGTATTACGGAGGACAAAGTTCATATTCTCTCCACGCAGGATACCGATATTACACCGTTTGATACGGGCGCTTACGCATCCCGCCAGACGTATGTCAGCGGTATGGCCGTGAAGAAGGCCGGACTTATTTTCAAGGACAGAATCCTGGATTATGCGGCATATATGCTGGATAAAGAGAAAGACACCATGGATATCCAGAATAATGTGGTAGTCGATAAGGAGAGCAAGGAGAAGCTTCTTGATATGGCGGAGCTTGCGACGACGGCGTTCTACAGCCTCGACCGCTCGATCCACATCACTGCGGAGGCGACCAGCCACTGCAAGGATAATACATTTGCAACGGGCGCCTGTTTCGCAGAGGTGGAAGTGGATATGCCTCTCGGCAAGGTGAAGGTGACCAACATTGTCAATGTTCACGACAGCGGCAAGCTGATCAACCCGAAGCTGGCTGAAGCACAGGTTCACGGCGGCATGAGCATGGGACTTGGATACGCGCTCAGTGAAGAACTCCTCTTTGATAAGAGCGGCAGGCCGTTAAATGACAACCTGCTGGATTACAAACTGCCTACCTCCATGGACACGCCGGATCTCCACGTGCAATTTGTGGAACTGGACGATCCGACGGGTCCATTTGGAAATAAAGCGTTAGGTGAGCCGCCGGCTATTCCGGTCGCACCGGCCATCCGGAACGCAGTGTTAAACGCAACTGGTGTAGCGGTAGATTCCCTGCCTCTTGACCCGCAGAAGCTTGTGGCTCATTTTAAGGCAGCGGAACTGATTTAGAAGGGACGGTGATATTCCATGTATGATATTGAAAAATTATACCAGGCAAAAGATATAGGGGATGCGATCCGTGCCTTAAAGGAAGACCCCGAGGCCGTCGTCATTTCCGGCGGCAGCGACGTGCTCATTAAGGTCAGGGAAGGCAAGCTTGCCGGATGTTCCCTGGTCAGCATTCACGGAATCAAAGAACTGGAAGGTGTGAGAATGGAAGAGGACGGCACCATCGTCATCGGCCCGGCGACCACATTTTCCCATGTAACCAATAACAGGATTATTCAGAAATATATTCCGATTTTAGGGGATGCCGTGGACCAGGCAGGCGGACCGCAGCTGCGCAACATCGGTACGGTGGGCGGCAATGTCTGTAACGGTGTGACCAGTGCGGACAGCGCCTCATCCTTCTGCTGTCTCGACGCGATTTTAGTCGTCGAAGGACCAGAGGGAGTGCGGGAGATTCCGATCCGCGAGTGGTATACCGGCCCTGGAAAGACGGTAAGGCAGCACGACGAGATATTGACTGCCATCCGGATCCGCAAGGAGTCCTACGAGGGCTTTGGCGGCCATTACATCAAGTACGGCAAGAGAAACGCCATGGAGATCGCTACCATGGGCTGCGCGGTTACAGTAAAACTGACCGAAGATAAGAAGCACATCGAAGAAATGCACATCGGCTACGGCGTCGCCGCTCCGACCCCGATCCGCTGCTTTAAGGCAGAGGAAAAGGTGAAAGGCATGGAAATCGGAAATGAGCTGTTTGAGACGCTGGGCAAGAGCGTTCTGGAGGAAGTGAATCCGCGTACCAGCTGGAGAGCTTCCAAGGAATTCCGTTTACAGCTCATCGAAGAGATGGCAAAACGTGCCCTGAAACAGGCGATTATAAATGCAGGGGGTGAATGCGATGCTTAAGATTGTTCATATGATTGTCAACGATAAAGAGGTCGAGGTGGCGGTAGACGACAGGGAATCCTTACTGGAGACGCTGAGGGACCGTCTGGGCCTTACCAGCGTGAAGAAAGGCTGTGAGGTCGGAGAGTGCGGCGCCTGTACCGTCTTGGTGGACGGCGAGGCCATCGACAGCTGTATCTACTTAACCATGTGGGCGGAAGGACGCCGGATCATGACGGTAGAGGGCTTAAAAGGTCCTAACGGCGAACTGAGTACGATCCAGAAGGCGTTTGTGGAAGAAGCGGCCGTACAGTGCGGCTTCTGTACGCCGGGTCTGATCATGACCGCGGTGGAGATCGTGGGAACCGGAAAACGGTACAACCGCGAGGAATTGAGAAAGATGATATCCGGCCATCTCTGCCGGTGTACGGGATATGAAAATATCTTAAACGCCATGGAGAGAATCGTGGAAGAGACTTATAAGGTGGTTGGCAAAGAGGATTAAAGGGAGAAGCGTGTTACTGTTTTCATAGAGCTTCATTATGTTTTGGATTGTTTCGAAGAGAGAAAAAGCCGGAGCGGCGACATTTGGGAGAGTGTCGCCGCTCCAGCTTTTTTTGTGAGGTGCGGGGCGGAGAAGGGGAAAAATGGACGGCTGGTGTGATGTTTAGACTTGTTTCGGAAAAATGATGCGGAAGCATACTGTCAGACGCGGCATTTCTATGGTATGATAGATGAAACGTAAGTGACACATCTAAGAAAACGAGGACAGAGCGTATGGAAGACGGGCTGAGAACCGTGATGAAAGAATACATCGATCAGGTAAACGACGTTTGCCTCCGTTTGCTGGCTGGCCTCTGCCTGAAATCCAAAGCGGATTTTCTGTGCAGCAGAAAGCTGCGCTGGGGCATCGAGTATGAGATCAACGGAACGAAGTATCTGCTTCATGGGGCCGGATGCCGGGCCTGTGACGGGGAACGGTATCTGGACTGGAACTTTGGCTATGGAAGCAGATGGTGTGGAATAGACCCGTGGCTTCTCGCCAGGACGCTGGAATATAACCGGGATCCGCATACAGAATACTACGACGGAAACCGAGTGAAAGCGGAATGTGAACATGCGGTATCGCTTGGCGAAATGTATCAGAAGCACAATCTCTATTACTTCACAATTCCTGTCAGCGAAACCTTTGAACCACAGTTTCCCAAAGAATTTGATACTCTGATCGTGGAACATTTTGAGGACCGGTGGGTGATCCCGAGGAACCGGATGGTTGAGCGCTTCTTGAGAAAGAGCAGAAGGGTGTACAAGGAAATCGGCAGCAGCCTGAATAAATATACACTGAGATTCATGCTGGACGGGAAAGAGACCGGTACATTTCTGTACGATGATATCTGTTATCCGGAGCGTGCGGTGACGATTATGAGAGAAATTCTGATAAACCTCGGGAGCGGTACAGACAAACCACAGAAAATGGAGAACAGATGAAATACTTAATATATGGAGCAGGAACGATCGGAATAACCTATGGATGGCTGCTGTCTCAGAACCACGAGATCGACCTGCTGGTGAAGCCGGAGCACTATGAAGAACTGTCTGGAGGAGTGGTTTTATCCGTTAAGGACTTGAGGAAGAAGGCCTCCTCTTACGAGAACGTGACTTTTTATCCCAGCTGTGTGACGGAAGTGACAGACCATTACGACGGGATCCTGGTAACTGTTAACCGGTGTCAGCTGGCGGGCGTTCTGCCCCGGCTTTCAGAGCTGGCTGAATATACAAAATATTTTGCATTTATGCAGAATAACTGGAATATTCAGGCGGAGATCGAGGCGTACTTATCGGCGGATCAGTATCTGATTGCGTTCCCTTCCAGCATGGGAGGCGGCCGCGATGAAGCCGGTTTAAAGGTCATCCTCTTCGATGAGGCAGTAAGGCTGGGCGGAAAATGCCGGGCCGGGCTTGGCGACATACAGACAGCGCTGAATCAGTCCGGGATTCGTACGGTTTTCGATAAAAATATCTTTGACTGGATGAAGGTCCACTATTTGCAGCAGTCTGTTACGGCGGGCGCTGTGCTGGAGTGCGGGGGTTACGGCTCATTTGCGAGTGACTATCAGGCCGTCAAAAAGGTGGTCAAGGCGTTTCGGGAGGGGATCGGTGTGTGCCGGATGCAGGGAGTCGATACGAATAAGACATTTCCGGCCGGTCTGTTCAAGCTCCCGACGTTTGTGGCAGCCCATATCATGCAGAACATGTTTTTAGAGGCCAACACCAGGGAGATGGTGGAAAACCATATGAAGAAGGGGCTTCCGGAATGGGCGGCGGGCTATCAGGAGATCTTAAACGCCGGAACGTGCTGCGGCCTGCCTATGACGGTATGGAGATCGTACGATGAGGCGGTGGAAAAGTACTGCCTGGAACAGACATTGAAATGTTAAAAATGCACAAAAAACAGACGAATTTTTTATTAGTTTATACAGATTGCAGGAAATGAGACTGTCTGCTATACTAACACACAGTAAGAATTGCACCTTGATAAGTACATCTCTATATGGCTGTTTAAAACATAGCTGGGTTCACGCGGCATATTTTCTCCCAATTTATATTCGGTGACATTAGTCTTGACGATATGAAGGGACGAATCGTGAGCGTCCCTGTCCGCCAGCAGTATACCAGAAGTATAGTTGTATGAAACAATGCATATTTTTACGTAAAAAATTCAGGAGGAATTGAAATGGCAGAAACTCTATTGATGAAAAACGTAAAGTATCTTGTGACATGTGACGACAACGACAGGTTTATGACGGATATTAACATGCTGGTGACAGATGGGGTAATTACCTACATTGGAACAGAAGAAAAAACAGCTGATAAAATAATTGATGCGTCCCGGATGGTTGTCTATCCGGGACTTATTAATTCCCATCATCATTTATATCAAACCTTCACAAGAAATCTTCCACAGGTACAAAACATGGAACTCTTTCCATGGCTGAAAACTTTATATGAGATATGGAAGGGCATCGACGGCGACAGTGTCTATTACAGCTCCTTAACTGGAATGGGGGAGCTGTTAAAGACTGGCTGCACGACGTGCTTAGACCATCACTACGTGTTTCCGGAGCACAGCGCCGGAGCACTTCTTGACGCGCAGTTTGCGGCGGCGGACGCCCTGGGAATTCGGATGGCGGCCACGCGGGGCAGCATGGATTTGAGTGTGAAGGACGGGGGACTGCCTCCGGACAGCGTGGTTCAGACGATCGATGAGATTTTAAAGGATTCGCAGGCGGTGGTTGAGAAGTATCATGATTCTTCCAGGTATTCCATGCATACCGTTGCGCTGGCGCCTTGTTCGCCGTTCAGCGTGACCGGCGGTCTCTTAAGAGAATCAGCGGCCCTGGCCCGCAGCCTGGGAGTCCGCCTCCATACGCACCTGGCGGAGACGAAGGACGAGGAGGCGTTCACCCTGGAGCATTACGGCATGCGTCCGCTGGCCTATATGGAGAGCCTGGGATGGATCGGAGACGACGTCTGGTATGCTCATGGAATCCATTTTAACACAGAGGAACTGGAACTTCTGGCAGCGACGGGGACTGGAGTGGCCCACTGCCCTGTCTCCAACATGAAGCTTTCCTCAGGCATTGCCAGAATCCCGGAAATGCTGCGGATGGGAGTAAAAACCGGACTGGCCGTAGACGGAAGCGCCAGTAACGACGGCTCCAATATGCTGGAGGAGATGCGGGTGGCCTATCTGCTTCACCGCCTGAATTCCAGCAGTGGGGCTCCATCCGGTTACGATATCTTAAAGATGGCTTCGAGAGGGAGCGCATCGATTCTCGGGCGAGAGGAACTGGGACATTTAGCCGAGGGGATGGCGGCGGATTTCTTTGCCATAGCCCTGGACCGCATCGAACTGGTCGGCGGACAATACGACCCGAAATCACTGCTGTCCTGCATCGGATTCAAAGGTGCTGTGGATTACACGGTTGTGAACGGGAAGGTCGTGGTAGAGCAGGGCCGTCTCGTCAATGTGGAAGAGGAAAAGATCGTATCGAAGGCCAACGCGGCTGTGGAAAAACTTCTGAATATAAAGTGAGGATCGTGAGATGAATGAGAAAAGAAATGCTTCGGTTTTTGATTTAAATGGAATACCCAAAATGTCCCAGACACTGCCCCTGGCGCTCCAGCATGTGGTTGCCATGATCGTAGGCTGTGTGACGCCGGCCATCATCGTCGCGGGAGTGACAGGCGCCAGCCGGGAGGACCAGATTATCCTGATCCAGGCGGCGCTGCTCATATCCGCGGTTGCGACGCTGATCCAGGTGTTTCCTGTCCATAAATACTGCGGCTCCGGCCTTCCCGTCATTATGGGCGCCAGCTTTGCATACATACCCATGCTGATATCGCTGGGAAGCAGGTTTGACCTGCCCACCATTTTCGGGGCGCAGCTGGTGGGCGGCGCGGTTGCGATCCTGGTCGGTGTCTTCTATAAGAAGATCAACGCGCTGTTTCCACCCATTGTGACGGGGACAGTGGTCTTTACGATTGGTCTTTCCCTGTATCCGACGGCGGTGAATTACATGGCCGGCGGCACGGGAGCGGCGGACTTTGGAAGCCCTCTTAACTGGGCAATCGCACTTTTTACGCTGGGCGTCGTACTTTTCTGCAATCACTTTACGAAAGGGATCACGAAAATGGCATCGATCCTGATCGGGATGGCCTGCGGCTACGTTCTGGCCCTTGTGCTGGGAAAGGTTTCCTTCGCCCCTGTAGCGGAGGCGGGATGGTTTCAGATTACGACACCGCTGCATTTTGGCATTAAATTTGAACTCACCTCGATCATATCGATGACAATCATGTGTATTGTGGGATCGGTAGAGGCAATCGGGGACTTTACCTCCACAGCGGGAGGCGGCCTGGACCGGGAGGCCACGGAGAATGAGATGTGCGGAGGGATAATCGGGAATGGAATCGCCTGCATACTGGGCGGTCTGTTTGGCGGAATCCCCACGGCGACATTCAGCCAGAATGTGGGAATTGTCATTATGACAAAGGTGGTAAACCGGTTTGTGATCGGTACGGCAGCTGTTATCATCCTTCTGGCCGGATTTATTCCGAAGTTCGCCTCGCTGCTGACGACCATCCCCTCCTGCGTGCTGGGCGGCGCGACGGTGTCCGTCTTCGCCATGATCGCCATGACAGGAATTAAGCTGATCGTGAAGGAAGAACTGACCGCCCGCACCATCTCGATCGTGGGCCTGTCCGTTGCCGTCGGTATCGGCGTGATCCAGGCTCCGGACTGTCTGGGACTGTTCCCGGACTGGGCCAGAACCATATTTGGGGAATCGGCGGTCGTGATGTCCAGTATCATGTCGATTGCACTGAATCTGATCCTTCCGAGGGAAGAGGCGGAAGCGGAAGAGATGGTGTATGAGGCGGAGCGTGTTTAAGGAGCTTTCGTTTTGCTTGGAAAATGTGATTTTTTTCTTTGAGTAGTGTGGTATAAAGACATAACGTATAAAGCCGTCTTGTATTGACAAGGCGGCTTTATACAGTTCTCATCGGCAGCAAACGTGGATTCGAGGGCCTGGAGCGTTGCATAATTCACCGAAACTTACGCCCTAGTATGCCCCAATGCAATAAGCTTGTATGCGATCGATAGAGATTCCTTTACTTCTCGATATTACCGTTCAGCCTGATGATTTCCTGACGCAGGCGCTCCAGCTCATCATCTTTCCGTTCCAGCTCATCATCTTTCCGTTCAAGTTCATTATCTTTCCGTTCCAACGCTTCTGCAAGTCTTCTGATCTCTTCCTGCTGTTCTTCAATCATCAGTTCCACTGTGTTCTTATCATACATGGCCAGCGTCTCATTGTACATCGCAATCAACTCCTCCGGTTCCCTCTGAAATGCAGCTATTTCTTTGTATAGTTCCAGAAAAGCGGGATACGTCTCAATCACTCGTTTTATGTCTTCTGGTTTATCCGTGCTCAAAAAATACAGCCACGCATCCAGCTCTTTATCTATATTGTGAGTGATTTCCTTAAAAATGTCAAGCGCTATAAAGATATATTCCTGCAGCAGATTCAGCTCCAGTCCTGTGTCAAATTTTTGACTGGAGCGATGGATGTACTGGTCCGGAACCTTATGAAATTCAGACGAACTGTTCTCCACCAATACGATCGTATAGACCTTCTGGAGGTCGCGGTATGAAAACTTTTTCTTTTTCCTGCTCTTTTGCCGGTCATATTGACGAATGACCAGATCCGAGGAATAGCAGGCGCTTCTCTGTCCAGGAAAGTGGTATCCCACCTTCTGAATCTCCACATTGGCCAACGCACCGTTTTCCAGTTCCACAACGATATCCATGATAATTAACGACGCCTCGGCCGCCAGACGCCTGGACTGAGAAGGCAGAACCTGTTTTACCGTTACTTTCTGTCCAATAATAACCGTCAGCAGGCGGGACAATCGTTCCCCGTGAAGTACGGGATCAAATATGTGTTTAAAAAACGGGTCATATGTGATCTTTACCCCTTTTGCGCCCCTGACAATGTCAAAAATCTCCCTTTTGTAGTCTTCGGTCAGGTTTAAATACTCTTCATAGGCCGGCGACGTCTCCAGAATTCTCCGAGCCTCCTTTTCGGGCAGCACAATACCGCCCATACCGTTAGACAGATACTCTGTGTTTTTCATACGCATGATCTCCTTTTTCAGGTGTGTTTGAGTGAATAGATTGGCGAAATGCCAGATAATCAGAATGAACGGAAGAGGTTCCGCTCATAAAGTGAATGTATTTATTATAGCAGAGTAACAGGGAAAATGGAACAGAAAGATTAGAAATAATGCCCCATACAATCCGGCTGTTACAATTCACAGCACCAGGCGGCAGAGGCTCGCGGTGGGGCCGTGAATTGTAACAGCCAGCTGCCCCGATAAAAAGGAGGAACAAATGGAATGCATGTGGCCTGCGTACTGCCTGCCTTATTTCCCTGCTCCGCATGAACTTCTCAAAATCAACTGCGGATGCAGCAGGATCGTGCCGATCGGAACGCCGTTTAACAGGCTGTCCAGCGCGTAGTATCCGCACTTTCCCAGCTGAGGGCGGTCCTGGCGGATTGTGGTTAAGGGGGGCGCCATGTAGGGACTCATCGGCAGATCATCGAAGCCGATGATGCTTAAGTCCTCGGGGATCTTCTTTCCCAGCTCCTGGCACTGGACCATGGCCGCGTTGGCCAGCTGGTCGTGGCTGCAGATGATGGCAGTCACGCCGCGTTCCAGAAGCCGCGGCAGATGCTTCTGAATGCATTCGGAAATGTAATAGGAGCTTCCTGACAGCTGAGGATCGGCTGGAAGGCCGTTTGCCTTAAGCGCTGCAAAGAAAGCCCGGTGGCGTACTAAAAAGACGTGGGAGCCCAGCGCCCCGCTTAAGTATCCAATCTTCTTGTGGCCCAGGCTCTTTAAATGGTTCACCGCCAGTTCCATCCCCTCATCGTTATCCACGGCGACGCTGGCGACGGAGGGATTCCCCATGACATAGTTGTCAAACAGAACCGCGGGAGTGCGGCTCGTCTTAAAATCCGCGATCCAGGGTTCGCTTAAGGAGATACCCATGACCAGGGAGCCGATGTAATCGTTTTCCAGCATGAACACGTCGTAGGGTGTGGTCTTCTGCAGGCTTTTGGTAATGGGAATCACGTCCACGGTTAAGCCGGCCGGCTCGGCCATCTGGCGAAATCCCATAATGATGTCGTAGCCGAAGTGCCCGGGCGAGGTGTATTCCATATTATAAATAAGGACGCAGACCTTCTTGGAAACATTTCTTTTTCTGCGAAGTTTTGTGTATCCCATCTCGACTGCTGTCTCTAAAATTGTTTTTCGTAAAGTTTCGCTTATGTCGGGGGCATCACTCAGGGCTTTGGATACCGTACCCTTGGAAATCCCCAATTTATCAGCAATATCCGCTATCGTTACCATATTCTTCTCCAGTTCTTTCCGATAATTCAGACAGTCATTCCGGCTGCTTTCCAGTCCATTATATATAAAATAATAAAAAAATGCAATAAAATATACAAAATCAAAATAAGAATTTTCGGCTTGTTTCGTCTGAATGTCAAAATGCAAAAACAAATAAATCGTTCTTTCGTTGAAAAAGAGAAGGATGAAGAGGAGAAAGTTAGATAAAATTCCTTAAAATAGTCTTGACGTACGGAAAAAGATGGAGTATGATACAAATATACGAAACTAAACGAAACTTTTTTGAGAAAGTCACTGCACCTCAGCTTGAAATAATCTCGACACACGCGGGTGACACGTATCGCATGCAGAAGACAGAAAGGCTGGTCTCTGCGAACTCATAACAAGGAGGAAGATGGGAATGAAGAGAGAGTTGGGATTAACGCTCACCCTGGCGGCGGCAGCCGTGATGACCGCCGGAATGCTTGGCGGCTGTGGAAAGGCATCATCGGGACAGGGAGGAAGGGAAGAGGTCAGACTGATGGTGTGGTCGCCTTCCGAGGATCAGTCGAAGGACAGCGGCCAGTGGCTGCAGACGAGCTGTGAACAGTTTGCCAAGCTGCATCCGGAATGGGATATCACGTTCGTGTATGGAGTCGCTGACGAGGCTACGGCCGCCAACCAGGTGGCGCAGGATGCGGAGGCCAGCGCAGACGTGTTCATGTATGCCAACGACACCTTGACGATCATGACAGACGCCGGTGCATTGGTGAAGTTCGGCGGAAAGTACCGGGAAGAGATCGAATCGACAAACTCGAAGGAAGTCATCGATTCTGTGACCATGGACGGTGAGTTGTACGGTGTTCCGTTTACTACCAACACCTGGTTTATGTATTACGACAAGAGCGTGTTTTCCGAGGATGACATTAAGAACCTGGATCAGATGCTGACTAAAGGCGTGGTTTCCTTTCCCTTTACCAACTCCTGGTATTTACCTTCCTTTTATATAGGAAACGGCTGCTCCCTGTTCGGGGACGGAACCGATGAGTCGCAGGGTGTCGATTTCGGCGGAGAGAAGGCACTGGAGGTCACCAACTACTTAGTTGATTTAATCGCCAATCCGAATTTCCGGGTGGACGCGGATGGATCGGGAATGGCCGGTCTCCGGGACGGAAGCATACAGGCCATCTTCTCCGGCTCCTGGGATATGGCGTCAGTGAAAGAGATCCTCGGCGACAACATGGGCGTGTCGGCCCTTCCTGCCTATACGTTAAACGGCGAAGAGCGGCAGATGACGGCGTATGCCGGTTCCAAGGCGATCGGAGTGAATCCGGAGTCGTCCAATATGGTCCCTGCGGTCCAGCTTGCCGTGTACTTAGGCTCTGCGGAGGCACAGAAGCTTCACTATGAACTGAGAAATGTGGTTCCGTGTAACTTAGAGCTGATGGAAGAACCGGACATTGCCAGCGATGCGCTGGTAGCGGCACAGAATGACACCTTCAACCGTACGTCAATCCTTCAGCCGTTCGTCGCAGCCATGAATAACTGCTGGGTTCCGGTGGAGAACATGGGCAAGGGAATCCGGAATGGGAACGTAACCCACGAGAATGCAGGGGAACAGACGGAAGCCATGAATGCTGCGATGAACAGCAATGGAATTTAGGGGGATGAATCTATGGGAAAGTTAACGGGTAAATTAGAATTTGCAGCAGCCTGGTCCTTCCGGGAGGCGCTTAAAAACGGCGGCGCAGAGACGAAGCTGTCCATGGTTTTGATGGGTCTGGGAAATATTGTACATAAACAGGTCGCCAAGGGCCTGATTTACATGGCAATCGAAGCGGCTTACGTGGTATTTATGATTATGACCGGCTTTCACTGCATCTCCATGCTGGGAAGTCTTGGAACCGTGGGGCAGCAGGTGGTCTGGGACGAGGTGAACCAGGTCTACTTATACACGAAGGGAGACCAGTCTGTGCTGATCCTGCTCTATGGAGTGGCGGTGCTGTTTCTGACCGTACTCATGGCGGCCGCATGGTACGGCGCAGTGAAGAGCGCCTATAAGGCGGAATGCCTCGATAAGGCGGGAAAGCATGTGAACAATTTCGCGGAAGATTTAAAGAGTCTGCTCCACGAAAATTTATACCGCCTCTTCATGACGCCGCCGCTGACCTTTATCTTCAGTTTTACCGTGCTGCCGCTGATCTTCATGATCTGCATGGCGTTTACCAATTACAGCAAAATCGACAACCATCTGGTCCTGTTTGACTGGGTCGGCCTCGATAATTTCCGGGCGCTGTTTGATTCCGGCAGTATCCTGGGAAGTACCTTCTGGTCAGTCCTGTCATGGACTCTGGTGTGGGCGTTTTTTGCCACCTTCACAAACTATATCTTCGGTATGATCCTTGCGATCGCCATCAACCGGAAGGAGACGAAGGCCAAAGGCTTCTGGCGGTTCTGTTTCGTCCTTTCCTGCGCGGTTCCCATGTTCGTATCGCTGCTGATTATGAGAACGATGCTGCAGCCTAACGGCGCCGTTAATGTGCTCCTGAGAAATATCGGGCTGATTGGAGCTGATGCCAGCCTGCCGTTTTTTACCAATCCAACCTGGGCCCGCGTAACCATTATCGTCATCAACATCTGGGTGGGAGTTCCCTATACGCTGCTTCAGCTGACCGGTGTCCTTCAGAGCATCCCGGCCGACGTATACGAGGCAGCGAGAGTGGACGGCGCCAATGCCTTCCAGACCTTCTTTAAGATCACGCTTCCATATATGCTTTACATCACCACGCCGTACCTGATTGCCACATTTACCGGCAATGTCAATAACTTCAATGTCATCTACTTATTATCCGGCGGCGATCCGGTGACGGATTTAGCCTCTACGGCGGGCAAGACGGACCTTCTCGTCACCTGGCTCTATAAGCTGACGATTGATAAACAGTATTACAACATCGGCGCAGTCATCGGTATCCTGACGTTTATCATTCTGGCCGTGGGAGCGCTGCTCACGTACCGCAACAGCAAATCCTATAAAGATGAGGAGGCATTCTAATATGAAGAAAATGAGATCGGCAAAGCAGGTTAAGACGGTAAATAATATCCTGGTTCACACGGCTCTTGCCATTCTGGCGGCAGTCTGGGTGTTTCCCATCATCTGGGTGGTGCTCACCAGCTTCCGTGCGGAAAAGGGCTCCTATGTGTCCACCTTCTTTCCCAAGGCGTATACGCTGGCAAACTATACCAGGCTTTTCACGGATACGACAATTTTAAACTTCCCGCGTATGTTCGCCAATACGCTGTTCATCGCGGTGTGTTCCTGCATTTTGTCCACGTTCTATGTGCTGGCGGTATCCTACTGTCTCTCCCGGCTTAAGTTCCGTATGAGAAAGCCGTACATGAACATGGCGATGATTCTGGGTCTGTTTCCTGGCTTCATGTCCATGGTGGCGGTGTATTTTATCCTGAAGGCTCTTGGACTGACGGAAGGTAATCTGATCCGCCTGGCGCTCATACTCTGTTACTCCGGAGGCGCGGGACTGACATTTCAGATTGCCAAGGGCTTCTTTGACACAGTACCGCGTGCCATTGACGAGGCGGCTTTAATCGACGGCTGCAACCGCTGGCAGATATTTTCAAAGATTACACTGCCATTAAGCAAACCGATTATCATCTACACGGTGCTGACCTCCTTTATCTCGCCGTGGGTGGATTTTATCTTTGCAAAGGTAATCTGCCGCGCCAATTCGGACCAGTATACGATAGCGATCGGCTTATGGAGAATGCTGGAAAAGGAATATATTGACAACTGGTACACCAGCTTTGCGGCCAGCGCGGTGCTGATATCCATACCGATTGCGATCCTGTTTCTGTGTATGCAGAAGTATTATGTGAATGGCATGTCCGGTGCAGTGAAAGGGTAACGCAGCATCAGGAAGGCTGAGGAATGACTATGACGAAGAAAATGACAGCAAGAGAGCTGAAACGCTTCTATGCAGACAGCACATTTAAGAAAAATTACATCTATGACGGCCATGATCTGGGCGCTGCCTGCGGCAGTGACGGGACTGTGTTTAAGCTGTGGAGTCCGGTCGCGGACCGGGTGGAGCTCCATCTCTACCCGGATGGGGACGAGAGCGGCTGTATTCGCTCCGTCTCCATGGAACGGGGAGAGAAAGGCGTATGGATGTACCGGACGGAGGAATGTCTTCACGGTACGTATTACGATTATGATGTGAGCATTGGCCATGAGACGCGCCGGACCGGGGACCCGTATGCAAGAGCCTGCGGAATCAACAGCAGGCGCAGTATGGCGGTAGAGCTTGGAAAGACAGACCCGGAAGGCTGGGAGTCGGACCAGGCTCCGAAAAGGCAGCGTGAGGACATTATCTACGAGCTTCATGTGAAGGAGTTTTCCTGGGACGGGAGCGCGGGATTTCCGGAGGAGTTGAGGGGAACGTACCGGGCGTTTACAGTGGAGGATACCACCCTGTTCGGGGATGGCGTCCACCCAACCGGAATCCGGTATTTAAAGGAGCTGGGCGTTACCCATATCCAGCTGATGCCGGTCTATGATTTCGGCTCCGTCGATGAGGCCGGAGACCGGGACCAGTTTAACTGGGGCTATGATCCGGTCTGCTACAATGTGCCGGAAGGCTCCTATTCTACCGATCCGGCCCGCGGGGAGGTGCGGATAAAGGAACTGAAGGAGCTGGTGCAGACGCTGCACCGGAACGGTTTTCGGGTCATCATGGACGTGGTTTATAACCACACCTACTCGGCGGATTCTTCCTTCCAGCGGGTTGTGCCATGGTATTACTACCGCCAGGAGGAAGACGGAACGCTTTCCGACGGCTCCGGATGCGGCAATGATTTTGCCGCCGAGAGGGAGATGGCTGCGTCATTTATCCTGGACTCGGTCCTTTACTGGACAGAGGAATACCATATGGACGGCTTTCGGTTTGATTTAATGGGGCTGCTCCCGACGGAACTGATGAACCGGATCCAGGAAGAGCTGGATAAGCGGTACGGCATGGGTGAGAAGCTGATCTACGGGGAGCCGTGGGCTGCGAACGAGACGCCCATGGAACCCGGCTTTCATCAGGCCTTGAAAGAAAATGAAAAGAGACTGAATCCCCGCGTCGCCATGTTCTGCGACAACACGAGGGATGCGGTTAAGGGCCACGTGTTCGAAGCCATGGAACCCGGTTTTGTAAATGGCGGGGAAGGACTGGAGCGGGAGATCATGCACGCGGCTTCAGCCTGGTGCGACAGGGGAGGGGCATTCCACGCTGGTTCGCCGGAACGTGTCTTAAGCTACGTTTCGGCCCACGATAACCTGACGCTCTGGGATAAACTGATCCTTTCCATGACCCGCAACGATCACTCGCTGGCACTGCACATGAGCCGCTGTGACAGGAAAGGCTTTTATGAAAGACCGGAGGAGGTCATGCGGGCGTATAAGCTGGCGGTTTCTGTGTATTTTACATGCCAGGGACGCTTATTCTTCCTTTCGGGCGAAGAGTTTGCGCGGACAAAAGAGGGAGATGACAACAGCTTTGAAGCTCCCATTTCCTTGAACCGCCTGGACTATAAACGGGCGTATGAATTCGAAGAACTGGTTCATTTTTATAAAGACCTGATTGCGCTGAGAAAATGCCTTCCGGGCCTCTGCGATAAATCGGAGGAAGCCGGAAAACGCATTTTTAAGAAGAATGCAAACCGAAAGGGCGTCGTCAGCTTCCAGGTGGATAACCGATACAGGGGAGAGGGGCTCTGTGACACGCTCTTTATCGCCTACAACAGCCGCCGCCGTCCGGTGAAGGTGACACTTCCGGAAGGGGAGTGGGAAGCATTTTTAAAGGATGGAGACAGCGGGATGTGGAGACGGCCGCAGAGAGAGACGTATTCGGGCCTTCTGATTCTGCCGCCGGTTTCCGCGGTTATCATGGGACGGAAAACAGAGATGAAACAGGAGGCAGCGCGATGAAGCTTGTATATGGAAAACAGGATTTTAAAACACTGGAGCGCGGCCAGGAGAACTGTTATCTGCTGACCAACGGGCTCGGCGGCTTTTCATCGGAAACCGTGATCGGCTCAGCCGCCCGCAACGACCATGCGTTTTTTATGGCCTGCACGAAGGCACCGAATCACAGGTATCACATGATTCACAGGCTGCGTGAGAGGCTGGTTACGGCAGAGGGCGCGGAATATCTCTCCAGCCAGGAGTTTGCAGACGGAAAGGAACCGGAAGACGGATACCTCCGCCTGTCCTCCTTTCAGTTTGAGGATTGCCCCGTGTGGATGTACCACACGGCCGGAGTCGAAGTTAGAAAGACCGCGGCCATGAAACAGGGGGAGAATACAATTGCCGTCCGGTATGAGATTCAGAATCACAGGAGAGAGGCGTGTACTCTTTTAGTAGTTCCTTTTCTGCAGTTTGTAAAGAAGGGGGACGATCTGGACATGGATCAGGCGTTTTCCTGTTCTGACGGCCGGGTCAGTTCGGCGGGATTGGACCTCTATTTTTCTACAGACGGCATTGTGACTGCCTTCGAACCGGTTTATGAGACGTACTACTACGCTTATGACGCCTGTGACGGACGGAGGGAGACCGGGAGGGCTCTGGCCAACCATGGGGTCAGCTTAACGGCTGGCGCCGGGGCGTGTTCCAGTCTGGAAATCGTTTACTCTCTCAAACCGGTGACGGAAACGGCGGAGGCCATACTGGAAGGCGCGGTCCGATATCGCCGGGAACTGGAGAGACAGGCCGGTTTTCAGTCTGAGGCAGCTTCCATGCTGGCTAAGAGCGCGGCACAGTTTATCGCCCGCCGGGAATCCACAGGGGGAGATACGATTCTGGCCGGATATCCTTTTTTCGAGGACTGGGGCCGGGATACCATGATCGCGCTGGGCGGATGCGCTCTGGCGACGGGGCGGTTCGAGACGGTAAAGAGCATTTTAAGGACATTTTTGAAGGCGGAGAAGAACGGGCTGATGCCGAATCTCTTCCCCGAAGGCGGCAGCGAGCCCATGTATAACACGGTGGATGCGGCGCTTCTTTTTATCAACAGCGTTTATCTGTATTTTGAGAGGACAAATGACATATCCTTTGTAAGAGAGTGCTATCCGGTCATGGAGCATATCGTGAAGCGGTATGAGGAAGGGACGGAGTTCGGTATTCACATGGATGAAGACGGGCTGATCGCAGCGGGAAAGGGCTTCGACCAGGTAACCTGGATGGATGTGCGGATTGGCGACATACTTCCCACACCACGCCACGGGAAACCGGTAGAGATTAACGCTTACTGGTATAATGCGCTGCGGATTATGGAGAGATTGGGCGGGATCGCCGCGTCGTCCGATGACACAGCGGCCGCCGGTACAGCCGCTTCCGCCGCTCGCTGCGGCCGTCTGGCGGAGCTTGTAAAACAGTCTTTTAATGAAAAATTCTGGCTGGAGGAAAAACACTGCTTAAAAGATGTGATCTCCGGGACAGAAGACGGCGGCAGAGCGGCCGCTGACAATCAAATCCGCTGTAACCAGATCTGGGCGGTCTCCATGACTTTTTCCATGCTTTCACCGGAAAAAGAGAAACAGGTGGTGGAAACTGTGGCGGAAAAGTTGTATACTCCTTATGGACTGAGAACTCTCTCTGAGGATGAGAAGGAGTTCAGACCATTTTACGGAGGCAGTCAGCTTGACAGGGATTTGGCGTATCATCAGGGTACGGTCTGGATGTTTCCGCTGGGCGGATACTACCTCGCATATCTGAAGGTACATGGGTACAGCAGGGAGGCGAAGGCGGAAGTATGCCGCCAGCTGGAGGTTTTGGAAGGCGCCATGCGGGAAGGATGCGCCGGGCAGCTTCCTGAGATTTATGACGGGAAAAATCCCGTTTCTTCGAAGGGCTGTTTTGCCCAGGCGTGGAGTGTGGGTGAAATCCTCCGTGTATATGAAGCTTTGGAAAAAGTATAAGTAAAGGAGAATCGATGATGATGGAACAGGAATTAAATAAAGTTCTGGGCGAAAGATTTGGAAAAACTCTTGAGGAAGCCTGTATGGAGGAAATCTACCATGCGCTTCTTACCATTGTAAAGGGCAGGATGAAGGATCTAAAAAAGAATGCGGGCAGCAGGAAGCTCTATTATATTTCGGCGGAATTTTTAATTGGAAAGCTGCTTTCCAACAACTTGATCAACCTCGGCCTGTTTGATGAGACGGCGGAAGTCTTAAAGAAGCACGGAATCGATATTGCGGATATCGAAGAGGCGGAGACAGAGCCATCGCTGGGAAATGGCGGCCTCGGAAGGCTGGCGGCCTGCTTCCTCGACTCGATTGCGACGCTTGAGCTGCCGGGCGACGGCGTGGGCTTAAATTACCATGACGGCCTCTTTAAACAGACCTTTGCAGACCATAAGCAGAGGGAAGAGAAGAACCCGTGGATGACCGGGGACGACTGGCTGACAAGGACGGATGTTCGGTTTGAAGTGCCGTTTAAGGATCTTACCGTGACCTCCACCATGTATGACATTGACGTGCCAGGCTACAAAGGCGGAAAGAATTCCCTCCATTTATTCGATTTAGACTCGGTGGACGAATCCATCATCCATGACGGAATCGAGTTCGATAAAGAAGATATCCGGCGGGGCTTAACCCTCTTCCTCTATCCGGACGACAGCGACGAGAAGGGACAGCTTCTGCGCATCTACCAGCAGTATTTCATGGTGAGCAACGCGGCTCAGCTGATTTTAAAAGAGACGGAAGAGCGCGGATTTGATCTCTACCATCTCCATGAGCATGTAGTTATTCAGATCAATGATACCCATCCGACCATGGTGATTCCGGAACTGGTCCGCCTCCTGATGGCAAGAGGCTTTAACATCGACACAGCCATCGATGTGGTGAGAAAGACGTGTGCGTACACCAACCACACCATCTTGGCAGAGGCTCTGGAAAAATGGCCGGCTTCCTATTTGGAAAAAGTGGTTCCGCAGCTGATGCCGATTATCCGGGAGCTGGATAAGAGGGTGAGACGCGATTTCCACGATGAGAAGGTCTATATCATCGACGAGCAGGAACGCATTCATATGGCTCATATCGATATCCATTACGGGCAGAGCGTCAACGGCGTTGCGGCTCTTCATACACAGATTCTCGAGGAATCAGAGCTGAAGCCGTTTTACGATATTTACCCGGAAAAATTCAATAATAAGACGAACGGCATCACGTTCCGCAGATGGCTGCTGCACTGCAACCATGAGCTGGCTTCCTATGTTGAGGAGCTGATCGGATCCGGCTATAAGATTCACGCGGAGGAGCTGGAAAAACTCCTTGTGTATCAGGAGGACGAGGCAGTTCTGGACCGTCTCCGCCAGATTAAGCAGAATGCAAAGCTGGACTTAAAGAAGTATTTGAAGAGTACCCAGGGAGTCGAGATTGACGAAAATTCCATTTACGATATCCAGGTGAAGCGTCTCCACGAATACAAGCGCCAGCAGATGAACGCGCTTTACGCAATTTATAAGTATCTGGAGATTAAGAAGGGCAATCTGCCGAAGCGTCCCATTACCATGATTTTCGGAGCTAAGGCTGCCCCGGCCTATACGATTGCCAAGGATATTATCCATTTAATTCTCTGTCTGCAGGAGCTGATCGACAGCGATCCGGAAGTGAGCCCGTACTTAAAGGTCGTGATGGTGGAAAATTACAATGTGAGCAAAGCTGCGAAGCTGATTCCGGCCTGCGACATTTCCGAGCAGATTTCCCTGGCTTCCAAGGAGGCGTCCGGAACCGGCAACATGAAGTTTATGTTAAACGGCGCGGTGACTCTGGGAACCGAGGATGGCGCCAATGTGGAGATTCATCAGCTTGTGGGCGACGATAACATCTATATTTTCGGAAAATCCTCCGATGAGGTTATTAAGCTCTATGAAACCAGCGGTTACTGCTCCAGAAAGATTTATGAGAGCGACAGCCTCGTGGAGGAGCTGGTGGACTTTATCATCAGCAAAAAGATGATCTTAACCGGTGATCCGGTTAATTTAGGAAGGCTTTATAAAGAACTGGTTTCCAAAGACTGGTTTATGACACTTCTGGATTTGAGAGAATACATTGCGGTGAAAGAGCAGATGCTGGCGGATTACGAGGATGAGCGTTCCTGGGCCCGCAAGTCCCTGGTTAATATTGCGAAGGCCGGATACTTCTCTTCAGACAGAACCATCGAGGAGTACAATAAGGATATCTGGCACCTGTAAAACGGAGGGTTTACGCTGCAAAGTGAGTGTGAATGGAAGTAATGATACGCTGGAGGAAATGGAAAGACTATGGCAGACAGAAATGAGCAAAAATGGTGGAAAACATCGGTGATCTATCAGATATATCCCAGAAGCTTTAAGGACAGCGACGGGGACGGAATCGGAGACTTGAACGGAATCATAGAAAAACTGGATTACCTGGAGGAACTGGGGATCGATGCCGTCTGGCTTTCACCTGTGTGTAAGTCACCTCAGGACGACAACGGGTATGATATCTCAGATTATCAGGATATTGATCCGCTGTTCGGCAGCCTCCAGGACATGGAACGCCTGATTAAAGAGGCGGGAGAGCATGGGATTAAGATCATCATGGATCTGGTCTTAAACCATACATCGGATGAACACCGGTGGTTTTTAGAGGCGAAGAAGAGTAAGGATAATCCATACCATGACTACTACGTCTGGCGCGACGGTGAGGAGGGCGTTCTTCCCAATGACATGAGAGCCTGCTTCGGCGGTCCGGCATGGGAGTGGGTACCGGAACTGTCACAGTACTATTTTCATCAGTTCTCCGTCAAACAGCCGGATTTAAACTGGGAAAATGAAGCAGTACGGAGGGAAATCTACGAGATGATCCGCTGGTGGATGGACAAAGGCGTGGGCGGCTTCCGCTTAGACGTCATCGATCAGATCGCCAAGGAACCGGACTTAAAGATTACGGGCAATGGACCGCGCCTTCATGAATTTATCCGGGAATTGAGCCGGGAGACGTTCCAGAAAGGGGATTGTGTCACCGTAGGCGAGTGCTGGGGCGCCGATACGGAGCGTGCAAAGCTCTACAGTGCGCCGGATGGAAGCGAGTTCTCCATGGTGTTCCAGTTTGAGCACATTATGCTGGATTCCGTACCGGGCAGGGAGAAATGGGATCTGGCGCCCCTTCCTTTCGTAAAACTCAAGGAAGTTTTAAACAAATGGCAGTGTGAGCTGCAGGGGAGCGGCTGGAACAGCCTTTTCTGGGACAATCACGATCTGCCGCGGATCGTATCGCGGTGGGGTAATGACAAGGAGTACCGTGTGGAGTCGGCTAAGATGCTGGCCACGGTTCTCCACGGTATGCAGGGAACGCCCTATATCTACCAGGGAGAGGAACTGGGCATGACGAACACGGACTATGAGATCGGAGAGTATCGGGACATCGAGACGCTTCATATGTATGAGGAACGTCTGGAAGCCGGGTATTCCGAGGAGGAGATCATGCGGTCTATCCACGCCAAAGGGCGGGACAATGCCAGAACGCCGATGCAGTGGAACTGCGGCGAGGGAGCCGGATTTACAGATGGAACTCCCTGGATCCGGATCAATGGGAATTACGGGGAAATCAACGCGGAAGGAGAACTGGCGGATCCTCAATCGGTCTTCCATTATTATAAGAGACTGATTCGTTTAAGGAAAGAGTATCCTGTCTTTGTACATGGAAGCTTCCAACTGCTTCTGGAGGACGATCCGAATATATTTGCATACGTGAGAGAATGGGAAGGCGTCCGCCTGCTGGTACTCTGCAATTTCTTCGGCAGTGAAACCTGGTGCCCTTTAAAGGAGATGTGGGAAGGAAAAAAAGGCTCCTGTGCAATTATCAGGATGGAGAGAATGACGAGATTTTAAGACCGTATGAGGCCCGGATGATTCTGCTTTAAGAAAGAAACGCTTTGGCCCGGCGGCTGAAACTGTGGAGGAAAACTGCGGGGGAGGCGCCGGGCTTTTGCATAATCATAAAATACATTCCAAAATGGAGGTCTGCCCATGAGCGCCAGTTCGGTAACAGAATACACAGATAACTTAAGTGAAAATGGAAAAAAGTATGTCAGCGATTTCATCGGATTCATGCGCGAACAGTATCCGCAGATCGATTCTAAAATATGCTTTTCAATGCCAATGTGGCTGGCGGGTGAAAAAATGAAGGACGGATATATTGCTGTCTCCGCAGCCAAAAATCATTTTTCTATCCATTTTTCAGAGGAAGGATATGTAACCAACATAGCCAGAATGGTACCTGCCTGTAAAACCGGAAGGCAGTGTATCAATATCAAATATGGAGATGACGAGTCCTATCAGATTGTGAAGGATCATGTCAGGGATTTTTTGCTGCGCCAGTAACGGCTCATGGGGACTGTGCCCGCCGGAGTGTTCCGGCGCACACGGTCCCCATGGTTTATTTCAGGCCATTTATGTTGTCCACGAATTCACTGTTTCTGGCAGTCAGTTCTACCCAGGCCGGCCGAAAACCGCATTTTATTGCGTTGCGGACGGACTTTAAGTTGGACCATGCGGCACAATAAAAGGGAACTTTCCCCAAAGCGATGATTTCCAGCGCCAGTTTGCTGGTCAATGCGGCCGCGATCCCTTTTCGTCTGTAAGCGGGAAGAACGTCGATCCCGATCTGGTACATGGTTTCACAGTCGGCAGAGCAGCCGGCGAGTCCGATTAGCCTGCCGTGATCGTAGGCTCCCACGCCAAGAACATCGAACCCTCTGTTTTCGCTGGATAGGGCGTTGCTCCATTCCTCCGTATACAGATCAGAAAAATCGCCTTTATGCAGGACTCTTGTCTCGAATTCACAGGGCAGCTCCTTCAGTTGTGTCAGATCAGGCAGAAAGTATTCTGCCATAAAGCATACCTTTAAATCGTAAGCGGCCAGAGAGTCGTTTAAAGCGTTTATATTAGGCGTCTCAAAACAATGCTCAACTGGATATTTTTCTATGTAGACGCTAACAATGCCGGCCAGCCGTTCACTCACCTGAGCTACAATGTTATTGCCGTAGGATACTAGGTCACATTCCAGCGGCAGAGGCAGATATTTTCTCGCGTTTCTGTGCGGTTTCGACAGTACAACCCGGTTTTCTGCCTGCAAAAAATCTTCCGCGCTGCAGCTGCAGTCGACTGCGGATTGTTCTAATGCTATTTCCAGTATTTCCTTATTTGTCATAAATAATCTCCTCAAAGTAAAGCATATCAATTGAATGAAAGTAACTTCTTCCCGCATTTATGCCACATGATATCCCTCCCTTTTTCTTTCAGACTTTATACAGCCGGACGAAGCTCTCCGGCCATAATCCTGTGAATCCATTGTACCATAGGCCAAAGATTCGTGAAAGACTTTGCCGTGCGGTTATTGTAATCCGTTCGCATTGCAATTGTCCCTCTCTTTCGCTATAATGGATGAATAGAAATGGCAGGAGGAATTGACATATGATACGATGTGCAACCATAGGAACAAATTTTGTGGCGGACTGGTTTATGAAGGCGGTCCAGGCGTGTGACGGGATCAACTGCAGCCTGGTTTATTCCAGAAACAGGGGGACGGCGGAGGCGTTTTGCATGAAACACGGAGCGGAGCGGTGGTGTACGGATTTAATGGAGGTTGCGGAAGCGGAGGATGTAGATGCAGTCTATATCGCCAGCCCTAACAGCCTTCATTACGAACAGGCGGCGCTGATGCTGTCCCATGGAAAACATGTGCTCTGTGAGAAGACCATAACCTCCAATGAGGCGGAGCTTAAGGAACTGGTCCGGATTGCGGGAGAGAACCGCGCAGTTCTTATGGAAGCCATGCGTTCGGTCCATGAGGAAGGATTTTTGCGGCTGAGAGAGGTGCTTCCGATGGTGGGGACGATCCGGAGGGCCAGCTTCCAGTATGCGAAATATTCCTCTCGATACGATAAGTTTAAGGAAGGAATCATTGAAAATGCATTCAACCCGGTGTTTTCCAACGGCGCTCTGATGGACATCGGAGTCTACTGCGTCCATCCGCTGGTACGGCTGTTTGGTATGCCGAAGAAGATTATCGCAGATTCCCTGCTTCTCTCCAACGGTGTGGAAGGAGCGGGTACCATCCTGGCCTCCTACGATGGCATGCAGGCGGAACTTCTCTACTCCAAAATAACCAATAACCGTCTTCCAAGTCAGATTCAGGGCGAAGACGGGACTCTGGTGATCGACAATATTACGAATATCTGCAGCGTGGTTTTCTATGACAGAAAAGGCAATGCGGAAACGGTTATTGATCTTCCTCCGGAGCACAGCCTGGATGGAGAAGTAAAGGACTGGCTCCGCATGATTGAGACCGGGGAAGGAGTTCGGGAAGACAACGAATGTTCCCTGATGGAACTGCGTGTGATGGATGAGGCGAGACGCCAGGCGGGAATCGTCTTCCCGGCCGATCTCCGTAAAATTACCGGATGTTGATTATATGAAAACAAAGGGGGATTACCTATGTATTATTCGACGGCCTGTCCGTCACCTGTGGGAGTGATAACCCTGGCCTCCGATGGAGAGAAGCTGACCGGTCTGTGGCTGGAGGGACAGAAGTATTATGGCGGTGCGATTGCAGGCAGCATGACAGAAAATGATGATGTGCCGGTGTTCAGCGCCGCGAAACAGTGGCTGAACCGGTATTTTTCAGGGGAGAAACCGTTGGCCTCGGAACTGCCCCTGGCGCCTGTGGGCAGCGAATTCCGGCAGAAGGTATGGGAGATTCTCTGCGAAATTCCGTATGGCAGCGTGATCACCTACGGAGATATCGCGAAACGAATGGCGGTGAAATTAAACAGGCCCACCATGTCGGGACAGGCGGTGGGCGGAGCGGTCGGGCACAATCCCATCTCGATTATCATCCCGTGCCACCGTGTCGTGGGATCGAACGGAAGTCTGACGGGATACGCAGGCGGAATTGATGCGAAGATAAAGCTGCTGGAGCTGGAAGGCGCAGACATGTCTTCGCTGTTTGTTCCATCTAAGGGGAGCGCACTCTGAACTTGACAGAATCAGTAAAAGAAGGGTTTTGCAGCAGCATCTGCAAAACCCTTCTTTTTATCCGCGTTGCTTGTTTTCGAGGCAGTGCTTTTTCTTCAGCACTTTTCTCATTTTGACGGCATATCCGGCTGTTATGGGGTAAAAACAGGACAAAACCAGGACTGCCAGCAGAGTCAGTATGGGAATGGCTATTTTTATGGCAAGAATCATATGGACGCTTTTTACTGAAACTGGAACGTTGGCGGCATATCCTGTGAACGCCAGCAGGCTGCCGACGATCAGAGTAGAGAAGGAACCGCAGAATTTCCGAACAAAGGTGCTGGAAGCATTGATAAAACCGGCCTGTGCACAGCCGAAATGGAGTTCGGTATAATCGGTGCAGTCAGGAATCATTGCAAAACAGCAGATATTGGAAAAGGTCAGCCCGGTTGTGGTGAAGAGGCTCATGATTACCACCTGCCATAAGACTGCGTTTTCACGCAGCACAAGCAGAATCACCGCGGAGATAAACTGGAGAAGCATACTGATTCTCAGCATGGCGATCTTCCCGAAGCGTCTCATGAGAGAGGGAAGAAATGGAACCAGAACCAGGTTGACGCATATCTGTATGGCGGAGATGACGGCCAGGATCGAAAGACTGCCAACCACATATTTTATGTAGTACAGACTGATTGTTGCATTGATCGAGATTCCGAGATTGACCATGCCCAGCATCAGGCTGTTGCAGAGAACAGCGGGATTTTTAAAGACAACGTTGGACTGTCTGCGCCAGCTGAGCTTTGGAGGCGTTGCAATGGACATGTAATAATCCTTCTTTTTTGCTGCATTCGCTGCGAGAAAAGCCGTAATGACGCACAGAATGGCCACGATGGCAGCGGAACAGAACCATCCAGCAGAGGCATTTTTAAAATGTGTAATAACGGGAATTGTGAAGAGTCCAACTGCGGAAGTGGCTACCGCTCCGGAAAGCTGTCTTGAGGTGAGGAGCAGATTCCGCTCATGAGCGTCATGGGACAGCACGCTGTTCAGTGCCTGCCACGGCACGGTAAACTGAGTAAAAAAGACGGAGAGCAGCATCATGACGGCGCAGTAATAGATGATTAGTCCGCGGGAGGACAGCGGAGGGACGGAAAACTGCAGCAGAATCATGACGGCCAGGCCGATGGCGCCGAAGATCATGTGAGGACGGTATTTGCCCCACCGTCTGGTGTTGGTGTTGTCCACAATTTTACCGATCAATGGATCGTTCACTGCATCCCATATGGACATTAACATGGAGCAGGTGCCCACCAGTCCAATCGGCAGGCCTGCCATGTCTGTCATAAAATTCATTCCGAACTGGGTGCGGAACTGGTTGGGAAGCGTGCTTGCAAAGCCGCCGACCCCATAGGCGATAATATCTTTCTTTTGCAGCTTCTCCTGATCAGCTCCTGTTTTTTCTGTAGCCATAATTGTTTCCCCCTTAGTACATTTGAAAATATTTTAATATATTTATTAAATAAAATCAAGGGTATTTTATAAAATAAATAATAAATATAAATAAAAAACCAGGAATCTCTATTTTTTAAACAGAGATTCCTGGTTAGAAGAAATGTTCTAAAGTTCGATACGGTAGACCCGGGTGGGACGTCCGCGCAGCGGCGCCTTCTTTTCTCCGACTACCTCCGCATAGCCTGCGGACAGAAGATGATTGACGAAACGGTTTGCATTGGCTACAGTGACCTGCAGGGTGCCTGCCAGGTCCTGCGTTGTGATGTCAGAATCTCCCTGGAGATTTATTGCAGAACGTATACGCTGCAGCGTCATCACGGACAGTCCTGTATCCTGAGACGCTTTTTTCAGCTTTTCGGAAACCTCCTCTTCGGCAGGAACGCCGGCATCTTCCAACGCTCTTGGCACACTGCCTGAGCAGCCGATCACATAGCTTTTTCCGCTTTTCACTGAGAGATTGTATGCCTCTAAAGCGTGGGTGCGGGCGCTCATGACGTCGCGGCCGATACCGTATCCTACGGACAGCTCCATTCCCAGCCTTCCAAGCATGTAGGTGCAGAGCCGGCACTGGGTGAAGTTATCGGTGATCCTCTGAAGCGTACGTCTGGTCGTGTAGAGTTCAAATCCTCCCAGGGCCTTTTTCATCATCAGTCCAGTCGTATATTCCTGATCGAAGTCCAACAGACACTTCTGAAGCTCAATGCTCTCCGGAATGATGTCCTCCGCGGAAGCAGACTGCATGGAGGGGCTGGTTAAATAGACGACGCCAGGCAGATTATCGTTCATCTGCATCAGGCTCAGCTCATCCTGTAAGTGAACCAGCGAATCGATCACATTATCCGGCGTGGGATACGCGAATTTACACGGGATGCCGTTATCCTTTAAAAATGCGTAGGCATAGCTGTGACGGCAGATGATAAGATCAAAGGCGCCGTCTGCCCACCGTGCCTTAGCATTTTCCACAATGATGCGGTCCACGTCCAGAAGCTCTTCGAGAGAAAAGCGGGCCAGAAATTCCATGCGCTTTTTATCGTCGAACCGCGCGCTGCCCTTTGCATAATCGAGGGCTGTAATGACCTCAAGCCCGGGAATCCAGAGAGAGTGGTCAAATACAATCCTGGAAAGATCACAGGTACGGTCTTCATATAGAAGATGAAACAGGATCTGATAGAATTCGGCGGGCGATTCGGAAATGCTGACGAAGGGCTTCTCTGCCGCGCCGTGTGTCCGCAGGATTGCTTCTCTCGCAAATGCTCCCGTCGTGCAGAATGCGTCATACTGATTCTGAATCTCTGCAAAAACCTTTGGCAGATCCTGAAAGGAAGGACATACTACGTAATCTAATTCATAATTCAATTCGATATTTTTCATAATTCCGCGGATGTAGTCACAGTGTTCCGCGGAAGAAATTAAGGCTGCTTTACAGCTCATGATTGATCACCACCTTGACCGCTTTATTATATCAGGCGGAGATTTTAAACGCAAGGATATTTATTCAATCATCATAATAAAATAATAAATATTAAAAATATTTACTTGACATTTAATAAATAATATGCATAATAAATATTAAAATATTGAATAAATGGAAGGGAAGAAAATGTCTTATATGGATAGAGCGAAAGAACTCGCTCCCGTTATTGTGAAAGACAGAAGAGTGCTGCATTCAAAGCCGGAAGTGGGGATGAATCAGGAGCATACGGTGGATTACGTGTATAACCGGCTGAAAGAGATGGGGTATGAGCCGCAGAGAATGGGCGGCGGCGTATGCGCGTTGGCAGGCATTCCGGGAAAGACGCTGCTTCTGCGGGCCGATATGGATGCGCTGCCCATGGAAGAGGAGAGCGGGCTGCCGTTTGCATCACAGAATCCGGGAGCAGCCCACTGCTGCGGCCATGACTTACATACTGCCATGCTGCTGGGAGCCGCACAGATCTTAAAGGAGCACGAGGACGAGTTAAAAGGTACGGTAAAACTTATGTTCCAGCCAGGGGAAGAGACCTTATGCGGGGCGCGGGCCATGATTGATGCCGGAATTCTTGAGAATCCCGGCGTGGACGCGGCGCTGGCATTTCATGTGAATTCCGGGGTTCCGGCAGGCGCTGTTCTGGCATTTCAGGGACCGACGGCCGCTTCCAGCGATTCCTTCACTATCACGGTGACGGGGAAAGGCTGCCACGGAAGCCGTCCTGATGAAGGCGTTGATCCGATCGCCATTGCATGTCATATCCATACTGCTCTTCAGGAACTTCAGGCGCGTGAGCTGAAGGCAGGAGAGATTGGAGTCATGACCATCGGCAGCATTCATGGAGGAACTACCTTCAACGTGATTCCGGAAGAGGTGAAGATGCAGGGAACCATCAGAACTTTCGACAATGAGGTCAGAGAGAAGCTGCGCGCCAGAATGCAGGAAATCTGTGAAGGCGTTGCTGGCGCGTTCCGGGGCAGTGCAAAGGTCAGCTTTGAGCCGGCCTACGCTGTGCCCATGGTCTGTGACAGGGAACTGGCTGCAGAGATAAAGGACAGTCTTTGTCAGCTGTTTTCAGAGAAACAGGTTCGTTTTGTAGACAAATCTTTCCCCGGATCGGAAGATTTCTCGTTCATTGCACAGCAGGTTCCGGCGTCATTCCTTGTGCTGGGGGCAAGAATCGAGGAAAAAGAGGTGTACGGCCAGCACCATCCAAAGGTACAGTTTAATGAAAAATGTCTGCCTGTCGGTGCGGCGGCGTATGCGTATGCCGCTGTCAGCTGGCTGGAGAAACAGAGCAGAAAGACACAGGAGGAAGGGTAAATGGAAAATCAGGCTTCGAAGAAAAAGATTCATTACGCATGGTATATTTTAGTGGTTTGTTTTTTGATGAACATGACGGTGCATGTGCTGGTGATGCAGGTCGCCTCTCTCTATATGGTGCCCATGTATCAGGAACTGGAGGTTCCCCGTGTTATGCTTTCACTGCAGAGCGTTCTCATGGCGGTCGGAGCGGTGCTGACTGCTCCGTTCTGGGGAAAGATGTATAAGAAGTACGACGCCAGAGTCGTATTGACAATCTGTACCGCCATGACGGCGCTCTGCACCATCGGCCGCGGTTTCATGCCGAACATGGTATCTATTCTGGTTCTGGCGGCCGTAAAGGGCGTCTTCTTCACTGGAAATACAGTACTGCCAAACTCCATCCTGCTGACGGCCTGGTTTAAAAAACGCCGCGGATTTGCAGTCAGCACGGCTTCTCTCGGAATCAGCGTCGGCGGCGTTATATTCAGCCCGATCGTGGAACGCCTGATTTCCAGCATGGGATGGCGTATGTCGGACAAAATTGTAGGCCTTATTATGCTGGCTGTCATGATTCCGTGTACTATCTTCATCGTGCGTTCCACACCGGCGGACAAGAATCTCCAGCCACTGGGCGCTGACGAGCCGGTAGGGGAACAGGCCGCGGCAAAGAAGCCGGCGCCGGTCGGTTTTACTCTGGCGGAAGCACGCAGAAGTCCTGCTTTCTATATCTTTATGCTTTCCATATTTGCGATGACCTTTGCTACAGGCGCCGCATTACAGCTGCCGGCGTATTTAACTGATATCGGGTATGGAAGCGCAGTTGCCGCTAAAGTACTGTCCGCTTACATGGCGGTGGCTATTGGCGGTAAGCTTTTACTGGGATATATTATAGACCGGTTCGGTGAAAAAATCGGAAGCATTTATATCTGTGTCGTCGGGGTACTGGCCTTCCTGTGCTTCATTATGGCGGGCAATAAGACGTTCATCTACTTACTGATCGTTCTCTATGGACTGGCCTCCGGTATAACATCGGTTCTCCCGGCTCTGCTGACCAGTAAAATATTCGGAACCAGGGACTATGGCCCGATTTACGGAACGGTGGTTTCCGTCAACCGGTTCGGCGGAGTGATCGGTACGGTTTTAGTATCGCTCCTCTTTGATATCACAGGCGATTACAGTATCATCTGGCCTCTGTGCGCAATATGCATGGCCGCTACCCTTGTGGCGATTGTGTACTGCATGAACGATTCGGAAAAAAAGATGAAGGCTGCGAAAACAGCCGTTTAATTGAGAAAAATAATTGAAAACAGCGGTACGCCGGACGGAAACCAGCCAACTATTATACGGTGGGGCTTCCATTCGGCGTATCGTTATTTACATATCATAGGAAAGCGCGCCTGTGATATTAAAAGACAGGGTCATGGAGAATGATTTTCATAAGGCATATGCTATCGCCCATTTTAATACTTTTCAGTAATTCCACGTCAGCCTTACAGGCAAACGCTCGTTCAAAAAGGATTTTGCTGTACCCTGTCGTACACTGGCACCATGTATTTGTCTCTAACCTATCCACCTCCGCAAGCATGGGACAGGGACAGTAATGAAATTGCAGAAACAGTTCGCCGTGAACCGGTATGGACTGTTTAAATATCGTGGGGGAGGTATGAAGGCGCTTTTTAAATACCGTGCTGTAATTGGATGAACTGTATCCATAATCTAAGCCGATATCTGTAATTGCTTTCTTTGGATTCAATTTCATATCGACAGCACTCTGGTCCACCTTACAGCGTTTGATAAACGAGTAAACACTTTCACCGGTTTCTTCCTTGAATATCCGGCTGAAATGGTATTTTGACAGAAAGAAATGAGCTGCTACGGTATCAAGCGATAAATCCTCATCCAAATGCTGTATGATATAGTCAATGCTTTGATTGATAAATTTTTTTCTATCCATATGTCTCCGGTCTTTGTTTCAATCACATGGGGGATGGTGTGTTTGCCTTCGTAAAACTGCTTGCATACTGCGTGTTTCAGTGACGAAAACCCCCTGTGGCCATTTACTGGTCACAGGGGGGCTGATATCAATGATTTTATTTCTGGTTCGCTTTTTTCCCTTCTCTCGGAAGGATAATATTCAGCAGGACCGCCACGATGGTAGCGACTACGACCGGTGAACGGCCGAAGATGGTGACTACCCAGCTGGGGAATGTGGAAAGTGCTGCGGTGGCCTGGGAAATACCCATGCCGAGCGCTGCGGCAAGTCCTACGATAGAAGAGTTGCGGTAAGTCATCTCTTCTGACATAACGAGCTTCATACCGGTCATGGCGATAGAAGCAAAAACCGATACGGTTGCGCCGCCCAGAACACATTGGGGAATGGTGGTGAGCAATGCGGAGAACTTCGGAATTAAACCGGCTGCAAGGAGAATGACAGCGGTAAGACCCAGGACACAGCGGTTGACAACCTTTGTCGTCGTAACGATACCGACGTTCTGGCTGTAGGTTGCGGTGGGGAGGCCGCCGAGCAGGGCGCCGAGAATATTGGTGACGCCGTAGCCCATGATGCCGCCCTGAAGTTCCTTATCGGTTGGTTCACGGTCGATAGAACCGCTGGTAGTTGCCGTAAAGTCGCCGATCGCCTGTATGGAGTTGATGGCGAACAGGATTGCAATGGCAATACAGGAAGACGGTTCAAACATGATTCCAAAATGAAGAGGCTGGGGAACCTGGAAGGCTGCCGCGGAACCGATGCTGGCGAAATCGACCATGCCAAAGAAGAGTGAGACAACATAGCCGACGATGATGCCGATCAGGATCGAAGCGAGCTTAAAGATTCCTTTGCCGAAATGGTTCAGTATAGTAACCACGGCAAGTGTTAAAAATGCTATCGCCCAGTTCTGCCAGGAACCGTATGTAGGGCTGGAGGTACCTCCGGCCATGTAATTGATTGCCGTCGGATATAAGGATAAGCCGATGGTGAAGACCACGGTACCCGTAATAAGCGGCGGGAAAAACTTACGGATCTGCATGACAAAAGCACCCACAATGAAGGCGACAACGCCGCCGACGATCTGAGCGCCTAAAATAGCAGGAACGCCGTAGTCCGCTGCGATCGACTGCATGCTGGGCACGTAAGCGAAGCTGATGCCCATGATAACCGGCAGAGCGGCTCCGAGATGGATCCCGTTCTTTTTACCGATGGGGAAAAGCTGCAGTAATGTGGAAAGTGCGGATACGACAAGAGCAGCCTGGATTAAGATAACCCGGTCTGCGGTGGAAAGGTTTGCAACGTTGGATACGATAATGGCTGGAGTAACGCAGCCAACGATCATGGCTACCACGTGCTGAAGTGCTAACGGCAGTGCCTGGGAGAATTTTGGGATGCCGTCCAACTGAAATATAGAAGCGTATTCTTTACTTGACTGTTTCATAGAGAGAGTTCCTCCTTAGGTTATTGGAAGTACTCCGGGAAACCGGATCGCGGTTTCCCGGCAGAAAATTTACTGATGAATGCGAGTACCGGTTTTCCCCAGGATTCCCTCTTTTGCTTTTTCAAGCAGAGTGATGAGTGCGTTGCGCCCATCTTTGGAATCTGCGAATTTCACAGCAGCCTGCACTTTCGGAAGCATGGAGCCCGGCGCAAAATGGCCTTCGTCCATATATTTTCTGGCATCGTCTGTTGTGATATCGTCCAACCATTTCTCTTCCGGTTTTCCGAAGTTGATAGCGACCTTTTCTACTGCGGTTAAGATGATTAAGAAATCAGCGTCCAGTTCTTCCGCCAGCAGTTCACTTGCAAAGTCTTTGTCAATTACGGCGCTTGCGCCTTTTAAATGGTTTCCGATTAAAGTAACCGGGATACCGCCTCCGCCGCAGGCGATGACCAGCTGTCCGGAGTCCACGAGGGAGCGGATCGCACCGATCTCAATGATTTCGGCGGGCTTTGGAGATGCAACGACACGGCGGTAGCCGCGGCCTGCGTCTTCCTTCATGATATATCCGTACTTTTCTTCCGCAATCTTAGCCTGTTCCTCTGTCATGAAATGGCCGATCGGTTTGGAAGGTGCGTTAAATGCAGGATCCTCCGCATCTACACGGATCTGTGTGATCATGGTAGTGACCGGAATATCCGTTAGTTTTCTGTTTAACAGCTCTTCTCTCAGTGCGTTCTGCAGGTCATAGCCGATGTAAGCCTGGCTCATGGCAACACAGACGGAGAGAGGAGTATTAGGCTGAGACGGATCTTCACGGCTCAGCGCGCTCATAGCGTTGTTGATCATGCCGACCTGAGGTCCGTTGCCGTGTGCAACGACGACCTCGCAGCCTTCCTCGATCAGGTCTACGATCGCTTTCGCGGTGATTTTAACTGCCGTCATCTGTTCTGGCAGTGTGTTGCCTAAGGCGTTGCCGCCCAGGGCAATGACAATTCTTTTCTTCTTATCCATTGAATAAACCCTCCACCGGTTTTATATAAAATCCAAAAAAGGACGCACCTGCTACTCGCTGGCAGCGGGTGCGCCCGGATTCATATTCTTCTTATTTGAATACGCGTGGCGTGTTTCTTTCTTCCAGCTTCTTTAAGATTTCCTGTGGATTCTCAAACTTGGCAAGGAAGATCATAGCGGCGATTACGTATGGCTTGAAGCTTGCTTCTTTGTATAACGGATCGCGGTAACGATCGAATACGGAAGCTTCTACTTCACCATCTACACAGCTTACGTCGTTGATATCAGCCGGTAAGCAGTGTAAGTACAGGGCCTTGCCATCCTTTGTAGTCTTCATAAGCTCTTCTGTACAGCACCAGTCTTTGTGGTCTGCATTCTGGGCCAGTAATTCTTTCTCCAGAGCTTTGATGCCTTCTGTATCGCCTTCGCCGTAAAGGTTCGTTCTCTTTTCCATTGCTGCGAATGGAGCCCAGCTCTTCGGGTAAACGATATCAGCGTCTTTAAATGCGTCAGCCATGTCGTGAGATACACGGAAGGAACCGCCGGACTTCTCTGCGTTCTTTCTGGCAACTTCCTCAACCTCCGGCATTACTTCGTAGCCTTCCGGATGAGCCAGAACAACTTCCATGCCCATACGCGTCATCAGACCGATTACACCCTGAGGAACGGATAATGGCTTTCCGTAGGAAGGAGAGTAAGCCCATGTCATAGCCAGTTTTTTGCCCTTTAAGTTCTCAAGGCCGCCGAACTCATGGATAATATGTAACATATCAGCCATACACTGTGTCGGATGGTCGATATCGCACTGTAAGTTTACTAAGGTTGGCTTCTGCTCTAAGATTCCGTCCTTGTGGCCCTGTGTTACAGAGTCAACAACTTCGTGCATATAAGCGTTGCCCTTGCCGATGTACATGTCATCACGGATACCGATCACGTCAGCCATGAAGGAGATCATGTTGGCTGTTTCACGAACGGTCTCGCCGTGAGCAACCTGAGACTTGCCCTCATCTAAGTCCTGAACTTCCAGGCCGAGTAAGTTACATGCGGAAGCGAAGGAGAAACGGGTACGTGTGGAGTTGTCACGGAATAAGGAGATTCCGAGGCCGCTCTCGAATACCTTTGTGGAAATGTTGTTTTCTCTCATGAAACGGAGAGCGTCAGCTACGGTCCAGACAGCTTCCAGTTCTTCGTCTGTCTTTTCCCATGTTAAGAAGAAATCATTGTTGTACATTTCCTTGAAATTTAAAGCGTTTAACTTGTCGATGTAATCCTGTAAGGTTTTCATATTGGTATAAAGCCTCCTGAAATAAATGTAATGTTATTTGGTATCTATCCTGCATGCTGTCCAGCCCGTCATAGATTTGGGGAAGGAATGAGGGCCGACGGCAAGAGTGATTGTTTTAGGGGTGGCTGCAGGTTTTAAGGAGACCTGCAGCCGGCATATATGGTTACAAAATGGCAACTGATTGGCTAAGTATTATTTCTCGCAGTAGATAGAAGGCAGCGCTGCGTAAACTGCTGCACATGTTACTAAATCCTGCTTCCATGTCTTCTCGTTCGGAGCGTGAGCCTGAGCCTCTGCGCCAGGTCCGAAGCCGATACAAGGAATTCCGTTGCGTCCCATGATGGAAACGCCGTTGGTGGAGAATGTCCATTTGTCTGTCAATGGACGGGCAGTTCTCATGGCAAGTGTTTCTTCTGCGCCGATACGGGTATCGCCGTATAAGTTCTTGTAAGCTTCTTCCAGAGATGCGGTTACTTTGTGATCCTCCGGAATAACCCAGGTCGGGAAGTAGCACTCGATCGGATAGGTAAGTCCTTTATAGGAAGGACGGGAATATTCATACATGGATACGGTTACGTCTCCGCCGTACTTCTTTACACTCGGTAAGTTACGGATTTCCTCTAAGCAGCTTTCCCAGGTCTCACCGGCTGTCATACGACGGTCTAAGGATACCGCGCAGGAGTCAGCAACCGCACAGCGGCTCGGTGATGTGAAGAAGATTTCGGAAACAGTGACAGTGCCGCGGCCTAAGAAGTTTGCTTCTTTCCATTCTGCGTTGTAGCTCTCGTCTAACATCTTAACGAGACCTTTTACTTCTTTGTCATCGGCTGCGTCGTTTTCGTTTAAGGCACGTACATCCTGAAGGATATCGGCCATCTTGTAGATCGCGTTGTCACCGCGCTCCGGAGCGGAGCCGTGACAGGAAACACCCTTTACGTCTACACGGATTTCCATACGTCCTCTCTGGCCGCGGTAGATTCCGCCGTCAGTAGGCTCTGTGGATACAACGAATTCCGGACGAACCTTATCTTCGTTGATGATGTACTGCCAGCAGAGACCGTCACAGTCCTCTTCCTGAACAGTACCGGTTACCAGAACGGTGTATTTGTCGCTTAAAAGTCCTAAATCCTTCATGATTCTGGCTCCGTAAACGGCTGATACAATACCGCCGCACTGATCGGAAACGCCGCGGCCGCCGATTTCGGTGTCATTCTCGTAGCCTTCGTATGGATCGAAGTTCCAGTTGTTCTTGTTGCCGATACCAACAGTATCGATATGAGCGTCAAAACCGATTAAGGTTGCGCCGGTTCCCATGTAACCAAGAACGTTGCCCATATCATCGATAACAACCTTGTCAAATTCAAGCTTTCTCATCTCTTCTGCGATGCGGTCGATATGAGCTTTCTCGTCACAGCTCTCGCCTGGGAATTTTACGATGTCTCTTAAAAATCTGGTCATGTCAGCTTCGTAATTTTTTGCTGCCTCTTTGATTTTTGCGTAATCCATGATTTTAATACCCTCCGTTTTTTTATTTTATAATGAAGTTCAATTGCCTAACGTTCTTTTCCTTCCCAAACAATCGCTTTGTAGCGTTCCGGGTCGGTGTCGCCCTCCGTAGAGAAGAGGAGAACTTTTGAATCCTGATTCAGTCCTAAATGCTCTCTTAAATCCTTGTACTCATCCATGGTCATGATGCAGGCTAGAATACCGAATGGAGCTGCACCGGACTCACCGGACGTGACTGATACGTCTCCCTTAATCGGAGCTGCCAGCATTCTCATGCCTTTTGCTGCTGCCCAGTCAGGAGCAGAGACGAAGGTGTCAACGTGGTTCTTTAAGATATCCCAGGAGATGGTGTTCGGCTCGCCGCAGGCTAAACCTGCCATGATGGTCTGCATATCGCCGTCCACGATCTGAATGCCGCCGTCGCCGGCTTTCGCACCCTTGTAGAGACAGGCTGCAACATCAGCTTCCACAACGACAACCTTTGGCGGGTTTTCTGGATAACGATTTGCGAAGTAGCCCTGTACAGCTCCGGCAAGAGAACCAACGCCTGCCTGAACGAATACGTGAGTCGGTCTGTCGCATCCGTATTCCTCTAACTGTTCGCCGGCTTCCATCGCCATGGTTCCGTATCCCTGCATGATCCATGCCGGAATCTCTTCGTAGCCGTCCCATGCGGTATCCTGTACGACAACGCCGTGCTCTGTCTTAGAAGCGGCATCGGCTGCCATGCGGACACATTCGTCGTAGTTGACTTCCTCGATGGTAACGTCAGCGCCTTCCGCCTTAATATTATTGAAACGGGTGATGGTGGAGCCCTTTGGCATGAAGACAACTGCCTTCTGTCCTAACCGGTTAGCCGCCCATGCAACACCTCGTCCATGGTTTCCGTCTGTGGCTGTAAAGAAGGTAGCCTGGCCGAATTCCTCGCGGAGTGCTTCGGAAGTCAGAACACTGTATGGAAGATCGGAGACGTCTTTACCTGTCTGCTGTGCTATGTACTTCGCAATCGCGAAGGAACCGCCCAAAACTTTGAAAGCGTTTAAACCGAAGCGGTAGGATTCGTCCTTCACATAAACCTGGCCGAGTCCTAAATATTCAGCCATATGGTCGAGCTTTGCAAGCGGTGTTTTGCTGTACTGCGGGAAGCTCTCATGGAATTTCCTTGCCTTTCCGATTTCTTCCAGCGCCATGACAGGTAAATTCTTGTCATCTGTCTTCGGCATGGTGTTAACCACCCATTCGATTGGATTCATGATGTTTGATTCTCCTTCTTATTTTAATAATAAATTTAAAATGGAAATTTTATTGAAAACTTATTTATTCTCTTTTCCGGCATCCATGTAGCTGTAAAGCGTGAACTTGGATATTCCGAAAAAGTTGGAAACCTTGTCGCCGGATTTTGTAATCAGGAATGCCCCGGCATCGTTTAAATACTGAATCGCTGTGATCTTGTCATCCTTGCTCATCAGTGCCACCGGTTTGCCGACCAGCTGTACGGACTGTTCGATGAGCGTATCTAAAAGGTCGTTGACGTTGTGCGTGATCTTTCTTGGCTGCCGGTCTTCACTGGACATCTCCGCGGTGGAGATGAGAGAGCGGATCGAGTTGTCAACAGTGAGCAATCCTGTGATGTCATAATTTAAGGAAAAGATATAATCAATGGTACCGTCCTTTCCTCTTATATACATGGTACTGGATTTTAAAATCCTTCCGTCATCTGTCTTCGTTAAATAAGACAGCCGGTCTTTTAAGCATTCAGGATTCCGGTTCAGCGTTTCAAGAACGATTTCCGAAGGTCCGTCTCCCAGTTTTCGGTTGCTTACGTGACCGTTTTCGATATAGACGATGGAGCTTTCTATATCCTGCTTTTTTAAGTCGTGGATGACTACCTCACAGGCGTTTCCAAAATGGGATGCCACACCGTGTGCAATCTGAGTCAGTTGTTCGAGCTTTGAATCCATCTTGTAACCCCCCTTACTTGAATTCTTATACTCCCATCATAACATAAAAAAATGAAAAATCAATACTTTTTCTAAAAATTTTTTAGGCAAACTAATTTTTTTTGTATTTTCATCTTGCATTTCTTACTTTTAGATGATACACTGTACCTATAAAGATATTTATGGTACAAACTGCATAAAAATGATGAGAAGGAAAAAGTTCTCAGGGACAATATGCAAGAACAACGCACGGGAGGCGGGGAAGGTCACATGTGCACACTGTATACTCAAAATTTTTAAGATTTTGACGAAAAATTAGGAAAAAGAGAGAAAAGGAGATGGAGACATGCTGATTATCGGTAATGGAAGAATGATCACAAGAAACCCGGAGGCTCCGTTTTTGGAAGATGGAGCAGTGGCGATGGATGGATCCACTATTATGAAAGTAGGAACGACAAAAGAGATAAAAGAAGCATATCCCGATGCAGAATATATCGACGCCAAAGGCGGCGTCATCATGCCGGCGTTTATCAACGCGCATGAGCACATTTACAGCGCATTTGCAAGAGGCTTAAGCATCAATGGCTACGATCCCCACGGTTTCCTGGATATCCTGGACGGAATGTGGTGGACGATCGACCGCAATTTAACACTGGAGGAGACAAGGCTTTCCGCCATGGCAACCTATATCGATTCCATTAAGAATGGTATTACCACCACCTTCGATCACCATGCAAGCTTCGGCCACATACGCGATTCCCTGTTTAAAATAGAAGAAGCGGCTAAAGAGACCGGCGTTCGTTCCTGCTTATGTTATGAGATTTCCGACCGTGACGGCATGGATAAGGCCAGGGAAGCGGTAATGGAGAACGCGGCATTTATCAAACACGCCCTGGCGGACGACAGCGACATGATCGCCGGAATGATGGGTATGCACGCCCAGTTCACAATCTCCGACGAGACCATGGCCCTGGCGGCAGCCAACAAACCGGATGAAGTCGGCTACCACATTCACGTGGCCGAAGGCATCGAAGACCTTCACGACTGCTTAAAGAAATACGGCAAGCGCATCGTAGACCGTCTTATGGACTGCAATATCCTTGGCCCGAAGACACTGCTTGGCCACTGTATTTACGTAAATCCTCACGAGATGGAATTAATTAAGGAAACAGATACCATGGTCGTACATAATCCGGAATCCAACATGGGCAACGCCTGCGGATGTCCTCCAACCATGGAGATCGTTCACAGCGGAATCTTAACCGGTCTCGGCACCGACGGATACACACATGACATGACGGAATCCTACAAGGTTGCCAACGTACTTCACAAACACCATCTCTGCGATCCAAACGCCGCCTGGGGCGAGGTTCCGCAGATGCTGTTCGAAGGAAACGCAAAAATAGCCAACCGTTACTTTAAGAAGCCTCTCGGCGTATTAAAAGAAGGCGCCGCCGCCGATGTCATCGTAACCGATTACATCCCGCTGACCCCGATGAACGCAGGCAACGTAAACAGCCATATTCTTTTCGGCATGACCGGCAGAAGCGTGACAACGACAGTCGGAAACGGAAAAGTCCTGATGAAAGACAGAATTCTTACGAATATTGATGAAGAGAAAGTCATGGCTGACTGCAGGCAGGCGGCAAAGGAACTGGCTGACCGAATCAATAGTAGATAGAGGGAAATTTTGACGAGGGAGTGAGGGTGGCTGACGGTTACGTCCTTTCTGCGGGAGACGAAATTTTATATAAATCTAAAGCATGATTTAATAAAATTTGTTCCCGCAGAAAGGACTGTGTACGGGCAGGCTGAATACTCCCTCGCAAAAGTTGCTGGTGGAATAGAGGGGCTGGCCGATGGGATTGGCGGAATAAATGCAGAAAATGCAGGTAGAAGATTCCAGAGAGAAAGTCTTTTGTTTGATGTAAAATGAAGGCAGCAATTGTAATTTTAAAGAGATATCTAAATAGCAATCACAATACCAATAAAGCAGAAAGAAAATATTAGAAAATTCACAGCGAGGTGTTTTCTTTTTTCAGCGGCAGCCAGGGAAGCAGCGGGTTTTGGAGGGAAACAAATTTTATTAAATCATGCTTTAGATTTATATAAAATTTCGTCTTCCCTCCAAAAACCGCGGACCCGGCAGCCAACAAATTCAAAAAAAGATAAACACCCGCGAATCAGGAGGTTAATGATGGGAGACAGAATGACACCAATGCCATTTCCGCAGTTAGTGGAGTGGGTAATGAAGGAACATGACGATAAGGGGACTGTGTTTGGGGTTTACAGACCTTATCAGGCGAAGGCGGAGAATGACAGGAAAATCTTTGGAAGGACTCTGGAGACTCCGGTTGGTCCGGCGGCGGGTCCTCATACCCAGCTGACCCAGAATATTGCAGCAGCTTACTATGCGGGAAGCCGGTTCTTTGAGCTTAAGACGGTTCAGATCATCGACGGCGAGGATCTTCCGGTGAGTAAGCCCTGTATCAAGGCTGATGATGAGTGCTATAACTGTGAGTGGTCAACGGAGCTTTACGTTCCGCAGGCACAGGAAGAGTACATAAAGGCATGGTTTTTACTGAGCGTTATGGCGAAAGAGTATGGACTCGGCGCCATGGACGGATTCCAGTTCAATATGAGCGTGGGATACGATCTGGAGGGAATCAAGTCTCCGAAGATTGATTTGTTTATCGAGTCCATGAAGGATGCAAAGGATACGGAGACTTATAAGAACTGCAGAGAGTATCTGCTGGAAAACGTCTCCATGTTTAAGCATGTGACGAAGGAGGATATTGAAGGGATTTCTTCTAATATCTGTAATTCCGTTACTCTTTCCACGCTGCATGGATGCCCGCCTCAGGAGATCGAGCGGATCGCTACGTATTTGATCGAGGTGAAGGGACTTCATACCTTTATCAAGTGCAATCCGACACTTCTGGGATATGAATTTGCAAGAAAGACCATGGATGAGATGGGATACGATTACGTCGCTTTCGGCGATTTCCATTTCCTCGATGATTTACAGTATAAAGACGCGATTCCGATGCTTCAGAGGCTGATGAAGCTGGCCGGAGAGAAGAATCTGGAGTTTGGCGTGAAGATCACCAATACGTTCCCGGTTGATGTGAAGCAGAATGAACTTCCCAGCGAAGAGATGTACATGTCAGGAAAATCGTTGTATCCGCTGTCTATTTCACTGGCTGCGAAGCTGGCGAAGGAATTTGACGGACAGTTAAGAATCTCTTACTCGGGCGGTGCTGATTACCATAATATCAAGAGCATTGTAGATGCGGGAATCTGGCCGGTAACGGTGGCTACCACTCTGTTAAAGCCGGGCGGATATCAGAGACTGGATCAGATGGCGAGTGAACTGGAATGCGGAAGCGTGGAGTTTGCCGGAGTGGATGCAGAGAAGGCCGCGAAGCTGGCGGAAGCTGCGATTACGGACGAACACCATGTAAAGGCAGTAAAGCCGCTTCCATCCAGAAAGATGAACAAACCGGTTCCGCTTACCGACTGCTATGTGGCGCCGTGTAAGGAAGGATGTCCGATCCACCAGGATGTGACCACGTATTTACAGCTTTCCGGAGCAGGCAGGTATGAGGAAGCCATGAAGGTGATTGCAGAGAAGAATCCGCTTCCATTTATTACGGGTACTATCTGTGCACATAACTGTATGAGCAAATGTAACCGTAACTTCTATGAGGATCCGGTCAATATCCGCGGCGTCAAGCTGGTGTGTGCGGAAGGCGGCTACGACGCCCTGATGAAGGAAATCAAGGCTGGGGAGTTAAAAGGAAAAAAGACTGCTGTTGTAGGCGGCGGCCCGGCTGGTCTGGCGGCTGCGTATTTTCTGACAAAGAACGGCTGTCCGGCGACGATCTATGAGGCGGGCGACAGCCTTGGCGGCGTAGTAAAGCACGTGATTCCGGGATTCCGTATTTCTGATGAAGCGATTGCAAAGGATGTGGCTCTGGCTACGGCTTACGGCGCTGAGGTGAAGCTGAACACGAGAGTGGAGAGTCTGGAAGACTTAAAGAAGGCCGGATATGACTACATCATTCTGGCGACTGGCGCTTCAACGCCGGGAGTTTTAAAACTGGAAGCAGGAGAGGCTATGAATGCACTCGATTTCCTGGCACAGTTTAAGGCCAACGACGGAAATGTAAATATCGGCAAAAATGTCGTTGTCATCGGCGGCGGAAATACCGCCATGGATACGGCCAGAGCCGTAAAGAAAACAAAAGGGGTGGAACACTCCTATCTGGTATACAGAAGAACGAAACGCTTCATGCCGGCCGACGAGGAAGAACTCGTAATGGCAGTGGAAGACGGCGTGGAGTTCAAAGAACTCTTATCTCCTGTGAAGCTGGAAAATGGAAAGCTGATCTGCAGTGTGATGAAGCTTTCTGATTACGATGCTTCCGGCAGAAGAGGCGTGTCCGAGACAGGTGAGACGGTGGAAATCCCGGCGGATACCGTGATTGCAGCTGTCGGCGAGCAGGTTCCGACCGATTTCTTAAAGGCCAACGGAATCAATGTGAACGACAGAGGAAGAGCCATGGTAAACGAGGAGACACTGGAGACCAGCGTATCCGGCGTTTATGCAATCGGTGACGGTTTATACGGACCAAAGACAGTTGTAGAAGCTATGCGTGACGCCAGAATGGCTGCGGAGGCAATCATCGGTGCAAAGGCGGCAAGAGACTTTGATGATACGGTGGAGGATCTTGGAAAACTCTACGACAGACGCGGAGTGCTGGCTGAAACGAAGGAATTTAAGGAAGACAGCACACGCTGCCTCGGCTGCTCCAATATCTGCGAGAACTGTGCAGAGGTATGTCCGAACCGTGCCAACATTGCGATCCATGTACCTGGAATGGCGAAACACCAGATTATCCATGTGGATTATATGTGTAATGAGTGCGGTAACTGTAAGAGCTTCTGCCCATACGACAGCGCTCCGTACTTAGATAAATTTACCCTGTTTGCCAATGAAGCGGACATGGAAAACAGTAAGAATCAGGGCTTTGTCGTCCTCGATCGGGCTGTGGTTTCCTGTAAGGTGCGCTATCTTGGAAACATGTATACCTGGAATGCCGCGGACAGCGACAGCGTAATTCCGGAAGGCTTGCGCAACGTAATGGAAACTGTCTGCAAAGATTATGATTACCTATTAGCATAGGGAAAGCGGGTGAACTTATGTATACCTTACTGGTGAATGGAACGAACGTTACCGTGGAAGAGGACCGAAAGCTGATCGATGTGCTGAGAAATGATCTGGGGCTTAAATCCGTTAAGGATGGCTGCAGCGAAGGCGCCTGTGGAACGTGTACGGTTCTGATTGATGGAAAGGCCACCAAGGCCTGTGTCCAGAAGGTTTCAAAGATGGAAGGAAAATCCATCGTAACAGTAGAAGGGCTCAGTGAAAGAGAAAAAGAAGTATTTGTCTATGCCTTTGGAGAAGCGGGAGCCGTGCAGTGCGGCTTCTGCATCCCCGGCATGGTTATGTGTGCAAAGGGACTGATCGACCAGAATCCGGATCCAACCCGCGATGAGGCGGCCTTTGCAATCCGCGGCAATATCTGCCGCTGTACAGGATATAAGAAGATCATCGACGCGATTCTGCTTGCGGCAAAGCTGTTCCGTGAGGACGCGAAGGATTTAAAAGCCCCGGTGGTAGATCATATCGGACAACGCGCGCATCGCGTGGATGTACCGGAAAAGGTGCTCGGTTACGGGGAGTACGTGGATGATATGGAAGTGGAGGGTATGATATACGGAAGTGCCATCCGCACACCGTATCCGAGGGCAAGGGTCCTGTCCATCGATAAATCCGAAGCGCTTGCGCTGCCGGGAGTCCGTGCGGTCCTAACCGCCGATGACGTTCCGGGAGGCAATAAAGTAGGTCATTTAAAGAAGGACTGGGACACCATGATCCCGGTGGGTGAGATCACCCGTTACGTGGGAGATGCGGTCTGCCTGGTGGCGGCCGATACGCCGGAGATTCTGGAAGAAGCCAAAAAGCTGGTGAAAATCGAATATGAGGAGCTGCCGGGTGTGTTCAGCCCGCAGGAAGCCTTAAAACCGGATGCGCCGCTGGTTCACGAGACAGGCAACGTGCTGGCTCATGAGCATCTGGTACGGGGCGACGCGAAGAAGGCTATCGAGAACTCCAAATATGTGGTGACAAAGGAATACTATACTCCTTTTACAGAGCATGCGTTCCTGGAACCGGAATGTTCCATCGCTATCGTAGATCGGGAGAAGGAAGAGGCTCTGATCTATTCGTCAGACCAGGGAACGTATGATACACAGCATGAATGTTCCGGAATGCTGGGCTGGGAGCGTTCTAAAGTCCATGTCATCAACAAGCTTGTAGGCGGCGGATTCGGCGGCAAGGAAGATATGTCGGTACAGCATCATGCTGCTCTTCTTGCTTACCATACAGGAAAACCGGTCAAGGTGAAGCTGACGAGAAAAGAAAGCATTATGATTCATCCGAAACGCCATCCGGCGTGGATGGAATTCACCACGGCCTGTGATGAAAACGGATATTTAACCGGTATGACGGCAAAGGTGATCACGGATACAGGCGCCTACGCTTCCCTGGGAGGACCTGTGCTCCAGAGGCTCTGTACCCATGCGGCAGGCCCTTACAATTATCAGAATATCGATATCGACGGCACTGCCGTCTATACGAATAATCCGCCTGCGGGTGCGTTCCGCGGGTTCGGCGTAACCCAGAGCTGCTTTGCTACGGAGTGCAACTTAAACCTCCTGGCAGAGATGGTGGGGATTACCCCGTGGGAAATCCGCTACCGCAACGCCATACGGCCGGGGCAGGAACTTCCCAACGGTCAGATCGCCTCTCAGGGCACAGCCCTTGCAGAGACGCTGGAGGCGGTGAAAGAAATCTATGACAGCCACCCGTATGTGGGAATCGGCTGTGCCATGAAGAATGCCGGCGTCGGTGTCGGTCTCCCGGACTGGGGCCGCTGCCGTATGACCATCGAGGGCGGAAAGGTGCATGTCCGTTCTGGAGCTTCCTGTATCGGCCAGGGACTGGGAACCGTGCTGGAACAGGTGGTCTGTGAGGCGCTGGGTGTCACAGGAGACCGTGTGGTCTATGTGGCAGCTGAGACGAACCTGGCGCCCGATTCCGGTACGACCTCCGGTTCACGCCAGACCCTGGTGACAGGCGAGGCGGCCAGAAGAGCCTGTATGGATATTCTGGAAGATTTAAAGGGCGGAAAGACCCTGGAGGATTTAAATGGAAAAGAGTATTACGGCGAATACTTAGCCGCTACTGATCCTATGGGATGCGGCAAGAAGAATCCGGTATCCCACGTGGCCTACGGCTATGCGACCCAGGTGGTGTGCCTGAATGAAGACGGCACCATTGAAAAAGTGGTTGCGGCCCACGACGTCGGAAAAGCCATTAATCCGCTGTCCGTAGAAGGGCAGATCGAGGGCGGCGTAGTGATGTCCCTGGGATACGCCCTGACAGAGGATTTCCCACTGGATCACGGAAAACCTCTGGCTAAGTTTGGTACGCTCGGCTTATTCCGCGCGGATAAGACTCCGCCGGTTGAGAGCATCATTGTAGAAGAAAACAAGGATCCGCTGGCATACGGAGCAGTGGGAATCGGAGAAATCACCTCCATCCCAACGGCGCCGGCAGTCCAGGGCGCCTACTACAAATTCGACGGAAAATTCCGTACTACACTGCCTCTGGAAGATACTGCATACAGAAAGAGTAAAAAGTAAAAAGCAAAACCTTGATAAGGGCGCAGAGGGCCGGGCAGTATGGTCCTGCGCCCTTAAAGTAAAAATACGTTTCTCCGCCTGAAACGGTTGTATGCAAAAGAAAAATAAGGTATACTGAAAATAAGTTATTTCATTGAACATTCACAGAAACTTATGCAGTGTTGTGCTTATGCATGCGAGCGGAGAATGGAGGCCGTCATGTTCAGAGAATTGAGAAGAAAAAATCAGCAGTTATCGGAAACGGAAGCCAGGAGTATTTTGAAGAACGGAACCCATGGAGTGCTGTCTGTCCAGGGAGACGACGGTTATCCGTATGGTGTTCCGATGAATTATGTGTACGGGGACGACGCAATCTATTTCCACTGTGCAAAGGAAGGCCATAAGATGGAGGGCTTTCGGCGCTCCGATAAGGTTTCTTTTTGTGTTGTGGGAGAAGATGAGGTGATACCGGAAGCATTTTCGACCGCTTATACCAGCGTGATTGTGTTTGGCAGAGCCGTGATTGTGACGGATGAGAAAGAGAAGCGGGAGGCATTAAAGCTTCTGGCGGAACGATTTTCCCCGGATTTCGGGGAAGAGGGCGAGGCAGCGATCCAAAGCGATTGGAACAATGTCTGCGTTGTACGGCTGAATATCGAACATTCGGTGGGAAAAGCAGGCGTGGAACGGATTAAGCAGGAGGAAGCCCGATACGCTTCTTTCCTTTAACTGACAGCGCTGCGGGTATTCAGACAGCAGAAAGGAAGGATTTATCCCATGAAAAAAGTATTAAAAGGCGGTACCGTGGTATCGGGTGATGGCTGTAAAAAAGCTGACGTTCTGGTAGAGGATGGGAAGATCGGAGCCGTGGCTCCGGAGATTACGGACGAGGAAGCGGAAGTGGTCGATGTGTCGGGGAAGCTTTTATTTCCGGGATTTATCGATGCTCATACCCATTTTGATCTGCATGTATCGGGAACGGTCACTGCGGATAATTTTGAGACTGGAACGAAGGCGGCCTTATCCGGCGGCACAACCATGATTATTGACTTCGCAACACAGTACAAGGGAGAAAGCTTACATAAGGCTCTGGAGCACTGGCATGAAAAGGCCGACGGCAACGCGTCCTGTGACTACGGCTTCCATCTGGCCATATCCGACTGGAATGCCGAAATCAGCGAGGAACTGAAACAGATCGTGGACGAGGGAGTGACTTCCTTTAAGATCTATATGACCTATGACGATATGGTGCTGGATGACAAGTCCATCTACCAGGTCTTAAAGCGGCTGAAGGAGGTCGGCGGAATCGCCGGCGTTCACTGCGAAAACAAGGGAATCATCGAAGCTTTGACAGAGGAAGAGAAGGCGAAAGGCCACCTCACCACCGACGCGCATCCGAAGACGAGACCGGCCGTGGTGGAGGCGGAGGCGATCAGCCGTCTGCTCAAAATCGCGGATCTGGTACATACGCCGGTTATCATCGTGCACTTAAGCTCGGGAGCCGGTTATCAGGAAGTGAAGTATGCGAGGGAACGGGGCCAGGAAGTGATACTGGAGACGTGCCCGCAGTACCTCGTTCTGAATGAAAGTGTCTACAGCTTACCGGATTTTGAGGGAAGCAAGTACGTGATCGCTCCTACCATCAAGAAGGAGACGGACAGCACAAGGCTGTGGAACGCCATCAGAAAAGACCATATTCAGACGATTTCGACCGATCACTGCAGCTTCACCACCGGCCAGAAGGCGGCGGGAAAAGACGACTTTACGAAGATCCCCTGCGGCATGCCCGGAGTGGAGTCGAGGCCGGCTCTGATCTACAGCTTCGGCGTTCTGGAACGCGATTTGAAGCTGGAGCAGATGTGCCGTCTGCTCTCCGAGAACCCGGCGAAGCTTTACGGGGTATACCCGCAGAAGGGAGCCATTGCTCCCGGAAGTGACGCGGATATCGTTGTCTGGAACCCGGATACCGAATGGACCATGTCCGTGGAGAATCAGGTAGCCAATGTAGACTACTGTCCGTTCGAGGGCATGAAGGTGAAGGGAAAGGCGGAGCAGGTTTACTTGAAAGGTGAACTGGCCGCCAGGGACGGAAACGTGGTACTGGAGAAGAAGGGAAGCTACGTTCCGAGACAGCGCCGGATGGAACTGGATTAGGGAAGCGAGGGCTGAACTGCTGCTGAATCGAAAGGAAAAAGAAGTATGATCGTTTACAGTTGGGAACATGACGGACTTCGGGAGCGCCCTACTCTGTGGGAGGCGTTAAAGCTTTCCGCGGAACGCCACAGGGGGATTGCCCTGACCGGCGGAGGCGGAAAGACGAGCGTCATGTTCCGGCTGGCGGACGAACTGGCGAATATGGGAAAGACGGTCATTGTGACGACGACGACCCATATTTTTCATCCGCCGGGCCGGAATGTGGTGGAGACTGACTGCGCAGAGGACGCGGCGAAGCGGTTGGAGAGAAATGGTTCAGTCCTCGTGGTCGGTGTTCCTGGGGCTGACGGTAAGCTTAAAAGCCTGCCCTTAGCCGAGGCTGCCAGGCTGAAGGAACTGGCCGACGTCCTGCTGTATGAAGCTGATGGGGCCAAGCAGCTTCCCATAAAGGTTCCAAAGGACGGAGAGCCTGTGATACTGGAGTGTACCGACGCCGTTATCGGCTGTATGGGACTGGACTGCATCGGCGGTGAGCTGGAGGAATTCTGTTTCCGCACAGAACAGGCTGCCGAACTGCTGGGTCTGCAGAAAGAACCGGATGGATATTGCAGTCACCGGATCACATGCGGCGACGCGGCGAAGATTCTCACCAGTGAATCCGGTACGAGAAAGCTGGTGGGAGAAAGAGACTACCGGGTAGTGATGAACAAGGCGGATAATGAGGAACTTATAGCGAAGGCAGTCAGGATAGCAGGAGATATGGAACGGCTGCATCCGGTACCGTGCGCGGTGTCCTGTTTTCTGCGCGGGGACCATTTGTAGCATAAGAGAAAGGCGGCGAAGATGGAGCAGGAGAAAATACTGCGTTTCCATATGAAACTCAGGCTTTACTATGAGGAACGGAACTTTGGGCCGGGAGTCGCGGGCCTGATGCAGCTTGTGCGGGAACGCGGTTCCTTATCGGCCGCGTGCCAGGAGATGCATATGGCATATTCCAAGGCCTGGAAGATCATACACAAGGCGGAGGAGGACTTAGGCTTCCCACTTATGGAAGGAAAACGCGGCGGCGAAAATGGCGGAACCACGGTTTTGACCGAAGAGGGAGAAGCGTTTTTAAATAAGTACTTACGGTTTGTGAACGAAGCAGAAAATGCGGTTGCAGAGTTGTTTGAAAAGTATTACAGTTAGACAGGAGTATGGGGACGGGCAATATCCCATTTTAATTTTATTATGGATATTCTCGCTTGAGAATATCGCTGCGGCATGGAGGGGCTGCCTGCAGCGATAAAGTAAGGATTAAACCGAGATTAAAAAATCAAGGATAAAGGAGCAGGAGTCATGAGAGAAATCAGGACAGAAGATGCGGTTGGTCACGTACTGTGCCACGACATAACGCAGATCATCCCGGGGGTGATCAAAGATGCGAAGTTTAGGAAGGGTCATGTGGTAAGGTCGGAAGATATTCCGGTGCTGCTCTCGCTGGGCAAGGAGCATTTATACGTCTGGGAAAAGGACGAGTCGAAATACCATGAAAATGAGGCGGCTGAGATACTTTGTGGCCTGTGCAGAGGCGATTATATGGAACGAAGCGGAGTGAAGGAAGGAAAGATTGAACTGACCTCCACGGTCCGCGGGCTTCTTAAGATCGATACAGAACTGCTGGACAGAATCAACGGACTGGGGGAGATGATGATCGCTTCCAGGCACAACAACACCCCGGTAGAGCCGGGAGACAAGCTGTGCGGAACCCGTATTATACCGCTGGTCATCGAAAAAGAGAAGATGGAAGAAGCCGTGGAGGTCTGCGGCGGAAAGAAGATATTTACCATACTTCCGTATCAGGACAAGAAGGTGGGAATCGTGACGACGGGAAGTGAAGTCTATCACGGACGGATCAAAGACGCGTTCGGCCCTGTCCTGAAGGAAAAGGTGAGGGAATTCGGCGGGGAAGTGATGGGACAGACGATTACGGATGACAATCCGGAGCATACGAGGAAGGCGACCCTGGAATTTATCGCACAGGGAGCCGACATGGTATTGGTGAGCGGCGGAATGAGTGTGGATCCTGACGATAAGACGCCACTCGCTATCCGCAGCACTGGAGCGCGTGTCGTATCGTACGGAGCGCCTGTGCTTCCGGGGGCCATGTTCCTGCTTGCCTACTATGAAAAGGATGGCCGCCAGATACCGGTGGCAGGCCTTCCGGGCTGCGTCATGTACGCCAGGCGCACGGTGTTTGACCTGGTGCTGCCGCGCCTCATGGCGGATGATCCCGTGACGAAGGCAGAGCTGGACAAACTGGGAAGAGGCGGACTCTGCCTGTCCTGCGAGGTCTGTCATTATCCCAACTGCGGATTTGGAAAGGGCTGGTAAGATGGAAGGACTGACACATTTTGATGAACAAGGCAACGCCCGCATGGTGGACGTAGGAGAGAAGGCCGTGACGGACAGAATCGCAGCGGCGCATGGCTTTATTCACGTAAACCGTGAGGTCTATGAGGCTATAAAACAGGGAACAGCCAAAAAGGGAGACGTGCTGGGCGTGGCGCGCGTGGCCGGAATCATGGGGGCGAAGAGAACTTCTGATCTTATACCGCTCTGCCACGTGCTGATGCTGACGAAGTGTACGGTGGATTTTATTCTCCATGATGACAGGTTGGCAGTGGAAGCCGTCTGTACCGTCAAGACCAGCGGAAAGACCGGCGTGGAAATGGAAGCCCTGACCGGTGTAAATGTGGCTCTGCTCACGATCTACGACATGTGCAAGGCCATGGACAGGGGCATGACCATGACGGATATCACTCTCCTGCTGAAGGATGGCGGGAAGAGCGGCCTCTACCGGAAAGATGGAGAGCGCCTATGAGAGACGGCAATGGAAGAAAGATCGATTATATCCGCATTTCTGTGACGGATCGGTGCAATTTGCGCTGCCGCTACTGTATGCCGGAGGAAGGCATCGACTTAATGCGCCACGAAGACATTCTCACCTACCAGGAGATTTTAAAGATCGCAGAGACTGGGGCAAGACTCGGGATCAGACGCGTGAAGGTGACAGGCGGGGAGCCGCTGGTGAGAAAGGGTGTCTCCCAGCTGATCCGGGAACTGAATGCGATCGAGGGAATGGAAGACGTGACGTTGACCACGAACGGCCTTCTGCTGGGGGACATGGCTCCGGAGCTTGCGGAGGCAGGACTTTCCAGCGTCAATGTCAGCCTGGATACGCTGGATCCGGAATGCTTCAGTCAGATTACCAGGCGGGACCGGTTCGCGGATGTCATGAAAGGGATTGAATCCGCTGTCAGGAGCGGACTGAAGGTGAAGATAAACTGTGCGGTGATGGAGCATTTGAGCAGGGAGGATGTGCTCGCCTTCACCGAATATTCGGTGAAAAGCGGGATTCCTGTCCGCTTTATCGAGATGATGCCCATCGGACAGGGAAGAAAGTACCACGCCATGGATAATGAGGAACTGCTCAAAATCCTTTCTGAGGAATACGGCGATTTAAGGGAAAGCACGGAGCCGAGGGGAAATGGACCGGCGGTCTATTACACCTATGCATCGGGAGCAGGCTGTATCGGACTGATCAGCGCCGTTCACCATAAATTCTGCGGAAGCTGCAACCGGGTGAGACTGACGTCGGATGGGTTTTTAAAGCTCTGCCTCGACAGTCCGGCCGGAGTCGATTTGAGGACACCGCTGCGCAGCGGCTTATCTAATGAGGAATTAAGATGCCTGATGGAACAGTGGATCAGAGTGAAGCCGGAAAGCCATCACTTCCTTTCCCCGGAGGGACGTGAGGGAGAACTGCCGCTTTCCGACGGTACAAGGGAAAAATGTTTAAATATGAATCAAATCGGAGGATAAAAACATGGGTCAGGTTATGGCTGTCTGCATCAGCGAGAAAAAAGGGACACAGAAAAAGGGAATTTCAGAGGGACATTTTATAGAGGAATTCGGTATTGAAAATGATGCACATGCGGGAAAATGGCACCGCCAGGTGAGTCTGCTGTCCTATGAGACCATCGAGGCATTTAAGGAGCGGGGAGCCGAGATCGGCGATGGCGCCTTCGGTGAAAATGTGATTGTGAAGGGGATCGATCTGGTCCGCCTTCCTGTGGGCACCAGGCTGTCCTGCGGCGATATCCTTCTGGAGGTGACGCAGATTGGCAAGGAGTGCCACAGCCACTGCGAGATTTTCAAGAAGATGGGAGAATGCATTATGCCTGCCAACGGAATTTTTACCCGGGTGCTGCATGGAGGCGTGATGAAGGAAGGGGATGAAATAAACGTATGTACAGAGCAGGAATCGTAACGCTCAGCGATAAAGGCGCGGCAGGCGAGAGAGAAGATAAGAGCGGAGCCGTGATAAAGGAAATTCTGGAGTCAGCGGGCTATGAGGTGGTGGCTCAGAGTCTGCTTCCAGATGAGGGAGAGGCGCTGAAGGCGGAGCTCATCCGCCTGAGTGACCAGGTGCAGTGTGATCTGGTGCTGACGACGGGCGGAACCGGATTTTCCAGGCGGGATGTGACGCCGGAGGCCACGATGGCGGTAGCAGAGCGGAATGCTCCGGGAATCGCGGAGGGGATTCGTGCCTACAGCATGACCGTGACGAAACGTGCCATGCTGAGCCGCGGTGTGAGCGTCATCCGCGGAGGCACGCTGATTGTCAATCTTCCGGGAAGCCCGAAGGCGGTTCGGGAGAGCCTGGAATACGTGCTGGATACGCTGCCGCATGGTTTGGACATCCTGTCGGGACGCGGCGGAGAGTGCGCCAGGAAGTAGAAAGAGATTGAGTGAAAGGAAGAGAGTGTTGTGGAAAAAGTCTTGATAAAAGGGGCCGGAGATCTGGCAACGGGAATAGCCTGCCGCCTGCATCGCTGTGGATTTTCCGTAGCGATGACTGAAATTGCGGTTCCCACAACCGTGCGGAGAACAGTCGCATTTTCCCGGGCGGTTTATGAAGGAAATGCCCTGGTGGAAGATATTGAAGGGGTACTTTGCCGAAATACGGAGGAAATAGATAACACTGTAAATCAGGACAAGGTAGCGGTAATTGTCGATCCGTCGTGTGAGACGTTAAAATCCTGGAGACCGGATATCGTGGTGGACGCTATCTTAGCCAAGGTGAATCTGGGATCAAAAATGTCGGATGCGGATATTGTCATCGGTGTCGGCCCTGGATTTACGGCAGGTGAGGACTGTCACGTGGTGGTGGAGACGAAACGCGGCCACAATCTGGGACGCTGTATCTGGGAAGGCAGTGCATTTCCGAATACGGGTGTCCCCGGAATGATTGGAGGATACGATAAGGAGCGCATTATTCGCGCCGAATCTGACGGTATATTTACGGGAGATGTGAAGATCGGAACGTTGGTTAAAAAGGGTGACGTGGTAGGACACAGCGGAGAAACTCCCATATACGCAGAGGTGGGAGGCGTTGTACGAGGACTGCTTCAGGATGGTGTGGCAGTGACAGAGGGAATGAAATCGGGAGATATCGATCCAAGGGGTGTCGTCGAACACTGCTGGACCATTTCCGATAAGGCAACCGCCATAGGGGGCGGAGTGCTGGAAGGCATCTTTCATATAAAGAAGAAAAGGGGAGTAAAATAGTGAAAAAAGCAATCTTATTAGCAGGTGCATTAACAGTGGCGATGGCGGCGCTTACCGCTTGTGGAGGAACAGGAAAGGCTGAACCGGAGACGACAACACAGGCAGCTTCAGAGGCAGCAACAAAAGCACAGACCGTGACCATCGCAGCGGCAGCAAGTCTGGAAACCTGTTTGAGAGATGAACTGATTCCATTATTTGAAAAGCAGAACCCTGGTTTTACAATCGAGGGAACGTATGACAGTTCAGGAAAACTTCAGACCCAAATCGAAGAGGGGGCCGGTATCGACGTATTCTTTTCGGCGGCGACGAAACAGATGGATGCTTTAGATGACGAAGGCATGATTCAGGGCGGAAGCGTCAGGAATCTTCTGGAAAACAAGATCGTTTTCATCGTACCAACCGGTGACGAAGGAAACTACTCCTCTTTCGAGGATATTGCAAAGGCCGAAAACGCAGCGCTCGGAGATCCGGACAGCGTGCCGGTAGGCCAGTATTCGAAGGAAGCGCTGACCAACCTGGGACTCTGGGATGAGGTGCTTGCTAAGGCCAGTCTGGGAACGAACGTAACCGAGGTTTTAAACTGGGTTGCAGAGGGAAGTGCAAAGGCCGGAATCGTATATGCAACAGACGCAGCGCAGACCGATAAAGTAACGATCGTGGCGGAAGCACCGGAAGGAAGCGTTAAGAAGGCGATTTATCCAGCAGGCATCATCAAAGACTGTGAAAATCCGGAGGGCGCAAAGAAATTTATCGATTTCCTGGCCAGCAGCGAAGCTATGGATATCTTTTTAAAGAACGGATTCGCAGCGGCAGACGGGGCCGTGAATGGTAACTAAAACGCCGAGGGTTCATAATGTGCCAGAGATAAGGAGGAGAAGCAAGTGGATTTGTCACCGGTTCTCATTTCACTAAAGACATCAGTTATATCGATTATTTTCACATTTTTTCTGGGAATATGGGCGGCCAGAGCGGTGATTGCCCTGAAATCAGAACGGGCAAAGGCTATACTGGACGGAGTACTCACACTCCCTCTCGTTCTTCCTCCAACAGTGGCCGGGTTCTTTCTGCTTTACATATTTGGAGTGAAGCGTCCGATCGGAAAGCTGCTTCTTGCTGTATTCAGCTATAAAATCGTGTTTACCTGGCAGGCAACGGTGCTTGCGGCGGTGGTGATATCATTTCCGCTTATGTACCGTTCTGCAAGGGGCGCGTTCGAACTGGTCGATGAAAATGTCTTAAATGCGGCGAGAACCCTGGGGATACCGGAACGGAAGGTTTTCTGGAAGATTCTTATGCCGATGGCCATGCCGGGAGTTCTCTCGGGCGGTGTTCTGGCTTTTGCCAGAGGACTGGGAGAATTTGGAGCAACGGCCATGATCGCCGGAAATATTGCGGGAAAGACGCGGACGCTGCCCCTTGCCATCTATTCAGAGGTGGCGGCGGGAGACATGGAGGGAGCGGGGAAATACGTGATTATTATTGTTGCCATATCCCTTCTCATCGTGGCAGGCATGAATACGGCCGCCGCAGGCAAAAAGAAATTTTCGTAGGAGTGAGCCATGAGCCTGAAGGTAGAGATCAAGAAAAAATTGAGGGATATGACTTTAAATGTCGCCTTCGACACGGAGAGAGATTCCGGAATCACAGGGATCTTAGGCGCTTCGGGATGCGGCAAGAGCATGACCTTAAAGTGCGTTGCGGGAATCTTCACACCGGACGAGGGAAGAATCGAGTTAAATGGCCGTGTGCTGTTTGATTCGGCAAAAGGGGTCAACGTAAAAATTCAGGACAGAGGAGTCGGTTATCTGTTTCAGAACTATGCATTGTTCCCCCACATGACCATACGGGAAAATGTGGAGATGGCCCTATCCTGCCCCAAGTCAGAGCGGCGCGAAGCCGCCATGCGGTATCTGGACATGTATCATATCGGAGAACTGGCGGACCGGTATCCTTCCAGACTATCGGGCGGCCAGCAGCAGAGAGCTGCCCTGGCCAGGATTATGGCATCGAAGCCGGAGGTGCTGATGCTGGACGAACCATTTTCCGCTCTGGACTACTATCTGAAGGAGAAGCTTCAGTTGGAACAGCTGGAGGAACTGAGAAACTATGACGGTGATGTACTCCTTGTTACGCACAGCAGAGATGAGATCTATCGTTTCTGCAGTACAATCCACGTGATCAACGAGGGTGAAATTGTGGTGTCGGGGGCCGTAAAGGATGTCTTTAAAGAGCCTGAGACCGTGTCGGCGGCCAAGCTGACCGGCTGTAAAAACATTCTGGACATCAAATATGTGGATGCCCACACATTTTACGTGCCAAATTGGGATATTCAGGTTATAATGAGAGACAGAGAAGTCCCAAAGGACAGGCCGTTTATCGGAATACGCGCCCATTACTTTACCGCCGCCCATGAAGCGGAAAAGGAAAATGTGATGGAGTGCCGCTTAAAGCAGATTCTGGATGACCCCTTTGAGGTTACACTTATTTTGGAAAATGATCTCTGGTGGAAAATACCGAAAGGGCGCTGGAAGGATGATATGAAAGAGCGGGTGCCGGAGCGCCTGGTAGTTCCGGAGGAGAGTATTTTCTTTTTAAAGGACAGGTAGAATGGAGGATTTGGCGGATGAAACTGACTCTTATACTGCTGGCAGCAGGAAACAGCAGGCGGTTTGATGGAAACAAGCTGCTTACCCCGTTTCACGGGAAGCCAATGTATCAGTATATCGTGGAGGAGGTGGAAAAACTGCCGGATGGCCTTTTCGATGATAAAATCGTAGTAACACAGTATCAGGAGATTATGGAAGACCTGGAAAAAAGGGGGTATGTGGTGGTAGAGAACGTACAGAGCAGTCTGGGAATCTCTCATTCGATCCACCTGGCCCTGGAAGCCGCGGCATCACCGGGCGGTGAAGAAGCCTCGTACTGCTTCGCGGTCTGTGACCAGCCGTATCTGAAGGCGGCCACCATAGAGGGCCTGATCGAAGGCTGGAAAAACAGCAAAAGAGGAATTGGCTGTCTGTGCAATATGGGTGAGTTCGGAAACCCCGCGATTTTTTCAGAGGCATACAGGAATGAGCTTCTGGCGCTGGAAGGCGATGTGGGAGGAAAACGGGTTCTGCGCAGGCATATAGACGACCTCTATCTGCATGAAGTGGATGATGGCCTGGAACTTGTGGATATTGATGTGAGACCTCTATAAGGAAGGGGCATGCTTCTTACGCTTCCGGGGCTTTTGGAAGCCGGAGGCAGGGACATCTGGGGGAAAATGAGAGAGAAGTATCTCCTCTCGTTCCGGTCACAGCAGGTTGCGGAATTCGGCAATGCGGTCTCGTGTGTCGGGAAGATTCTGAAGGTCTGTCCGGAAGAGGAAACGGCGATCATTCCCCTTCTTTTGAATATAGATGGTCATACGTTTCTCCATCACGGTGTGCCGTCTCCGGAATGCCGGAATGTTGCAAAGGGACATATTCTGGAATGCTTTCTGGAACAATTTCCAGGTTCTGCCTATAGAGAGGAAATGGCAGCCTTTGCAGAATGTAACCTGGAAAATGACAGAAAACAGGTGTGTGCCAGGGCGCGTCCATTTGGCGACTGCCGCGAGGGTCAAAACCCCGTAGCCTGCTACGGGGTTTTTGACTTGCCTGCCCAGGAATCAGCGGCCTTTGCATCCGCTTCACAGGGAACATCAGGGAGTATCGCATGAGCGGCTTCTTCCATCGTATTTTTTAACAGAACAACCGCATCGTCCACTTCCTCTTCCGGGACTTCCATCAGGATTTCGTCGTGGACGATGCCTACGATTTTCTTGTCACTTTCCCGGATCCGGGAGGCCAGAAGGCCGAGGGCAGATTTCAGAATATCGGCGGCCGTGCCCTGAACCGGAGTGTTGGCCAGATCGGCCAGACCTGTGTTTGGAGAAAACAGGAACCTGCGTCCTGTGAGCGTCCGGCCTTCCAGGGGATGGCTCTCTCTTAAGTCATGGTGCCACCAGTTGATCCCGTGGTAATTCTGAAAGAAGGCACTGCGAAACTGTTCTGCTTCTTCTAATGTCATATCTACGCCATAGGACTGACTCGAGTACTGTCTGAGTCCTTCCGCGCCCATACCGAATATCAGACCGAAATTCACAGCCTTTGCAGCCTGACGCTGCGCTTTTGTTACCTGACTGATCGGAACATTGGAAATCAGGGAAGCGGTGAGGGCATGGAGATCCTCGCCTTTCTGACAGGCACTTTTCATTCTGGAATCACCGGAAATCTGTGCCGCTACGCGCAGCTCGATTTGGGAGTAATCGGCAAGAACCAGTTTTCTTCCATGGGGTGCTGTAAAGCAGCTGCGAAAATCGGCTTCCCGCGGAATCTGCTGAATATTGGGATTGTAACAGCTCATTCTTCCGCTCCAGGCGCCGATCTGCATGTATTTCGGATGGAGCCGGCCTGTCTCGGGATGAATCTGGGCCGGAATGGGATGGAGGAAGGAAGAGAGGGATTTGGAGTGCCTTCTGTATTCGGTCAGCGCCTGTACCAAAGGCTGGTTATGGTAGAGAGCCAGGCTTCTTCGCGATGTGGAGTTGACCGGGATTCCGTACCGGTTCAGTAGTTTGAGCACATAGGGATTACTCTCAAAGTTTACGTCCAGGGCTTCCTCGCCGCCCCACAGGGTAAGCTGGTACGCGGGAGTGCCGCTGTAGGTATAGAGGGTTTCCAGAGCATCGTTATACTGTTTCTCGGTCTTCCTGCAAAGCGAATCCCACTGTTCCAGATCGAGATTGATTCCGTCATATTCTGTATGGGCGATGGCGGAAGCGCAGGCAAATTCAATGGAGGCAATCCGGTCGAGACCGTGATGAGCCAGGAGCGGCTTCATCACACCGTACAGCTTCAGCAGAATCCCTGCATCCAACGCGGCATAGGCCAGCTGGGATCTGGTCAGAGAAGTGCTGTCCCAGGGGCCTGTCTGCTCTGTCTTATCCATCCTGATGCCGAGATAGTGGTCCGCCACCGCCGCCAGGCCCGCCCGCAAAGGACCGCCGCACGGCCGGAGTAATTGAGCGGCCAGCATGGTATCGAAGACTGGAAAGCATTCGATTCCAATACCCATGAGAAACTGTAAGTCAAACTTGGCATTGTGGAACAGCTTTTCCGAAGGGGTGTCCAGAAGCTCTCTTAAACAGGAAATTCCATCAGGGAGAAATACCGCACAGTCAAAGATAAGCACAGGAATACCAGGAGCGCTTATCTGGATCAGACGGAGCCGGTCGCTGTGCGGGTCGAGCCCGGTAGTCTCTGTGTCTATGGCGAGGAGCGGCGCTTCTTTTATTGCCTTCTGGTAGGGAAGCGTGTCGGAGGGGGAAGAAATAACCAGGTAGTCAATGGATAATCCGGTATTATCTGTCGGTGTGGCTTCGGGTGGCGTGATTTTATTTTCCATTGACGGCTCCTCTCTGTTTCGTTATAATAGAACGTACGTTCTTGCTTCTTCCAGTATACTATATTGTGGGCGGAAATGCAATTAATAATGTGGTATTTTACTATATTAGGATTGTGAACCAATGTCATTTAGTTTATGAGGGTCAACAGAGACTATTCATTGTCAGATAGTTGCGTAACAGGCTTAAGAGAGGGTATAAACAGTTTCCTATGCGGGACAATGCAGAGAATAGGAGGAAATGGAAAATTCAGGGGATAACAAACAGACAGATTGCTCATCTGTCTCAAAATGTGCTATATTATGATTGACAGTCTCGCTTTATACGAAACGGTAAGCGAAACTGGTT
>OKVD01000035.1_pt1 | contig 164710 bp, 123 predicted proteins | sample 1606881 | NCBI WGS metagenome assembly OKVD01 (sample SAMN03281011, study PRJEB24777) | human gut metagenome | isolation source: fecal sample PR176 from 1 month old male Indian infant, caesarean delivered... | place: Singapore | collected 2006-01-13
GAATCAGCAGCGAGAGCGGCCGCACATTTTTGCCGCTGTGTCAACCTTTTTTGGGAAAATATATTAAAAAATTGAGTTAGACCCTATGTTAGAATTCAACCTGGATAGGTAACTAAATGACATTGTCACTGAACAGTTTCCGATAATTTCCCATCCCCACAAATTTAACAGGTATATTGCTGGAATTAATCAGAAACAGACTCTTAAACAGCGTCTTAACTGCCGGATAATAGATAAAGAGCACCAGAAAAAACATGGATGGCAGTATCAGCAGATATGGAGTTATTTTCTTTTTTCTTTTCAACGTTTCCGCCCCTCTCCCCGTATATACTCTTGCGAAGTATCTTACTCTTCGACCGGATTCGCCTCATTATATTCATCCAGCGCTCTGTTGCACTGCTCCGCCATGCTGTCCACACATTCCTGGGCCGTGATCTCTCCCTTGGCCCATCTCAAAGAAGTATCTCTGAAAATCAGCTGGAACTCCTGCTGAGTCGGTGCCAGATGCTCCTGAACTTTCGGGTTGGACTTCATCAGGGAATCAAATGCCACACGGTAGCTGGGATTGTCTTTCAAAAATGCTTTCATCTCTTCTGTTTCCATGGTCTTTCCATTGGTCGGTATATAGCCGGTTGCGATACACAGCTTTGTCTGCGTCTCCGCCGAGGACCAGTACTTCATAAATTCCCATCCGGTACTCACTACATCTGAATCACCTCTGTTCAGAATATAGAGGGATGTACCACCCGGACATACTCCGCCTTTATCCGTATCCAGAACCCTGGGAAGCTCCGAAATGCCCAGCTCGAATCCATTTTCTTTGGCCGCTTCAATGATTGAGGTCATAGCCCAGTTTCCACCGCAGAACATGGCGCTTAAGCCTGAACAAAACTCATCCTTTGGCTGATCGTCCACATCAACACTCTGTACAGCCCCCGTATCGAGAACCTTCTGCCACTCATTCAGGAGAGTCAGCATGGTTCCATCCTCATCAAAGGTCACCTTCGTCATGCGCCCTGTCCTGCCGCCTTCGTTGTTGCCGATGAAATGGTAATCACCCTGGCCGCCGATCCAGTTGTTTAGGTATACATTCTGAAGGCCAAGGGTGATTCCGTACTGCTTCACCGTATCACCATCTTTAATCAGCAGTTTTTCTGCGCAGTCCGCGATCTCTGCAATGGTCTTCGGCGGATTTTCCGGATCGAGTCCCGCCTTCTCAAATGCCGTCTTATTATAATAGAAGATCATAGCATCACCTGTAAATGGGATACTGTACTGTTTTCCCCTGAAATTATATGTATCCCACAGAGACTGTACCATGTCCTCCTTCTTAAAATCCGCGTCCGCCTCAAGGAACGAATCCAGAGGGACGACATTCTTTACCGTGCTCATGTACTCCACATCGCCGGCATAAATAGTGACAAGATCAGGCATATTCGCCACATCGTTTGCCAGGATCAGCGCTTTTAGCTTACTCACAATGTCTTCATCCTGATAGACCGGCACCACCTTCACCCCAGCCGATTTACCGATGGTGTCGTTAAACTCCGGAATCAGCTGCTCTTCAATAAACTTTCCATTAGAGCCGCCCCTGTTGTGCCACATAATCAATTCTTTCTCCTGTGCCGGAGCGGCCTCCTTCTGCTCCCCCGCAGTCTCTGTCTGTGTCCGTGCCCCTGCTGGTGCCTGAGTCTCTGCAGCTCCCTTCCCCGTTCCGGAAGAACAGCCCGCTATCATCACTACAGCCATGACAGCAGCAAGCACTGCTGAATAAAACCCGTTCCTCTTCATAAAAATACCTCCTTTTTTATTTTGCTAAAGCGCTTTAGCAATTTTCCTTATTATACACCTTTCCACCTTTTGTTGTCCAGTATTTTCTTGATTTTCTTTAACTATTTATCTCATATTTATCTATATTTAAAGCTCCGCTTACGGAGAGGTGAAATGCAATAAAAATGCCTCCCTTTCGGCAAGAACCTTTGATTACTGGTTTTGTCGGAAGGGAGGCATTTCTATTCTATTTTGTATGTATCTTTATGATGGTTGTACAGGCTTCCAGCGCAATTTTCATCATTGTGGTAAATGACTCCTGGCGCTCCTTTGCGGAGGCCTTTTCCCCTGTAGGGAAGGAATCGGAAATTGTCAGAAGGCAGGCTGCATTTTTATTCAGTACCTTAGCGTTATGGAAGAGTGCAAAGCTTTCCATATCGACACAGGTGCACTGGTGTTTTCTGTTAATTTCTCTGTAATCGTCCATGTTCGCTTCACAGTAAAAGACATCACTGGAGTGAACGCGTGTGGGAGTAAGCAGATAACCCAATTTCTCAGCCGTCTCCAGAATCCGGTCATTTAATTCTCTGCTTGGATATAAAATGTCATCAGAAGAGCCATTCTGTGTTCTGGCAAAGCTTGATTCGCTCCAAGCACTCTCAGCCAACACTACATCATAGAGATTTAAGTCTGTTACATAGGCGCCGGAAGAACCGATCCTTATAATATTATCCACGTCATAAATACTGAACAGCTCGTATGAGTAAATTCCCATGGAGGGCATCCCCATACCGCTCGCCATCACGCTCACTTCTTTTCCCCTGTACATTCCCGTATACGCATATGCGGCACGCACTTCATTCACAAGGCGGGGCTTCTCCAGGAAATTCTCTGCGATAAACTTCGCTCTCAACGGATCTCCGGGCATTAATACATTTTTAGCTATATCGCCTTTGCAGGCCTGGTTATGTGGTGTTGACATTGTTTCTACCTCCTGTTTTTCATTACATAATAGGACAGTTAAATTATATTACCAACGTTCTCTATTATTTATCTTATTTTTACCTATAAATTAATTATAATTTATATCTAGTTATTTTTCAATATATTTCTGCCTGATAAATTATTTTATCAGTCCCCAGCCTGTCTCCAAACACAAACTTTTCAACCGCCTCCTTCACCCCCTGGTCCCGTTCTCCTTCCGTGATATAATCCGCCACTGCTTTCAGCTGCGGATTGGCGTTTGCCACAGCCACACCAATCCCGGCCTTTTTGATCACTTCAATGTCGTTCGTGTGATCTCCCACCGCCATGACGCAGTCAGACGGCAGGGAAAGAAACTCTAAAAGTCTTGTAAGACCAGATGCCTTGGAACAGCCGCCGGCCACTATCTCTATGGAAAACTCTCCATACTGAAAAAAGCTGATCTCATTGGCGCAGCGTTCCAGTTCCCTGGCAAATGCTCCGATCATTCCGGACCTCGCGTCGTCCAGAACATAGATCTTGTGCACCGCCTGATTCCAGACCTCCGGCGTATTGCCCAGTGTCTCATCATATCCCTTATATTTACCGAGACGCTTCCTGATCCACTCCGTTCTTACCAGAGGGCATTCCCGGTCTGTAAAACTGAATATGACCGTAAACTGAGGATACATTTTCATGTATCGCTGTGTGACCTCCTGTATTATTTTCGCATACAGCATCCTGCACCAGATCATTCTCCCACGGTCATATAAAATGCTGCCATTATTCGCAACATACGGTATTGTAAGTTCTGCATCTCTCGCATAGGATTCCGCGCGGTAAGGCATTCTCCCTGTCGCCAGGGTAAACTGGATTCCCCGCCTTTTCAGTTCCTGAATTACCTGGATTGTCTCCTCCTTTAAATGGTCATCTTTATGAATCAAGGTGTCGTCGATATCGCACACCACCAATTGTACTGAAATTCGTTCCATAGTTAAAAACCTCCTGCTTTAGCAGATGCCTGTAGCACCTGTAAAATTTTTTATCCTTACTGCCTTCCTCTTAGTAAAAAAGCCCGGCAGAATACGCTTCTGCCGGGTTTCTTATTTCAGAAATGTAATACCGTGCTCTATGTCTTCCACATCGACCTCCAGCCTGATGGCATCGCCGATCCAGGAGGTAACGGAATACTCATACGGAACATTGTCTTTTAAAAAGGATTTGCTCGTGATCTGGAGAATCAGTGTGTCATACGTGATTTTCAGCAGTTCTACGTCGGACACCGAGGGCCTTACAGCCTCGATGACATTTTCTCTGCGGTCTATCTTTAAATGGTATACTTCCTTCAAGGTCTTCGAGAGAGAACCTTCCACACATAAGCCTTTTTTATCCAGTTCCGGGGTGAAGACCGCTGGAATCCAGATTCGGTTGATTGCAACCGGATTGCCATCGACGCGAAAAATACGCTTAATAAAGAAGATATCTCCTTCATAGTTTAAAGCACGGCCAATGTACTCATACGTCGTGTCAAAATGGCTCAGTTCCACAATCTCTGGGCTCTTATCAATCCGCACTCTGCCCGCCTGCCCCGGCAGTCCCAGCTTATGAAGAATCGGGTTCGGCTGCGATTTTAAGAAAGATCCGCGGCCTCTGTAGCGGACGATCAGACCGTCCTTTTCCAGCTCCGCAATGGCCTGCCGCATGGTAACCCGGCTCACTTTATACGATTCTGCCAGTTCCTTTTCCGCCGGAAGTTTTCCGTTTTCATCTACAAGCTTGTTAATCAACAGCTTGTTCTTCAGATCGACATAGATCTGGTAGTAGAGTGGAATCGGTGATTCATTCATGATACCATTGCTGTTCCCCATTTGTTTCATTCCTCTTCTGATCATTTTAGTTAAACGCTTCGCCAAGTGCTCCCGGACGGCAAAAAGCAGTTTTCAAGCACTTTTCAGTATATCATAATTTCCCAGATTATGGAACTCCATTGCCTGCCAGACAGAACTTTTTCACCGCCTCAATCACCCCACAGGCACAGGCGGAGGTGGCAACATAGTCCGCCGAGCTTTTCAGGATTTCATTGGCATTAGCCACAGCAACTCCGATTCCCGCTTCCCGGATCATTTCCAGATCATTCGTGAAGTCCCCGCAGGCCATCACCTCTTCCATACCAATTCCCATAATTCCCGCCAGTTCCTGGACTCCCGTCGCTTTATTGCACTGTACCGGTCCCAGCTCAACCGCTACATCGGAGTACGTCGTGATCCAGTATTGGGAGGAATATGGCTTTAAAGCCATTCTGATCCTTTCTATTTTTCCTGTCCTGTGTTCATCCATAAACATGATTTTAACAAATTTTTGCTCTTTCCAGTCCACCGTATGAAAATCCAGCAGCTGCTTAAACCGGTTTCCCATTTTCCGATGTTCCATTACATAATCGGTAACACTCAGGGCACGCTCCTGGTATGCATCGGAACAGGTTACCGTAAGCCCCGCCTGATTTGCGTCATTTATGATATCCCTGATCGGTTCTGCGCAGAAGCCTTTCATCAGGACACAAGTGTCATCTATAAACACGCACGCCCCGTTTGCTGCAATATACGGTTCCGTGACATGCAGCTTCAGCCGGATATCCTCGATTAATTCCTTCGTTCTTCCGGAAGCGAGAGAAAAATAAATGTGTTCATTTCTGCACTGATCCACAATCTGAATCAGCTCCGGGATCACGGTTTCCGAATGATCAATCAATGTGCCATCCACGTCGCACACAATTAATTTTACCCCCATAAATTCTCCTGCCTCTGCTGGCTGCCGCATCTTTACGGCAGCCATATTTTATTATCACTCATTTAAAATTTCCAGACACTGCTTTTCAGTCTTATCCAGAACCTCTTTGGCAGAGACATTCTCGTCCATGAGGAACTCCGTTACCATGTCTTTAATGGCCTTATGCACTTCCGGCCCCTGTTTTGAAATCGGTCTGGCCAGAATGTACTGCAGCTGATCCACTGCTACCTTAAACTGCGGCTTTTCCGCATAGAAGGCCTTCATGGCATCACTCTCCACGGCACTGTTTGTCACCGGGACGTATCCGGTATTCTGTGACGCATAAATCGTCTGCTCATCCTCCAGCACCCATTTCATGAATTCCCATGCCGCATTGGTCTCCTCTTCGCTCTTATTAGAGGTAATAATTAGATTAGCGCCTCCTGTTGGAATCGCAAACGTCTTATTTCCCGGCAAAAATGCAGTCGCGCAGTTAAATCCGTTGTCCTTTGCCACATCCAGAAAGTAATTGATATCCGCTACTGAAGCGAAAAGCATAGCGCAGTTCTGAGATGCAAATTCTGCCTTCGACATATTGCTGGAATCGCTTCCGAAAAGAATATTGACTCCGCCTGTTTTCTGCAGATCTCTCCAATAATTTAATACGGATTCACCGGCTTCATTGTTAAAGTCAAAACCATTTTCTTCTTTGTTAAAAATAGTTCCGCCAGCCTGTCCTAAAAATGCCTCAAAATACCATTCATTTACGATCGGGAAACACAGGGCGTCTTTCCCCTGCGCCGCCATCACTTCCGCATAATGTGTAAGCTCATCCCAGTTTTCCGGTCCCTTTGGATCGAGTCCTGCGGCTTCCAGCATATCCGTATTTACGAACATCAGAGGCGTACTGCGCATATACGGAAGTGCGTAAAGCTTTCCGTCCACATAGGAATTCGTCATCAGGCCTGTATTAAAATTGTTCAGATCATACCCGTCCCTGGCGATAATATCCGTTAAGTCCCTTGATATTCCCGACCGGGCGAACGTACCGACCGAAGCCGTTTCGTTCATCGTAATGGCTGGTGCTTCACCCGCTGCAAAAGCAGCCTGTGTCTTGGACTGCACATCGTCATAGCTGCCCTGATAGGATGCCACCACCTCAATCTTATCCTGGGACTCGTTAAACCGTCTGGCCAGCTCCTCATTTGTCTCTCCGATCTTGTCTCCCCAGGCGTACCAGAACTCGATTTTTACTTTTTCTCCTCCAGTGTCGGCTGCAGCTACCGTTGCCGTTGTCTCTGTCTCTGCCTGTGTGGTTCCCTGGGTATCGGCAGGCACCGCCGCCGTCTCTTCAACAGCCTTCTTTCCGCATCCGCTTAAAAGGGTGCCGGCAAGCAGCAAAACTGACATCATAGCTAATGTTTTCTTCATCTTCAACCTCTCCTTTTCTCTCTTGTTTACTTTTCTCCTGTATAGGTAAACGCCCGTATGATCTGGCGCTGGGCACAAACAAAGACTATCAGAATCGGCAGAACTAAAATCACATTGCCTGCCATTAAAACGTTCCAGGAAGCGCCGCCTTCTGTATTTTTCAGCATGGAAACACCGATGGAAAGCGTGCGGACCTTATCATTGGTTGTCATAACAAGCGGCCAGAAATAATCGTTCCAGCGGCTGATAAACGTCAGAAGCATCAGCGTGACGATAGTTGGCCTCGCCATTGGAACCATAATGTGCCGTATGATCTGCCACTCGCTGGCTTGATCCAGCCTGGCCGCCTCTAAAAGCTCTTCCGGAATCTGCATAAAACTCTGCCGCAGCATAAATATCCCAAACGCACTGGTAGAAAACGGAAGAATCATGCTGGCGTAGGAATTGATCAGTCCCATCTTGGAAAAGATCAAAAACAGCGGCATAAAGATCAACTGTCCCGGTATCATGAGCGTCATCATCGTAATCCCAAACAGGATCGTCTTCCCCCGGAATTTGCACCGGGCAAATGCATAAGCGGCCGGAACAACAAACAACAGCTGCAGGATCATGCTGGAAAATGTGATAATGGCACTGTTTAAAAAGAAATGCAGAAACGGCCCCGATTTCCATGCCTTTACATAGTTCTCAAAATGAAAATCAGACGGAATAAAAATCGGCGGATTTGTCAGCGTTTCCCCGATGGACTTGACTGACGTGGATACCATCCAGACAAATGGAATAATAAACAGTACCAGCAGTATGGCAAATCCGATATACTGCACGACCGTCAATACTATTTTTTTCAGTCGGTATGTCAGTTGCAATCGTTTCACCCCCCTATTGATAATGTACTTTTCTTCCCAGTAAATTAAAATAAATAATCGTCATAATTCCGATCAGCACCAGCAGCACCACTCCCGCCGCAGAGGCGTATCCCATTTTATAAAAGCGGAAGCCATTCTGGTAGATATAGTAAACCAGTGTGTTGGTGGAATTCATAGGCCCGCCCTCGGTCATGATGGACACGGTTTCAAACGCCTGGAATGAGGTAAGGGTATTCATTACCACCAAAAAAAACAGGTTAGGCGAAATCATGGGAAGTATGATCTTAAAAAAGGTGACGATTCCGGGCGCCTTATCGAGAAGCGCTGCTTCGTAAATCGACTTCGGAATACTCTGCAGCGCAGATATCAGGATCAGAGTATCGTATCCAATCAGCTTCCAGACAGATACCAGCACCAAAGACATCAGCCCCGTATCCGGCCGCTGCAGCCACATGGAGGGTTTGACACCAAACAGTCCCAGCAGCCAGTTTAACAACCCATAGGACGGTTCCATCATCCACATCCAGATAAAGGATACGGATACGAGAGAAATAATGTGGGGGCTGAAAATTGCTCCCTGTACAAATGCGAACATTTTTCCCGGATGGTTTAACCAAACCGCCAGCACAAGTGCAAGGACGATCGCTATTCCAACGGAACAGAACGTATAGATCAGCGTATTGGACAGCACCTGGCGGAATTCCGCCTTGGAAAACAGAGTGATAAAGTTCTTCAGGCCGACAAAATCCTTGGTTGGACTTATGAAATCCCATTTAAAAAGGCTTAAGTAAATCATGTAGAAAATGGGATAAATATAACAGAACAGAAAAACTGCAATCGACGGCAGAACCATTATGTAAGGCCGGATCCCATCACGGAATGAAGTCTGTTTCTTATCTCTCATATTCTCTACCCCTCTCTTTTCCCACAGTTCATCCCAAACGCTTTTCCGCTGTCATCAAAGAAAAAGAGATGTTTTCGCTCTATTATCAGATTCACCTTTTCTCCCGGCTCGGGTAAATAATCTGAATAATTCTTCATCTGAATCTTTCCCGCCTCTGATTTAAAGGTATAGACCGCTTCCGCTCCCAGAAGCTCTCTCGTCTGTACGACAGCCGGAAGGACCAGAGCCTCGCTGCATTCCCTGTCAAGGCTGATCCGCTCCGGTCGGAAGCCTACATACCGGCAGCCCGGCGGACAACATACCGCATCATGAAGCCCCTCTGCCGCCAGTATATTCATGGGCGGGGTTCCAATAAACTGAGCGGAGAATATATTTTCAGGGCAGTGGTATACCGTCATCGGCTTTCCTACCTGCATAATCTCTCCCTGATTCATAATAACAATTTTATTGCCCATGCTCATCGCCTCTACCTGGTCATGAGTCACGTAAATAAAAGTCGTTCCCAGTCTGTCATGAAGCTGAATCAGCTCACTTCTCATCTGCCCCCGCAGTTTCGCGTCTAAATTGGATAGTGGTTCGTCCATGAGGAATACACTGGGCTTTTTCACCATAGCCCTCGCCAGAGCAACCCTCTGGCGCTGACCGCCAGAGAGCTCGCTCGGCTTTCTGCCCAGGTATTCTGTCAGCCCCACAATTTCGCTGACATCCCCGATCAGGGTGTCGCGTTCTTCTTTCGGAACCCTTCGGTTCTTAAGTCCAAATTCAATATTATCTCTCACGCTCATTGTCGGATAGATCGCATAATTCTGGAAAACCATGGCGATATCCCGTTTTCCCGGCGGAACATAATTAACACATTTCCCCGAAATCCATATTTCTCCTGAAGTTGGCTGTTCCAGCCCGGCAATCATCCGGAGAATTGTAGACTTCCCGCAACCGGAAGGCCCTACAATTACCGAAAATGCCCCATCCTCGATCGTCAGATCTACGTGTTTCACCACCTCGGTCTCCCCAAAGCTTTTACAGATATCCTTTAGTATAATCCCAGCCACTTAAAGTCCCCCTCCTCTCGGCCAGGTTAGTATACCGTATCAAGGGCGTACTAACAATTCATGCAAGCATCTGCCTTCCAGACCTTCCATCTCCACTCCCAGAACTGCTGCAAATGTCGGCACTTCATCCAGAATACTGCACTCCCGGATTGTGACGTTCTTCTTAAAATCCGGGCCTTTCGCCAACATGACCGGCTGCGGGCCCAAGTGAGGCCGATGTCCATGAGAGGTCTTCACGTAATCGTAATCAGGATCTTCCTCGTTGATCACGACCCTGCCATCCCATTTTGCTGCAAATGCAACGCCGCCCACGCCTTCAATCACATACTCAAAGGGACCTGACAGCTGGAATTTTTCCTCGGCTTCGTGCCTCGTATAAATCGCCTTAATCCCAAATGCTTCTGTGTCTTTTGCATATTCCAGGACGGCTTCCACTTTTTTACGAACCTCTGTATCGGCCGCATCTGCCAGCAGAATCTGAGCCGAAAGCCCGGAAGAATGGCAGTATGCCTGATAACTTACAAGCTCACCGTGATCGTCTGTCTGAATCAGTCCCTCCTCTTTAAAAAGTACATTTAAATTCACCTGCTTATCCACCTTTAAATGTCCATGGTCACTAACAATGATAAAATTGGTTTCGTCTAACCTGCCGCTTTCTGAAACCGCCTGCTCCAATCTGCAGAGCCAGCTGTCCACTTTCCGGATCGCATCGTCGATGGCTGATCCAAACATACCGTTACCATGGCGTGCAATATCCACTGCCGACACATGAATCATGGCTAAATCAGGCTTTTCGTTCCGAATCACATCTTCTGCGACCGATACCCCAAATTCATCCAGCTCCGGCTTCGGATGCCAGCCGAGTTTAAACCGGTGTTTTTCAAAATACTTGTCAAACAGCTGCGGAGAACAGTTCTTCTTATATATAATTGCAGGATCCTCCCATTTCTGTAAATCCCATACTTCCGGCAGAAGCCAATCAATATCCGCCTGTGCCGTCACCGGCCACATCGCGGCATGAGTTGTCAGTCCTTTCCGGTGAGCTGCGTCAAATATGGTCGGAACCTTGCAGTCCCAGATCTGCCAGAACCAGTCCGGCGAAAGACGCCCCGGCATGACACGCTCATTGTTGTAAATTCCATGATTCATCATATTTCTTCCTGTCATCTGAACTACATGGATAGGATAAGTCAGTGTCGGATAGACACTCATAACCTGCTCCACTCTCGCTCCGCCATCCATAATTTTCTTAAATCCCGGAAGTGTGGATGCAAGTTTTAAATCTTTGCCAACCAATGCGTCCACAGATACTATTACCATTTTCTTTGCCAAAGCTTTCCTCTCCTTTTAGCTATAGTTATTAATGTATTAGCTTTAATACATTTGATGGTAAAAAAAATTGAAGTGCTTCTGTATTTCGTTTTTGTTTTCGTTTTTTGTTCTCTCTTGTTCCAATGTATTATCTTTAATACATTTATATTATAACGAATTTACTTTCATATTTCAATAGCTTTTTCAAAAATTTTCTCACCACATTTATCACAAACATTTTTTTCAAATTCCACCGCTTGAAACTGTCGTAACAGGCAGGAGAAAGGGTGATTCCTCCCGCCGTTATCTCTACCTGACTTCCTCCACCCCCGGAATCGACGGCACCGCCCCTTCTCTCGAAACCGCGATACCGGCCGCACGGGCTGCCATATCGAGCGCCGCCTTCACATCGCCTTCCAGTTCATACGTTCCCAGGAAATACCCCAGAAACGTATCGCCGGCCGCAGTCGTATCCTTCACCCCGTAGCTGTAGGCTTCCTGCCGCAGGATCACGTCCCCCCGGCAATACATGGAGCCATCTTCTCCCAGTGTCAGAATTACGGCCATCCCGGGGTACCGGGTAATCAGATTTTTCACAATCTTCTCCGGTTCCTCTTCTCCGGTCAGGCCGCAGCCCTCCGTCTCATTGATAATAAGCCAGGAAACTTTAGACAAGTCCATGCGCAGCACGGTATCATCGATCGGCGACGGATTAAAGGCGATCCGCATTCCCCGTTTTCCCGCCATTTCAATCAGATATGGAACATTGCTGATCTCATTCTGGGATACGAGAATGTCCCCTTCCTGGAAATGGGCCAGGACCTCGTCGATCTCCGCCGGACTGATCTCTCCGCTGCTTCCGGCGTAACAGATGATCGCATTCTGGCCGTCTGCATCCTTCTGTATGATGGCGCTCCCGCCCGGTCCCCCGCTGTTTTTCAGCCATGTACAGTCCACACCGTCAGCCACCAGAATCTTTTTTAAGAATTCGCCGTCATTTCCAATTTTACCGGCATGAAAGACCATGGCTCCTGCTCTCGCCATCGCCACCGACTGGTTTAAACCTTTTCCGCCCGGGAAATCCTTAAATCCCACGGCGGAAATGGTTTCTCCCGGTTTGACAATGTGCGGAACCGAGTATACATGATCAATATTCAGCGATCCATAATTTAAAATCCGAGCCATGTTCTGAAACTTCCTTTCCTATTTCTCCCATAATCTCACCCGTTCAGTTCCTTCGCCACCCTCTCAATCACCTGTTCAAAGCTCCCCTCATAAATCTTCATGGAGCTTCCGAACATTAAATTGGCCGGATAATTGAAATTCTCCACATTGCTGCCTGTCATATCGCGGAACTCTGCGGCCTCGCCCAGATGTGGGATTTTCTCAATGCACGGTCTTGCGTCTTTCATATAGGCGAACAGCTTTTTTCCCATCTCAACCCCCATACCGCATTCGAATCCTACATCGTTGGAGCACTCATAACCGCGGTAATCACTCAGATCGGCAATTACTGCATCACAGCTTCTCACCAGCCGGCAGTAATTCTCCGTCAGGGCTGCCGCTCTCACATAGGGATTGAAGCCTTTCGTCTCCGGAAATCCTTCCGCCCAGTCGCAGGGAGTGACAGCCTCCAGACCATAAGAAGCGCAGAGTTCTTTCATGCGGCCATAAATTTCCTCCGCATCTTCCTCATACCGGATCACATCAGATAAGTAGATTCTCGGCTTCGCCGGAACGTCAGCCGGATCATGTGTCTCATTCGCCCGGCCTTGTGCCTCATTCGCCGCCCCAAACGCTTTTCCATCCCGCGCTGCGGCCATTCCGCCCGTTCTTCCCTCAGCCTTCCACTCCTCCTCTAAATCCGTCATCAGCATGGCAAGACAGTCGTCAAAATCGCCTTCCACGATCTTCGTCGAACCTACCACGGCCGGTGAAAATGGCAGCTCCTTGTAAGGCGCTTTTTTTCCCTTTTCATCGTAGACAACGCCATCCTTCATCACATACTTCTGATCTTTCCATGCCAGCGGACGTTTATCTCTCGTGTAGCCGTAGCATTTTAACCCATCCGCATACGCCATTCCGATCTCATAGATTGTTCCGCTGTCCGCCTCGGAGCCGCGGTAAGCCTCTAAGTCAGCGATGATGACCGTAGTCTCCTTCATGATCATTTTCAGATCCTCGAAAATGCTGTCTGCCCGCTTCTGAAGATCCGGATTTCCCATATCCAGAGGATGCTCGTTGGGAAGCGTAACACCGAAGCCCAGGCTCTCCGCCCTCCGTCTCATTGCATTTAAAATGTCCGGGCCGCCCTTATAGAAACACTCGGGTCCCGCTATATAGATCTTTTCTTTTTCAAACATACGCAAACCTCCCGCTTAAGCCAGCACAAGCTTCATGAGAAGCTTTAAGAATCTCTCGTAATCGGCGCTCTCTCCGATTTCCACAACCGGCAGCGATTCCCATACGAAATGGTGTCTACGGTCCAGAACCGTCATTCCCAGCGTCAAATCACTCTTCGTCTCAATACCCACATGGCCGGAAATGGTTTTTACCAGGGTAGCATCGATGGCGTATCCAACCGCCATACAGTCGATTACCGCACAGTACGCCTCAAAGCCTCTTTCATTTACAAAATGAACGGCCTGCAAGAAGAACTTTGCCTCCGGCTTGTCGCTCTCCTCCAGCATACGGATATCTTCATCCGTCAAATTCACATCGAAATGAGTCGCCACATCGAGGCCCAGCGCCACCAGCTTCACACCGGAATTGTATACAATATCGGCCGCCTCCGGATCCACATACACATTCCATTCGCTCTGCGGCGTATCGCCTGTAGCATTGGTATATGCGTAACGGTTCAGCCCGAACGCTCCGGATATCGCATAGATCCCGGCGATCATCTCCTTGATCTCAGGCGCCTTTTTCATGGCCATGGCCACATTGCTCATGGGACCGGTGCAGAGGATGTAAATTTCTCCCGGATTTGCCTTAACCGTGTCTATGATCAATTCCACCGCGTTCTTATCACTCAGCGGTGTCACCGGATCGGGAAGATTATTTTCCGCCTGACCGTCTTTCCCATGGGTAAATGGGTCCTTCGGGCACTTTCTCACCATCGGCTCCGGCATTCCCTTACCAACCGGGATATCCGTTCTTCCGATCAGCTCCAGCACCTTCAGCGCATTTTTACTGGTTACATCGACGCGGTAGTTTCCATTTACCGCTGTAATCGCCTTTACCTCCAAAGCGTCTGATTTACAGGCCATGATAATGGCCATGGAGTCGTCCATACCCGGATCACAGTCCAGGATTATTTTCTTTTTATCCATTCTATTCTCCTCTTTTCTCAATCTGAGTACTCCTGCGAACTTCTTCCAGTTCCGGGAGCGTTTCTACGCATCCGCCTGAATCTTTACAAAGAATTCCCGGTTTCTCGGTCCGTCGAATTCCAGGAAATAGATGCCCTGGGAACCGCCGGCCAGCAGCTTTCCCTCATGCACGATAAAATTCCCGGAAATGCCGAGAAGTGCCGACTTTACATGGCCCGCCGCATCCTGCGGGGTGTCGTGCTGGTGTTTGAAATCGATCCTGGTCGGCACCAGCCTGCGAATCTCCTCGTCCAGATCCAGGAACCCGTTCGGGTCCCATGGAGAAAATACCGCCAGACCCGCTGTGGAATGAGGATTATAAACGAGGCAGGTGCCCTCTTTTACTCCGCTTTCCTCCACCGCCTTCTTCACGTGTTCCGTGATATCGTAAACCTCATTGTATTTCGTCTTTATTTTAAAGTTTTTCAGCATTTTTCCATCCTCCGCTATTTCAAAACGATCTCATTATTCTGGACACAGAAGCCATTTTCGCAGAAGCTCCATGGTCCCTCACATCCGCGCCCATACTGCTCTCCCAACATGGCGGAGAGGTAACCGGCGAGAAGAGATATCGGGACGAACTGGGTCACCGGCATATTGACCGGATATTTGGGAGACGGCACGGTTACACAGGATACGCCTTCCGCTCCATCTCCATCGGTGATGACTAACATCGGCCGTCCCAGCTTCTTTCCGTAACGAATTACGTCCTTTGTCCTGCTGAGTCCCGGATTCGTGGTATTGGACACCACCACGGTGCCGATGTGTTCCGGATCCTTAGCGAAACAGTTCAGATGGAACCATTCCTCCGAGTTGATATGCATGGAATATTTTCCTGTGGCCTCCAGCATCTTCGCCTGGCCAAACCATGCCGCCGCGTAGTCGAAGCCCGCTCCTACAAAGTCAAAGCAGGGGAAATCCTTCCATTCTTCCGCCATCTTCGCACACGTTTCCGCCATCTGCGGCAGAAGAGCTTCCAGCAAATCTCCCTGATTTTTCATATCATAGCGGTAGTCCATGGCCTGATCCATGGTGTACATGCCCCGTACCTCACCGATACGGACAGCCAGCAGAAGGAGCGCCATTACGCTGACCATATAGCTTCTCGTTCCCGGCGCGCTCTCAAAGGGCGGAATATCCAGCTTCAGCACCTTATCCGAATTCTGAGCCAGTGGGGAAGTCAAATTTCCTGTGATTCCAAGGACGAAGCAGTCATGGAATTTTGCACGCTGTACCGCCTCCGAGATCCGGGCAACCCGGCCTGAATTGCTGACCGCGATTACGAGGGGATTCTGGCAGTCCACACCCATGTGGCGTTCACTGTAATACCGCCCAAAATCGATAGCTGTCACCACCTCAGCCTGAATACCTGTCAGCATCTCAAACACATGCTTCGTCGCCATACAGGCCGCATAGGAATCACCGCATCCCGTCAGCACCACACGCTGAATATTAAATATTTCCTGAAAAGAAAGGACTTTTCTGGTCTTTACTTCCAGATCCTCATACTGGCTCCGGATCAGCTCCGGGAGGCTCATCGCCTGTCTGCACATGGGGTTGTCGTACTCTTTCGTCAACGTTTCACTCATATCACTGCTTCTCCTCTGCCTTTTTCTCGTTCTTTTCCTGATCTAACCTGTTTAAGACCGCACAGCCCTCCAGTGCGATATCAATCGCAAACTCATGGCCGCCGCCCGCTTCAAACTTCTCTCCGGTGCAAAGATTATCCGCAACGGAACAGATGGAACCGCCCCTGCGTCCAAACAGCGCGGACAGTGTCACGATCGCCGCAGATTCCCGGTCGCCGTTCAGCACGCCGGCCCGGTTGTAGATTCCGGCTATTTCAATATTCCACGGCTGTAAGTATCCGCCGACCCCCGGTCTGCCGCCGCCCACAAAATCGCTGTCCACGGACAGGGTCACTCCCACATGGTATGGCGCTCCCAGCGTTTTGGCGGCTTCCACCATGGCGCCTACCACCTCATAGTGGCTGACCGCCGGATAACCTGCCGGTATGTACGCTTTCGTCATGGCCTCTTCCCTGACCACACCGCTGGCGATCACCACATCTCCCGGCTTCACCTCATCGCCGATTCCGCCCGAACCGCCGACCCGCAGAAACGTTCCCGCGTCCGTATATTCCATAAAATCATATAGAATCAGTTCCATTTCCGGCGATCCGCTGCCGCCGCTGACCACGGTGATTTTCGCCCCTTTATACGTTCCCGTATAAGAGGTAAACATCCCGGAATTGCCGATCAGCTCCGCATTCTCCAGTCTGTCCGCAATCTTCTTCGCCGGGTCCACATCGTAGGCGCACAGGGGATCCCTCACCGTAATCAGGACAAAATCCCCCACCTTCTCGTGGTCAATCTGGGTAAGCGCCGGACGTCCTTTGATCATGAGCCCGCGCTCCGGCACATTTTTATAGTATTCATACTGCTCATGTATCCGTCTGATGGACGGTTTCTTTCTGATTTCCTCACTCTTCATTTGGGTTATTTCCTTTCATTGCTGCTAAAAGTCTCTCTGCGGCCTCCCGCTTCTCCATTCCAATCTCGTCCGGAACACCGTACTGTTCTAGGCACATGGCGGCCGATATACTTCCCATCAGGCCGCACTCCTCCGGGGTATGGCCGCTGCACCACCCGTAAAGCACCGCACCCGATGAACTGTTGCCGCCGCCTGTGGGATCCACCACATTTACGTGATCCACCGTGGGCACGTATACCACCTCTTCCGGCGTAATCATCACCGCCCCCTTAGAACCTCTGCGCAGAAAAATCAGCTTCAAATGATTCTGTCCGGCAAAAGGAGTGGGACCGCCCATCCAGCCCCTGAATTTCCCAATTATCTCGTCCAAAGACTCTGTACCAAATAAATTCCGGGCCTCTGTTAAATTAATCGAAAAGATATCTACATTTCCGGAGATCCGTCTCACCTCTTCCAGGCATTCCGGGCAGGTGGAATCGCTGGCAATCTCCCACATGACGGCGGCCGCCCGGGAGCGTGTCTGAAAACTGCTTTCCATCATGGGAAGAATCCCGTTCCAGAACTCCGGGGAGGTATTTTTAAAAATATAGATCCCCTTTGCCGTCTCAAAATATGGCTCCAGCTCTTTTGGCGTCACCTCGATCTTCCGGTAATGGTCCGCCCCGTACAGGGCCGTCTCACTCCGCTCTCCGTCCTCAAAATACTGGATTACGTTGTAAGGCGTCTTCTCGTCCTTTTGGATCAGTCCATCCATGGAAATATGATTCTTCTGATACCATTCTCCGAACATTTCCGCATAGTCTTTTCCCACGCCCGTCACAGGCATAACGCTGTCACACCAGAGCCGGATTCCGCACAGCGCATAGATCCCGGCTCCGCCCGCCTTCTTTTCCACTGTCTTTTTATCAGCAAATCTTATCTCATCCGTAACAACTGTCGATGCTATGATATAATCCATGTTCTGTCTCCTATTTGTAATGCAGCCGATTTCTTATGAAAAACAAAGAGTCCGGTTCGCCGGACTCGCGCGCCGGAGTGACCTCACTTCGTGCGGGGCCGCACTCCGTTGGGTCAGACCCCGCGGTCGCTTCAGCGGCCATATTTCCTAAGCGCGGAGTGCGCATCCCCCCGGAGGGTTATTGTTTCATAGGACGAACCATCCTATGAAACAATAAAGCTGTCACACGTCATAGTTCCTTTTGATATTGTAAATCCGGCTCCGCCGCCCGAGTAAGCGGCATCCGCCACCTCGATCAGCTTCTCCCCGTTCACTGAGAATTCCAGCTTCTCCTGATGGGCCGCAAAGGTAAGCGTATATCCCACATCCTCCTGATAGGAGTAGGGTACCTCCGCCAAAATCACCCGTTCCCGGTCCTTCTGTACATATACCACGGCGCGGCTGTAATCCATGAGCGCAGCTCCATAGTACCGCTTATGGCCCCTGCTCCTCACCACCAGGCCTCCGGCCTCATGAAGGCTGTAGAAGACTGTCGATGACACGGTATAATCTTCCCATTCCCTGCTGCCGATCGTCACCAGACCATCTGCTTCCACATTGGATACACAGTAGGTATGTTTGAAATCTGCCGCAAACTGAACCGCGGAGCTGGCAAAGCCGGCCAGCCAAAGCGGATTCGTATTCCAGATGGAGGTCATCAGCATGCCTCTCTGTGCGAAGTCCGTGGGCGCTCCCTTCCAGTCGATGCTGTAGATCACCGCATCACCGTCAAAACGTTTCCCGCTAGCAATCTCATAACCCAGTTTAAAGATGGACATGCCCTTCGTATCCGGTACGGTCCACTCAAATGTCTTTTTCGTTTCATCCAGCAGAACCGCATCTCCGTACATGACTCTGACCTGATTTTCAATATCGTAATAGAGAATATACGGACGCAGAGTCACTGCCTCCTGTGAACCGGTGCGGGGAGAACCAGCCAAGCCCGCCTCCGTCACCACCTTCTGAGAGGAGTAAAGCGTCGGAGACGCCACGGTAGAGAAATTCTGTGCCAGCTTTGAGAAATCGATAAATGTCTGTGTGGAAACGTCTGCGGTCACTCCGTCCGCCACGTGGCGGCAGCGGATCAGCAGGCCGTTCTCCTCCGATATTTCATTATAATTGGAAAGCTCAATGCACGCCTGACTGCCGTGGTCGTAGTCACATACTGCAAAGCCCTGAAGAGAACCGGGGTATTCGAAGGTGTACCGTTTGTCCGATACGGAAACCGATTCCCCGTGCAGTGCGGCCGCAGCCTGAAGCACTTTTTTGCTCTCTATCACCGCATCAGAGACAACAGACCCGCCATCCGAGGTAACGACATACATCAAATCGGCCACCGGCGTCCGGAAGTCCGCTCCCGCATTGATTCCATCAAGCCCCAGCCGGATTCCGTTGAACGCGCCCACATTGCCCGCGTTGCAGTCCGTATCCCAGGCAGCCGAGGAGGCGATGGAGATGGATTTCTGGAAATCGTCTCCGCCCAGCAGAATGGCCGCGATCACCATGGCGTGGTTGGGAATCATGTGACAGCAGCCCGGAAATACTTCATAGCCGTATTTCGGATCCAGGTAATCACGAACCTTTCTCCAGTCAGTTTCTCTGCCGCAGATATCCCGGACATCACCGATCATATCCTTTAAAACCTGATTCTGCACATAGGCCCCCGCCCGGTCCAGAAGCACATTCACGTCTTTTTCCGTAAACGCCATCGCTTCCAGCGCCGCTAAATGGCAGGCTGCTTCGACTGCAATGCCGTCATGGCTGACGCTGGCCGCTTTTCTCACCAGACTTACCGCCAGATCCGGATCATCAGGGCAGGCCATGGCGATCGCATCGATGAAAATCTGTGCTCCGATCTGCTCCGCCAGCGTGGTTCCATTGGTCCTGACCGCTCCGCTCTCCGGCGCATCCATGCCGTTCTTCAGATTCAAATAAGCCGTGTGCTCGGTTGACCGTCCCAGGCCGCCCCACCATAAAATCGTCCGGTTCTCGATGATATAGTTCAGCCACGTGTCCCCAAACGCCTTAGCCGGCAGTTCCCTGTCATATCCATTGTCCTCCAAAGCCCTGAAAAATGCGAACGTTCCGGATATGTCGTCATCCGCCACAATTAATGGAACTCCCACCTTCTCATGAACATAGTATTTCACCTCATCAAAGGTTTCCCTGATCTTATCGTAACTCCAGCCTTCCACAGGGCGGCCTAAATAGACACCGATAATCTTCCCCAGCACGCCCGCATAAATCTGTTCTCTATATTTTAATACACTCACGCTTTTTTCCTCTCAATCCTTCTTATTCCTGCGGGAGCAGATGCGTTTGACCTCAAAGCCATCCGCCAGGATCGCTCCGGAATCCACTACAAAGCCCGCTCCGCCGCACAGGTAACTCTCATCCTGTCCGCTCACCGCTGTTTTCCCATCCACTGCCAGAGACAGCCGCGGGCCATCCAGAGTAAAGGCAAGCTCCCGGGTATCGTCAATTTCAAAATCAAAGGCAGCTTCCGCCACTACGGTGCGTTTTGCATCGCACTGCTTGTAGATCACAGCCTTTTTATCCTTCAGCACTGCCCCGTAATACCTTCTGTGTCCCTTTGCCCTGGCCACAAGCCCGGCCGCATCCTGCTGGGAAAATGTAATCACCGATTTCACAGAATAGTTATCCCAGTCCATGGTACCCGTCGTCACAACACCGTTAGGCGCCGCATGGGAGATGGAAAATGTCGTTGTATAATCCGGGCAGAAATGATCCGCAGATGAGACAAATGTCTTCAGCCATGATGTGGTCGTCGTCCACGGAGTCAGGGTCGGCGTCATTTCCATGGATCTTCCCATGCGGTAGCACTCCGGCGCCCCCGACCAGTCGAGAGATTTGATAATCACGGAACCATCCAGACGGGAACCGCCTGCCGCGCCGCTCATCCCTTCCATCGGACTTCCAGGCCGTTCTCCGCGCGCACCGCTTCTTAAGGACATCCCCAGCCGGTAGATGGCGTGGCCGCCCACATCGGGAATCCGCCATTTTATCTGATTATCTCCGTCGTTAAGCTGGAAGGCGCTGCTGGATAAGGTCTCCAGCTCATCTTTCTCATTAAAATACTCGATGAAAAAGGTAAAGGCAGGACTTACCGCTTCCGCCGCTATAACGGCCTTCACTTCCTGGCCGCTGTACAGAGAAGGGGAACAGAGCACGTCAAAGTAGCTGGTCCCTTCCTTTCCCTTCGGCTGAAGGTCTATAAAAGTATCGATACAGGCGGTCGCATGCACCCCAGGCCCTAAGCCGCGGTAAGAAAGGCGGCATCCATACTCTTTTGTCTCCTCATTACCATTCTGCGGATCGCAGTGCCGGGGACTTTCCACCAGATTATCGATTTCGCACAGTACCTGTTCTTCCGTATTCTTATCGTAAGGAACAATCCCCTGAACGGCGCCCGGATATTCGAAGGCCAGACGCTCCTCCGGGAAATCAACCGGCTCATATTCCAGACGGCAGGCCGCCTTTAAGATTTTCCTGGTCTCCTGCACCGCATCTGAAATGCAGGAACCTCCGTCGCTGGTAACCACATACAACCGGTCCGCCACAGCCTTTCTCAAATCCGTGCTCGTGCGAAAACCATCGAGGCCCAGCCGGATTCCATTCAGACAGCCGACATTGCCGGAATTACAGTCCGTATCCCAGCCGGAACTGCAGGCGATCATACACGCTTTGTTAAACTCATCGCCGCCCATGATAAATGCCATCAAAAGAGTCAAATGGTTTGTCACCATCGGACAGTTACCGGGATACTTCTCATATCCGTGGTGATCTGCGATCCACTGTCTCACTTCCCTCCAGTCAGACGCCTTGGCACACTGTTCCCTGACCGCTCCGACCAGTCGGATAAATTCAGGATTTTCTATGTAGGCAAGCCCCGCATCCAGCAGCCTGTCGATATCCTTCTCCACAAAGGCCAGCGACTCCATAACAGCCAGATAAACCGCTGCGTCGATGGCGATTCCGTCGTGGCTGACGCCGGCCGCTTCCCTGGCCATCTTAGCCGCCCGCTCCGGATTGCCCGGATTTGCCATGGCCCATGTGTCGATAAAAATCTCCGAGCCGATCTGTTCCGCCATGCTCCGACCGTTTAACTCGATGGAACCGCTCTTAGGAGCCCTGATTCCATTTTTAAGGCGCAGATACGCGGTGTGCTCCGTGCTTCTCGAGAGGCCGCCCCACCAGAGGATGGTCTCATTCTCAATAATATAATTTAACCAGCTGTCTCCGATCTGCTCCGACCGGATATCCGGATCAAACTTGTTGTCCTCCAGACTCCTAAAGAACGCGAAGGTTCCCGAGATATCGTCGTCCGGAACGATGAGCGGCGCGCCCGTCCTGTGATTTTTATAGTAGTTGATCTCACCGAAGGTGTCCCGGATGGCCTCATAGGTCCAGCCCTCTACCGGACGCCCCAGGTAAACGCCGATGATCTTTCCCAATACACCGGCGTAGATGTCATTTTTGAAACGAGCTATGTTTTTCATTTTGAATTCCTCCATTTATATCTGAGAGTGCCCTTAATTTTCTCTCTGTCTTTCTGCCCGCATGGCAGTATTAGTGCCTCCCGGTGTATTAACGCCGGGTAGCACCTAGCCTTTCACAGCTCCGCTCACCATGCCGTCTACAAAGTATCTCTGAGCGCAAAGGAAGAAGACGACGATCGGCGCGATCAGGATTACCGAGGATGCCATCAGAATCGACATGTTGGATCCGTAGCTTCCGTTCATAGACAGAAATCCTAAAGTAGCGGTAAAGTTCTTTTCCCCCTGTAAGAAGGTACTGGATACAAGATATTCATTCCAGGACTGAAGGCCGATCAGAATTCCAACCGTGATTAACCCCGGCGAAACCACCGGACGCATCATATGCCAGATCACCTGTCCTGTGTTGGCCCCGTCAATTCTGGCCGCGTCCTCCAGTTCCTTCGGCACATTTAAGAAAAATGTTCTCATCAGAAATACCGACAGCGGCATAAACATAGCCGACAGAATCAGACTGGTTGCCGGAATATTTCCAATCAGGTTAAGCTTTGCAAAAGCATAATACAGCGGGAATAAGAACAGCTGAATCGGAACAGTCATCGCCATCATAAAGTAGGTGAGTATGATGCCGCTCCCCTTGATCCGGTAACCCGACAGCACGTAGCCCGCCAGAGTGGAGCAGACCAGAATGATGAGAATCGTACAGCCGCTCAGCTTGATACTGTTGATAAACCCACGGGCAAATTTACCTGTCTTCCACGCCTGGATAAAATTCTCCAGATGGAGCACTTTGGGAATCGACAATGGATTCCTTACGATTTCAGCATTTGTCTTAAATGCGTTGATGACCACCAGCGCAATCGGAAGCAGGCAGATAAGCAAAAGCAGAATCAGTACAAAATGAATCAGCACATTGATCCATATTCTTTTCTTTTTCGAAGAAACTCCCATATTCTCCTCCTAATCCATGTTTTCTTTGCGGCTCATTCGCGTATAAATCAGAGAAGCAATCAACCCAAAAAAACTCATAAAGAGACCAACCGCGGCCGCCTTGCCTACCTTCATCTCACTGAATGCAAAGGAGTAGGCGTATGTACCAAGTACCTCTGTCGAATGTGCCGGACCTCCGCCGGTCAGCAGCTTAACGTAATCAAATGCAAGGAAGGAACCAATGACTATCATGACAAACATCAGATTTACCGTGGACTTAATATTCGGCAGATAAATGTAGCGGAATAACTGCCAGCCATTACAGCCGTCAATCCTGGCCGCCTCCACCTGATCGGTCGGTGTCTGTCGTAATGCCGCCAGATAAATAACGGTCAAATAACTCCAGTAATGCCAGATATCTACGCCTGCACAGGCAAATATCGCACTTTTCATGCTGGCAAGAGGCGATCCTAAGTCGATTCCAAAATTCTTTAAAAATGAAACAACACCAACAACCGGGCTGAAAATCACATTCAGCCACAGCATGGCATTTACCGCCGGAGCCAGAACGTAAGGAATTAAAAAGGCCACCTGATAGATACTTCTCGTCTTCGATCTCGATAAGAGAAGCATCGCGGCCAGCATACCGATACACACCGGAATTGTGATGAACATAATGGTCCAGATTAAGTTGTTGCGGATTGCCAAAAAGAAAATCCTGTCGTGAAACAATTCTTTAAAATTCTGCAGCCCTATAAAATTAAAATTCTGCGAAATACCGTTATAATCCGTAAAGGAATAGACGATGGTCATGATTCCCGGGAGCAGGATAACGGACACGCTGATAAGCAGCGCCGGAGCAATCAAAAGATAATTCCAGTTTATCTTTTTACTCTTCATTGGAAACCTCCTCTTCATTGGAGAAAAATGACCGGTATGCTGTTTTCTTCCTGCATACCGGCCATCTCCCTTCTTCCCTTTTTAAGTTGCCTGTGCTGTACTGATATCAGTTCATTGCCGGTTCCGGAATTGGAGGTACAAGGCCCTTAGCCAGTGCTTCCGCAAAATCCTTGTCTACCTTATCCAAATATTCGGATACCGGTACCGTATCGTACCAGACATCCTCAATGTTCACCATACTCTGCTGTGTGGAAGCCGGGAAAAATACATTGTCATAATATCCAAAGTTTCCTTTATCCACGGCAGCTGAAATATTTTTTACAACGTCAACAAAGGACTGTGATAAATATCCCATTTTGCTGGTGTCAATGGTGGTTAAATCTTTCAGCGGAGTTCCCCAGTATCCCGGCCATGCGGTTGTCATCTCCTGCATGAATTCCGGCTGGAACATCATATCAATAATCTTAGCCGCCTCGTCCTTATGCTCCTGGCTTACATTGGCATTAATGGACAGGGTACAGGAAGCGCCCAGAGTATACGTTTCATTGGGAACCGTCTCTGTGGAAGGGAATGGGATAAACGCAATATTTTCTGTCTTATCTCCGGTAAAGAAAGACGCTGCCCACTGGAATGCGATTGACGGCCCAATAAAGAACGGAGCTTTTTCATCAGATAAAAGCTGCAGCGATTCACTGAAATTTAAGTTTACATAATCATCACCTGCAAGATATCCTTTATCCCACCATTCCTTTGACTTTTCGATCGCTGCGGTGACATTCGGATTGTTCCATTTTTCTTCTCCGGTCAGACATTTGTACATGGTCTCCGGTCCTGCTACATGAGTTAAAAATACGGAAGCATAGTTTTCATTCACTGGTTTCCAGCCCTTGTTTCCCGTAACAGATGCATACAATCCCTTTGCGAGGGCATCATCCATGATCTTCTCCATGTCTTCGATCGTCTTCGGAACTTCCCAGCCGTTATCAGCCAGTACCTTCTTATTATAAAAGACTCCCATCGTGCTGACACCGCTGATTAAACTGTACAGTTTTCCGTTCACGGTTCCAGATTCATAGAACGGCTTCAGGATCCGCTCACTCCACCCGTACTGTTCGGAATAGGTATCCAGCGGCTCCAGTTTTCCTGCCTCTACAAGCGGCATAACGAAAGATGGACCGGAACCATATACGATATCGGGTCCCTGATTTGCTGCCAGTGCAGTTGACATATCCGTATCAACCGATGGTCTGAATTCGATAGCCAGCTTATACTTATCCTGAGAGCTGTTATACTTATCTGCCAGGATTCGCTGCATCGCTTCCTGTGCGTATGGCTCTGCGCCCCAGAACCACAAAGTGATCTCTTCACGCCCCTTTAAATCCTGGCTTGCTGTTGTCGTCTCAGCCGCCGTCTCACCCGCTGCTGCCGTAGTTCCTGCCGCATCGCTCTCCGGCGTGCTGGTTGTGGATATGCTGCACCCTGACAAAAGAGTTCCAACCATGGCAACTGATAAAGCTGCTGCAAAAATTCTTTTTTTCATTTACTTTTCTCTCCTTTTTCACTGAAATTTTCACGGTACCTTTGAGCACTTGATAAATTTGTGATAAATATTTCTGTAATTTCATTATATCATTTTATCTACTTTTGTCAATACGAAAAATGAATTCAGAATTTTCATTTTCCCTCTGTATTTTAATGGTGATTTATTCTTATTTATCAGTTATTTTAATATATTTTTTGTACATATAATCCAAATTTACGCAGATAAACAGGAGTTAAACTGATTCTTTTATTTTTTCCTGTTTTATTTATTCAAATTCGCCGTTGACAAAACACAAAAAAATAAAGACAGGAAACGAATCAATACTCTTCGTTTCCTGCCTTTGCAATATGTGGTATTTAACTTTTATTTAGCTTTTATTTATCCGTTATTTATCTATCAATCGACTTTTCCTTGCTGCTTATTGCGAATTACGGCGTTTCATCTTTTTTCACTGTGTCTTACCGCATTTCACTGCGCTTTGCTGAGCACTGATTCATCTCTCCCACCGAATCACGCTCCACCACAAACGGCGTAAAATAATAGTTTCTGGCCGGTTCCGATTCATCGGCGGCCGGCTCCTCGATTCTTCGCAGCAATACTTCAACCGCCTTGGAGGCCATCGTATCGGTATTCTGGTCCACACTCGTCAGCGGCACGTCCATAAGGCCGCACAGCTCCGTATTGTCATAGCCGATCACCGATAAATCACCGGGTATGGAAAGGTGATGCTCCTTTGCAAAGAGATACACGCCATAGGCCATCAGATCATTGCCTGCAACCACCGCGGTAACGCCTTTTTCCCACAGGATCTCCATCCCCCCCCGTCCTGACTCTATATCATAATTTCCGTAATAGACAAGATCTTTATCAAATGGAATCTTCGCCGCGGCCAGTGCTTCGCGGTATCCCTCCACACGCTTTCTGGAGGTGTAAACATTCACCTCGCCTACGAGGCACCCGATTCCGGTATGGCCGTGCTTAATCAAATATTCCGTGGCAATCCGCCCGCCATGTTTGTTGTCCGCCGTCACAAAGTCACAGAACACCGCATACGCCGCCCGATCCAGCAGCACCATGGGAACTCCGCTCTTCTGCAGCGATTTTAGCAGCTTCACATTTTCTTTATCCATCGTTCTGGGCGGTATGATAATGATCCCATCCACGTTCTTGGCCATCAGCCCTTCCACCGCCATATAGAAGCACTGGATATCGTCATTAGTATAACACTGAAAGACTGTGTATTCCTGGTAAAACGCATGTCTTGACGTTTCCTCCGCCAGCCTGTGATAAAAAGAACTCATCACGTCCGGCACCACCATGCCGAGCGTCTTCACCTTCTTAAACTCCGAAAAATCTATTTCCGATTCCTTCTGAAACTGCATTTCTCTGGCGACCCGAAGGATATGCTCCTTCGTGTCCTCCGCAATTCTGGAAGGGCGGTTATTTAAAACCAGTGACACCGTGGTGGGCGATACCCCTGCCGCTTTTGCAATGTCTTTTACTTTTACTTTCAATGTTATCCCTCCCAATGGTTAGTTGATAAATATATTTATCAATAATATATAATATTTATCAGATGACGTCAACTGTTTTCTTCTTTTCTCATGATTCTTTACATGCAAAATGAAAATATCCGGTAAATCCCTGCAGCAGGAGATTTACCGGATACCAAAACAGTACGTCAGACTCTGCTTACATACCGCTCTCTGCCATACATTTTTCTTCTCTGTGGCGCACAAGCCGGGCTTCCATCAGCTTATCGGCAAGATCATCGAAGGATATGTTATTTATTTCCTCAATTCTTTGCACCACCTCCCGTGTAATACCCTCTCCCTCATTAAAAGCGCCGCATATCCCGCAAGCAATAGCTGCAATCGTATCTGTATCTCCTCCTGCCCGTACCACATATTCCGCACATTTCTGCAGATCAGCTTTTGCCAGACAGACAAAAGAAATAGCAGCCGTTACGCTCTCCTCTACAGGAAGTCCGGTTCCGATAATATCTGCAATAAAAGCTATAACCTCATCCTCCGTATGTTTTTTCATATACTCTTGGCAGAGTTCCAGTCTGGCGCTGACAGAGGGGGCTCCAATCTGATTTCCTAATACGCGGCCTCTCTCAGCCGCCTTTCGGGCAAAGCCAAGCATCTCCTCAAGCTTTTTGTCAGCAGACTGTCCCCCTTTTTCCGTCTTTTCGCATTCCCGTGTGCTCCTGATATTTGCCGCATAACAAACTGCAGCAGCCACTGCACAGGCTCCGCTGATGGCAGGTGATGTATTGTGGGTCGGCAGGCAGAGCCTCCTGACATCTTCTATTAAGTCGTCCAGATCTTTCATCTCATGAAGCAGTCCAATCGGAAGAATCTTCATCGCCGCTCCATTAGTAGTCCCTGTCACCCCAGTTTCTTCCATCGGAACACCAGCGGCATTTTTCTCCATCGCCTTAGCCGTACTCGGTCCGATTACTGTATTACTCTTTGAGGATGTCTCCGCCCATGCTTTCAATAACTCCATGAATTTTCCAGGATCCACTTGTCCCCCACTGCCGCTCAGCATATCTATAACAAGAATCGTATTTATTGTATCATCTGTTACTTCACAGGCTTTAAGCCCCTTGGATATAAAATTATTATCATCCCCCGGCAAATGTTCCCGAATTCTTCCGTACTCTGCAGCAATTTTTTCCCGGCTCCACATCTCCACTGGCATCCCAAACGAATCGCCAAAGGCTATTCCAACGAGGGCGCCACGAATTCGTTTCCACAGTTCTTCCTTCGCTTCCACAGCCTTCACCTCCGCTAAAAAGTGTGTCATCCTTTACGCTCTGTCACAGATATTGACCTACCATCTCCAGATCAGGTGAAAATCTTGCTCCAAGGCCGCTGCACGTATGTGCAGCACAAGCTGTGGCAAAACCCATGGAGGACAGCAGATCTTTCCCTTTGATGCAGTAAGAATAGATGAAGCCTCCCATGTAGGAATCGCCCGCTCCCGTAGTATCAATCACATTCACCTTTTTACATGGGACTTCATACTTCGTTCCATCCCGGTCATAAGCGGCCGAACCGCCGCTGCCCAGAGTAAAGAGCAGAACTGCATCTGTATAATTTCTTAAATATCCGCAACACTCATCCAGGTTTTCAGTTCCTGTCAGATCAAAGAGCCCCTGCCTGCATGGAGCAAAGACATCGACTTCCCTGATACAGGCAAGAAGCTCTTCTTTTGATACTCCCAGACCATTCATCGTTGCCAAGCCTACCTGCATATTGAACACCGTTTCAATTCCTCGATTTCTGGCAGCAGTAACTGCCTTCATTGCCGTTTTTCCGGGGCAGAGATCTGTATAGAATACCTTCGCTTTCTCTACATAAAGCTTTTTCATATCATCAAATTCCAGTTTTTCAAAGGTATCTCCCATGTTTAGCATAATGAATTTGTCACCATTCTGATCAATAACAATATCTGTGTGAAGTGTCACCCCCTTCTCAAACACCTCCATGCACGAAGTGTCTACGCCTTCTTCTTTCAGATTATTCAGGATATCAAGCCCATACCGATCCTTCGACAAGGCTGCAATATAACCGCATTCCGCCCCTAGCCTTGCCAGTTGCACAATCACATTGCTTCCACTCCCTCCTGGCTGATATGAAGTATTTTCAACCATGCAGAAGCCATCTTTTTGCGGGAGCATATCCACCTGCATAAGAACGTCCATCGCAATCGTTCCAAGTCCGCAAACCTCCATAGAAAACCGTCCTTTCCGTCAATCAATGCCTCCCTATTTCACTCGAATTCCGCTGCAGCTCATATGACTTCCTTCCAATACAGCCAGGCCGATCCCGCCGTGTAAATACGCTTCCCCATCGTCTGCCCAGGTGATTGTCTCTCCATCGATCCCGGCAGTAATCACATTCCCGGCAACATTAACGGTAATCTTATACTCTTTGCCGTACTCCCAGTCAAACAGCTTAGATGCCATCGCCTTATATCCATTTAAATTTTTAAACACGGTTAATCTGCCTGCCGCATCGAACCCTACACCGTACGACCTCATTGCCCCCTGGCTTCTGACAATCACCATATGGTGAGTCCCAGTCATCGGTGTTATAGTAAATTCGGCCGTATAATCAGTCCAATCATACCTTCCAGTACTGATCTCGCCAAAATCACCGCATGCAATGTGGACTTGTCCATTTGCGAGATACGTATTGCCTTTCAGTTTTGTAAACTGGCTGATCTCTCTGTGCACCGTGCCAGGCCAGTATTCTTCTTCCTCCTTTGTGAAATCCACCCTGTAATCCGCAGCGCCGTCAGCATAGAGATCATCAACAAATCCAACAAAATCAAAATGTTCCATATGCTTACCTTCAATATGAAAGCACATACCCATCTCGCCAATTAATGCATCCATATTTCCCGGAATCTCGAACGTCAGTTCTTTCCACTGTCCTTTTACCAGTTCTTTAATCTCTCCCTCATATACTTTTCCTGTATGAATGTCTCTCACATACAGGCCCGCTCTCGCCTTAGGCCCGTATTCCGGAATGCATACACTTCCATGAAGAATCTGGCCTGGATAAACAAGCGGTGAGAAGCAGGGATCATAGCGGCTGTCCGAAAAGTCTTCCGGCCTGTAATAAGTCTGCTTATAAACGTAGACGTTTTCTCCAGGTTCCATAGTTCTGGCCAGGAACTTCAAGGAACGTTCCCCTGTATATGCCGTCTCATTCGTATTCATAATAGAAAGTTCTCTGTTTTCAGAGGCCTTTCTGTCGTTCGTTTCGATTCTCAGTCTCATTGCATGGGTGGAACCAGGATACTCAAAGTGGCAGCTGTCAATCCTCGATTTTGTGATTGTCTTCCACAGTTCTGGAAGCTCTGTACCCTCCAGTTCACTGGCCAGCTTCACAATGTAGGACGCCCCATAAGGGATATCCATAATATTTAACGAGCCCACTACACTGGAGCAAATGAGCAGATCATTGATCGGTTTTCTCCATTTATCATAAGAAATGCCTTCCAACCCGCAGATTACTCCCATAATCGTCGCTACATTTCCCACGTTGCAGTCTGTGTCCCAACCGCAAAGATTACAGATCTCCAGCGTACGGTCAAATTCACCATTTCCATACAGGAGAGCCAGAATCATCACCGCAACATTGGGAATAATATGGCAGTTTCCAGGATATTTGTCATAACCATAATTATCATGTATAAAATGATAACACGCTCTCCAGTCATCCGGATGGCCCGCATGATACTTCATAACAATTCGTACCACGTTTGCATACTCGCAATTCTCCGGAATATAGCTCAAACCTTTTTCTATGATTTTAACAATATCTTTTTCGTCGAACGCACAGCTAATACAGGCAGCTACAAAGATACCGCCATACACGCCGTTACCACCATGGGTTACGCTGGCAGCTTCCCTTGCCATCACAGCGGCTTTATCAGGATTTCCCGGATTTACCAGTCCCCATGTATCAATAAAAATCTGACCGCCAATCTGTTCCGCCATCGTGCTTCCATTCTGTTCGATACTCCCGCTTCTCGGCGCAGGAATGCCATTTCTCAAGTTTAAGTACGCAGTGTGCTCCGTTGATATACCAAACCCGCCCCACCAGAAAAATCCATGTTCAAAGGGGGCATAATTCAGCAGAGCTTCCGCCACATCCTGAGATTTCACATGATATCCTTTTTTGCTGTCTTCCACCGAGCGCAGGAAAAACAAAGGACCATTGCTGTCGTCATCTGCCGCAAAATTAATATAATCCGCCGGATAATGTTCCAGCCTCTCGCCAAAGATATTTTTAATCTTATCATAAGTCCAGCCTTCAACAGGCGCTCCGAACCGAATGCCGATTATCTTTGCCAGCCATCCCGCGTATATCTTTTCTATATATTCCGTCTTCATATAGTCTCCCTTTCCACTACCCTTTCACGCTTCCGCTCGTCATACCTTCAATAAATTTACGGCTGAACAGCAGATACAGTATAATAACAGGTGCAATCGTAATAACACTAGCCGTATAAATCTTCGCCATATCGCTGCCATACTCACCAGTAAATTTGACAAACCGGGTAGCCACCGGTTTGATAATCTCCGTAGTAACAAACGTATTTGACCAGAGGTACTCGTTCCACACATTCACAAACACAAGAATAGCTACAGTTAAAAACATCGGTTTTGCAATAGGCAGTGTAATTTTCATAAAGCTGTCCAGTTCATTGCAGCCATCGATCTTCGCTGCCTCCTCCAGCTCTCTGGGAATTCCCGCCAGAAACGTCTTTAAAAGCAGCATATTAAACGGTATCTGCATCGCAATGTATACCAGCATCAGCCCTACTCTGGTATCGATCAGATGAAGTTTGTTAAAGATAAAGTAATCCGGTACGATATAGAGGAATCCAGGCAGAGAGATTGCCACGAAGAAATAAGCATTAAAAAATCCTCTTCCCTTGTATTCCAGCTTGCTGATAGAATAAGCCCCCAAACCGGCCACTGCCAAAACCACGACAATTACCACTGCCGCTATCAGTAAGCTGTTAATATATGCCTGTCCGTAACCGCCGATCTTCCATGTCTCAGGGTAATTGTTAAACACCCACTGTTTCGGCAGCCCTAATGGCATCGTCTTTACCTCCCGATCCGATCGGAAGGAGTTTATGAATACCTGAAGCAGGGGCACAAGCGCAAACAGCAGCATCCCAAATAAAAATACATATTTAACGATATACCAGATACTGATTTTCTTTTTCTTACCCATTCTCAATCCCTCCCTTCTCGCTGATCACCTTCTGCACAAAATACAGTATGATGCAGATACCACACTGAATTACGCAGAGTGCATTGGCATAACCTGCCCGGTACTTTGTAAATGCATTCTTATAAATATACGTCGACATAATCTCTGTCGCATTGGCCGGACCGCCGTTCGTCATAATGTAAACGTAATCGAATGTCAGGAAGGACCACATGATCGTCATAATGAGAACAAAAGCAATTGTAGGTCTGATTCCCGGAATAGACACGTGTAAAAGCTCCTGAAACCGGTTTGCTCCATCCACTCTGGCAGCTTCATAAAGTTCGGAATCAACCTGCTGAAGTGCTCCCAAAAATAACACCATGATAAATCCCCACCAATGCCAGTTGTCAACAAACGCAACCGAATACAGGGCGATCTTGGGATTTCCAAGCCAAAGTGTTTTCGCCAGCCCATCCCAGCCAAGCTTTGCAAATACCTGATTAAACCCATAATACGGGTTCATATAGGCAGTCCAGATTTTACCTGCAACCGCCGCCGATATGACATAAGGGATAAAAAATGTTGTACGAAAAATCATCTGTCCCCGGTTTAATTGGCTTACAATAATTGCTACAACAAACCCGAGAATGAGCGGTACTGTAATAAATACCAGCAGCCATTCAATGTTATGTAAGATTGCCTGTTTCACCATAGGATCCGCTGCAATCTCTTTAAAATTATCCAGGCCTATGAATTTAGCAGCTCCCAAACCGTTCCATTCATACAGTGACATAACCAGTGTGCTTAACGACGGCAGGGTAACAAGCGCAAGATGGATCGCAAAGGCCGGAAGTATAAAAAGATATGGTGTCAAATGTATTTTCTTGTTTTTCACGTATTCACCTTCCTGATAAAACACGGATGAGTGTGCGTTTCATGGGAATTCCCTTAATATTGAAACATCACTCATCCGTGTCCGATTTATTTATGATTCAGCTTTCTGCAAATCTTTTTAATTATTCAGGAAGCACCGGAGCTGTGCCACTTGCCAGCGCAGCATCGAGATATTCCTGAGATTTATTCATAAAGTCATCCACGCTGAGTACCCCTAAGAACATAGAATCCACATTTTCATTCATATAGACTCTCATGTCAGACGGATAGAATGTCCAAGAGCAGAAACCAATCTGGTTGTTCGTTTGTGCATCCATAAGCAGCTGGTACTGGTCAAACATCTTTGGGTCCATACCCTCAAGTTTGGATATGTCGAAATCCTTTAAAGGATATGGCTGATATCCTGCTTCATTAATCGATGCATAGTGACGGTCCATACTTGTAAATAAGAAATTTAATACTTCCGCTGCCAGATCCGGATTTTTAGAGTTAGCATTAATGGAATACCCACCACCTGTCGCAAACGGCAGGATGCTTCCGATCTCCGGATCTTTCGGCATCATCTCAGAATCCCAGTTACAGTCTGGATATGTAGTATTCAACTGGTTTGAAGCCCATGTTCCGTTTATCATCATTGCTGCTCTGCCTTCTGCAAAGAAAGCCATCATGTCTTCGTTCGTAATAGACTGGGAAGCGTTGTCTCCGAGCCAGCCTTCTGTCCACCAGTCAACCATGGTCTGAATTGATGCAGTCAGCTTCGGGTCTGTAAATTTGCCTTCTCCGGTCAAGGCCTTGCGAAGAACATCCGGTCCGGCGTAACAGCTGGTAAATGTTGAATACAGCCAGTCAACCGCGCCCTGATAATTGGAGTTTCCAAACGACAGTGGTATAATCCCTTTGCCCTTCATTTCTTTCATCAGGGTGATCAACTCATCTTTTGTTTCCGGCTTTTTCCAGCCATTCTCTTCCATGACATCCATATTGTAATAAATCACCATACCTTCAAAGCTTGTCGGCAGTGAAAACAGTTTTTCATTATAGAAACAGCTGTCATAGGCCCAGTCATAAAACATATCCTGCCAGCCATATTTTGCCGCATAATCATCTAGTGCCAGAACACGGTCCGCTTTCGCGAATTCAGCGACATCGGTTGGGCCATCCAGATCCAGAATATCAGGGCCGCCACCGCCGGCAACCTCCACCTGGAGGCTTTGACGGTCATTATACATCTTGATCTCAATATCCACATCCGGAAATGCTTCCTGCAGTGGACCATCTATATATTTCTCTCTTACCGCCACCTGCGCCGCATCAGCCAAATACGTGGAAATAACCAGTTTCTCTCTTTTTCCCTCCCCCTTTGCTGCTTCAGTTTTCTCTGCTGCTGTTGTTTCTCCTGCCGCCTGTTTTTCTGTTGTCGGCGTCTCAGACGCTTTTCCGCCTGAGCAGGCAGTCAGTGACAGCAGGCTACACGCCGTCAAAGTTAATGCCAGTATCCTCTTTGTTTTCTTCATCATCTTCTTCTCCCTTCTCTTTCTTAAAATATATTTCACATAATCACCGCCACTTCTTCTCGTATTGGAAGTGATTCCTGCGCCCCTTTCCGGGTTACTGCAATTGAAGAAGCTATATTGGCAAATAGTATTGCCTCTGCCTCGCTCTGCCCCTCCGCCAGCGCTGCAACCATAGCTCCATTAAAGCAGTCTCCAGCAGCCGTTGTATCCACTGACACCACTTTTCTTGCCGGATAAAATGTCTCGCCATACCGGTTAACCAGCAAAGCACCTCTGTCTCCCAGAGTTGCAATTACATTGCTCACTCCGCGGCCAAGCAGTTTTTCAGCCCCCTCCCTGATATCGTCTTTTCTTTTACCATTCAATGCGATAATTTCCGTCTCATTGGGGGTAAGGTAATCCACCAGCGAAAGGATTTCTTCTGGTATTTCGTCCGGTGCCGGCGCTGGATTTAAGATCACCGTCTTTCCCAGCTCTTTTGCCCGTTTCACCGAATACCAGACCGCTTCATAAGGAATTTCCATCTGAAGCACCACATAATCGCACCATTGAAATTGTTCATCCTGTTCTTTTAGATACTCAATATCACAAGCCATATTTGCGCCCGGAATTACAACAATACTATTGTCACCGTTATCATCTACATAAATTACCGCAGTTCCTGTCGGCAGTGCCCGGCTTTCTTTTATGTAATCAGTCTCTACACCGGACTCAGACAGGCTCTTTACCAGCTTCTGTCCGAATTCATCCTGTCCAACACACCCCAGCATCCGGACTCTCCCGCCCAGCTTTCCAGCTGCGCACGCCTGGTTCGCCCCCTTTCCTCCAGCTTTATAAGCGATTCCTCTTCCCAAAATCGTTTCGCCGGTCACAGGCATCTTAGCCAGGTCAATGGACAGGTCCATGTTCAGACTTCCTATTACCAATATGCCCTTCTTCATCATTACCTCCGTTTGATATTATGTATAGGAAAATGTTTTCTTAAATAATTTTTATAGTTATATATTATCATATTTTTCTAGCTTGTCAATATGTTTTATCATTAATATCAACAAAAATGTTTTTAGAAATCGTTTTTTTATATATTATCTACAATATGTTTTTTTATTTTAATTGACAAAGATTCCCATCTATACCATAATAGACTTAACATATATATAGGGAGAATCCATATGACCATTAAAGAGATCGCTCAACTTGCAGGCGTTTCCATTTCTACCGTCTCAAAAATTGTTAACGGCAAAGATGCCAATATTAATACAGAAACAAGAAACCGTGTTCTTAAAATAGTAAAGGAATACAATTACACCCCCTATGGCACTGTAAAGAATACTTCAGATGCCAGAACTTTTATTTTGGGAGTGCTTTTAAAATCCGCTGTTAAAACAAATCGTTTTATAAACGGGGCCGTATCCACCGCCCAGAATAATGGTTACAGTGTACTGCTCTACGACAGCAAAGACAGTCCTGAAAGTGAATTAAAAAATATAACTTCACTTTGCAAAAATAATGTTGATGGCGTAATCTGGGAACCGGTATGCAATAAAAGCCTGGAATACGAACGTTACTTTGCAGAGAACAATATTGAGGTCTGCCGCATCAGCGCTCCAGCCGAGCCTTCCTCTTTTTTTATTGATTTTTCTGCCATGGGCTATGCGGCTACAGAATTTTTGCTGCAATACGGGCATACAAAAATAGCCTGTCTGACCAAACACAGCAGTGTGCGGTCTGCTATGGTTTTTGAGGGATTCAAAAAATGCCTTTTTGACCATAGTATTCCATATAGTGACTCAATGAGGCTTTCTGTCGAAACGGATGACTGGTGCGACGGTATTCTGTCACACACTCCCACAGGAATTGTCAGTACTCATTATGCCTCCTCCCTGATTCTGATGGATCATTTATCGAGGCGCCAATTTCACGTACCACAGGATCTATCACTTGTCAGTCTGCGTGACGATGCAAGGGAAAATATAGCATTCCCCTGCATTTCCAGTATCAAGATTCCATACTACGAATTTGGAGCATTTGTCTGTAAACGTCTGATTGAAAAATGTGAAAAAAAAGAAGGGGGATCCGATAGTTTCCAGGCCGAATATGTTTTAGAGAATACAAAAAGCCTGGACCTTCCTTTCTCATCTCATGCCCGAAAGATTATCGTGGTTGGCAGTATCAATATCGACATTACGCTGAATGTGGATGAACTGCCCCAGCCGGGGCGCACCGTAGGTACCAGTAAACACTCGGTCATCCCCGGTGGTAAGGGTGCCAATCAGGCGGTTGGTGTCGCAAGGCTTGGCAGTGAAGCCGTACTGATCGGGAAGGTGGGAAGTGACTACGATTCGATCCTCGTCTACACCTGTATGGAAGAAAACCACGTAGATATTCAGGGCTTAAAACGGGTTCCCAATGAGGAGACAGGAAAAGCCTATATTCATGTACAAAACGACGGCGAAAGTATGATTACGCTTTTATCTGGCGCCAATAAAAAACTGTGTCCCGATGATATCACTCCATATGAGAAAGTATTTGAGACAGCCGGATATTGTCTGCTTCAGACAGAAGTTCCGGAAGAGGCTGTGGAGGCAGCTGCCAGGATATCAAAAAAATACGGCGTACTCAACATCCTGAAACCGGCTGCAATGAACCGGATCAGTCCCTCACTCATGGCGTTGATCGATATCTTTGTACCCAACCGAAAAGAAGCCGAGCTTCTTTGTCCCGAAATTTCTGATATAGAGGAGAAAGCAGAGGAATTTATCCGGAGAGGAGCAAAAACGGTTATCATTACACTGGGACATTCCGGGTGCTTTGTCAAAAGCCGCGATTTTACCGGCTATATTCCTGCAGCTCCCTTTACCCCTGTGGATACCACCGGTGCGGCAGATGCCTTTATCGCAGCTCTGGCTGTCTATCTCTCTGCAGGCCACTCCATAGAAAAGGCCGCAAAAATAGCGACCTATGCCGCCGGATTCTGTGTACTGAGACAGGGAGTCATCCCTTCACTAATTGATAAAAATTCATTGGAGACTTATATCAAGCGAGTAGAATCGGACATTCTATAGGATATTTATTCCGAAAAACACAAAACAGGAACGGACAAGGGGCATATCATATTTACCGCCTGTCCGTTCCTGTTATATTTTCTCCGGTCAATCGTCTGCTGCTTCATACGTCTCCGCAATCCGCCTCTCATCCCCCACGATATCAAGCGGCTCCATCGGCCTGCGCACATTCCTATACGCCGCCATAGTAAGATCCTGGGCGCAGTTTCCCGGTGTCAGAGCCATGATATACGCTTTCAGCACCTCGTAGAATTCCGGCGTCAAATACCCCTGTTTTACCACGGTAATCCGGTAATCATATGCGCTCAGTCCGTACGAATTCAGCACGGCCTCCGAGGTGATCGGACCGCGTTCGGCCAGTATCAGCACAGTCACCGCATCTGTTTTCACGACTGCAGCCGTCGCTTTTCCTCCCTGCCGGAATACCTCCACCAGCTCGGCGTCCGTAAGCACCGTTCTCACGCTTCCCACTGGGTCGATCGTGCCGCCCAGGCTTATATCAAACCGGTCCCCCTTCTTCTTTGCGGCGCAGAACGCCACAGCGGGGCCGTCAATAAAATGGGCGACAAGAACGCCTTTAATCCCCTGTTTCAGGATCATATCCAGCATATATGCGTTATCACCCGCCGCGCCTGCCGTCACATTATCCGCCGAATCCGAGAGAAAGGCCGGATAATGGCCGCACCGGTCCAGCGTGAGAAGCGCCTTAAGCGGCTCCATGGCCGTACCCTGGAACTTGAATTCCGCCCTCCGCTCCCAGATTTTCCTGCCCAGTTCCACAGCGGCCTTCACTCCCGGGCGCTTATCCCCCACTCCCGAGATCACAATGGACGAGCCGCCCTGCGCGCAGTCCACCCATGGCATTCCGGCGAAATACGAGGAGCACCAGACGCCCGGAACGCGCTCTAAATCCGCCACCATGGAGATCACCTCTTTTCCGAATCCGGATTCCGTCATCATGTTTTCTCCCGGCATCATGAAGGGCAGACGGACTAACTCCGTCCAGGGCTCTTTTCCTTCCTCGATCGCCTTTATCAGAAGCTTTGCGGCCCGTATGCTGGTCTCTTCAATGTCGATGTGAGGCGCGGTCCGGTATCCGTAGATGATATTCGACAGCCTTGCGAGAGTATAGGTGTTATTGGCATGAAGATCCAGCGCCAGGGCGATCGGAACCCTGGGGCCCACCCGTTCCCGCAGCATGCTGATCAGAAATGCGTCCCCGCTCCCGATAAACTCCACCTCCAGCGCCCCATGGGACGGGAAAAGGATGCCGCTCAGCGAACCATCCAGCGGAAGCCGCTCCAGGATCTCCCCCACCATCCTGCGATAGTCCTCCAGCTTTAAAATCCCCCCCGGCCAGGCACTTGCGCAAAGCCCGGGAATCACCTCATAACCGGCGTCCTCCAGTTCTTTGACGCCAGGCGTCTGAGACGTCAGTTCCTCCCCCTTCAAATACGTCAAAAAATCTTTTTGCTCTGACATGAGCGGAGAAAAGGAGTTGCTCTCCTGATAAATACCTGCCACGAATATTTTCTTTTTCATCTTACTATTATTCCTTTGCAATTTGTTTCATTTCGTTTATAATTAAATATACTTTTACAGGGAGGGAAATCATGGGAAACGATAAAGCTTACAACAAACCTGTCTATAACGAACTGATCCGGGTTTCCAACTTATATTATTCCAACTGCAGCCTGTCTGACCTTCTGGACTATCTCGCAGGTGTCTCGGGATTTACGTTCATTCTGACCGACGCCGGCTTTCATCCGGCAGCCGCCAGACTGGCCTTTTCGAGTCACAGGAACACCTTCGCCGCGTCTGATCACGCGTTCGGAGAGATTCCTCCCCCGCAGATTTCCCTGCTGTCCCCTGCCTGCGAACCGGAATCCGATACGGCCGAATTTTCTATTTCCGGAGAAACGGTTGTATGTAAGGCGCTTCCGCTTCCCAACTACAGCTATTACCTCTGCATCGATAAAAAGATCGAACTGACTGACAGCCGCTTTCTGGCCATTGTGGAGAACGCGCTTCCTTTTCTTGCCCTGACATTGGACAAGGAAACTGCATTTACCGCCGCCGGTTTTTCCAATAATTTTTATGCGCCGTTTCTCCAGGTTCTCCACAGCAGCAGCTCCAAAACTCCGGATGAGATCAGGAACATCTGTAATATTTACAATTTCAATCCGGACTTAAAACGGGTCTGCATGACGCTGCAGCTTCAGGACTCAGAGGATAACGAGGACGAGCTTCGTGAGCTCATCTCCAGACTCCGCAATTACCTCACTGCAGACAAGTATTTCCTGGTCTATAACCACAATTTCGCCAGCGTCTTTCTCCTCTATCCGTACAAGGACCAGGATCTGGATATCATCACAAAAAGCTATGTGCTGGCCAACAATCTGTACAAGGAGCTGGAATCCCGCTTTTCTCTGAGAATCGGGATCAGCAGCGCGCACTTCGGTGTGGAGACCATCGCCCTCTCCTTTGAAGAGAGCTTCAAATCCATCAAGGTTCAGAAGCAGCTGAACTTATCAAACAGTGCCTCCTCCTATTTTGAGCAGAGCATTTACCACATTCTCAACATCCCGGAGCTAAAGGACTTCCGGAAGCTGAGCCGTGATATTATTTCGCCTCTCATCGAGTACGACGCCAACAACGATACTAACTTTTTTGAGACGCTTCAGCAGTATTTTCACAATTCCTTTAACATCCAGAAGACTGCCAGGGCCCTGTATATTCACCGGAACACCTTGACCTACCGGCTCCAGCATATCAAGGAGCTGCTGAAATTCGATTTTGATTTTGAACACAACACAGATGCGCTCTTCACCCTGTATTTATGCATCTGTGTCTATCAGCTTGGATATCATAAGGATTTTACCTCGTAGACTTCTAGCCTTTCACGCCGGAGCTCATGCTTCCTTCTACGAAGTAGTTCTGTAAAAAGAAGAACAGGATTATCATAGGCAGGATCGCTATGGCGGAAGCCGCCATCAGGAGCGCCCAGTCCACTCCGTATGTATTGGTAAACTGGCTGAGTCCCAGGAAGATCGTCCATTTCGTGGATTTCGTCAAATAGATCAGCGGACCCATGAAATCGGTCCAGGACCAGACGAATGAGAAGAGCGCGACAGTGACGATGGCCGGTTTCTCCAGCGGCAGCGCGATCCTTGCGTAGACCCACAGTTCACTGGCGCCGTCGATTCTGGCCGCCTCCATGAACTCGTCCGGCAGATTCCGGTAAAACTGGCGCATCAGGAAGATAAAGTAGGCCGTACCCAGGAAATCCGGCAAAACCAGCGGAATATACGTATTGATCCAGCCCAGTTTCGAAAACAGGCTGTATAAAGGAATCATGGTGACGGTGAAGGGAAGCATCATGGTGGCAACCACGAGCATAAACACCTTATCCCGTCCGGGCCATTTTAACTTTCCAAAGGCATAGCCGATCATGGGGGCCGACAGAACATTTCCCAGAACCGCCAGAGAAGTGGTTTTCATCGTATTCAGGATATATTTCAGATACGGAATCGCCTCGAAGGCCTCCCTGTAATTGCTGAATTTTGCCGGCTTCGGAATCCATTTGGGCGGATACGAGAAGATCTGGTCGGAACTTTTTAAGGATGTGCTGATCAGCCAGATAAATGGCACCAGGAAAAATAAGCCCGCCAGACAGAGAGGAATATACTTCAGCGCCGATTTGATACGTCTTTTCATTCTCATTCACCTCCGTAATAGACCCATTTTTTCGATCCCTTGAACAGGAAAAAGGTAATAATGATCATTACTACCAGCATAATGGTCGCCAGCGCGCTGGAATATCCGAATTTCAAATACTTAAAGCCTTCGTTGTAAATGTCCACCGCATAGAATAAAAGCGAATTTTTCACACCGCCCAGCGTACCGTTTCCCTTGGGAGCCGAGGCTGCCACGATATAGGACTGTGTAAAGGTGTTAAAGCCCATGATAATGCCGTTTACGACCTGGAAGAAGGTCACATTTGAGAGCATCGGCCACGTTATGTAGCGGAACTTCGAGATCGGGCCGCCGCCGTCTAAGTCGATGGCCTCGTAATAATCTCTGGGAATATCACCGATGCCTGCGAGGTACACGATAATGGTATTTCCAATTCCCCACAGAGTCATCAGGATAATGGCCGGTTTAGACCACTCCGCCGAAGACAGCCACAACGGCTGCGGCAGATGAAAGAACTTCAGGACCGCATTTACCAGACCGTACTGAGGGTTGAGCATCCACATCCAGACAAGGGAGCTGGCCACCGGCGGCACAAGAGTCGGAAGATAAAAAAGGGTGCGGAAGATTCCTCGCCCTTTTACGTTCATATTAAGTAAAACCGCCGAAAATACCGACAGCGCGATCTGCAGGGTCACTCCAATCACCACAAAATAGAGGGAATTATAGACCGCCTTGTAAAATAAAGCGTCATGGAATATTTTCTTATAATTTAACAGGCCGACAAACTTCGGAGCCTTCATCAGGTTGTATTCCGTGAAACTGTAATAGACCGTTGAGACAATCGGATAAATATGGAACAGGATCAACCCAATCACCCATGGCAGCAAAAATACCATGGCCAGACGGATCTGAGGTGCCTGCGAATTGTATTTTTTCTTTTTCTTCATCTGTTTTCACCTCTGATAGAAAACAGGGCCGCTTTTCCACGGACAGCAGCCCTGTACTTCTTATTAAAATTTATCTGGCATTTTTCCATTCATCTGCAAGCGGCTGCAGCTGTTCATACATACTTTCCACCGCTTCTTCCACAGTCTTGTCGCCGGAATAGACAGCCTGCTCCTCAAGCCCCTGAATGTCGGAGTATTCCGCGCTGAAAGGTACCGCAGGGAAGGCCTTCGCTTTGCCTTCCAGCACACTCTTTATAAACGGTTCCAGCTGAGGCGCCTGTTTTACAAGGTCTTCTGATTCCAAAGCAGAGTACGCAGTCGGAAGGTTTCCAATCAGGGAACAGAATTTAACGTAAGCGTCACCGGAGGTAAGATAACGGATTACCTGGAAGGCCGCATCAGAATTCTTGCTGGTAGACGGAATCGAAAGGAGACTTCCCTGCAGTCTTCCGCAGCCTGCGATCTCCGGCTTTGCCTCGGTAACAGGAACCTGCACCGCTCCCCATTCGAAATCATCCGGTGCGTATAAATTGATGAAATTCTCAAACCACTCACCCTCGATGGAGAATACGATTTTCCCCTGGAATAATGCGTTATCATTAGAAGCGTAAGCGCCGAAGCCGCTCTTAAACTTGGTCACTTCCGGAATTCCATATTCAGTATAGAACTGTGCCTTATAATTCAGTGCGTTCTTAAATTCGTCACTGGTACACGTCACCTGGTCATTTTCAAAATCATAGAATTCCGCTCCGAACAGATACGGAATCTCAACTCTGTCGATCCACGGATAATCCGGAACGTATCCGAGCCGTGTGTACTCTCCGTTTGCATCCTTTACCGTAACCTGCTTACACATCTCCGCCATCTCTTCCAGTGTCTTCGGCGGCTCCAGTCCCAGTTCGTCGAGAACGCCTTTATTATAGAAAAGCATGTAGGAATCCATGGTATAAGGCAGCCCGTACTGTTCTCCGTCATACGTGCCGAGGGCGTACACGGAAGGGTAAATGTCATCGACCTTCACATTTTCCGAGGTAATATAGCTGTCCAGTGTGCTTAAGAGTCCGGCCTGCGCCCACTTGCTGCACGTAGTATCTGAAGTATGTACAATATCCGGGCCGTCGCCGCTGGGAATAGCAGTCAGCATCTTCTCCTCGGTCTGAGACGCCAGCACCTCAACCTGGATCTCATCCTGGCTGGCGTTGAAATCATCAATTACCGTCTGAAATGCCTCGGCCTCGCTGCCGCTCCACATATGCCACATACTGACCACCGTCGCAGAGCCGGAATCTTTCTTTTTCTCACCGCTGTTTGAAACCGTATTTTCGCCGCTGACCGCCGCCTGGCTGTTATCCGTCTTTTCCCCCGACGAACCGCAGCCTGCGAGAGATGCAGCCACCATGGCCGCCATTGTAAGAGTTGCCAAACATTTCTTCCTTCTCATAATCATTCCTCCTTGGTTTTTAAAAAATAGCGGACCGTCCCCAATCCAACGGTCCGCCTCTTTGCCGACGTTTCACTGAGATCAAGTATATCGGATTTTTTATTTTATGGCTTCGTTACCATGCACATGGTTTTTTTTATATTTAATGCGTTTTGCACAATTAACGCTCTATATTTTAAATATTCTCTAATTAACAGTCAAAACCTGGGAGAGCCTTCTTGATTTTCAATTTTCACTATACTATAATGACTCAACATGAAATAAAGGAGGCTTTCCTAATGGTAATGAAACAACTTCTCGAAGTTTTCGATATTCTTGATGACAGCGCGGCAAGCGGTGAGCGCATGAAAGATTATCTTCTCTCCGTCAATCCGGCTGCAAATGTCGAGGTATTTCCTCTCACCGGACCGAAAGGCAGCACGGATGTAATCCGTGTTCTGATTCCGGGAAAGAACGGTAAATCATCCGGCAGAACCGCGCCCACACTGGGTGTCATCGGCAGGCTCGGCGGCCTGGGAGCACGGCCGGTCATGACTGGATTTGTCTCTGACGGGGATGGCGCATGCACAGTTCTTACCGTCGCCGCCAAGCTGCTGGATATGCAGAAAAAAGGGGATATCCTGGAAGGCGACGTCATCATCGCCACCCATATCTGCCCTGACGCCCCAACGGAACCGCATGATCCCGTCCCATTTATGGGTTCTCCCGTGCAAATGCATCAGAACAATGAGACGGAAGTGTTGTCCGCCATGGATGCCATCCTGTCGGTCGATACGACAAAAGGGAACCGGATCATCAATCACAGAGGATTCGCCATCTCCAACACCGTAAAATCCGGCTACATCTTAAGTGTCTCCGACGATCTTCTGGACATCATGCAGACTACCACCGGACAGCTTCCCCGCGTATTTCCTCTGGCGACTCAGGATATCACGCCATACGGCAATGATTTATACCATATCAACAGCATCCTTCAGCCGGCCACGGCCACGGACGCGCCCGTAGTCGGAGTCGCCATCACGACGGAGACCATGGTAGCAGGATGCGCCACCGGCGCCACCCATCCGACCGATTTGGAGGAGACGGCCCGCTTCGTCATCGAGGCAGCCAAGTATTACGGCAGCGGCAAATGCAGCTTTTACCGTGAAGACCAGTTCCGCCATCTCACTGATTTGTATGGCGATATGAGACACTTACAGACACTGGGAGACACTTCCCGTTAGGAAAGGAACGCCTATGACAGAATACCGAAAAGCCCGCTGCGGAGAATTACCGCAGATCATTGAATTTATCGACATGGTTTTCAGCCTTTCCGGCACCACCCATGATTTTGCCTCCCTGGTCCCCAAATTATATGGAAACGGAAAAAATACCGAGCCATACCATTTTCTGGCCCTTGAGGAAGGGAAAATCAAGGCGGTCGTCTGCTCTCTGCCCGTAACACTCCGTTTTGGCAGCCGTTCTCTTACATGCGCCGCCATAGGCAGCGTGGCGGTCCATCCGAACAGCCGCGGGAAAGGCTACATGAAGCGCCTGATGAACGATGCCATCCGGGATATGAAGGAAAACCACATAGCGCTCAGCTGCCTCACCGGCTTGAGACAGCGTTACCGCTATTTCGGTTATGAACCATGCGGCAGCGTCACGACTTATCGGTTCAGCCGTGATAATTTCCGTCACTGCAGACATGCCTTTTCTCATTACAATGTAAGCCTGCGTGAAGTAACCGGAATCCAGGACCCTGCGTGGGTGGAGATCGCCCGCCTGCATAAAGCACTGCCATACCGCGCAGACCGTTCAGCCGCTGACTTTAAAGACATTTCAGGCAGCTGGTACGAAAAAACTTACAAGGTTCTTCACAGCGGCGCCTTCGCCGGTTACTTAACTGCGGGAAAAAATACGGTCTCTGAGCTGCTCCTGAAAGATGATTCCATGGTCTTCTCCTGCCTGGAGACGTATTTCCGGGAAATTTCCGATCCGGAACTTTTGCTGGAGGTTTATCCTCACGAGACTGGCCGCATGGAGACGTTGTCCGCATGCTGTGAGAGATGGCAGATGAGACAGGATGACAATTACCAAATACTCGACTTTGAGGCAGTGCTGTCATTCTTTCTCTCTCTGAAAGCAGCCTCGGAACCGCTCATGGACGGAAGCACCATCCTGTCGATAGAAAACAACGGCAGTTACCTGCTGACTGTGACCGATGGAGTTCCCTTCGTCTCCCGCACCAGCGAAATATCCTCCCTGCCGCTGTCCGAAACAGAGGCCATACGTTTTCTCTTTTCTCCTGATTATCAGGAAACCCGTGCTCTGGTGTGCAGAAACAGCCGGATCAACTGGTTTCCACTCCCTCTGTCCATGTGCTGTCTGGATAAATGTTAGCACATTCCTGGTATCAGACTATTTAAGTAAAATTTTTACTTATTTTGTAGACCAGCGGAAATCGCATAGATTTTTTCCCGCCTTCGCGCTATAATTCGGATATAATACCGATATTATACCGTCATCGGCAGGAAGGAGGATATGCGATTTCCGCGATTTGCGGTTTTTGTATGCAAGATATGGAAAATACCTGTAATTCACCGGTTGAAAATGGTGTTCCTATTACACCAGAGCATTTTAATCATCTGATGATGGAACTGAAAAAAGCCCAGAAGGAACTGGCTATGCTGTCTGAGACCGTGCTTGGCGGAACCGCACGTCTGTCTGTGGACGACGAATTCCGCATCATTACGGCCACTGACGGTTACTACCGAATGACTGGATATACGGAGGTGGAGAGCCAGTCTCCCCCCTTCTGCGGCAAGGGAATGAATCTCGTCGTGCATCAGGACCGCCCGATCGTCACAGAGGCGCTGCAGAAGCTTCTTGTAACGAATGAGCCTGCCACTGTCACCTACCGGATACAAAAAAAAGATGGGTCCATCGCCTGGAATACTGCCTACTGCGCGCGGGTGGAGAAAAACGGCGGAGAACGCATGGTAAACGTCTTTTTCATCGATATCACAGATAAGCGTCAGACAGAAAATAAGCTGGAAAACCTTATCAATACCATTCCTGACAGCCTGATCAGCCTGCTGTCCGGAAAAAAGAGTATGATACGTTATGTAAACAAAGAATTCTACCGTCAAACCGGTTATCAGCCAGAGGACCTTCCTCTCGGAAGCCGAATTTCTAAATTTTTTCAGATCATTTACCCGGCTGACCGTCAAATGGTGAAAACGCAGTTTCTCGACTATGTGAAGTCTGATTTGGACAGCTGTATCATGGATTACAGAATCCGCACCAGGCAGGGAAATGTGAAATGGATGCACGCCAGGGCATTTCGCTTCCGTTCTGACATGGAAGCCGGCCAGATCATTCAGTTTATCATTTCTGACATCACCGAGGAGAAGCTTCAGCGGGAGGCGACCGCACTCAACGAAGAGCGGTACCGGATTATCTCCGAACAGACCCGGGACACGGTGTTCGACTGGGATATTCTTAAAGACAGGATCCAGTTCTCTCCTGTCTATGAGAAAATGTTCGGGTTTCCTCCGCCTCCCGATATTTCTATTAAGAACCTGACGGAGTACGACATTGTCTATCAGACTGACAAGCAAAATGTGGAAGATATGATCTCTGCCATACTGGGCGGCGCGCCCTATGCCGAGGCAGAATACAGGGCAAAACGTGCAGATGGCACCTACCTGTGGTGCCGGAACCGGGTGACCACCATCTTTGACAGTGAGAAGAGGCCCGTTCATGCCATCGGCCTGCTCAGTGACATCGATGACTACAAACAGGAGACCGCACTCCTGCAGGAAAAGGCCATGCGCGATTCCCTTACCAGCCTGCTGAACCGGATGGCTTTGCAGCGGCAGGTGGAACGCCGGCTTAAGAAGTATCCTGACCGGCTTAATGCATTTCTATTGTTGGATATCGATCATTTTAAAGAGATTAACGATACCCAGGGGCACAGCATGGGAGATACCGTGTTAAAAAGTATCTCCGCGCTGCTCTCCCAGCATTTCCGCAGTACGGATGTCATCGGACGCATGGGCGGGGACGAATTTGCCGTCTTTTTGACCGACCTTCCCTCCCCTTCCGCGATGCTTCGAAAGGCCGGGGAATTAAAGCACAAGACTGCACAGCTCTTCGAGTCCGGCCCCCTGTCCGGAAAGGTCACAGTCAGTATCGGAATTTCGCTCTATCCCTACGGAGGAAAGGACTTCCAGACGCTGTATCAGAAGGCCGACGAGGCGCTGTATCAGGTTAAGAGGAAGGGCGGGAACGGTTACTTCATGAATTCTCCCCACCATTGAGCCAGTCCTCCGCCTGGCAGACCGGCTTCGCATGGCAACCGGCGCTGAAGGGGGGGCGCTGAAGGCGTTTGAAGGGGACAGAACTGCTGGCATTTTAAGGGACAGTAAAATCATGAATCGTATGATTTCACTGTCCCTTCTGTTTACTGTTCACTGTTTACCTTACCATAATTTCCAATATCTTCGCATCGGTCACATTCATTCCCTGTGATGCAATCTCACAAACGCTCTCAATCGTATTTTCTACGGTGTCCTTTACGATCCCGTCTCCCGGCTGGAATTCCTCCGCCTCCATCGACAGGCAGTGCGCCATAATCGCCGCATCCACGGCGGTTGCTATCTTGGCCGCGCACGATGGCTTGGCACCGTCACAGATCATTCCTGATACGTTGGCTAATGTATTTGTGATTGTAGCACAGATCTGCTCATACGATCCCCCTAAAAGATATGTAATTCCGGCGCCTGCGCCGCATGCCGCGCTGACCGCTCCGCAGTATGCCGACAATCTTCCGATTCCGGTCTTTTGGTGAATCGCAATCAGATTGCTGAAGACCAGTGCACGCACAAGCTTTTCATGGCTGACGCCCATCTCTTTTGCGTATTCAATCACCGGGACCGACACGGTAATGCCCTGATTTCCACTTCCCGAATTGATCACAACCGGATAAAGGCAGCCACTCATTCTCGCATCGCTTCCGGCCGCCGCCATGGCGCGTGCTCTGACCTGCACGTCATTACCGTAGTATTTCACAAGATTGGCGCCAACGGATACGCCGTACTCCTTTTGCATGCCCTCCTGCGCAATTCTTTCGTTATATTCAATCTGGCGGTCGATCAGCTCCTGAATATCCTCCATCTGAACTTCATCTGCAAAAGCCAGAATATCAAGGACATTCAGGCAGCTCCTGTCCGCCAGGGATTCGTCAAAGCTGCCGGGCTGATACGGTTTTTCGTACAAAGCAAGACCGTCTTTCTCGATTCTCACCAGATTGGTATGCTGATGTATCAATTCCACCTTTGCTTCATGGCCATCACGCGTCCCGGTAATTCTCACATGCAGGTTCGCCGGAGAATTCATAACCCTGACTTCACAGAAATCGCGGTCTTCAAGCAGTTTTTTCGTTAATTCAATCGCCGCTTCTGTTACTCCGGTCAATACTTCCAGTTTTAATTCCGGATTACCTCCAGCCGCCCCCAGCACCGCCGCGGCCTCAATCCCTTTTAATCCGCCGGAATTAGGAACTACGGCGCCTTTCACGTTCTTAATAATATTTCCGCTGCTCTCCACCACCAAATGATCCGGCATACCGCCAAGACATCCAGCCGTCAGAGCCGCCGCATAGGCGATGCAGGTCGGTTCCGTACAGCCAAGAGCCGGAACCAGTTCCTCCTCCAGCACGGCAATATACTGTTTGTAAATATTCTTGTCTATCCTCATACTTCTCCATCTCTTTTTTATCCGGAGAGGCTCATTTCTACGGCCCAAGAATCTCATTCCACAGGCATTCAATATCTTTTACCAATAGTTCTTCCGCCAGTTTTCCATCCTGATGGCGGATTGCTTCCATAATTTGTACGTGGCCATTGGCATCTGTCGGATTACCTGTCTCCCAGGACTTATTAAAGTACTGACTTGCCCCTCTGGAACAGAATTTTAACGCATCGTTTAACGATTTATACATAAACTGGTTGGAACAACACTCACACAGCATCAGATGGAACTCCATATTCGTCGCCCAATGGGTCGTAATATCACGCTTCTGCGCCAAAGCTCCCGCATGCTTTGCATGAGCATTTAACTTATCAATCTGTTCCCTTGTAATGATCTTCATCGTCTTTCTAAGCGCACCTGTCTCCAGGACGATTCTGTATTCGATTATCGCATTGATCTCAGAAGGTGTAATTACAGGAAGCTGATACCCGTATCTTGGAATATTCTTTAAAATCCCCTCACCGCATAACTGAACCAAAGCCTCTCTCACCGGTGTCTTGCTGACACCATACTTTTCTACTAACGTCCTCTCATTCAAAATTGAATTAGCCGGGTACACTCCCTGAATGATATCATTCAGGATTCCCTCATAAACAAGTTCTTTGATTGACTGATTTTTTGCTCCATCCATACCCTTGTTTCCTCTCTGTTGTCCTTTTCCTGCTGGCAGTCCTGCCTCTCGGAATTTCTGTACTAAATATACCACAATAGCAGGAATAATAACAAGTTTATATAATGGCAAATTCCTTTGAGGCCTTCGTGAAATTTTCAAAACCAGTCTCTGTTATAACTCCCATATCTTCAATTCTAATTCCAAAATCATGTTCCAGATAGATCCCCGGTTCCACGGTCATCACCACATTCGGACAGATTATTTCCTGACAGGTTTCATTAAATCTCGGGTTTTCATGGCCCTCCAGACCTATGCTGTGACCTAATCCGTGTTCAAAGCAGCCCTGATATCCGCTTTCGTTAATATAATCTCTGGCTATGTGGTCAATATCACAGCCTCTGACTCCCGGATGGATACTGATCAGCGCTTTTTCCTGGGCCCTTCGCACAATTTCATAAATTTCTTTTTGACGGTCCGTGGCGCTCCCTACCGCAAATGTTCTGGTACAATCAGAATGATAGCCTCCGATTACCGCCCCAAAATCAATCATAATCAAATCACCGGATTCCACCACCTTATCTCCGGTCCCGCCATGCGGCAGTGAGGTTTTGCTTCCGGATGATGATATATAGCCGATATCGAAATTCTCCGATCCCTGCCGGATCATGAAGCTTCCCAGTTCAATCCGTATTTCAGACTCTTTCATGCCCTTTTTTACGCATGTTAAAATATACTCGTATGCACGGTCCGTGATTTCCTGAGCTGTCCTCAGACAGGATAATTCGTATTCATCTTTTCGTTTCCGATTTTCCTTAATGATGGAATCCATACAGTACGTATCGTCGAGACAAATCCCCTCCAGAACTTCTTTTAAATACAGATACCTTTGATGAGATATATTCTTTTCGCAGCAGACAGAGGACAGCTTCCAGTCTTTTACGATCTGTCTCATAGCTTCTTCGATATTCTTACACAGCCGTACCTCGCAGTCCCGGACTGATAATGACGCCATCTCATAATAGCGGAAATCCACTAACAGTACTGCTTCCTCCTGAGTGATCAGCATACTGCCTTCCCAAATATCTGCATAAACCAGATACTCTCGGTTTCTCCGGTTCTCGATCAGAGCGGCCTCTATCCCTTTTTCTCTCATCTGTTTCTGAAGCACTTCAATTCGATTTATTTTTCCCATAGCTTTTTCTCCATTTTTATCTGACAGTCCGTTCTCCGGCTTTTTTAACCCTTTACAGCTCCTGCAAAACTGCCTCCCTTTTGGAATCGTTCCAGAATAATGTATAAAATTATGATAGGAATAATGATGAGCGTCGTTCCAGCCAGGATTACCGGCCACGGAGTGGAAAGCCCTTCACTGATCGGGAGCAGCGATATCGTCACAATCAACGTGTATTTGGCCTGTTTCCGCAGATAAAGCAGCGGCCAGAAGAAATCGTTCCATCTGGAAATTAATGTGACCGCCCCCCACGAAGCCAGGGCCGGTTTAATAATAGGTACCACCACCTTCATAAAGATCCCAAAATCATTGCAGCCATCAATTTTGGCAGCCTCCACCAGTTCGTCCGGCACATCTGAGATATACTGATTCATATAAAAGATTCCAATTGCGGTGGCTATTCTTGGCACAATCAGGGACCATAAGCTGTTTACCAGATTTAATTTTCTCATTATAATAAACAGGGGAACCGCGCCGACTTCCACCGGAACCAGCATTGTCGCAATAATAAAATAGAATAAGAATTTTCTTCCTGGAAAACGATACTTCGAAAATGCAAAACCGGCCAGGGCACAGAAAAACAGTGAGGTCAGGGTTCCTGCCACCGTAGTGAACACACTGTTAAACGTATTCTGGGCGATCGGGATCAGCTCGAACAGCCTTTTAAAGTTGGACAAGGTTGGATGCTCGATCCACAGAGAATGAAATCCTGTCATGCTTTCCGATGTACTCTTAAATGAGATCAGGCACATCCATAAGATCGGAAACAGGCAGAAAGCTGTGATAACGATCAAAATCGCGTGAACCATGAAGGACTGCCATTTTTTCTTTCCTGTATTTTTCATGATACGGTCTCTCTGCCTCCTTTTCTGACGATGAACTGCACCAGTGATATGATGGTCAGCAATACAATCAATATAACACCGATCGCCGACGCATAGCCCATGTTAAATACATTAAAGCCCGATTCATACATGTACTGGAACAGCGATGTATTGGACGTTCCCGGACCTGGAAGAATATAAGGTTCATTAAATATTTTCCACATGTCCACGGTCAGAGTAATGGAACAGAACAACAGAATATTGCTAATGGAAGGCAGCGTAATATAAACAAATTTCTGATAGGTATTGGCCCCGTCTACAGTGGCAGCTTCATAGTAATCCGGCGATATATTCAGAAGCCCCGATAATACAATCATGGTATACCATGGGGTATTTCTCCAGACGATCAGGAGGATTACCGGTATTTTCGAATACGCTGTACTGGCCAGCCAGGGAATCTTCTTTCCCAACACCTCGTTGACTAAACCGACATTCTCATCGAACAGCATTCTGAAGATCAACCCCATCGCTACAGCCGCGCAGATATTCGGCAGGAAAGTGGCCGTCTTAAAAAACGCCTTTCCCTTTAGCAGCTGACTGTTCAGCAGGGAGGCTATCAGAATCGCAAGAAATAAGATAAGCACAAGACCGGTGAGCCAATACACTACCGTATTCCACAGAGCTTCCCAGAACATGCCGTCGATCAGCATCTTTCTGAAATTATCCAGCCCCACAAATTCCGGTGCTCCGATTCCTCTCCATTTCGTAAGGCTTATGTAAAAAGTCCATACCGTGGGAATTAACTGAAATACTAAAAACAGAATAAAAAATGGGAGTATAAATAAATAAGGGGCTTTATATTTTTTTATCGTCTTAATCATCTTCTCACCTATAAAGATATGACAGCAGAATTAGCCGTCTGCCGTCATATCTCCCTCTGCTGCAATAGAAGTTATTTTACAATCTCAGCTTTTCCAATCTTAGCATTCAGATTTTTATCCATATTGGCAATTGCTTCTTCCATCGTCTGGTCTCCAGCTACATATTTTTCAATTTCGGCGGAAATGATCTCGTCTCCCTCCGCATCCTGCGGCGTTACAACCATATTATCTGCACCATTTTTAAGAGTCAGGGCCTCCCATTCACGGAAAGACTGTCCTCCATAATAATCAGAAGGCTCCTTCCAGAAATCGTCCTCTAAAAGCTCTAAGGAAATCGGGTTCGTATACGGCGCATTCTGCTCTTCCATCGATTTAACCCATGCTTCCTTTGATTCTTTATCAAAGGTGAAATCTTTCCACATCTGTTCTACCAGTTCCTTATAAACGCCGTCTTTTCCCTTTTCAAGCACGCATAAATAACTGGATACAGGGGCACCCGCCCTGCCTACACTGTCAAATACCGGCGCCGACATAATTCTCCACTGTCCCGCTACGGCCTGGCAGTTCTGTCTCATAAACTCGTCCCAGTAGGCGCCAATATCAAAGGTAGCGATCTTCTGGCTGTTGACCGCATCGTACAACGCGGGATCATACATCTCCACACGCATCAGAAGGCCCTCCGAATACATGGTATCCAATGCACCCAGGGCTGTCTTTGTCCCTTCATCGCTGCCTATAATGACATTTCCGTCATCGTCCCAGACCTTCGCATTCGCCTGCGGCATGAGTCCGCGCCTTCCCCAGCACTTCCAGGTCATATTATTAGAGCCTATCCAGGATAAGTAAACCTCACCGCTGCTTTTTTCTTTCAGCTGTCTACCCGCCTCAATATAGCCATCCATCGTAGACATCTGTTCCGGATCTACGCCGTACTTATCGAAAATCTCTTTGTTATACATCAGCAGCTGCGGCCTCACGGAATCCGGGAGTCCGTACATTCTGCCGCTTACCATGCCGTCTGTAACAGCGCCGTCAACCATTTTCTCTACAAACGGCTCCAAAAAGCCGGTCTCATCAACCAGTAATCCTGCCTGCACCAAATCCATCAGATTCAGCCTGTCTAAGAACACCGCATCAGGCAGGTCCTCCACCGCCCCCGCCAGGGAAGTCATCGTAATTTTTTCTCTGGCATCCGCGTTGCTCTCCACCTGCACGAACTCTACAGAAACTTCCGGTGCAATATCCCTGTGATTATCGAGCCACGTCTCAAAATACTGCTGTCTGTACTGAGGATTGCCGTTCATGTAAAAGGTTACAGTTCCTTTCGGAAATACTGTAGCTTCTGCTGCCTTCTCTGTCTCCTCCTTCTCTGCCGTTTTGCTCTCAGCTGCCTTCGTATCCTGGACCGCTGCCGTAGTCGGCTGACTGCTTTCTTTTGCTCCGCATCCCGCCAGTAATGATGCTGCCATGGAAACCATTAATAAAGTTGCTGCGCCTCTTCTTCTCATAACATTCTTCTCCTTTTAAATGCTTCTTACTGCGTCTACAATTATCTTAATCCTTTCATATGGAATCTCTGTTGGAAGGGTACAGTCAGCCCCCATGATGAAACCCTTTTTTCCAAAATCCATAACAACTTTTTTTGCTGCCTCTGCGAGCTGCTCTCCGGTACCATCTACCATGACACCACTTCGATTCGCCAGTCCCCCCATGACAGCGGCGTTCGGAAATAACTGTCTCCCCTCTTCAAGAGAAAATCCCGTTTCATAAACTCCCCAGTTCACGACATCGGCTAAATCGCCATACGTCGCATACCGGTTCATATTCAGATTGTTTTTACACATATGCAGAAATGTGTACCCATCCGCTTCTTTCACTGCACGTAAAATCTGCTTGTCATACGGTTCTATACACTCTGCAAACTCGTCGTCCGTAAAGTAATGCTTCTCTCCGCCTAAAGCCGCATAATAGACACCGTCAAGTCCCATCTCGATGTACTTCTGGGACAACTGGCACATGCCATCGGTTATTCGCTTAAATGCCTCGATTACTGGTTTCTTATTTTCCCTGATGTGAGTGCAGAACAGTTCTCTGACAGCCTCGTATCCGTATCTCGCTTCAATTGGATGGATTGCCGAAGCGCAGATCCCGTGAATGGTGCCTAATTTGAAAGCACTGGGATCACACTTTTGAAGAATCTCATCTACCAGATGAATCTGATCCTGCACAAAGGTGTCTTTTAAGGAATACGACGGAATCTTATTCCAGTCCTCCGGAACCCGTATCTCTCCGATATCCGGAACGAGATTCTCGTTCATAATCTTCAGAATATCCGTATCAGTCCTTTCAAAGAACTCCAGATGTGACGTTACAGCCTCCTTTCCAAATGCGCGTTCTGCAGGAAAATGCAGAGAAAAGCCAGTCGAAACATAATCGGCCTCACCCCCCTGAATTGCAGTGATTACCCGCTCCCTCTTTGTCATTGCTTACCTCCATACCCTTTTTAATATTATTTCTATTACTATTACTGATAATACTACAAAACTTATCAACAGTCAATACACTTTTAGTTAATTTGTATATAATTCTTCATATCATTTTTCCTTTTTATTCATTTATTACATATCAAGCAGAAAGGTCCTGTATTTCAACGCAAAATAAAACAGAGTGAACATACCAGGGCTGCCTTGCCCTCCCAGTATGTTCACTCTGTTTTTCCTGCTATATGTGAACTTACTCATGTATAAATACACGAGCTTCCTGTTTCAGCGCCGATTGCCCTTCTATTAACAGGTCTTATGCCAGCTCCACAGGCGTAGATTATACTGTTCGGACCGTCCCGGCCCTACAGTTTATGATCACTTCTATGCTGCTTTTCGATATATCTCATACCCTCTGTTTCTGATGTTGATTGCTGCATTTAAATCTCTGTCCATGCTCATTCCACAGCTGCATTCATAACGGTGTACCGATAACGGCATCTTCTTTACCTTTCCACAACTGCTGCAGGTCTTCGTGGACGCATACCACTTTTCGATGCGAATCAGACGCTTTCCTTTGGACTCAAGTTTGTACTTTAGCATGATAAGAAATGATCCATACCCGTTATCCATGGTCGCTTTTCCGTTTCCGAACTTTCTATTTGCCAGCGCCCTCATATTTAAGTCTTCCACACACACTAAATCGTACTGTTTGGCTATCTCAGTTGATTTTTTGTGCAGATAATCCTTTCTCTGATTGGCTGCCTTTTTTGCAACCCGGGCAATTTTTTTCTGCTGTTTCCGGTAATTTACTGACTGCAGCTGCTTCGCTTTCAGCTTCCTCTGCGCCTTTGTCAGCTTCTTCTGGTTCTTTCTATAATAATGAGGCATACCGCAACACCTGCCTTCTGAATCCATATATAATCCGTCCGATTTATAGTCCAGACCAATCACCTGCTCTGGATTAACTGCCTGCGGCATAATCACGGCCTCATACCCGTAAAGGACTGACACATAATAACTGCCGTCACCTTCCCTTGATACCGTGGCCTGTTTCAGACGCCAGTCTTCCGGTGCTGCCCTGTGGACAATTGCTTTGACCTTTCCGAGCTTTGGCAGCCTGACTGCTCCATCCAGTATGGCAATATTTCCATTCGTATAGTTCGTAGTGTAGGACATACGGCTGTGATGCCTGCTCTTGAATCTGGGATAGCCGCCCTGTTTCCCGAAAAATCTCTGGTAAGCAGCATCCAACGCATAGATGGCATTGGTCAGGGCAAATTTATCCACCTGCTTAAGCCATGGCTGCTCCTGCTTAAGGATTCGATTGCAGTCGTTATTACAGGCAGTTTTATTCATATAAGCCCTGTTCATCCTATTTCTCCTGTTACCGTTCTTTTTGTGAATCAATATAGCACTTTACCTGTTCATGGCTTCGGTCACTGACAGTCACTGCGCAGTAAGATGGATTCCAGAGATGTCCTCCCCACAGCTGTTTCTTTAATTCCGGATGGTCTAAAAACAGCCTTCTGGCCAGATTTCCCTTCATGATTTTGACCATGTCTGATATCATGAACTGCGGGCGGCAGTCCAGGAGCAGATGAATGTGATCCGGCATAACCTCCATCGCCAGGATCTGAAAAGAATACTGGTCCGCCAGTTCTGTCAGCATCTCCTTACATTGAATATCGATTCCATCTGTTAATACCTTCTTCCGATATTTGGTACACCAGATAAGATGGTACTGTAAAGAATATACATATCCACGACCATATGTTAATTTTGTTTTCTCTGATATTTCATATACTTTTTCCATAAATCAATTATACCATATGTATGTGAATTATGCAACAGGATTCTCGAATGTGTGTTCTGTTTTTGTGTAAAAATATGTCTGGCTATTTAAGATGATTTACTATGTTACAGTCAGGAAACTGACAATGGATTTTTTAAGAACCGTGTCGACAGACACATATATTTACATGTTGCAAAAGCGAATCCGGAACAAACCTTGTCGGTTAACTCACGATTGAAATCACGAAAATGCCCCGGCAAAATTTTCAAATTCAAACACAATCCGATACGTCCCGGACCCGGCTTCCGCCTCCATATATCCATCCCCAGGTCTAAAGCACAATCCGTCGTCTTCCACCACGCGCTGCGCACGGTCAAGACGTATGGCCGCTCCGGTGTTGGCCGGGATATCTGCCAATAAGGTGATCCGGTTTCCCTCCATCTCCCAGCGCACGCGGATCGTGCCGTAGATGGTCTCATGCCTGGCATCGGTATAGCTTAAGCCTCCGCCCATGCGCGGCCAGATCACCGCATGTTTAAAGCCCGCCCCTGTGAAAGCGGCCTCATCTGTCTCTATTCCAGCCATAACGCGGTACATCCACTCGCCGATGGCTCCGTAAGCATAGTGATTAAAGGAATTCATTCCCGGGCTCCACATGGTTCCGTCCGGCTTAATCCCATCCCAGTGCTCCCAGATGGTGGTCGCCCCCATCTTCACCTGATACAGCCACGAAGGGTAATCTTCCTTTAAGAGCAGGTCGTAAGCCTCCTTTAAGCATCCATTCCGGCTTAAGGCGTGGCAGAAATACGGCGTTCCGATAAAACCGGTTACGAGATGGCCGTCTTCTTTATCCAAAAGACGTTTTAACCCGTTTACGGTCTGTTCAGTCCTGCCTTCCGGCACCAGTCCGAAGTAAAGTGCCACGATATGGGCGGTCTGCGTCTGGGCCTTTAAGCTGCCGTTCCCGTCGAAAAAGGTGTCCTGGAACTTCTTCACGATATGCCCGTATAAGTCCTCATACTCCGCCGCTTCATCCTTCTTCAGAATTCCGGCGATTCTGGCAAACAATCCTGTGGAATAGGCAAAATAGGCCGTGGAGGTCAGGTCGGTCGGCGTAGCCCCGAAGAAGCTTCCTTCCTCGGCGTCCAGCGCCACCCAGTCGCCCAGCTGAAGCTTGTAATTCCAGATATAATCCTCGGAGTGCTCCCTCATGAACTCGATCCATTTCCTCATGCTGTCGTACTGCCGCTCCAGGATCGCCGTATCTCCGTACATCAGATACATGGTCCATGGAACAATGACGGCTGCGTCCGCCCATGCGGAGGCCGAATGAGGTCCCTGCTTCAAAAGCCAGTTGCCTTCCGCGTGCTCCTCCTCGATGTTGGGAACCACATGGGGAACTCCGCCTTCCGGCGTCTGATCCGCTTTTAAATCCCAAAGCCATTTCTTATAAAAGGTATAGGTATTCATCAGATAACACGCCGTGCGGCAGAAAATCTGAGCGTCTCCCGTCCATCCCAGCCGCTCGTCACGCTGCGGGCAGTCCGTCGGTACATCTAAGAAATTACCCTTCAGCCCCCAGAGATAGTTGTGATGAAGCTGGTTCAACAGCGGATTGGAACAGGTGATCTCTCCCGCCGGCTCCATCCCGGAGTGAAGCGTCTCTGCCGTAAATGCCTTCGCCTCCGGCGTTCCCGGATACGAGACCACCAGGGCATACCGAAATCCCATATAGGTAAAATGCGGGTGGTACGAAATCTCGCCGTCCCTCCCAAAGATATACTTCATAGTGGTTCTGGCCTTCCGCAGGTTATCCAGATAGACATTGCCCTCCGTGTCCAGAATCTCGAAGCAGCGCAGCTCTATGACATCGTCCTTCAACCCGCTTGCCGTCACGCGGATTCTTCCTGCCATATTCTGTCCAAAATCGATGACAGTCTCCCCTTTGGGTGTGACGAACACTTCTTTCGCAGGAATCCGGTCAATCACCCGGACTCTGGCGCCGCCCTGCGCATGCAGGACCGAGGTGTCATACGGGACTGTTTCCACGGCATGCCAGTCGCCGGACGTATGATCTGCGGCATTCCTGTCAGCCCCGCACCACCCCGGAAGCTCCAGAGAGGCGTCATACGTTTCCCCGTGGTATATTTCAGAAAATACCACCGGGGCGTCCGTCCCCTCCCAACTGTCTCCGGTGCAGACGGTCTCTTCCCGTCCGTCTTCATATCTCAAAACCAGCTGCATGGCAAACGCGGTCTGGTCTCCATAGTTATTGCGTGATCTCGTGAGGCCCATGACGCCTTTGTACCATCCCGCCCCCACCATGGCGCCCGCGGTGTTGACGCCCTCTCTTAAGCATCTGGTGACATCGTACGTCTGGTACAGCAGGTGACGGCGGTAGGATGTCCATCCGGGCGTCATCTCATCCGCTCCCACCTTTTCTCCATTTAAATAGAAATGGTACAGCCCCAGCGCCGTGGTAAACGCATACGCCTCTTTTAAACCACTGCCGACTGAAAAGCTTCCTCTCACCAGAGTTCCCTTCGACTCTTCCCGGCAGTCGGGCGCGGATTCGGCCGATACGAATGGCGCCTTCCACTCCTCGCTGCTTAACAGGGCTGTCACAAAGCTTCCCTCACACCAGGCGCTCTCCTCACATTCCACTAAAGCGGCGTGGAGGACATCTCCCGCTCCTGCCCATACCCGGACACGGACACCGTAATTCACAGCGGATTTCAGTTCCACGTGAAGCGGGCGGATGTGGGCGGATTCACAGCTCTCTGTCACTCCGCTGTCGTAGACAGGTGTATCAAAGTCAAGGTTTTCTGCAATCTGCAGCTGGTACGCCTTCTGCACGACACCGCGTTTATCCGACTTCAGTTCCCAGTTAAACTGGGGCATCTCTTCGACACCGGCCGGGTCTTTTTCGTAATCCATTAAGATTCTTACGATCTCTAACATGATGTTTCTCCTTTGCTCCCTCAGACACGCTATAGTCTTCTTAAGGCTTCAGCACCATTTCCACGGCCGCCTTCCATCCCTTCAGCTTTTCGTTCCGCTCCACGGGATTCATCGCGGGCGCGTACTGGATGCTCGGAAGCCTTCCAAACAGGGATTCATCGTAAATCCCGGCTCCAAGGCCGGCCGCATAAGCTGCTCCAAGGCCGGAAAGCTCCTCCACCCCGGGCACCCTGATTCTGCTATCCAGTATATCACTCTGGAACTGCATCAGGAAGCTGTTTTTTGTTGGACCTCCATCGACCCGAAGCTCCACCTCACCGATTCCGGCCGCTTCCTTCATCAGCGCCACAATGTCTGCGATCTGGTAAGCAATGCTGCATAAACCGGCCTTCACCATTTCGGCGCGGCCGGTGGTCCTGCTCATACCGACAAAGGCCGCAGACACGTCGCTGCGCCAGTACGGAGCCCCGAGACCGGAGAACGCTGGAACGAGGTACGTGCGGTCTGCCGGATTGCCCATTTCGGCCAGTTCCTCCGATTCCGCCGCATGCTTCAGAAGGCCCACCTGATCTTTCATCCAGGTGATGACGGCGCCCGTATAGTTAATATTTCCTTCCAGCACGTACTGGACACGGCCGCCCGTCTTCCAGGCCAGGGAGGTGACAATTCCCAGATCTGAGAAGATCGGCTGCTCTCCGATGTTCATCATAATGGAGGAACCCGTGCCGTACGTGGTTTTCATCATGCCGCGGGTGAGACAGCCCTGGCCGAACAGCGCGCCGTGGGAATCACCCATCACGCCGTGGATCGGCACCTCGGCAGGCAGGATTCCCTCAAAATCGGTCATTCCGAAATATCCATCGGAATCGGTCACCTCCGGCAGGCAGGCGATAGGAATTCCAAATATTCCGCACAGCGTCTCATCCCATTTTAAATCTCGTATATGAAAGAGCTGGGTTCTGGAAGCGTTGGAATAGTCGGTGCGGAATTCCTTCCCCTTTGTCAGACGGTATACCAGGTAGCTGTCCATGGTGCCGCAGCAAAGCTCTCCGCGGGCGGCCAGACCGGCAGCCCCTTCCACGTGTTCCATAATCCAGGCCAGTTTTGCCGCGGAGAAGTACGGGGAAAGCTTAAGGCCGGTTCTCTGTCTCACGTCTTCGGCTGCACTAAGATTGTCTTTTTGCCTCACAGCTCCTACCGCAATCCGCCTGCATATCTCCTCTCCCCTGGCGCACTGCCAGACGATGGCGTTATAGACGGGTTTCCCGGTATTCCGGTTCCACGCCATAGCGGTTTCCCTCTGATTGCTGATTCCCACGCAGGCCACGGCTTCGCGGTCCACGCCGCTCTTCCCCAGCAGCTCTTCCACCACCAGAAGCGTATTCCGGTAGATTTCTTCCGGATCGTGTTCCACCCAGCCGCGTTCATCGATCAGCTGGGCGTGGCTCCTGTCCGTCCGGTGAAGCAGGTTTCCATTTTCATCGAACAGTATCGCCTTCGTTCCCTGGGTGCTCTGGTCTATTCCTATGATAAATTTTTGTTTCATTCCAACAGCTCCATCGCCTTTTTCGCAATACCTTCTGCGTTCAGGCCGTAATAGTCAAATACTTCCTTCGAGGTTCCCGTAATCACCGGGGCATCCGGCAGCGCGAGGATATCCATTTTTCTCGGACAGTTTTTGGCCAGCACCTGGCTGACCATGGCGCCCAGACCGCCGAACGGTGCATGCTCCTCCACTGTGATTACCGCCTTCACCCCCTCTGCCGCGGCGATCACCGCTTTTTCATCAAGGGGCTTTAAGCAGTACATGTCGAGAACCGCGGCGGATATTCCTCTTTCCTTTAACAGTTCCGCCGCCTGCATGGCGGGCCGGACCATCTCCCCGCACGCAATGATCGCCAGATCGGTTCCCTCGCTGATCACAGTTGCGCGGTCCATCTCAAATGGAACACAGTCTTCCTCGTATATATCTTCCACCGGATTTCTTCCCACGCGGATATAGGCCGGCTTCTCATCCGATACCAGAGACTCCATCAGTTTTCTCGTCTGATGGCGGTCGCTGGGCACATAGACTCTCATATTCGGAATCGCGCACATGGCCGCAAAATCCTGGGCCGAATGGTGGCTCATTCCCAATGCTCCATAGCTGATTCCTCCGCTGATTCCGATCAGCTTCACATTGGTGTTGGAGTATGCCACATCCACCTTAGCCTGTTCATAGCTCCTGGTGCTTAAGAAGCAGGCCGGAGATGCGGCATACGGTTTTTTCCCCGCCCTGGCCATGCCTGCGGAAATGCCGACTAAATCCTGTTCCGCAATTCCGGTCTCCACAAACTGTTCCGGATAGCCTTCCGTAAATGGCGTCATGGAGGCGCTTCCCCTGGAATCACTGCACAGCACGACGATGTCCCGGTCGGTCTTCGCATGCTCCATCAGCACGTCACAGATTACCTGTCGGTTTGGTATTTTATTCATAGCACTAAGCCTCCTTGTTATGCGCGCTGAGCGACCGTAACTCCCGCTCACTCAACTCTTTTACAGCCGCCTGATACTGTTTGGCATCCGGCACCTTGTGATGCCACCCGGCACTGTTTTCCATGAAAGAGACGCCGCATCCCTTCGTGGTATTGGCGATCACTACGGTAGGGCATCCCTTTGTCTCCCTCGCTGCTTCAAATGCGTCCAGAAGGGCGTCGATCTCATTGCCTGCCACACTTAAAACGTTCCAGCCAAATGCCGCGAAACGGGCCGCAAGATCGTCGTGGTGCATGACCTCCTCCGTGGAACCGGAGATCTGAAGCCGGTTTCTGTCGACTACGGCGCACAAGTTATCCAGACGGTACTGGGAAGCTGCCATGACGCCTTCCCAGACGGAACCTTCCGCCAGCTCTCCGTCTCCCATAACCGTGTAGACGCGGCTCGGCCGGCCGTCCATCTGGCACGCTTTTGCTATGCCCACGCACACAGGCAGTCCGTGTCCCAGGGAACCGGAATTCATCTCGATGCCCGGCAGCTTGTTGTTGGGATGGCCGATATACTTTGAACCGAATGTGGAAAAATTCCGGATGACGTCATCGATATCCAGAAATCCCTTCGCTGCCAGAACCGAATAGTAGGCCTCCACGGAATGGCCCTTGCTCATCACGAAGTAATCCCGGTCAGGATCATCCTGGTTTTCCGGGCTGATGTTCATTTCCTTCAGGTACAGGCTTACCAGGATTTCCATGACGCTGAAATCTCCGCCGATATGGCCGGTTTTTGCCCTGTATACCATGTCCAGTACATTTTTACGAAGCGCGTAGGACAGCGCCTTTAGATTTTCATTCATTCCATTTACCCCTTGTTCTGATATGCTGCAATTCGCTCTGATTTACTTACCCCATTCACCTGCCGGACGGACTGTAGATCGCCGCTTTTACCTCTTCCTCGATGGGATCATATAAATCCGGGGTGACTCCTATGTATTTGCATGCCTCATATAATACAGGCACTACGTCTTTGTGGATTCCCACACAGTGATGGATATACGGGCCGCAGACCAGCTTGTTCTCGAGGCGTTTTAAATCCTCTACCTCCACCCACACATACGTGCCTTTCGTGTATGGTCCCTCGATGCCCCTGGCATTTCCAAGAAGCAGGGAATACTCTCCGTTGTCGCCGTCGAAGCGGCAAAGGGTCATCTCACCGTGCTTCGCTTCGGCCTCCACTGCCCCCGGATAGTCGAAGGCCAGAGGGTAGCCGATGGTTGGTTTTTCCTTCGCCACGGAGATCGGCCACGGGCCGCAGTGCTGAAGCAGCTCCCCGTTTTCGTTGTCCGGATGGCGCACCGTCCAGTCCGCAAAGAAGGTTCTCGCCTCGTCCATCCCCGCCGCTTCCGCCATCACCGCGGTGATCGCTCCATGAATATCGGTCTCACAGACAACGGGAATTCCTTCTTCATTTAATAAGGAATTGGCCGCGCAGGGCATGATTCCGATCTCGCTCTGAAGCGCGTTCCAGCACTGAATTGCGACCGCGTTGCAGCCGTACTTTTCGGTCAGGCGTTTCATCGCTACCTTGAGGGCGGCTACATTTTCCAGTTCCCCATCTTTGATCTTGACGCACATGCCGGTTCTGCAGTCGTCCATCACAGCCTGCACCTCCACGCCCTCCTCCTTCGCCCGCTTCATCTCGGCGGTCAGCTCCGGAATCGGAATCGGGGATAACTGAATCTGAAATTTCTCCAGCAGTTCCCCTTCGTTGCACATGGTGGACCAGAAATCAAAGGGTCTCGGCCCGATCTGAAGAATTCTCGTATGGCGGAATACCTTCACCACGTTGCAGACCGCCAGGAAGTTACGAATTCCGCCCTCGAATTCCGGATCCTCCAGACGGCAGTTTGTTAAATAGGTAAACGGCACCCCGAATCTGCGCAGGACTTTTCCGGTAGCAAATAAACCGCACTGGCTGTCCCTTAAACGGATTCCATTCTCATCCGGCCTCTCATCCCTTGGTCCCCATAAGAGAACCGGAACATTCAAACGCTTTGCGAGCCTTGCACAGACGTATTCTGTTCCAAAATTACAGTGAGGAAGAAACAGTCCGTCAACACCTGCCTCCTCAAAACGTTTCACAATGGCGTCGAGATCGCCGTCATCGTATAGCAGCCCCTCTTCATTGATCCCGTCGAGACCGACAAATTCTACCCCCAGCTCTTCCAGACGTTTCTTTGTTAACCCGGCAAACTTTAACGCATCCGGAGCGCTGAATATGCTTCTTCTTGTAGGCGCAAACCCCAGTTTCAGTGATAACATACGTTTCCTCCTTTTAAATCTCAATTGAATTATATTAAATTCTATCTTTATTATTAACTTAATTATATTAAATCTTATTTGAAATGTCAATTGAATTTAACTTAATTTTCTTTAAATTATATAGGAACTATCTATTGACGAATTTAACTAATTCCTGTATGATTAAGTAAACAGTACTTTTTTATTTTTAAACAGTTTTTATGCGTTTGATATTTGTGTCAGAGGAGGGCCAAGTATGTCAATTTCAGCGAAGGAGCTGGCTCAGAAGTTAAATATATCGGCAGCTACGGTTTCCATGGTATTAAACCGCAAACCGGGCATCAGCGAAAAGACCAGAAACCTGGTCCTGGATGCCGCCAGGGAATACGGTTACGATTTTTCAAAAAAATGGGATACCGCCGAGGAAAAAGGCAGTATCCTGTATGTCATTTACAAAAAGCACGGAACCGTCGTCGCAGATACGCCGTTCTTCTCCCAGCTGACGGAGGGAATCGAACAGGCCTGCAAGGGAAAGGGATTCGAACTTCAGATTACTTATTTTTATGAAAATAAAGATATCGGCGCGCAGATTCAGGAGCTCTCGGAGAAGAACTGCCAGGGAATCCTCCTGCTGGGCACGGAGATGGATGTGGAGTACTTCCAGCCATTTACCAGGCTGAAGGTGCCTATGGTGGTGCTGGATACGTACTTTGAAGAGCTGGACTGCGATTCCGTCCTGATCAACAATGTGCAGGGTGCATACCTGGCCACCAACTACTTAATCGACAAGGGCCTGGGAGAAATCGGCTACCTGCGTTCCTCCTATCCCATCGGCAACTTTGAGGAGCGGGCGGATGGTTATTACAAGGCGCTGCGCCACCACGACCTCCCCACCAGCCACCCCTACGTCCACAGGCTGACGCCTTCCATGGAGGGTGCTTACACGGATATGTCGGAGATTCTCCGCGAAAAACCACCGGTTGCCCCGGCCTACTTTGCCGACAACGATCTAATCGCCGCCGGTGCCATGCGGGCCTTTAAGGAATTCGGCTACAAGATCCCGGAAGACATCTCCATCGTCGGCTTCGACGATACCCCGATCTGTGATTTCCTCGAACCGCCGCTCACAACCATGGAGGTTCCAAAGAAACGCCTCGGTGAACTGGCCGTTCTAAGACTCCTGCAGAAGATCGCGGGGGAGACGAAGGTGATGATTAAGACGGAGGTTTCGGTGAAACTGCATGAGAGGAAGAGTGTGAAGGGTTAAATAAACGTTTAATTATTTAGTGAATACATGTTTTTAAAACAGGCAGCTGCTCTCAGGAAGGATTCCCGGAGCAGCTGCCTGTTACTTTTTTATGTTGTTTTCTGTACCATGGTTTGTTATAATAATATTGCCATTGCTGACACTTGAAGGTCTGATCGCTGCTCTTAGTCTCTTACTGACAGCTTTTGGACTTGGCTCTGCCACAGAAGGCAATCATAATCACAAAATAACCGCCCTGTCCTGAGAAAACAAGCGGTCATTTTTGATTAAGCTGTTTTCATGGGGTCAACCGTACAATCGGCAGCGCTTCTTTAATATTATATATTATTATAATAGTATCTTTAAACATATAATGTCAATCCCAATTCACTATAATGAAAGCAGTACCGGTTACAGCGTTGCAGTTCACAGCCATAAATTCTGCAATTTAATGTCGAAGGAGGCCCCTATGCCAATCAACCACCAGACCACCATCACCCTTAACGGAGTACCGCAGTACGTATCAATCCGGGCTGAAAGAGATCATCTGCCCCTTCTTCTCTATCTTCACGGCGGCCCCGGAGACGCCGCGCTGCCGATAGTTCTGAAATACAACAGCGAGCTGGAGAAGCACTTTACCGTCGTCGTATGGGAGCAGCGCGGGGCAGGTAAATCCTATTACGATTTCGGAGACAGCACCGTCACCATCGCTACCTTTCTCGAGGATCTCCATGCGCTGGTGACACTCTTAACCGAACGTTACCGTCAGGAAAAGCTTTATCTCGTCGGACATTCCTGGGGAAGCGTCCTGGGGCTTACCTATACGGAGAAGCATCCGGAGAAGGTACGCGCCTATGTCGGATGCGGCCAGGTGGTAAACATGAAAAAAGCCAGCCGCACGGGCTACGAGTTCGCCGCCGCACACGCCGGTAAAAAAGCTCTTGCGCGGCTGAAAAAGGCGGACTGCACCTACACCGGTGAAAACTGGCTGGACGATCTGCTTTTCGTGACAAAACAGGTTGTAAAACACGGAGGCTCCCTCTATGGCAGGACAAATTATAATCCCCTGGTGACACCGTTCCTATTTTCCAGGTATTATTCGATTCCTGATTTAATACGGCGCCAGAAGGGCAGCCTGCAGGCAATTAAACGGCTGTGGCCTGAGCTTATGGAGGTTAATTTTGAAGGCCGGACTGAATATGGGGCGCCTGTCATATTCGTGGAGGGGCGTCACGACGTCCACGTCTCATCCGCGCTTGCAAAAGAATACTATGATACCATACAGACGGAAAAGCAGTTTCACTGGTTTGAGCACTCATGCCACTTTCCGCAGTGGAGCGAACACGAAAAATTCCATACACTCATGGTGGATTTACTCCACTGATTTTTGAGTGCTTTGCATGTGTTGTCATTGACCTTCCCCGGATTTCATATATTGTAACACTTATGCAATCCCGGAAAGGCAGCGTGGCCACATGACTAATACCCTTTTTCCCCTCACCTCTTCCCAGCGCATGCTCCAGCAGGCCCTTGAAGAATTCGGCACAGCCCAGATTTTAACCATTGGAGTGTGCATTTCCTTACATGCTCCCGTAGACTTTTCCCTGTTAGAAAAATGCCTGAAAGAAGAAGTCCGGCGTCTTGAGTGCCTGCGGGTCCAGTTCACGCCGCCGAACAGAGACGGTGGAATCCGGCAGTATATTGTCCCGGAGAGTTCCCCTGACATTATATATGAAAACTTAAAGGATAAAAGCGCCCCGGAGATCAAGGCTCTGATGAATCACTGGAGCACTCTTGGCTTTGACGAAGCGGATTCCCCCCTCCTGCGTTTTGTCATGGTATCCCTTCCAGGCGGCTGGAACGGCCTTTACCTCTGTATCGATCACCGCATCATGGATTCCTGCGGACTGATTTTTATGATGAATGATACGTTCCAGCTGTACTGCCATTACCTTTACGGATCGCCGGCGCCAGACATGCCGGCGTGTTATGAAGAGGTTCTGCAGTCAGATTTACGGCGGGAACAGGATCCGCTGCGCAGGGAAAGGGACAGCGCCTTCTGGAGGCAGCTGCTGTCCGCAGGCGAGCCCATCTACACAGATATAGGCGGCTCCCGGAAACTGATGCAAAGCCGGATCAGCCACGGCCTTCCCGGCCTGCGCGCTGCCGACCGGATCATACAGCCCATGGACGGCGATATGGAGAAGTTCACTCTGCCGAAAAAGGAGGCTGCCCGGCTGGAAGCATACTGCCGGAAGCATTCCGTGTCCATGGCTAATCTGCTGCTCATGGCCATGCGCACTGCGCTGTCCTTTGCCAATGATGGAGAACCGGACATCAGCCTCCGCAATTACGTATCCCGCCGCTCTTCCAGGCAGAGCCGTACCTGCGGCGGCTGCCGGATTCACTGCTACCCCTGCAGGACCGTAGTTTTGCCGGAAGCCACTTTTCTGGATGGGATACGGCAGATAAAGGCTTATCAAAACGGCATATACCGCCACGCCGACTTCGATCCGGAACAGGTAAATGCGCTGTTTGCCGATACCTTCGGGATGCCGCCGCTTACCACCTATGAAGGAGCCGCATTGACCTGTCAGCCCCTTCCTCTCTCCTCTCCCAACCCATTTTTAAAACACATCCCGCTGAACATCGAGTGGTTCTCAAGCAGGGCGGATATTCAGAAGCTTTACTTAACGGTGATGCATGCGCCTCAGAACCGCGGTTTGGATTTTTATTTCAAATATCAGACGGCAGAGCTGGATCGGGCAGATATCACTCGTTTTTACGAGGTGCTTTCTGAGATCCTTACACTTGGAACGCAACAGGAGACGCTTCCTACCGGAGAATTGATGGAACTGCTGGCACGCCTCTGATTTCTCTTTCAGGGTTCACTCTGCTCTTTGGGTAATTTGGGATCTTCAAAATAACAAAAGGAGCTTTCAAGCCGCTGCCATGGCAGACTTGAAAGCTCCTTTCTTATTTTATGACAGATTCTCTTCTTTCCGCAGCATCCATTTAACCGCTATATCCTTCCGGATGCTTCGCATGAAACAGCGCCAGCTTCGCAAAGAAGTCATCCAGGATCAGCCTGCTGTCAATGGAATGGTAAATCCGGATCGGTCTGTTCAGTTTCGTATGAACATAGGCCATGTCTTCCGTCACCAGCGGCGCTTCGACCCAGTCAAACTCAAATCTGTGCTCATATAAGAGCAGGCCCACGGCCGGGCTGTCCCCGACGACCCACGTCTCCCCGGTGCGGAAGGCGCTGTTTCTCGGCCCCTCCTCCTGCGCGTGTTCGTCCAGCTGCTGCAGAAGGTACTCTCCGATTTCCCCGTACGGAGCTACCTTATATTCCAGTTCTGCCAGTGACAGCGGCATCATCTCATAAACGTTCTTCGGAACCTGCCAGATCTCCATTTTACTCTGGAACACCACATTGGCCGCATTGATATCATTACCCAGGTTAAACTCCGGGCCGCCAGCCGGATACCTTCCGCCTCCGATCCAGATAGCCGTCATCCTGGATGCGATCTTCGGCTCCATGAGAAGAGCGCTCGCCAGGTCCGTAAGCGGGCCTAAGAAGATTGCGAACAGCGGACGGTCGTCGTCCTTCATGGCTTCTCTGACAATCAGCTCCGCCCCTTCACTCACAACCGGAGTCGTCTTGTCGGGAATTGCATGAGGCGCGCCGTGGAAAATCATGTTTTCCTTCGGGAAATGCATCTTGTCGAAGATAACCTCCAGCTCTTTAAAGCTCCGCTCCATGGAATCCTCATGTCTCGTTCCATAATGAGCCGCAATCATGCCTGCATTTTCAAATTTCGGGCTTAGCAGCGCCTGGACGATCGCAAACTGGTCGTCCGCCTCGTTCTTAGCATCGGTATTCACGATCAGCCTTACAATCTTTTCTTCCGGTACGTGAAACTTATAATCTGTATATCTCATTCGCGTTCCCTCTCATCATTTTTTATAGTTAAACTATCCCTTTACCGCGCCATTCGTAAGTCCTGACACAAAGTATTTCTGGAAATACCCGAATACCAGCATCAGGGGAAGGGTGACCATGCAGATTCCCGCGGTGTACTGTCCCCATTCAACGCCCATCTCCGTCTTGAAATTCAGAAGACCGACGGGAAGTGTCTTAATCAGCGCGTTGGAGGCCGTCGTAATGTTGGCCCACATCAGTTCGCCCCAGTTTCCGATAAAGGTGAATACGATGATGGTCGCAATCGCCGGCTTCACCAGCGGAAGCATAATATGGAAAAACGCCTCGAATTCCGTACAGCCGTCGATTCGCCCGCTCTCGATCAGTTCCTCGGGTATGGTCTCAAAGTACTGTTTAATGATATACATGGAAAATGGAATCTGCCATGCGATATAAGGCAGAATCAGGCTGATTCTTCCACCCGTCAGATGCATCTTGCTCATCATGGAATAGAGGGAGATATAGATCGCAATACCAGGGATAAAGTTGAATACCATAAATGCATCCATGATCAGGTTTGCCTTCGGTATGTATAACTTCGCCAGCGCATATCCGCCAAGCAGTGAAACAATCGTGGTAACCGCTACGGAAACTCCGGTGACCACTACACTGTTTCCAAAATAGGTACCCAGTTTTCCCACACTCCACGCCTTGGCGTAGTTCATGATCTCCACGTTCTGCGGAAGGCCGAACAAGTTTACGAAGAACTCTTTATTTGATTTAAATGATGTAAAAAACATGAATAAAATCGGATAGGCAACCACAACCGTATAAATGCCCAGAACAGTATAGGCAAGCACCTTCATCCATTTATTCATGCCGAACATTCTATCGCTCATAGTTACCTCCTCTTACCAGCTTCTTGACCACAACCATGCCGATTAAAACAATGACAACAAAAATCATACTCATGGCGGAACCATAACCGTAATTGTTAAATGAGAACGAGTTTTGAAGAATCCATAACGGCATAACGGTCGTTGACTTGGCCGGTCCGCCATTGGTGAGTGCTACTACGGTATCGTAAATCTTAAGACCGCTCATGACTGCAAATATTGTGGAAAGCTGGACAAACGCCATGATAAGCGGCAGAATAATCTTCTTAAAGATCTGGAAATCCGTCGCCCCATCCAGTCTTGCAGACTCGATTAAGGAGTTGTCGATTCCCTGCATGCCTGCGAAACAGAGTACCATGGTAAGTCCTACCTGCTTCCATGCCGATACGAACAGAATACAGTTGAGCGCCGTCCCCTTGTTGGTCAGCCACGCATGCTGTAAATTCTCCAAGCCGAGAGTACCCAGAATATTATTTAAAATACCGATCTCCGGCTCATAGACGAACGCAAAGATAAGCGCCGTGATGACGGCCGGAATCATGCTGGGCGAAAAGAGGATGGTCCGGAAGAAGCCGCCCCATTTTTTCCCTACATAAAGAAGCAGCCATGCCATAAGAACACCTATGATCACGCTGAAAAACGCCGATGCCACACCGAGATAAACGCTGTTCCTGATGGCCAGGAGGAACGTTTTATCGCGGAACGCGGAAAAATAATTCTTCAAACCAAGAAACGTTCTCGGTCCAAAACCGCTCCACTCCTGAAATGACAGAATGAAACTGTCAAAAAACGGGATGACGGCAAATATAAGATAGATCACAATAGCAGGCGTCAGGAATGCAAAGCCTGCAACCATATATTTTTTCTCGATATTGCTCATTTTTCTCTTTGATTTCTGCATACTCTATACCTCAATGTAAGGAAAAAGGGAGCGCTGTCAGCACTCCCTTATCAGCGCGTATTTACTGCTTTCCTTATTCGCCTTTCACGGTTGCCTGCTTTAAATCTTCCAGCTGCTCCAGTGTGTCTTCTACACTGGTTCCTGTGCAGACCATGCCGACCATATCATTCTGAAGGAAGGAATTGATCTCGGAAGAAAGTCCCTGCATCTGCTTGTAACCGACTACATTGTCGCCTACCGTGGTTGCAAGAAGGTCTTTTAAGATTTCGCTGTCCACCTTATCCTGCATGGAGATAGTAGCTGGCAGTCTTCCGCTCTTAATGATCTCTTCGATGCCTGCGTCGCTGGTATAGTACTTCATGAAACGGACCGCTTCCTCCGGATGCTTTGCATTGGCCGGAATGAACAGTGCGTTTGTTACCGTGTTAAGCGCGTACTTTCCGCCTTCTGCTACGTATGGGAAGGGAAGGATGCCAACTTCAAATTCGCTGTTCTTTGTGTATTCGCCTGCGTTGGAGCCTGCGTCAAACAGCATGGCTACCTTGCCCTGATACCAGGCTGCCTGTGTCTGGTCCTTGGTGGAGGTTAAAGCGCCCTCGCCCGGATACCAGTAGCCTGCATCATAAACGGATTTCCAGTTCTCAAGACATTTCTTCAAGCCTTCACACTGTGTGAAGTCGCCTTTGCCTGCCACGTATTCTTCCAGTGTTCCGTCATTTGCCATATACTGGTATGCGAACTGAAGCAGCTGGTGGTTCTGGCCGTTCCAGTTGCCTACGCCGTATACGCCGTTGTCCTTGAATACTTTACATGCTTCTACAAATTCGTCCCATGTCTTTGGAATCTCTACATTATACTGAGTAAATAAATCCTTGTTATAGAAAATGGTCTCGATAACCGGCTGATAGCTTACGGCGTAGTACTTACCGTCAACCATGCCTGCGTCTATGTATGCCGGAACAAATGTATCTTTCCACTCATTGTTGTTTTCTGTTAAGTACGGAGTTATGTCGTATGCCATGTTGTCATCTGTAAATGCATTGATCTGGCTGCCCCAGAAGAAGCTTACGTCGACCGGATCACCGGAAGCGATGCCTGTCTTGATGATCTGCTCTGCGTTATCGAAGTCTACCGGTACGATCTCAACCTTAATATCCGGGTTCTCTGTCTGGAAGCCCGCTACGATATTCTGGTTGTACTCGGAGTCGGATCCGTAGAAACGAATGGTCGTTACCTCTCCGCTCTTCGCCGCCTCTGTGGCAGTGTCTCCTGCTTCTTTAGTATCTCCTGCTGCAGTGGTATCTCCCGCCGTAGTTGCTGCGCTTTCCTTTGTCGTCGTACCTGAACTGCCACACCCCGTTACCATGATCCCCGCTGCCAGGGCAACTGTAAGAACTGCTGTTAATTTCCTTTTCACGATTCTCCTCCTTGTTAAACACTATTGAATTTTTATTTAATTAACAATTAAATTATATTTAAAATATACGCTAAGAATTAAGTTTTGTCAATATGATTTTACTAAATTTTACAATCTTTCTGGTGTTTTTCTCGCTGTACTCTCCCTTTTACCCTGCGGGCTGCCGGATACATTTTAATTGCTTCATAAAAAGCACTGAATTTTTGTTTAATTATTTTAATTATGCAATTGAAGTGCCCTCTTTACCCGCCGTCTGAACTGTTACAGTTTAATACATAGTGAACAGGTTTGGAGGAGGTAATACTTTCCAACTTTGATTTATAAGGTATTGGTAATTTCCTTTTCCACACAGAAACGGCGGAGAGGATTTCTTCTCCTCTCCGCCGCTTACCGTCTGCTCATGAAAACTTATATTTCACTTCGCATCCATAAGAGACCTTATTGCAGATGTTCACCACCCGATCCATGACCGCGCTGAACTCCGCGGAATCCGCGTCGATGTCCATCTCCCTCAAGTCCTCAGAAATGTCCACCTTCTTTACCCCGTCCATTTTTCCGATCTCGCCGACAATTCGCTGTGCCTTCGAGGGGTCTGACAGGGAATACACATGATAGCGCCTGCTCATACCTTTTCCTCACTTTCACCAGTTGTTATTAACAAGTATTGGCAGAAGAGGGAAATTTTAAACACGGGGCGCGGCGCCGTTATTTATCAGAGCCAGATTTTAAATGACCGAATCTCAAACGGCTGTAAAACCGCTGTTATTTCATCGGTTTCCTGGGCGCCGCAGTCCTGTTCCAGCAGGTTGCAGACGGCCCATTTCTTCACGGGGTAATTGGATCGGACGGATACCGTCTGCCTGCTGCCTGACACTTCATGGAGACGTACAATCAGGCACTCTTCTCTTTCTGCCTTTTTTACCGCATCCACAAATACCGACGGATTATCCGTCCATACGATCCTTTTGCCTGCTGTCTGCACCTTCTCTCTGCCTCTTGACGAGCCGACCGGCACGTTTAAATTCAGACTCTCCGGAATGGTTCCTCCCTCCGTCACCGTTCCCGCATGGGGATAAAGCGCATAGGTGAAGGTATGCAGTCCCATGTCTGCCTCCGTATCCGGGAATTTCGCGCTCTTCAAAAGAGAGAGTTTAAGCGTACTGTCCTTGGCACTATAGCCATATTTGCAGTCATTCATCAGGCTGACACCATAGCCGCTGTCGGAAATATCCGCCCACTTGTGGCCCGCCACCTCGAACTTTGCCTGATCCCAGCTGGTATTATAGTGAGTCGGGCGCTCCACATGGCCAAACTGAATATCGTATACTGCCCTGGTACTCCTGATGTCCAGCTCGAAAGCCGCTTTTAAGAGCCGGTGGTCCTCATGCCAGTCTACCGTGGTCTCAAAATCAATGCGGCGGCTGTTGCCATACAGGATCATGTCCTGCACGATGGTTGATTTCCGGTATACGTAAGAGAACCGGATCACCGTCCTCAATTCGTTATTTTCCAAAAGCACCGGCGGATCTGTGAGCTCCGCGTTCTCAACCTTTTCCATGTAAAAGATGTCTATATCCCAGGCGTCAAACCGCATGGGCTTATCCTCGAAGATCTCCAGGCGGTTTCCTTCGCCCTTCAGCACCTCACGCTCGTTTTCCTTATCATAGACAGAGGTCAGCTGTCCCCTGTCATTCCAGCGGATCCGGTAATACCGCGTCTCGGCCGCGTTCTCAGAGACAACAGCCGAACGATTCCAAACCGCCTCTTTCCGAACGTTTTCTTCCCTTCTGCCTGTTTCCTGTCCATCTGCTTTCTGCCCGGATTCTTTCTGTCTGTCTTCTCTCCATCCGTCGTCTTCCTGCCTGGCTCCGATCGCCCCCGGCAGGAAACAAATACTCCGCATCTCCAGTCCCCGCATACTGGCCTGCAGCCAGTAACCGCTGCTGTCACGGCATGCGTTTATCAGTGTTCCGTCGAGTTCCGTAAACCGGCCCTCCCGCGGCTCTTCGATCCGGACCAGATCGTTTCTGCTATAGCTGCTGAAATTCCAGAGCGTCCAGTAGTTGTCGCTGTTGTCCGTAAGACCGGCGAGAAGAACGGCTCTCGTCTCGTTAAGCAGCCGGTCCGCCTCCCGGTATTCCTTTTCAGAATCTTCATAGACTTCATGGATGGAGGATCCCGGAATGATATCATGGAACTGATTGCGCAGAACGATCTCCCATGCGTGATGGAGGGCCTCCTGCGGATATTCCTGCCCGTCCGCAAGGCTGCGGCTGGCCAGCCATTCCGTCTCCGCCAGCTTCCACTCCAGTTTCCTGTTCCATCTCTTATTTTTCGCCTGAGACGTATAGGTGCCGCGGTGGTATTCCAGATACAGCTCGCCATCCCATACCGGCTGCTGGCTCTTCCGTTCCTCCATATCGCGGTGAAGCTTCTGGAAATAGCCTCCTGCCGTGTCATTCACCACATGGGGCACTCCGGGAAGCATATCCATGGACCGCCTGCTCTTTAACATTCCCGTTGTCACTCCACCGCCGCCGTCCCCGTGGCCAAAGGGGATCAGCACATCCTTCGTCAGGTTCTTATCCCGGAACCGCTCCCAGCTTCCGAATATCTCGAACGGCGTCAGCTTTCCGTTATACGTCGCTCCGTGCTTATGCTCTGAGCTTTCATACGGCGTTGTAATGAAATAGGTCAGTATCTCGCTTCCGTCGATTCCCCGCCACCAGAAGAGGTCATGCGGCATCCGGTTCACATCATTCCAGCTGATTTTCGTGGTTGCAAATGTCTGAATCCCACACTGCTTCAGAATCTGAGGCAGCGCCCAACTGTATCCGAACACATCCGGAAGCCACAGATGCGTGCATTCGCGGCCGAATTCCTCTTTGATAAAATTGCAGCCATGCAGGAACTGGCGTACCAGCGCCTCGCCGGAGGTGATATTGCAGTCGGCTTCCAGCCACATGCCGCCGTCCACTTCCCATTTCCCTTCCGCAATCCGTTTTTTAATCTGTTCGTAAATCTCGGGGCAATCCCGTTTGATATACTGGTAAAGCTGAGGCTGGCTCTGCAAAAACAGAAAGTCCTCATTCTGTTCCATGAGCCTGAGAGCGGTGGAAAAGGAACGCATTGCCTTTTCCCTGGTATGCTTTAATCTCCACAGCCATGCCACATCGATATGGGTATGGCCCACGCAGTGCACCGTGATGTCACTTCTCTTATCCATCTGTTTGAAATCATCTTCCAGTTGCCGCAGCGCCGCCTCCACCGTAGGATAAAAGCGGTCCTGATCCCAGTCAATGAGCGTGTACGCATCGTTTAAGGCAGTCAGGATGGCCTCCTTCTCGGTGCCAGTCTCCGGCATCAGCGCAGCGCTCTTAACAACAGCATCGGAATGGTAGAAGAAACGGTCCGCGGCCAGATTCAGATATCCAATTCCCGCCTTCTTAAAACGGTGGATCTGCCCGGTGCGGACACCGCCTCCCTCCAAGCCGGTCCAGAGCAGAAACGTCAGCTCTATAGTCTTGCCGGCAAACGGTTCCAGAATCACCTCATTGTGGAACGTGTCCACTCCCTGGTACGGCTTCCCGTCGATAAACAGCAGGGACTCGAAACCACTGTTGAACCCCTCCCCCGTCTTGCCGAAGTCGAAGACTCCCATGATCTGGCTCCCCTCCCGTTTCTCCGGAACCGCAGCATCCGCCTGCAGCCACAGATAGCGGTCACGCCCGATAAAGAATTCTCCCTTCCGGACCAATTCCCCGCCGGTCAGGCGCCCCGGATACCGGGACAGAACCTCATCGGTCTCACAGCCGGCGTCTTTGGAGACAAAGGGGAATACTTCCACGGTCTCCTCATATCTCCTGCTCCATATTTCCTCCGTATAAACGGTTAATTTCTCATGAGTTAAAAACATCTTGTTTTCCTTTCTGTGATGGGATTCCTCTCCACATCATGATAAATCGTGTGAAAATAATACATTTTTCAGCCTCGTAACAAGCATTCCGGCATCCTTTTTCTGCTGCATCACGAGAAAGGTAAGCCGTTCCCTGGGACAGTTCACAAAGCTGCAGCCGAGCCATCCGTCCCAGCAGTACTCCATCTGCCGGCCGAGAACAGAGGCCTGTCCCGGATTCCACAATACCCTCATAAAATTTCCGTAGCTGAATCCGCGCTGTCCGAACCAGCGTTCAAAGCTCCCCTGCGGGCTTTCTGACAGCGTATCTCCAAAAAGGCGGCCTCCTGTCAGATATTCCACCGTCCCTGGCCGAAGAATCTGCCTCTCTTCAAAACTCCCCTTTTGAAGAAGCATTCTGGCAAACCGCTCATAATCATCGATGGTGGAGGCCAGCCCTGCGCCTCCGGATTCGAATCCTGCTTTTCCCTTCATACGGTTGTTGATTCCCAGGAAATTGCCGGTGTATTCCTTCAGTTTCCCGTCCGTTCCCGTCTCATAGGCCATTGCAAGGCGGTGCTGTTTTTCCTCCGGCACATAAAAACCGGTATCCGTCATACCCAGCGGTTCAAAAATCTCACTCTTCATGAACGCTCCCAGAGTCTGATTCGTAACTGTCTCGATGACCGCCCCCATAATATCGGCGGCTATACCGTATTTCCACGAGGTGCCGGGCTGATACAGAAGAGGGATCGCTCCCGCCTTTTCGGCAAACTCCCGGGTCGTCATCGGTGATTCTGTGATCAGACGGCGCTCCGTCTCGCAGAAGAGCTCCCTGGTCCGCCTCTCTGTCTCCGTATTCGAATCCCCGTAGGACAGCCCCGATGTCATATTCAGCAGGTCATGGATCGTTACCGGGCGGATGGCCTCTTCCAGACGGCCGTCACGCCACACCTTTCCGCCGGAAAATGAGGGGATATACTCGTAAACCGGTGTCTGCAAACACAGCTCTCCTCTCTCCAGCAGGATCATGGCGGCTACGGCGGTAATTGGCTTGGTCATGGAATATAAGCGGTAAATCGTATCACATTTTATCTTCCTGCCGGCCTTCCTGTCCGCATAGCCTGCCTCCAGGCGGCAGAGTGTTTTTCCGTCTTTCATTACCAGGACGCTGGCCCCGCTCATCTCCTGCTGATTCAGGGCGTCTGCGAGAACCGCTTCCATTCGCTGCTGCAAATCACTGTTCATTCCCTTGTATCTCCTGTTCCTTTTTCTGATTCTGAACCCGTTCCATATAATCGGAAGGGCTGACACCCACCACCGATGCGAAAATTCTGCTGAAATAGAACTGGTCGTTATAGCCCGCTCTGGCGGCTACATCCTTCACATAGACGGAGGTTCCCTCATCCATTAAGTCTCTGGCGCACTGAATCCGGGCCAGAGTCAGGCACTTGTTAAAGGAGCTGCCGGAGTATTTGCGGAACAGCTTATTTAAATACGTCGGCGACAGGCCAAATTCTTTACACAGTCTCCCCATGGAAAGTTCCTCTGACAGATGGCGCTCCATGTAGCCGGTGATCCTTTTAAAGAATTCCTCTGTGTCCATTTTCTGCTGTGCCGGTTCTTTCTTTATCTTCTGCATCAGCATGTTTTGTATCGAGTCTGAAACCTCATCCAAATCTTCCGCATAGAAAAAGAGATCATCCAGAATCCGCTCCGTACTCTGCTCCATTCCGGAGAGCAGGCCGGATTTATCCATCAGGATCAAAAGGTATCTCACCTGGGCTTCCACATACATCTGCGTTCTCTTCGTGTGCTTCCAGCAGTCAAAAAGCTCCGCCACCGCCGATATGATTTTCTCTCTTTGACCTTTTTGAATATAGTTTTCCAGGGCCTGAAACTCTCCGCCTGTCGTTTCCTGTCCGTCCTGTCCCTTCCGTTTTTCCTCTTTCAGTTCCTCTGCAATCAGGATCTGGCTTGCGCCGATCACGATATTGCTGTCGAGAAGCTGGTACAGCTCTAAAAAGACGTCATCCGCACCTCCGATGGAAAACGGCGTTTCCCGGATAATACCGGTCACATAGTTGGAGTTGCCGTGCTCCCGCCGGATTGTCTCGGAGATGATCTGATAGAAGCTCTTGTAAAACAGAATATCTTCCGGATAGAGATACATCGCCTCCATCTCATCTCTTCCATAGAGGTAGATTTTCTCATCCCTGCCGGAAAATATCTCAAAGCCGGAATTGCCGGAATACCGCCGCGGCAGTCCATTTCGCCTCACAAGCGCCGCGTAATATTTCCCCGCCGGGAAGCAGCGCTCCAGCAGTTTCCTATCGACACTGTTCTTCTCGCACAGGCTCTTCATCAGGAGATTCCGCTTTCTGGCATAACGCTCAGCCAGCACCTCCTCCATGCTGTTTAATGCATTCTGCAGGGCAGACGGCTTAATCGGCTTTAACAGATAATCATAGACGCCCGACCGTATGGCCGCCTTCGCATACTCAAACTCCTGATACCCGCTCACCACCAGCGACAGCACCTCGGGATAGCGCTCCTTCACACGCTCGGCCAGCGCGATTCCATCCATGACCGGCATTTTTACATCCGTGATCAGGATATCCGGCGTATCCTCCTCCATCCGCTTAAGCGCTTCCTGGCCGTGCTCCGCCGTGGCGGTCACCTCGAACTGCGGGCATTTGATGGCGATAATATTACAGATATGCTTGATGGCCGCCGGTTCATCATCCACTACTAGAATACGGTACATATTACGACTCCCCCTCCAAAGTACTGCTTTTGCGAACTCCGAAAAATACTTCCGCTCCCTGTTCGTAATTACCTGCGCGATAGATCAGCTGTTCCGAATACAGCAGATACAGGCGGGCAAAGCTGTTGGCGTTGCCCATACCCCCGATTTCCAGCTCCACATTTCTCTGTATGGAGCTGATCTGCATCCTTAATTTCATGATCTCGTCCCTAACGTACTGAAGCGCCTCCTCCGAGAAACCATCCCCGTTGTCCCGAATCCTGATATACCAGCCCTCATCGTCCTGCCATCCTGTGATCTCCAGGCGCATGATCTCATAACCATTTTCATACCCATGGGAAATGCTGTTCTCCACCAGCTGCTGCAGCACCAGCTTCGGCAGAATACAGTCCTTTATCTCGGGCTGAATGGTAATCTGGTACTCCAGTTTATGCTCATAACGGCACTTTAGGAGCCTGATATACGCCTCCAGATAATCGGCCTCCTTCTCCACCGTGGCATACCGCTCCTTCGTATTGGTGGAATAGCGGAGCATGGACGCAAGACCGTCGCAGATCTCACAGATGACGTCGTCATCATTCAGGACGCCTCTGCTGGAGATGACGTTTAAGATATTATAGATAAAATGCGGATTCACCTGCGCCTGAAGCGCGTCAAACTGGGCCTGGAGCTGGATCATGGAAGTTCGCTTTTCCTTTAAAATAGCGCTGTCCAGACGCTTCAGCATGTTTTCATAGGACTGCCGCAGCAGCTCGATCTCATTGCTGGAGGTCTTCAGCTCCACATTTTCCGTGATATTGGTAAGCTTTGTGCGTTCCATTAAGTCCGCCAGTTCCTGTACCGGCCTGGCCAGATGATTGGAGGCCGCCACAATATAGAGAACGGCCACTCCGATAAAGCTTGCCGCCAGAAGCAGTGTGCTCATAAAAATGTACCGCAGGTCACTCTGCACCGTGTCGTACCGTTCCGCCACCAGAATCGCAGCGCCGGTCTCTGCGGACACATTTCCCGCCAGAAACTCGTCATTTCCCGTAACGGAATTGCGGTATCTCCTGGCAGTCGTATCCCCCTGTGCTAAAAAATCCCCATAGCCCAAGGCCCCTTCGTACCGTTCATTGCTGAACAACAGATTCCCCTTTTCATCGAAAAGGAGGACCTTTATCTCCGGATTGGAGATAGCAAACAGGGTCCGCAGCGAGTCTTCCGTCCTCTGGACCTCGATATAGCCCAGATTATTCCCCTGGATTTCCTTTACTACAGAAAAGACATTCTGCTTCTTCTCCCCCCAGTCGTCCTCGTGAGGGCCTATGACTGCAAACTGCCCGTATCCGACCGAATCCAGCTGGTCCTTCCATGGCAGGGCGTCCAGATTCATTCCCGCGTTCATCTTCCGTTCTTCGTGGGTTGTCGCTATCACCACTCCATTTTTATTGTAAAAAAGAATCCTGTAAAAATTACTGATGAAGTAATCGGTATTGAGTATATTTCGCACCACTCGGGCCGCCTCGTTAAAATACAGGGAAACGTAGTCGGCATCCTTTGGAAATACCGACAATTTCCGTATGGCCTCCAGGGCATCCACGTCGCTTAAAACGTAATGGCTTACATTTTTCATCGCCTTGATGGACTCCTCGTACTGCTGCGTCAGCTGCCTCGACATATCTTCCAGATTCCGAAGTTCCTGATTAACGGAACGCTTCACGCTGGAGTAGTAAAAGAATCCGCCCAGCAAAACAGCCGCCGACAAGACAAACGCCGAATAAACCAAAATCATACGGGTGCGAAATTTCATAAAAGTAACCTCTTCCTATAATTCAATCCAAAATAAGTAACTTAAGTTTACCTATCCTCCTGCAATTAATCAAGTACCAGATTATCCTTTGACCGAACCGGCCACCATGCCATCCACAATTCTTTTGTTAAAGAACAGAAACAGCACCAGCATGGGGAGCGTAATCATGATCACGTTGGCAAACAGCAGATTGTAAGAACTGGAATACCGTCCGATAAAATTAAACAGCGTCAGCTGGATCGTGGCATTTTTCGTTCCGGGCAGGAAATAGAGGGGATTGGTGAAATCATTAAATACGGCTACCGCATTTAAGATGATGACGGTGGAGGTTACCGGTTTTAACAGGGGAAGAATAATCTTCGTAAACATCTGGGTTCTGGTACATCCGTCGATGTATCCCGCCTCCTCCAGCTCCAGCGGAATGGAGCCCACAAAGCCCCGGTAAAGCATGATGGTAAACGGAATCTGCAGCGCGCATTCAATCAGCATCATACCCGGAAGCGTCTTATATAGGTGCAGTCCCTTCATGACCCAGATCGTTGGCAGAATGGCCGGCGGTACCATGAGTCCCGATAAAATAATGCTGTTTGCAATGCCTGTCAGGCGATCCCTTCTTCTCTGGAGTACGTATCCGGCCATGGAGCAGACCACAATCAGAAGAATGACCGAGCCTGCCGTGAGCACGGCGCTGTTTTTAAAGGACCGGATCAGCAGATAGTTGTTGGCCTTTATCACTTCCAGATAATTTTCCCACTGAAACACTTTAGGAAGGGACAGCTGCAGCAGATTGGCCTCCCGCCGCTCCTTTAAGGAGCTGACCAGCATGAAGATGAACGGAACTACAAAGATGGTTCCCGCCACCAAAAGGCCAATCACATCGCCAAGCAGTCTCACTCTTTTTTTACGTGTCATATCAGTCCACCTCCCTGCTCAATAAGAATTTCTGAAGCGGATAGGCCAGAACCGCAATCATCAGGAACATAATCACATTCCCTGCCGTCGAAAGGCCGTAATACCCCGCCGCATACTGCTTATATACCGCGGATGCGACCACCTCCGTCGCATATCCGGGTCCGCCTCCGGTCATCGCCCAGATCAGGTCAAAGCTCCTCATTCCGCCGATAAAAGATAACATGATGACCGAGTTCATGGCCGGACGGGCCAGAGGAAGCGTGATATAAAGCAGCTGTTTCCATTTATCCGCCCCATCGATCACTGCGGCCTCATAATACGTCTTGTCGATCGCCTGGATACCAGCGATAAAGATCACCGAGGCCACGCCGAGGCCCTTCCATACATCCGTTCCGATTACGGAAAATAAAGCCAGCTTCGTATTGCCCAGCCAGTCAATGCCCTGGATTCCGATCAGCCCCAGACACTTGTTGATCAGGCCCTTTGACGGATGCATCAGAGCGGTAAACGTAATTCCCACCGCAATGGTAGATACCAGGTTTGGGAAAAATACGATCGACCGCAGCAGATTCTTTGTCTTGATACTGCTGGTTAAGAACACACCAATCAAAAAACCGAGCACCACCTTGGCCCCGCACGTCAGTACCGCGTAGATCATCGTATTTTTCACACCCGTATTCAGGGACCGTTCGGAAAAGAACATCTTAAAATTCTGCAGGCCGCAGAATTTCACCTCGTCGAAGTTCCAGATCGTCAGGCTGAAATACAGGGAAAGAAGCAGGGGTATCAGAAAGAATACGGTAAAAACGGCCATGGCCGGCACCAGAAACCACGTGGAATATATTTTTTTCTTATCCATACTATTCTCCTGTCTAAGAAAGAACGAAGCGTATCACCGGTAGTGAACGCTTCGCCTTTCGCTCTTCTCTATTCCCGCAGGCCGCGGGCTTTGATTACCAATCCAGTCCCAGCTGTGCCGCCTGTTTCTTACAGTCTTCATCGTATGCCGCGGCCGCTTCCTCCGGAGTCGTCTGTCCCGTACCAAGCTCCTGGCAGATTGCAGGACAATCGGCGCCCTTTACCGGCGTGATAAACTCCAGTGCAAGTCCGGTCTTTCCTGAATCAAAGTACTGCTGCAGATCGAATTTAACAGCGTCGTAGGCGTTATCCGGCAGCTTGTATCCCTTGACGCAGTACGGTCCTTCCGGAAGCAGAGCCGCCGTATAGACATCGAGAGCCTCGTCGGAAATCATGAATTCCATTAACCGCTTGATATCGTCTACCTTGCCGGAATTCTTGTTGCCGTACCAGGAAGACGGCTCCCATACCGTCAGACCCTGTTCCTCCGGATCGTCACCCGGAATGGCAAATGCCCTGACATTGTTCACTTCATCCCCGTACAGCTCGTAGATATTGGAGAGTGCCTGCGAACTGGAGAAATAGTGCGCGCCTTCGCCTGTCACGATCATGTCACAGGCATCGTTATAAGTCGTAGCCATATAGTCATCGTTGTAATACGGAGTGGTATCCGCTAATTTCTCCCAGCTGCGCAGTCCCGCTTCGTTGGTAGCAAACTTGATTTCACCCTTTTCGAATTTCTCCGCAAAGTCCGGTTCCTTCACCATAACGTTGTAGTAATCCCCCAGGAATGGGAACTGAGTCGTCCACTGATCCGCATAGGAACCAATCAAAGCCACTTCCCCGGCTTCTTTTAAAACGTCACAGTTATGTAAGAACTCGTCCCATGTCTTGGGAACTTCCAGGTTGTATTTTTCGTAAACGTTCTTATTATATAAGATTACGCCGCCCTTTGCCGATGAGGTTGGGATTCCGTATACCACGCCGTCAATGGTGACCGCCTGCTTATACGTGTCATCCAGCCTGTCCGCCCAGTCCTCATTGGTGATATCGATGAAATACTCTGCCGGGTTGAGTGCGGAAAGCAGTGCTCCCGAGTTGGTTCCGCAGAGATCCGCCATATCGCCGGATGCCAGCCGCGTCTTGATGATGGCGTCACCGTTGTCTCCGCCGCCCCGCACTTCTACTTCCACGTGAATTCCCAGTTTCTCTTCCGCCAGATCGAATACTGCCTGGTATCCCGCCGGCGCCAGATCGGTACCGATGGACGCCGTCAGCGTCGCTTCTTTATATTCCCACTGGCCGTCCTCTGCCTTCGCTTCTGTCTCGCCCTCGCCGGACGTTTCTGTCTCTGTGTCCTTCACCTCCGCCTTTGCAGTCGTCTGCTCTGTCTCCGGATTCGTCTGCTCTGTCTTGCTGCTGCCGCATCCTGTCATACTGCCTGCGGCAACCGCTGCCGCCATCATGAGTGCTATTGTTCTGCGTTTCATCTTGTAAACCTCCCTTTTGTGTTTTATGACCAAATTCTATCATATCTGCCCCTGTTTTTAGAATGGAAAAAGCTGCCGCGATACGGTGAAAATTTCACACTAAAGAACGGGAGTTCCGCCTCCTGCATTCATTTCTCCATCTGTTGTGTCCGATTTTCCATGGACAATTTTACTCTCATTATACTATGATTAACAAAATATTTCATGGATTGGAGGAAGATATGGAATTAGGAGATACGGTAATGAAAGATATGGAAACAAAAGGCATGGAACTGGAGGATATAAAGCTAAAAAATATGAAACTGAACGATATGGCATTGGAATATGAAAATCTGGATAATGAAAACTGGATACAGGCCTCCGGCCCCTGTGACGCCCCGTACTTTCGAAAATCCTTTCAGGTCAAAAAACCGGATAAGGCGTCGATCGCCATCTGCGGCCTCGGATTTTACGAGCTTTTTATCAATGGCCGGAAAGTAAATGAGGAATGCTTTATCCCGGTGACATCAGACTACCATCCCAGGGATATATCCAACTTTTTATACCCTATGAAAGGGACGTTCACCCACCGGACCTACTATGACGTCTATTCCATCGGGGAGTATCTGCTGGACGGATACAATACCATCGCGGTCGCGCTGGGAAACGGCTGGTATAATCAGAAGGACCGGATCGTGGAGGGCCGTCAGTCCTTCGGTGAACCGCGGCTCACCTTTCATATACGGATTATAGGGGCGGAAGACAGGATCATTGTATCGGACGAGAGCGTGTGCTGGAGCCGGAGCGAGGTCACATACAACAACTTATTCTTTGGAGAGAAGCACGATCTTCGCCTGAAACAGCCCGGCTGGCAGCTCCCGGACTTCGATGATAACGACTGGGAAAATGCAGCGGCCGTCCCTCCGCTTGAAACACAGTTATGTCCTTCCGACTGTCCTGGCGACAGAATGATCCGGACTATGGTTCCCAAACTGCTGTATTCAGATGAAAGCCGGGCCATCTATGATGCCGGTGAAAATATAAGCGGCTGGGTCGTTGTAAACGGCGTTCTAAAGGACGGGCAGACGATAAAAATTCTGCATTCCGACGAACTTTCTCCCACCGGAGAATTGGACTTTCTGTCCAGCGGCGGCGACAGCCAGATTCAGGCTGCGGAATATACCGGCAATGGTCTTCAGGAGACCGTACATCCCAAATTCAGCTGGCAGGCTTTCCGTTATTTTGAAGTAACCGGTCATCGGAATGTCAGCGGCGATTCACCATTTCTATGTGCCGTAGTCCATGCGGATGTTGCGCAGACATCCAGTTTCCGATGCAGCAATGAGACGTTGAACTGGCTGTATGATGCCTACATAAGAACACAGCTGTCCAACATGCACTCCGGCGTCCCCTTAGACACACCTAACCGGGAGCGTTTAGGCTACACCGGCGACGGCCAGCTGGGGTGCCGCACCGTAATGCTTACGCTGGATGGAAAGAGACTGTACCGCAAATGGATTCGTGACGTCCTGGACTGCCAGGATCAGACGAGCGGACGGGTACAGCACACCGCCCCATTCCAGGGAGGCGGCGGCGGCCCGGCGGCCTGGGGCGCCGCAATTGTCGAGGTACCCTACCAGTATTACGTCCACTATCAGGACATCGACATCCTGAAGGATAGCTTTGGCCCCATGCTTCACTGGTTTGAGTACCTGGAAAGCCGAAGCGAAGACGGCCTTGTCTCCTATGGGGAGCCCGGCGGCTGGTGCCTCGGCGACTGGAACACCACACAGGAAATCCTTCTTCCGATCCCCTTTGTCAACACGTATTTTTACATCAAGGCACTGCGGACTGCCGCAGAGATTGCAGAGATACTGGGTCTGCCTGAGGAGAAAAAACATCTGGAAGAGACGGCTGAACAAAAGAAAGAGATCCTGGTCCGCCATTACTACAGCGAGGAGGAAAATACCTTCTGCGGCGGTGTTCAGGCCGCAGACGCCTACGCCGCGGATCTCGGTCTGGCAAACGCCGGGATGCTCGATGCTCTAAATGAGAAGTATGCCGCTATGAACGAATTCGACACTGGCATCTTCGGCACAGATATCCTCATTCGTGTTCTGTTTCAGCACGGTTATGCACAGACGGCCTATCATCTTTTAACGGCAGACGGCCCCTGCTCCTTTGAAGCGATTCGGAGAGCGGGCGGCACGACGCTGTGGGAATCGTTCCTGGACATGAAAGAATCGAAAAACCACCCCATGTTCGGAGCTGTGACCCGTTATCTGTTCTCGAATCTGTTAGGGATTCAATACTGCGGAAAAAATGAAATACAAATCCGTCCGGCCATCGTCGATGGCCTGGATTACGCGGAAGGGAAAATCACCACAATTTATGGTGTGATTGAAGTGAGCTACGTAAAACACGAAAAAGTGATTGAATTTGTGATTCACTGCGATGAAAGGATTTCCCCCACACTGGAGTACGGCGGACGAGTGGTGCCGGTTTCTTCTGGGGAAAGGATTGTGGTGGAGCGAATTTAGGAAAGATAGAATAAATTTAGGAAATAAAAACTGTACAGCAACGCACAAAATCCGGCGGCCTTGAAGAATATTTCAAAGCCGCCTGACTTTCATAACGCCTTTCTGTTAAACACCATAACAGACAGCAGCAGCAGTACCGCCGACAGAATTACGGTAAGAATCCCAGGAAATATAAACTGGGAAGCTGCCGCTTCTCCGGTGAGCAGATCTACATTTTTCATGACAAGAAAAGATGGGCTGACGCCTTCCAGCAGCGGCGTCATGCTCAAAAGTCCCATCACGACGGTGAACACCAGCAGAAACAGTATGGCGGTAAAGGCCTGACGGAACATCACACAGCCCAGCATAAGAATACATAAGTACAGCAGCGCGGTGAGCCACACCACAAAGGCTGACAGCAGAAGGTGTTTAAAGCCCTCTCCCGGCCACAGATATGCGGTATATGCCCAGGCGACAGCAAAACTGAGCCAGTAGCTCACCGTCATAATCACCGCGGAGGAAGTAAATTTTGAGAGAACTACCGCCCTGCGGGACAGGCCTTTCGTGAACATGATCGTCAGCGTGCCCTTTGCGTATTCCCCGGACAGGCTGCTGCTGAACAGAATGATCATCAGGCTCAGGCCGAGAGAGGACACATTTTTATAGAACTGCATCCATGCGTCCGCCGCGCCTGGTTCCTTCACCGTTATCTCCATATTCACTGCAAATGTTTCAATGAGAAGAGGAGTGAATTTCGCCAGCAGCGGACTCGATACTCCAAAGAAAAAGAACAGGGCAAGCATCAGAAACATACGGTAGGTGCGAACATTCTCCACCAGTTCTTTTCTCGTAAACGCGGCCATCCCACTCATTTCACCACCTCCAGGAATAAATTTTCAAGTGTCGGCTCCATAAGCTCCATTTTGAGCGGACAAATCTCCGTCTCTGCCAGTGCCGCAATAACGCGATGCTGAATCCGGTCCATGTCCGTTCCATGCAGGATCATTTCCCTTTCTTTCATCTCCGTGTGTTCCAGCAGGGGAACGATCTGCTCATTGGCCGCAAATGTATGGATATCATCACTGCCGGAAAACTCCAGCAGCAGGCTGTCCCGCCCATGCAGCGCCCTGATCTCAGGAAGCGTTCCGCTGACTGCAATGCCGCCCCTGTGCAATACGGCGACACGGTCACAGATCCGCTCGACATCCGACAGGATATGCGTCGAAAATATCACCGTCGTGGTGCCTTTTATCTTCATCAAAATATCCAGTATCTCCTTCCGCCCTACGGGATCGAGGGCGCTTGTCGGCTCGTCACAGATCAGCAGGCGCGGCTGTGACAGCAGCGCCTGCGCGATGCCGAGACGCTGTTTCATGCCGCGGGAGTAACCGCTGATCCGTTTCTTCACGCCCTCCAGTCCCACAAGGTTCAGGAGTTCATGGCTCCTGTTTTTCGTCTCTTCCTTTGGAAGCCCCGAAATCTCGCCGCAGAGCGCAAGATATTCGACGGCATTCATGTACGTGTAAAATTCCGGGACATCCGGCAGATAGCCGATATGGCGGTTGGCCGCTGTCCCTCCATACTCCACCGGCTCCCCGCAGACGGTAATACTCCCGCAGTCGGCTTTCAAAAGACCCAATACCATTTTCATAGTCGTTGTCTTTCCCGCCCCATTTTGGCCAATAAATCCAAATACGGCCCCTTCCGGCACGGAAAGTTTCAGACGATCGATCACCTTCTGTCCTCCGAAGCTTTTAGACAAATCCTCTATCGTAAGAATATTCATTTTTCCTCCCCTCGTCCCAGGACGAAATACGCGATCGGCCCGATCACCTGAATGAAAAGCACGATCAAAGCCCACATGATTTTATTTCCAAACCGGTAATGCGGATGGCGTAACACATGAATGAGCGCCGTGACTGCCAGGATCACTTCGGCAATGATAAGCGGGATAAAAAGCGGTAAGTTGGCCATGAGTACATCCATATAATATCCTCCATTGTTTTATATCATCATGATATCATCATCATTTTTATAATATTATCATATTGATAACAATAAGTCAATAGAACGGCTCTTCCAAAAATTTCCGCCCCTCTGCTGTCAGCATGATACGGTGTTTCCGGAAAGAGCCGTCTCTGATTTACTCATTATATGTCTCGGGTGGTGTCACGATAAGGCCGATGGTTCTCAGCCTTCTGCCCGGAGCCGGCGGGTTATGATGCAGCGGCTCGATGATTCGCGCGAACTCCCCAACCGCAGCTTCCAACTCTTCATTGGTTGCATAGACAGGGGCCATGGTAAAAGCTGGATGGTCCTCCATGATATCGATATCCGGACGTTTGCAGTACTCCTGAAACTGCTTGACGAGTCCCAGCATATAGTTCATAAAGAGCAGCATAAACGCCTCCCCGGAATTGGAGCTTACGATATCCTCTATCCCTTCGCCCAAGGGGATAGCCAGGGCATAGGTCTTCTCCACAGTTCCCCTGATCGGATTCTCTCCCACGATTTTTAAGATCCCTTCGTCTGTCATCCGCTTCAAATAGCGGTACAGCGTTGCCTGCGGAATATCGCTGTATAGCTCCGACAAACGCTTTGCGGTCGTCTGACCGGAAGCGTATATTTCCAGCAGCAGCTTACATTTAATCGGATTGGCGAAGCAATCCATTATTTTCTGATCCATTCTGCATCCTCCTCGCATTGCTTACAAGAATATTATCACTGTGATAATAAAAAGTCAATGCTGCTCAGACATCCTTACCGTTAAATTCCCCGTGGTATCCTACTAAATTTTCTACAGTTCACATACCATAAGATACTCCTCCGCATGTTCAGCGACGATCTGAAACCCAAGACGGAGATACAGTCCCGCCGCATAATTGGCCTTCTGTACAGAGAGAGACACACGGCTGAACCCGATCTCTTTTAAATGGGTAAGCATGGCCTTCATCAGCCCGGTTCCTATACCGAGCCCACGGTACGGCCCGTAGAGGGATATTGCGAGTGACGGCGTGCTGTCATCGAAATGACCGTAGTCATTCATGATCCGCACCCATACGGCCCCCACAAGTTTTCCGTCCGCCTCCGCCGCCAGCGCCTGATCCGCCGTCTGACTTCCAAAATCCGCAGTGTAGACCTGCAGCTCCGGTGTCTGAAGGATCGACCTTGCAGGCGGCTTCATGCCTTCCGGCACAAATATCGCCTCGTATAAAAAATCTTCCAGCAATGGATATTCCGATTGTTTCAATTTCCGTATTGTGTACTCCATATTTGACCTCACCTGCCTTCGCCTTCCGCCAGATCCGCCAACTTGAAATGACTGACCAGTTCCTTTAAGAGCTGCGCCTGAGAAGCCAGTTCTTCGCTTGCGGCGGCGCACTCTTCCGCCGTTGCGGAATTCGTCTGAACCACTTCGGAGATCAGATTGATATTCTCCGTGACCTGCCGGTTCGCGTCAAACTGTTTTGACGACGCGTCCGTAATATGGAAGAGCAGCTCCGACACGTTGTCTATCCCGCTCACCACCTCCGCCAGCGCATTGTCCGTCTCATTTGCGATCCTCCGGCCGTTTTCTACAGCCTGAAGGGAACTCTGAATCAGGGCCGCAGTACTCTTAGAAGCGGCAGACGACTGGTTTGCCAGACTCCGCACCTCATTTGCCACCACGGAAAAGCCTTTGCCGCGGTCTCCTGCACGCGCGGCTTCCACCGCCGCGTTCAATGCCAGGATATTGGTCTGGAAGGAAAAATCCTCAATCGTCTTAACGATTTTCCTGATTTCGTCGGATTTGCCGCTGATCTCCGCCATGGCCTTTACCATCTCCTGCATGGAACGGCTGCTTTCGGTTGCATTTTCTTTGACCATCTGCGCTTTTTCACTGGCCTCCTGTGCGTCCCTGGAATTCCGGTATGCCTGATCCGATATCTCGCTCATCATGCCGGTCAGTTCCTCTACGGAAGCGGCCTGCTCCGTGGTTCCCTGCGCCAGATTCTGTGAACTGGAGGATACCTGTTCTGAACCGGCCGCCACGTTGTCTGCCGACCGGCTGATCTGAAGCAGGAGCTCACTTAATCCGCGGCTGATCTTTTTCATGGAGCGCATCAGCTGCTCAAATTCTCCGATATAATACTCATCTCTTTCGCTTTGAACGCTGAAATTCCCCTCTGCCATCTCATTCAGTATATAGGTTTCATTCTGAATGACATCTGTCAGAGTATTCACCATGCTGCGGATATCTCCGGCGAGGCTTCCCAGTTCATCCCTGGAATCATATGCAACGCAGACCGCCGAGAACTCTCCTTTGGCCATGGCACGTGCCGCCTGCTCCAGTTCTGTGACCGGCAGAGTGATCCCGCGTGTTATGTAAACGCCGAATACAATGCTTACCGCCACACTGATGCCTCCCAGGATGATCACGGTAAATACAGCCATCGCCTGCTTCTCCCTCAGTCCAGATACTAGATTCTCTCCCTTTTTATTCCCGCTCTCAATCAGGCTGTTCAGTACCACCTGTGCCTCCTGAATCGCGAGAATATTATTATGCTCCATATAATCCGCCGCCTCGGCCTTCTGATTCTCCGAAGCAAGCGTAAGAACGTGCTCTCTCATGGGCGCCAGCTTTGCCAGCGCTTCCTCCAGCCGGTCGATAATCTGCTGATCGCCCAGGAAATGCGCTTTCACAACAGGAACCTCTTCCTGTATGATTGCAGCGCAATTCCTGGCATCAGTGATCGCTTCTTTTACAATTTCGGAATCCGTATTCGATATAGAACGGTAAACAGACTTCTGCATCCGTTCAAAGTTTGAATTAATAACACTTGCACTGTCATTTACAGTAAACGGCCCGTCATAGAAGGTCTCTATCTGCCCTCCCAGCCTGACGAAATCGACAATACTCACCACACAGCTCATAATAAGCAGGGTAAGTATGATCGCATATGAGATCGTCAACTTCTTTGATACCTTTAAATCCTTCAATGCACCCTTCCTCCTTATCATCATTCCTGTCACTCTCCCGCGCTCGACAGATACCGGCCCAGCAGCTTCTCCAGCGCCTTTACATCGATCGGTTTGGAAAAATGATCATTCATGCCTGCGCGAAGCGCTTCCTGTCGGTCGACCTCAAATGCATTAGCCGTCATGGCCACAATGGGAATCCGTTTTGCGTCCTGCCGCTCCAGATTCCGTATGGCTTTCGTCGCCTCGTAGCCATTCATGACCGGCATCTGAACATCCATCAAAATCAGATTGTAGTATCCTTCTTCCGAACCGATTACCTTCTGGACCGCTTCTCCCCCGTCGCAGGCGTCTTCCACCTCAGCCCCCATCTCCGCAATCAGAGTGTGGGCAATCTCCCGGTTCAGCAGATTGTCCTCGGCCAGCAGAACCCGTTTGCCCTGAAAATCACGGCTGTCCCCCACCTCTTTGTATTCGACAGGATTCTTCTCTTCCTCCAGCTCCCTTAAGAGGTAGCAGATCTTGGAACGGTAGAACGGCTTCGCCAGAAATGCCGTCACGCCCGCCTCCCGGGCCTCGTCCTCGATATCGGACCAGTCGTAGGCGGTCAGAATAATGATCGGCACCTCATTCCCAGCGATCTTCCGAATCCGCCTCGTAATCTCCACCCCGTCGATATCCGGCATCCTCCAGTCGATAATCATCAGCTCGAACGGATCCATACTGTCCATGGCCTGTGCCGCCAGGCTTACCGCGCGCAGTCCGATATCCTTGAGAAGCTCCGTGACATTTTTACAGGTCTGCATATCGTCGTCCGCGATCAGGCAGTGGATGCCAAGCCATTCACCAGGAATCTCCTCCTGAGGAGCGTTCTGCAGCCTCAGCGGCAGGGTCACGGTAAAGGTGGAGCCTTTCCCCAGCTCGCTCTTCACCTGGATATCACCGCTCATCATATCTATGATATTCTTTGTAATGGCCATGCCGAGACCGGTTCCGGTGGCCTTGCTGTGTGTAGAATCCTGTACCCGTTCAAACGGCAGAAAGAGCTTATCCAGGAATTCCGGGCTCATGCCCAGTCCGGTATCCATGCACTCGAACACGTAATTCTGATACTCCCCGCGTCCGCTGTTTTTCTGGTATACATTAACCCTGATGCGGCCGCCTTCCATCGTATACTTGACTGCGTTGCTCAAAATATTGAAACAGATCTGGCGGATTCGGAGCGGATCACCGATCACCATCTCATCCTTTAACTCCAGCAGACTGATGTCCATGCGAAGGTGATCCGCATCGGCCTGCGGGCGTATCAGCTCCGTAACCTCCGCCACCAGACCCGCAAAGTTAAACGGCTCCTCCCGCAGGGATATCTTTCCGCTCTCAATCTTCGACATATCCAGGATATCATTGATCAGGCTCAGCAGATGCTGGCTTGACAGATTAATCTTCCTTAAACATTCCCGCACCCGATCATGGTCCTCCATGTGGGAAGCGGCGATCGCCGTCATGCCCACAATGGCGTTCATCGGCGTCCTGATATCATGGCTCATATTAGACAGAAACTGACTCTTAGCCACACTGGCCGCCTTTGCACTCTCCAGAGCGCTCTGAAGCGCCTGCCGGTGCTGTTCCTCCTCGTGCTTCTGTTCGTCAATCCGGCGTGATAACAGGATTGCAAGCTGATCGCTGGAATACGGATTTTCCACGTAAATGATCTGTGTGGAGGTCCAGTGATACTGACCGTCCGCCAGCATAAGCCTGGCCTCCAGGAACACCTCCTGCCTCCGGATTCCCAGGGTCTTCTTAAGGCTCTCCGGCGCCAGACGCTTCCTGAATTCGTCCTGAAAGTCCGGATGCACGGAAGCCAGAAATTCCTGGTACAATCTGTTAAAGGATTCCTGCCCTCCCAGGTCGGCCAGGAGTCCCGGCTGTATATAAATGAATTTAAGCGTGTCACAGGTTAAATTCAGACTGATAATAACCGGGAACACATTGGAGACCGCGCTGATCAGCATCCGGCGCTCCTGCAGCTTCTCCCGCTCCGCCTCTTCCTCCGCCAGCTTCTCCAATGTAATGTCGTGGAAAGTGGCAATGAGGACCGGAGTTCCGTCTTCATTCAGCATTTTTTCCACCAGTCCGGCCGACCAGAAGAAACTTCCGTCTTCCCTCATGACACGATTCTCAAAGGATCGCTTCTGATCGCCCTCGGCCGCCTCCCGGAAGATATCCACAATCATCGGATAATCCTCCGGATGGATAAATTCCATGAGTTTCTTTCCATTAAGCGAGTCGTTAGATGCCTCCTCCGGAAAATTAAGCAGCCTGAGCCCCTCCTGGTTCAGTTGAAGCAGTTGGAATGGGTCCTCCAGGGTTATCAGAGCGATTCCTTCCGGTATTGCATTATAAAGATGCTCGATGTAGCTGGCCTGCCCCCTCAGCTTCCGGTTTATCTGTCTGACGTAACGCAAGTAGACGATCACCAGTATGGCCAGTCCGATCAGGATAACCGCAATAAGAAGAAAGGTGCGGATTAATATCTGATTCGTCTGCGCCTCAACAACGTTCTGCGGAATAATCGAGATCAGATACCAGTCAGAATTCAGTCCCAATGGAATATAACAGAATACGGTGTCCTCATCCTGATACGTGAAGGTAGCCCATCCCGTCCTTTTATCGATCAGGGACTGTGCAAACTGGTCCAGCCTGGCAGAATCATTCTGAGATTCCGGAAGCATGTCAAACAGGTTCTGCACCGTCTTGTTGCTGCCCGGATGCGGCGGACGGATCAGCACATTTCCGCTGGTGTCCACCACATAGGAAAAACCGGCGTCCTGATAAAACGAGACGGTGAAGCTGTCCACAATCTCCCCCACTTCGTACGATTTCAGAAGGTATCCCGCCGTTCCATCCTGCAGGATCACTTTTATGTACAGGTTAAATTCATTGACTCCCGTGCCGCTGCAGATGTGAGGATCGATGATCCCCTTTTCCTCAGAAGCTGAGGCCAGAAAATCCGCTGCCGCCGTATCACCGGGATCACCGGACGGAAATTTGGTACCGTCTTCCAGATATAACGCAATCCCATTGTCCATACGGCTGTAGCTGCTGATCAGCCCGTCCAGCTCTTCCGTCTGGCCGGCGGTATATTTTTTCAGATAATTCGTGAGGGACTCCATAACCCTGTATTCTTCCTGCAGCTGGACCCGCAGCGTATTCAGCCCCTGCTGGGTACTCTCCCGAATAGTGCCTATGGACTGCTGCCAGAGCTGCTCCCGCACCGAGCTGACAAAAAGCACACTGATCAACGCAATCCCCACGCTGACGAGTAACGCCACCAGCGCAATTTTAATCCTTGCCGTTCCGTCCTGTTGCTTCATCATGGTACAATCCTTTCCTGAGCCTGCTGATCCAGCCAGCTCATGGTAGAATTAAGACTTTCCCCTGCCAGCAGCTTTTGGGAAGCTTCCGCCGTCAGCTCCCATATGGGCAGCTTCAGCAAATCATCGGTTCCGATCACCGTCCGCCCCGATTCATAACAGGAGATCAGAGGCTGGATCTCTAAAACACTGGAGGGGTTCCCTTCCTTTAACGGGCTGAAGGAAGATTGCTGGTCGGCAAACCGCTGTATATTCCCAGCTTTCGTAAAATACTCCACAAATTTCATGGCAGCGTCAAAATGTTCGCTGTCGGCATTTACGCTCAGACGTGTATCGGGATTGATCACCAGCATACTGCCCTCGTCGAGAATCGGCAGCGGCGACACCTCAAACTGAAAGTCCGGCTTCATACGGACCACACGCCCTGCCGCCCAGGCTCCTGTAAGCATAAATGGAGACTCGCCCAGAATAAATTCCTTCAGATCGTCGGAGGTCTTTTGGGTCTTCAGTGCCTTATCCGCGTCCACATACCCTCTTTTGATAAACGACTCTACAGTTGAAAATCCCTCTGTCAGATATTCGCTCAGTTTCTCATCACTGCTGTTAAGACGTTCCAACACCTCCGTCTGGCGTTTATCCTGGTATACCTGGTAGAATCCCCGGCCGATCGCCAGTGTCTTCAGGGAAATGTCATTGTTGGCAATAACCGGAGTGATTCCTCTGCTGATGAAATAGTCGCAGACGGCTTCCCACTCTTTCAGTGTACCGGGAACCTGCTGTTTATGTTCCTTCAATAAATCCAGATTGCAGTAAAGGCCGAAAACGGACACCGTTGTAGGGACCCAGGTAGTCCTGCCGTTCCCCATCTGGCTCCTCATCTCGTCCGTAAAATCAGGCAGCGTGGAAAGGCCGGACAAATCCGCCAGCTGTCCCTTCTCTTCCAGCTTCAGCAGGATGTCATGATTCACCATAAATATGTCGTCTCCCTTTCCGCTCTCCATACGTTTCTCAAGGGCATCAAAGTACGCTGTTCCCTTAAGGCTCTCATAGGATACACGGATATATGGATTTTCCTTCATAAATTCCGACATAATCTGTTCGATCACGGTTACATTATCCGGCTCATATTTGTTTCCAAAAAAGGTGATTGTCACAATTTCCTGGCTATCCAGGGTATCATCATTCACCACTCTGTTCTTACCGCCGCAGCCTGTGAGGGCCGATATCGCAAGGGTAAGAAACAGGAGCAGTGCGGGGATTTTTCTTGACATCGCAGTTCTCTCCAGTCTTTTTGTAATACATGGTATTTTCTCTCTGTTCACATACTAATTGGATTCTACCACAACCTGACTTCGAATACAATCGGTTCTGTCTTCTTAAACGGTACTGTACCGTTTCATGAGCTCATGGTATAATAAGGAAGAGGTGAAAACATGAAAGGCAGCAATGAATTATACAGACTCGTATACGACTATTACGCAACCAGAATCTTATTTGGTTTTTATACTTATGGGGACGCGATGCCGTCCATCCACAAAATATGTGTTCAATTCAGCCTTGCGGTTCCGACGGTACGGACAGCATTTACTTATCTGGAACGGGACGGATATATACAGGTCGAAGCATCCAAAGTAGCCCGCGTGGTTTACAAGGCCGCTCCCTCCCGGATCCGGAAAAATATTGCCGACTACTTTCTGCCGCGTGAGGACGGATTAAACGACATCGGAGTGGCCGGACAGATTTTAATCGAACCGCTTTTCGCACTGGGACTTCAGCGCTGGGAAGAGGACCAATGGAATCAGCTGCGTGAATGGCTTGCCACTCCCTCACCGGACACGCTGTTTATGCCGATTAAACTCTATATTCTGGCACTTTCTGCGCTGGATAATAAGCTCCTGCTAAATCTTTACTGGGAGATGGTCCGTTACCTCTGCTTCCCCTATCTGTCCGAAGACCAGGCGGCATGGAAGCGCTCTCTGGAAGATCTGGGAATCCAGACAAACGAAGAGCTCATCCACGATCTGAAGGCAGAGTATTTTAAAGTTTATAATAAAACAGCTGATGACCTGTTTTCTTTTCTGAAAACAGTACGTCCCCAATATGCACCCACGCTGCCTGAGCCGGTCCCCTTCCGGTGGAGCCTCTACCGGCAGCGTCCCCAGATACGCTATTCCCTGGCCGCCAGCATCATCCGTGGAATTGTTTCCGAAGTTTACCCCATCGGAAGCTATCTCCCCTCTCTGCCGCAGCTGGCCGCAAAGTACGGAACGGCGTTGTCGACAATACGCCGTACGGTCTCGCTCCTCAATGACCTGGGGGTGGCAGTGTCCCAGCACGGTAAGGGCATCCTGGTCTGTATGACACCGCAAACCATCGATTTTTCCAGTCCCGATGTGCATGAAATGCTGGATCTCTATCTGGAAAGTCTCCAGATACTGGTATATACCTCCCGGTCAGTCTCCCTGTTTACATTTCAGTCCGTCTCCAGGACGGCTCTGGAGGTTTTAACCGAGCAATTCAGGTGCATCAGGAAGGAAAGCCGAACGGATCTCTATCTCGAAATCTATCTGGGTTTTATCGTTAAGCACTGCTCCTCCGCCACGGTTCGCGAGTGCTATGACAAATTAAAACAGCTTCTGTCCTGCGGCTATCCGGTCACCCTGATGAGGCTGAAAAAGGATAGTCTGGGCAAGGAATACAATCCTGCCGTCCTCCAGGCCGTCACTTTTCTGGAGGACGGTGACACGGAAGGCTTCACTGATCAGTGGTGTGAATTCTTAAGCCAGCAGGAGAAGGAGACGAGATCATTTATCATGGAACAATGGAAGCATTCACCTCAAAATTGAAACATTCACCAGAAAGCAGGTGGCAGTCATAGACGGTAAGATTTTATTGGCAGACGATGAAAAAGATATTGCAGACCTTATGGAAGAAGTCCTGCGCCAGGACGGTTTCCGGGATATCCGAAAGGCGTATAACGGCGCGGACGCGGTGAACATCTGCCGCGAATTCCAGCCGGACGCGGTTATTCTCGATATCATGCTTCCGGATATAGACGGTCTGGAGGTATGCAGGCAGATTCGGGAGTTCTCCTATTGTTCCATCCTGTTCCTGTCTTCCAAAAATGATGATGTGGATAAAATTCTAGGTCTCGCCTCAGGCGGAGACGACTATATCACCAAGCCCTTCAGCCCACGCGAGGTTGTGTTCCGCGTCAAGGCGCAGCTCCGCCGCCAGCACTATCAGGCATCCCCATCCCGGGACACTGGCTCCGTCTTAACCGCAGGTCCCCTCTCGCTGGATAAGGAGAGCGGGCGGGTCTATAAGGATGGACGCGAGATCGCCCTGACTGGGCGCGAATTCCTTCTGCTCTCCTATCTCATGGAAAATACGGACAAAATCATCAGCAAAGAGCGTCTCTATGAACAGGTCTGGGGGGAAGCCAGCTGTATCTGTGACAACACGATCATGGTGCACATCCGCCATATTCGGGAAAAAACAGAGACGGACCCGTCGAGGCCGCAGCAGCTCATCACCGTAAAAGGCCTGGGCTATAAACTCAGGAAAAGGATCAAATAAATGAAGAAATCCGGTTACCGAACCACATTCCACATATATTTTATCTTCCTGCTGACGCTGATTGGCACGATCCTGTCGGCAATTCTTCTCTTTTTTCTGCTGATAACGGTTCGAAAACCGGATGGGTCTTACGTCAGGAGTGACTGGCCAAAATCCTTTACAGAGAGTTTTGGCAGACAGATCCAGTTTATGGACGGTACGCCCCGGGTTACACAGGCCGGAATCGAACTGCTGCAGGACAACGGCGTGGGTCTCCAGATCTTAGCTCCGGATGGCCGGGAGGCGTACAGCTACGGAAAGCCGGATTCCGTCAGCGGCTCTTATTCCGCCTTTACCGGCACCGTTCAAGACGCCGGGGAAGACTGCGTCTATATACTCTATTTTCCCATGAAAATCTCCGCCATCACCATGTATCTCAACGGGGATCGTTTTTCTGGCGGCCGGCCGGTCTTTCTGACCCTTTTATGCGTGCTGTTCCTGGTGGTTCTCGTCTCCGGCGCCCTCTACGGCTTCTGGACCTCCAGACAGTTAAAGCGGCTGACTGCCTCCATCCGGGATATCTCCCTCCGCCGCTGCCTTTCCGATCACAGCCGCGGCGCGTTTGGGGATCTGTACGCCAGCCTGAACGCATTAGATGCCGAGATCCGGGCCAGCGACCGCCTGAGGGAAGAGACGGAGAAGATGCGGGAGGAATGGATTTCCAACATCACTCACGATCTGAAAACGCCCCTCTCCCCGATTAAGGGCTATGCGGAGATCATACAGGACGGGGACGACGGGCAGGAGGAATCTTACAGGCGGTACGCCGCGGTCATACTGAAAAACGCCGCCTACATGGAAGCGCTCATTGACGACCTGAAGCTGACGTACCAATTGGAGAACGGCCTGCTTCCCGTCAACCGGGAGCATCAAAATATGGTCCGCTTCTTAAAAGAGCTGGCAATCGATATTTTAAATACGCCCGAGTACGAAGACCGCGTCATTGGTTTTGACAGCACGGAGGACGCCATTTTCTATTCCTTTGATCCAAAGCTGCTGACGAGGGCCTTTCGCAATCTGATTATCAATGCCTTTGTACACGGAGGAGAAACGGCGGAGGTTACGCTCCGGGTATCCCGCATTGACGGCACGCTGCTGATCCAGGCGGCCGACAATGGAAAGGGCATAGGTTCGGAGGAGGCCGAACACCTCTTTGACCGCTACTACCGCGGCACCGGCACCGGAGAGAAGCCGGAAGGGACCGGCCTGGGTCTGGCAATAGCGAAAAGCATCATCGAGCTGCACGGCGGAACCATCTCTGCTTATGGCACTCCCGGCGCAGGTACCGTGTTTTCGATTGAATTTCCTGTTTCTTAAGGTTAATTAAGGTTGTCTGAAAGTCAGATTAAGGCTGACAGTTTATCATAATTTTCATGATAGCTGTCAGCCTTTTTTAATTATGGTAAACAGGCAATTATAATTGCAAAATCAGACAATTCCACGGAAAGCAGGTGCCACAATGAAGATCATACTAAAATATATTCTCACCAATATTAAAGAGCGAAAGCTGCGAACCACAGTCATGTTCCTGTCCATTCTGCTCTCCTCCATGCTCCTGTTCGTATCCTTTTCCATCGGCGCTTCCTATGAAAGTGCACAGAAAAAAATGGCCAGGGGCATGGCGGGCAGCGCAGTTCTCTCTGTAAAAGCGGCCGGTGGGGCCATTAAAACGGACGAACTTCCCCCGCTTTCGTCCATCGAGGCAGGCGTGGGCGTGCTGAAGGGCACGGCCCTCTATCATGAGAACGGCTACTATGAGACCATCGATTTAATTGCCGCCGATTTAACGGAGCTGGCTAAAATCAATCCACCCCATCTGGCCAATGGTGAGAAAATCACTGATTTCACCGGCAGCCTGGTGATCCTGCCGGACCGTTTTACTTTAAAATACGGAATAAATAAAGGTGATACCATTCATTTACAGATCAATGGCGCCACGGTTCCTCTTCAGGCCGCAGAAATTGCAAACTATGACACAGTCTTCCTCCGCCATACGAGGGGAGCGACAGCCCTTCTGCCTCTTTCCACCCTGGCCGGACTCCTGGATCAGACGGACGGATACAGCGAAATCCTGATAAAGCCCGCTGCGGGAGCTGACACCGCGGTTTTAAAAAACGAAATCGCCGCTGCTCTGCCCGCCCCCGCTTATATTGTATCCGAGGTGGTCAACGAGGCGCAGATCGAGGCCGACGCAAGGCAGAAATCCATGCCGTTTTTCCTCATCAGCTTTTTCTCCATGACCATGAGCGTGTTCATTATTTACAGCAGCTACAAAGTGATTACCCTGGACCGCCTGCCAGTAATCGGAACCTTTCGCAGCATCGGCGCAGAGAAAAAGACCGTGACCCGCATCTTCATTCTGGAAAGCCTCCTGTACGGAAGCGCAGGCGGCCTTCTGGGAATCCCGTCAGGCGTTGTGGTCCTGAAGCTGATTCTTCACGGCATGGGGCAGTCTCTGTCCCAGGGCATCGAAATCCCGGCAGTGATCTCCCCGCTCAGTGCGGTGATCTCATTTACCATGGCAGTAACCGTGGCATTTCTCTCCGCCTGGCTTCCGATCCGCCGTGCGGGACGCCTGCCGGTGAAGGACATCGTACTTGGCACCGCAGAAGAACCGCACACTTCCGTCAGATTCCTTACGAGCGTCTGTGTAATCGTGTTTCTGATATCCATGCTGCTGCCCCGGCTCGTATCCGGGCCCATGCTGTACCTGGCCGGCGGCCTCTCTCTGCTGGGAATGACTGCATCGGCCGTGCTTCTCGTTCCCATGCTCACCACCATCTGTTCTGAGGCACTCACACCACTTTACCGCTCCCTCCTGGGAAATGAGGGCTGGCTGGCTGCCCGGAACATGAAAGGCAATAAAAATACAGCGCAGAATATCACGCTGCTCTTCATCAGTATCTCCGCCGTGATCGCCATCACGGTTGTCGGTGATTTTGTCACAACGTATGTCAGTGACGTCTTTCATGGGGCGGAGCTTGACGGCTTTGCGGATGGACATATGGAACCGGAATTTGTCGATAGAGTGAAGGAAATGGATGGTATAGAGCAGGTTCTGCCGCTTTACGTCTATAAGAATGAGATAACAGCGGACGGCCTTCCCCTCAGCCGGCTGGAGGCAACCGACCGCCTCGACTGGTACGGCCCCATGCTGGCGCTCCATTATACGGAAAAGGACATGGAAGCTTCCGCCATTTCGGCCTTCGCCTCCGGGCGCGCCGTCATCCTGAGCACAGACTGCATGAAACGAATTGGCGCTTCCACCGGGGACATCCTGTCCCTTTCCGACGGCTCCGTCCTGCAGGACTATCTGCTCGTCGGCAGCTTCAAATCAAGGGCCACCGATGTTGAGGCCGTTATTCCAGCTGCATGTGCGGTTTCCGATTTCGGAGCCGTCTCCTACGGCTTTCTCGCTTATACCGCAGCCGATCCGGACGCCATCATGGTACAGCTTCGCAGCCTGTTCGGTGAAACCTCCAACTGGAGCCGGACAGTAGAAGAATTCAACACGGACGCCCTTTCCACGGTCGGAACCTTTTTAAAGCCCATGCGCACAATGACCTGGTTTATCCTGCTGCTGGCCGCGGTCGGCGTCGTCAACAACCTTTTGATCAGCCATATTCAAAATCGCCGCAGCACCGCCATGTATAAGTCTGTGGGGCTCTCCAACCGCCAGATGGCGTTGGTCACAGTGATCGAAGGCTTTTCATCCGGCCTGATCAGCGCGGTCCTTGCCGTATTTATCTCTTATATGGAAATCCAGACCATCTTCCTTGTAGCTGGTCCAAAAATACAGATTGTGCCGGAGCTGAATGTTTTTACGTTTCTAACTTCCGGTATCCTGGGAATCGCGGTCACTCTGCTTGGCTCTGTCGTCCCCATCATCAAGTGCCGGGAAATGAAACTTGTGGAAGAAATCAAATTTGAATAGTTTACAGAACTGGAGGATAAGAAATGAAACCTGTTATAGAAACTGCCGCCGTAGAAGGACGGCATATCGTTAAGAATTTCCGGCTTGGAGATACCGTAACCGAGGTGCTTAAGGATGTCTCCCTGCGGGTAATGCCGGGGGAATTCGTCTCAATTATGGGACCATCCGGTTCCGGAAAAAGCACGCTTCTCTATATTCTTGGAGGTCTGGACACCCCGACAGGCGGCCGCGTGCTTCTGAACGGTACCGATATCTCCAGCTTCGGAGATGTAAAAATGAGCGTTCTCCGCCGCCGGAACATCGGATTCGTCTTTCAGTTTTACAACCTGATTCCCAACTTGAATGTGGAAGAAAATATCATGCTCCCGCTTCTTTTGGACGGTCAGAAAATGGAGCGCTGCACAGACCGTCTCGACCAGATTCTGGAGATGGTGGGCCTGTCCGACCGGCGCAGACACACGCCCCGGGAGTTATCCGGCGGCCAGCAGCAGCGCGTGGCAATCGCCCGCGCGCTCATCGGCAATCCCGGAATTCTCTTCGCCGACGAGCCCACCGGCAATCTCGACTCGAAATCCGGCGCCGATATCATGAGCCTGCTGCGGGAGATCAACCGCAGCACCGGGCAGACCATCATTATGGTGACCCACTCCCCGGAAGCTGCCAAAAGCAGCAGCAGGATTATTACGGTGCGGGATGGGAGCATTGTGTGATATGGCGATGCCGGGCTTCCGCATACACTACATCAGTCCAAACAAATTCCATAATGGATACATGACAACAATAAATCCCACAAACATGATTAACGTCTTTAAGCCTTCCTGTTTGATAAAATCCTTCATCGGCATCATTCCGTATTCGTACATAATCAGGTTTCCGTTGGACTCATACGGCAGAAACAGCATTTCACATGCGTACACCAGGATCATGCAGGCCACCACCGGGTTAATACCCAGGGACACGGCGATCTGCGCAAATGGAATAGACAGTCCGCCCAGCATCGCAAGGGGTGTCATAAAGAAATTGGCAATCATTCCAAACAGCATAAAGGAGATGCATACGACCAGCACGCTCTTTCCGGAGAGAAACGGCACGGCGATATTCGTCAGGAAATCCCCAAATCCAACGGAAGCTCCCACGACGCCGATCCCGAGGCAGGCCGCTACAAGGAAGATCATGGAGAAATTGATTCTTCCGATTATCTCCTTGTCCCCGATTTCAATGCCCGGAACGAACATCAGATACGGGATCGTCATAAATCCATAGGCTGCCGGAAGGCCGGTAAAGTTTGAGGAAAACAGCCAGGTGAACAGAAGCACGATCATGGCGACCGCCTTTTTCTCTTTTTTGCTCATCTTTCCCAGCTGCTCGTATTTTTCATCAAAAATCCTACGGTTCAGCTTTCCATCCATTTTCTTCGTCTTATAGACCTTCATCAGGATAAACAGCGTCAGCAGGCACCAGATAATGAAGCAGCCGTTGTACAGGAATGTGGTGAACATCCCCATGCTGTATCCAGGCACAAACTCCTGCAGCGATGTCTCAATCATGGAATAATAGCTTGGATAGTACAGAAACACCGTGCTTCCTGTACACCCGATGGTACCCGCGAAGCACACCAGCGATGATTCCCTGGAGGGCTTCAAATCCATGGCCTTGCACACACCGAAGATCAGGGCGCCGGCAATCACCCATCCATAGCAGAATGTGACCAGATTTAGAAGAATTCCAATGACAAAGCAGCCGTAAACCACACCGCCGTAGGTTCCGCCGCATTTTCTTATGACATAGTAGGCGATCCGTTTTAAAAGACCGCACTCATCCAGTACCGTACTGAAGATAAGTCCCCCCAGGACCATCCAAACCGTCGTATTTGACCAGGAACCAAAAGCCGTTGCGGCCGGAACGATTCCGCTGACAATATACAGTGACGGAAGCAGAATCGCCGACACCAACAGCGGAAACAGCTCAAAGGCAATGATCAAAATCATAAACAGCGTAATCATAAAGAACCGCTTCAGACTTTCTGTAAAATCCCCCGAAACCGGAATAAAAGCAATGATGACAGGAATCAGTATGCTGACTGCCCATCCGATCCGTTTTTTCTTATCTGCACTCGTACTCATTCTAGTGTCTCCCCGTTTTATAGTTTCTCTCAATATCCCACGGATATTGTCTTTTTTTTGTCAATCAAGATTGAAAAAGTACATCCCAAATGCCGGATAACCATCTGAACATCTGGGATGCCCTTTAAAACAATCCTATTTTATAATGCTTTCCTATAAAGTTCCATAATATCTTTTACATTTGTCTGTCTCGGGTTGGCCGGAATGTTGCCGCTCTTCATGGCATCCTCCGCCATAGCCGGAATCAGCGCCTCTTTAACGCCTGCCTCGGAGAGTGATTTCGGAATGCCTAAGTCCGCGTTCAGCATTTTAATCTCTTCCACCAGCATCTCCGGTTTGAAACCATTTAATACTTCATTGCCCTGGCGGATATAATTATAAATCACTTCATAACGGCCGTTGTCGGCAAGGGCGTTGTATTCCAGAACTGTTGGAAGCAGAATGGAATTTGCAACGCCGTGGGGGACATGAAAGTAGGCGCTTACCGGGTGGCTCATTGCGTGTACATTGCCGAGTCTGGCCCATGCAAATGAGATTCCTGCAAAATTGCTGCCTGCCATCATGGCGCTGGCCGCCTCCTCATTCTTTCTGTTTGCGACAAACTGACGGAGGTTTCCGCCGATTAATTCCATTGCTTTTTCAGCCATTGCATCCGAGAACGGGGAGGCATTGACGGAAATATACGCCTCAATGGCGTGAATCAGTGCGTCGACACCGCAGGCCGCAGCGATGGACGCAGGCGCCGTCATAATCAGTTCCGGATCCAGAACCGCGTATTTCGGCAGGATTTCATAGCTGAACACCGACAGCTTGTAATTTCTGGATTCGTCCGTGATAACTGCGGAAGCGGTTACCTCACTGCCGGTTCCCGCTGTTGTGGGGATCGCAATCATCGGCACAATCGGGCCGGGAACCTTATGATTTCCCTCATAGTCCGTAATGCTGCCGCCGTAGTTCGCCAGCACGCCCACGGCCTTCGCCACGTCCATCGAGCTGCCGCCGCCAAGAGCGACGATGCTGGTCGCTCCGCATTCTTTATAGAGAGCAGCCGCTTCATTGACGATATCGGTGGTTGGATTCGGAATGACATCCAGATAGGATGTATACCGGATTCCTCCCTCTTCGATGATGTCCTGAATCTTTCCTACCACGCCGATTTTCTCCAGTCCGCGGTCAGAGATTAAGAATACGTGCTCCGACTCGTTTTCTTTCAGGATCTCGGGAAGCTTTTTTAAGCTTCCCAATCCAAATTCAATATTTTGAGGTATTTTAAAACGAAAATCTTTCATTGTTCTTCTCCTTTTTACAAAACTGCCATCAGGCTGGTGATCAGCATGTTTGCGCCGATAAACAGAAGTACTAAGTATACGATACGCAGGAACTGCTCACGGTTAATTCTCTTTAAGAAGCCCATGCCGAGGAAGAATCCGATGGCGGCACAGGGAAGGCCGATTCCCAGAGCGCTCCACATGCGGGGGGTAAATGCGCCGTTGCGGAACTGGGTATAGATGTTCCAGGTATTTAAGACCACCCATACCATGTTCATCGTGTTGCGGAATTTTTCTTTATCCTTTACCGCCTCGATGGTGTAAACCGTAATCAGCGGGCCGCCGATGGTAAATGCGCCGTGAACGATACCGCCTAATATGAGACAGCCGTAGCGGAAAATCTTCCTGCCGGTTGTGTCGGGCGCGTCTTCCTCATCTGTTTTTTTCAGAACCAGCGGCCTGATGATGTGCTTATAAATGTTCATCAATGCTATGATGGTAACCATGGCGCCGATACAGATCTTCGCGGTCGTCGGGCTGATCTTGTAAAACAGATAATTGCCGATCAGGATTCCCGGCGCACACAGTGCAACGATTTTCACCAAATCTTTCCAGGAAACCTCACGCCACGCCTTCACGCCCAGATAGTATAAGAATGGAATTGTGAGGAGAGTTCCGTATGGTACCCCCTCCGCGGTTCCCAGAAGTCCGTTCGTAACCGCCGCGGCGATAACGGTACAGCCAAATCCCGTACATCCCTGTACAAAGAATCCAAAAATCTGCATCAAGCCAACCAGTATAAAATCAAACTCAAAAGTCATAATATCCCCCTATATATATTCCGTGTATTTTAGAAATGAAGCTCTGTACGCTGAATCAAATCCTTCTGCAGCGGCTTGCCCAGTTCGACAAAGTACGCGCTGTATCCGGCCACTCGCACAAGCATGTCTTTGTAGTCCTCCGGCTTCTTCTGCGCCGCCCGCATTGTCGCGGAGCTCATGATATTGAACTGGACATGCATCGCCTGCTTTGCCATATACTCATCGATAAATCCGATCAGGGTGTCTCTTCCCTCGACGCCGGCAACAGATTCCTCCGGGAATCTTAAGTTCATCAGCGTGCCGTTGGACGCCAGGGAGTGGTCCACCTTTGTCAGGGAATTCACAAGCGCTGTGGGGCCGCAGATATCGTGGGAGCCGCCGTCGGTATGAACCGGTCCCATGTTGTCGGAGATCGCCTCTCCCGCCTTACGGCCATCCACGGATGCGTTGGTATTCAAGCCCATGGCCACGTTGGCATTGACCGAGTAGACTCCCGGGCTGAACTCGCCGCCTCTCGGATTCTTTCTTCCTCTGATATGTCTGCAGTAGCATTCGAACATGTAGCGGAACAATTCATCCGCATAGTCGTCGTCGTTGCCGTAGTGGTGAACCTTGGAGCTGTTTACAAGGGCGTAAAGCTTATCATGGCCTTTCCAGTTGTCCTTCACCGCTGCAAGCAGTTCAGAACCGGTACAGCGCTTCTCATCAAACACGAGCTGCTTGATCGTAGCCAGGCTGTCCGCGCAGGTTGCCATGCCGCTGGCCTGCGGACCGGTGCCGTTATACTTGGCTCCGCCTTCCGTCAAGTCCCTGCCCGATTCCATGCAGTCCTCATAAAATGCGGATACATAAGGTACAGGCTTTAAAGCGCGGTGGGCGTTGTCAATGATATTCAAGCTGCTGCACATCTGATCGGTCCAGTAAGCAAACTGTTTATCTACACTTTCGAGAACCTCGTCGAAGCTCTGATAGGTATCCAGGCTTCCGGTATCCGGTCCCAGATGGCCGCCGAGGGCGCCGCATTTCTCCCATCTTGCACAGTGAGGTCCGCAGTCCAGACAGCGTCCGCCGTTTAATACCATTTCCATCATCTTCGCCGTGTTGACGTAGGCGGCGTCGTGCCAGCCGTACTCCTTGCCGGGAAGATCAATCTCCACACAGCCTACGACACAGTAATCTCTCGCTTCTTCCAGGGTCATGCCTTTTCTCATCATGCCCTTGATCGCCGGGGCATCGTTGAAAAGCTTTGGATGGCCGTAGCCTGCGCGGATACATTCCACGGTCTTGACCTTTAGCTCATAGGGGGTATTTTCATGCATACGCACGCAGACCCACGGATTCATCATGCGGGTATGGGCGGAGCCTTCCAGCATCAGCATCGTCAAGTCATTGGTGGCGTCATTGCCGTCTCTGTCCACGCCGCCTATGGTCAGGCTCTCGCCTCCGAAACCGCGGCCGTTGCGCACAGCCATACTTCCCTTATCCTTTAACTTGGTCGGGTTGTTCATCTTTACGTATTCGACCTCAATCAGTTCCAGGACAAATTCCTTTGTGATGGTGCCGTTTTTCATGTCCGCCTCATAGTACGGATACAGCCACTGATCCATACGGCCGTAGGAAATGGAGTGGCCGTTGCTCTCAACCTGAATGAGTGTTGTGGCTATATTAAATAACTGCATTGCCTGCCAGAACGTCTTCGGCACACCGCCTGCGATCTGACGGCAGTTATCCGCCATGACTTCCAGCTCTTTCTTTCTCACCGGGTCCTGCTCTCCTGCGGCATACTCATCAGCCAGCTTCGCATAGCGCATAATGTATTTTTTCGCAGCCTCATGCATGATAATCATAGCCTGGTAGGTATCCCGCTTGTCGCCGTATTCCGGATCTCTCTTATCCAGCTTCTCCAGACCCGCTTTGGCATTTTCGATCAGGCCATTGTAACCTATATTCATCAGCTTCGCGTAATCGATAGCCAGATGTCCGGCGCCTGCGAAATGGTACAGGTTCGTCTGGAAGATCTTCTTTCCTGCTTCGGAACCCTTAATCTGCTCTTCCTCCAGCCGCACATTGATTAAATCATCCACGGTTCTGCCCTGCCAGTATTTGCACAGTTCGATAATTTCTTTTCTCTCTTCGTCATTTCTTATGTAGAACTGGTCGTGTTCGCGCTCCTCAAACGGGGAGTGAAGGATCTCTTCGATGATCCAGTTCACGGAAAACTCCGGATAGATCGGCGATGCCTTGGGCGGCGCGGCGATCTCACCCAGAATCAGATCTCCGTCATCAATATACAGCTTCGTACCACGCAAAATGTTCTCAAAGGCATAGGCACACTGAAGCTTACGGGGACAGACTTCATGCTCTTTATAGCTTTCCGTCACCAGCCTTAACCGCTCCACATCGACCTCATAAGGTCTGTCTAAAAACGTCTGTCTGAGCATGTTTACCCTTGGAAATGGGGACCAGTCTTCATGGTGAACCTGGTAACCCAGACTGTAGACATGATCGAAAGGTTCTGTTCCACACGCGTTTGTGTGATTCTCGTTCATTGCAATTCCTCCTGAAAATATGATATAAATTGGTTTACTGTTTTTCCTTTGTTCCCACCAGGCAGTGAATTCCCCGGCTGTTAAAATACTCTGCAAGCTCGCCCACATGCTTCTGAAAGACCTTTCTGTTGATCTTCACGTCCTCCATCTGATAGGGCATTCCCAGGGAGGCGTATTTCTCTTCCCCAAGACGCATGAAGCTTAAAAGCTGCAGCGTTCTGACGCGGCCGCCCAGCTCGTTTATGATAAAATCGGCTGTGGCTTCTATGTTGGCCATATCATCGTTGACATTGGGGATCACCGGAATCCGAAGGATCAGTTCCCGGTCCCCGCCGGCCAGTCTCTTTAGATTTTCCAGGATTCTTTCGTTGCCTGCTCCCGTGTATTCTTTATGAATCCTGCTGTCCATGTGCTTGATATCGGAGATAATGAGGTCCGTATACGGCAGAACCTTCTCGACTTCCTTCCAGTCAGCGCAGAATGTGGATTCACAGCAGGTATGGATCCCCTCTTCCTTGCACGCCTGAAACAGCTCCGCCACAAAATCGCTCTGAATCAGCGGTTCCCCTCCGGATACGGTAACGCCCCCGCCGGAACGGTCGTAATAACCCCGGTCCTTTCGGATCTCCTTCATGCAGTCTTCCACGGACATCGACTGCCCCCACTGCTTGATCGCGTCCGACGGACACGCCTGATAGCAGGCCAGACAGTTGGTGCATGTACTTCTGTCGATGAAAGTCAGCTTCCCGCGTGTAAATTTAAGCGTGCCTTCTGCCGGACAGGCTTCCTCGCACGAACCGCAGTTCTTGCGGGAAATGCATTTGCTTTTATAGATGCCCGGCTGGATATGCGCAGTCCAGCTCTCGGGATTGCTGCACCATCTGCATCGCAGCGGACAGCCTTTTAGAAACAATTCCGTCCGCATCCCCGGTCCGTCATGGATTGTGAAACGCTGAATATTGAAAATAATTCCCTGTTGTGACAAGCGGCCCCCTCCTCCCAATGGTCGTTCTCTCCGGTACTTCTGATTGATTGTATCTCTCTTTCGTTGTCCCGGGGTTGTTTTGTATGTTAAAATTATATCAAACCCGACGTACTGAAAAAAGTGGCCATCTGTAGTATTTCGTATAGGGAATGTTCCCTATTTCGACAGGGAAATGGGAGTCTTTCGGAATCGCTAAAGCGGTTTTCCGGCTCATACAAAACAAAAAAAGCTCAATCAGGAAATAAACCATCTCTGATTGAGCTATTCTCTTCTTACACATCTATCTCATTTATATAAAAACAATTTTCTCCAATACAGCCCCTACCTGACCGCAAACCGTCCATCCTCTACCGGTTCTATAGTCTGTTTCTCCTCCAGCGTCTTCACCAGCACATCATAAACCGTCATGCCGGTACTCTCACTCTCAAGGATAAAGCTTTCCGGAACTATGGTATCCATAATGGCAACCGTATAGACCTTCTCCTTATCGATCGCATTTCCATCTGCTGTCTGTATTGTCCCAATTCGCTTTCCCGGTTCTGCGGTGGGGTCATAGCTCATGGAAAGTCCTGAAAAATAGTAGAACCAGCCGGACTGATTCTCCACAACAATTGATTTTTCCAGAGTCTCGATCAGGTTTTCTCCGGTTATTTTTATTACACGCATCTCTCCGGTATCGGGACTCTTCAGGTCCGGAAGAATGCATTTTAAATCCACATTCGTCACATCACCTTTGTAGAGTCTGCCGCTCAGTCCCTTGCCGTTATATAAGCCGTCTTTCCCATTATCCATGAACAGGGCGATCTCCGCACCGCTCTGCCCGCGCATGGCGTCCGTAATAAAATTTCCCGTCTGAATCAGAGTGAAGTCAGAAGCCGCTGTTCCATATATCTCCGGATCAACCTTATGAACAGGCTTTTTATTTTGCTCATCCACCATCTGAATCACGTCTTCTTTTGTCTTCTCTTCCCTCAGCATACCCGCCAGGCCTTCCTCCAGCGCTTCCTGCGCATATTCCAGCTGGCCGAACACCGCGTAACGGCCGGCGCGCAGGACCGGAATTAACGATTCTATTTCAGGGACATCCGGCAGGTCCGTGTTGTTCAGACTGGAAAACATCGCTCCGGTGTCTGCCATCATGGCCTCCTGTCCCTCCGGCGTGGAAATGAAATCCATAATCTTCATCACCTGACTATACTTATCGCGATTTTCAGGCTCCGCCAAATGTTTGTTCACTCCCACATAACATACCATATAAAGCCGTGCCCAGTCGTTGCTGCTGCCTGGATTAAAAAACGGCATAAGCGCAAACTCATCACCCATTTTGGAAATTTCATGCCCTCTTCTGGCCAGAAGCGCAGAGTCCTCGACCATGGCACACTCCCTGGCGTAAAGCATGGTCTCCCGTTTGGAGTACTCCACCTCCAAATCAGAGGCCTTCCAGATTCCTTCCTCTGTCATCTGCTGAAAGACGTCTAACGCCGGGCCGAAATGATCCCCGAAGCTGCCGGTTCCCTTGTTATAATTCGCTATCCACTGCTGATCCTCCGGCCTGCTGAAGCAGCTGCCAAAATTAAAACCGGTAAATGCCGTATTTAAGACCTCTGAATTCTCAAATCCCAATTGAATCGACCGGATTCCACTGGCTTCTATGGTTTTACAGAGCTCCACAAACTCTTCGTAATTACAGGGAACCTCCCAGCCGTTTTCCTGAAACAGAGTCTTATTATACAGAATCCCTCTCACCTGAGAAGGTCCCGGCAGATAAAAAAGTGTTCCAGCCCTGGAAATACTGTTTAATATCGAAAGCTTGTATCGGCTCGTAAAATCTTCACCAGACAAATCCAGAAGTCTATCCGCCCAATATTCCTCCCCTACCTCCAACGGCCACGTCATCACGATATCCGTCAGATCGTCGTGCTCCAGCCTCCGGCTGTATTCTTCAATCCCCATGTCCGGAGTATAATTACCAATCTGGACAATATCGATATCCGGGAATTTTTCTTCCACTGCTTTTTCAAAGCTGTTGATGCTAAACGCATATTTTACCAGAACGGTTACAGCAGTTCTGCCATCTTCCACCTTTTTCTGAGAAATGATGTCATAGCTGCCGCTATCCTTTTTTCCTCCGCATGCGGTCAGAAACAGCATGCCGCACGCGAGGCCGATCAATCCCGCCTTCTTAACTTTACTCCGGTTCTCCCAACGGATCACTTTTGCGCACCTCCGCTAAACTTTCACCAAAAGCCTTCTGTTCAAACAACGCAATGTTCATGGGTTTATCAAATATATACCCCTGAATGTAGTCGCAGCCTTCCTGCTTCAGCATCTCCACCTGTTCCCTGTACTCCACGCCTTCCGCGACTGTCACCATCGAAAGGGAGTGGGACATGCGGATGATGCCGCCAACCACAGCCTTCAGACGGTCTAATTCCATTGTCTTATCTTTGAAAAATACCTTATCAATCTTTAAGGTATCAACCGGAATCGACTGAATAAGATTCAAAGAAGAGTAGCCGCTCCCGAAATCATCCATCGAACAACCGAATCCCGCTGCCCTGATTTGTTCAATGATCTTAATCAGGCGCTCTGTATCTTCAAAAACCACACTCTCCGTAAGCTCAATCTCAATCAGGCTCCTGTCAATCTGATATTGTTCTGCGATGGCCAGATAGGCCTGTAAGAACTTCTCATTTTTAAAGTGAACGCGGGAACAGTTGACAGAGATCTTCACCGGCTTCACTCCGCGATCTGTCCAGGAACATAAGGTGCGGCAGACCTCCTCAAACACCCACAGATCCAGCGTAACGACAAACCCGTTTTTTTCAAACAATGGGATAAATTCGTCCGGATAGATCATTCCCTCCGCCCTGCTGCACCAACGCACCAGCGCTTCCGCCCCGTCGATCTTTTCCTCTGGAAGGTGGTATTTGGGCTGTAAGTACACCTGGAATTCCCTGTTTTTCAGAGCATCCTCCATCACATCCGACAGCTGCTTCTCCCGGAACATACGGGAACGGGCAGCGTCATCGTAAAAAGCATACCGCATCTTGCTGCCGGCCTGCCGCAGCGTCTCCTTCAGCGCAAGCTTCGCCCTGTCGATCATCTCCGGAAACGGCATATCCTTATTCTCGATCACATAGACGCCCAATTCGATCTGGGGCATCCCCCATGCGGGATTCAGTCTGCCGATATTCGCCTCGGCTCCGGCCGACCAGTCTTCGAATCTCTCTATCATCTCCTCTTCACTCCGGCAGATCAGCATGATACAGAAATTATCGGCAAACAGCCTGCCCATACATTCGTTTTTATTCAGTACAGAGGATAAATATTTGTAAAACTGCTTTAGGATCATATCGCAGTTTTTCCGGCCGATCTGTGCGTTCAGAATTTTGAAATTTTCTATATTGGTATAGACCAGTGCATACTTCTGTTCCGGGACAGACTCCATCCTTTCGGCTGCCAGCTCATAAAACCTCTGTATGGTATTCCCCTCGGTTATCCCATCCACGTAAGCGAGTCTCTCCAGCTTTCTTTTATTCGCACGGAAGATCCAGAACAGAATGGCCACAAGCCCGCAAAACAGAATTACAAGCAGCCCGCAGATACGCAGAGTCATAACCAGCAGCATATCCGACTTCTCGTTCACCGCCTGAAACGGAACAAAGGTCAGAAGATACCAATCGTCCGGCTGAATGGGCGTATAAACCATGTATCTATGTACACCGTCTAAAGAAAAACTGATCTGGTCCGCGACATTATTTTCAATGTCGCTGTTTACTTTCGCCAGACTCTCTTTTTCATCCATCTGCGCATTCTGAAGTGTGGAAAAAATATTATAACCGCTCTTTATGGCAAATGGGAAGCTGGCCTTTGTCACAAGCGTCCCCGATTTCGTGATAATCTGAGAATATGCCTGCCCGTTAAAAGAGGTCATCGACAGCACCTGATTCAGCGTATCCGGGTCATAACAGGCGGCCAGCGCCATAATCTTTTCCCCACCGACCGCAACATGATTCAGGGAAACGGCAAAAACAAAGTACTCTTTATTGTCCATAATCTGGGCTTTTGCAATCGCGGACTTATAGGCCAGCATGCTGTCGAGCATGGCATCATCGAAGGAAAAAAATACCGATTTGCTGTCCGCAATATTGTATGCTCTCCCGGATTCCTCCACCAGCATGATTGTTTCAAACTCGCCAAACCCCTGCTGCTTCTGTAAAAGCTGCCTGACTTCCTCCATCGTCTCAGGCTCCGTCGTCTCCAGAGATGCTCCCATCATGTTAAGCATGGCGAAATTATCTTTCGTAATGCGGTCAAGATTGGCGGCGACCCTTCTGGAAACCTCCTGAAGATATCCTTTGCTCTCTTCTCTTATGGTCTTATGCAGGTTCCTGTAATACAAAAAACTAAAAGCACTTGCTAAAATACAGATCACTATAAATACTACGAATATCCACCGGTATGACCCGTTCTTCTTTACTCCAGCCTTCCTCCGCTCCATACATCAGACCTTATTACCTTTCCCTCTGCTTGCATCCTGATAACCTACTGCTCTCTGTTTTCCAGCCACTTATATAACTGAAAGCGGCTTTTTACTCCACACTTGGTATAGATATTCTGTACATGCTTCTTCACTGTATGATAGCTGATCACAAGCTCATCAGCAATGGCCTTGTAGGTCAGTCCATTGTACATGAGCTCTGCAACCCGCTGCTCCGCCTGTGTCAGCGGCAGCATGGTCCCGGAGCCTTCCAGCAGCTTTCCTTCCTCTTTCCTGGAGATGGTAATCCAGTGATACCGGTCGATGATTCCATTGGAATAGCTCTGATCGTACGTATAGATTGTAAAAATATAGTTTTTAATTACCCGTGTCTGGACCCGGTCCGCCGTAAAATTCTTCTCCTCGCCGCCCAGTAAGAACGGCAGCCAGCTGCACGGTGTGGTCGTGCTGATCTGCTCAGCGATGGAAGGGCCCAGAATCTCTTTTAAATAACTCTGAGCCGTCTTGTTGTAGCTCATGATATGCATAAAGTCATCCGTGACAAAATAGGCCTTTTCACCGGATGAAATAATCTCACTCTGAATATTTGACACGATCTTGGCCTGCTCGTATTTCTTGAAATTCTTATAGGAGTTGGCCACATAAACGTAGATTTCATTCAGCGCCTCAATTTCCTGGTCTGTAAAATCCCCGTTCTCCAGACTCTTAAAAAAGGCGACCTGGATATAGGCGTTGATGCCGAATGCCATCGTCACACTGTAATGTGCATGGAAGTTTTCCGCCAGAAAGCGGACGTAGGCGGAGTGGGCGTAATCGACAGGGCTGATGACATCCGTGGATTTATACAGCCTTGGTATCACATTAAAGTAAGTCAGGTGGTCACGGACCGCGTCCTGATAAACCACATGCCTGATTACATCATTTGCAACAAATTTCCTGTATGGATGCTCTTCACAGTCCAGCAGGATTCCGTTCCGATTGATCCATGAAAGAAATGTTCCATGTGTATCGAAATAGGATATCAGCACATGCTTTAAGCCGAAATTTCTATCCAAAGAATCCAGAAGAACGTTGCTGAAAAATTCACGTGCCGAAATCTGATGTTCCGCCATTTCCGAGAAAAAATTCATCTGGCCGGCATTTTCGTATTTCATGGTTTCTTTCCCCCATTTTTCGTTTCGGATTGCGCTCTTATGCGGTAAGGCAGGTTCCGTCCACCTTACCATACTCCAAATACATGTAGAAATTATAGCATGAGAATCAGGAACTCTCAAGCGAAATTGATGCAGCCTTTTTCACCTGAAAATCCGGTATCCGGGCGTACTGAAAAGGTACAAAAATAACCGCCCCTCCCGTGAGTTGCGGTCATTTTCATGTGGTTGTATTTTATCCATCTTCGCCTAAAATATACGGAGTTTCCTGATATACGTAGAAATTCAGCCAGTTGGCATACAGCGTGTTCGCCGCGTTCCTCCAGGAAAGCACCGGTACTGCGAAGGGATCGTTGTCCTCATAGTAATTGCATGGGAGTTCAGGATTGAGTCCCTTTGTTAAATCCCTGTGATACTCATTGTTCAAAGTCATGCGGTCGTACTCCGGATGGCCCTGGACAAACACCTGGCTTCCGTCGCGCTTCATCACCAGATAGACGCCCGCCTCCTCCGACACTGCAAGAATCACCAGATCAGACACCTTCTCAATGTCCTTTCTGCGCACCTCTGTATAGCGGGAATGCGGGGCCATGATAAAGTCGTCCATGCTGCGTACCAGCGGCACCTTGCGGTCCAGAACCTTGTGGCGGTAAATGCCGGAAAGCTTCTTTTCCCGTTTGTATTTCGGTATCCCGTAATGGTAGTAGAGTCCGGCCTGGGCTCCCCAGCAGATATGTAAGGTGCTTGTCACATGACTCTTACCCCATTCCATAATCGTCTGAAGTTCTTCCCAGTAATTGACCTCCTCATACTCCAGGTTCTCCACAGGCGCGCCGGTGATGATCATACCATCGAACTTCTTATTCTTAATCTCGTCAAAGTAAACATAAAACTTGTTCAAATGGCTGGCCGACGTATTCTTCGACGTATGGGTGGCCAGCATCAGAAACGTGCAGTCCACCTGAAGAGGAGTATTGGAGAGCGCCCGCAGAAGCTGCGTCTCCGTGTCCTCCTTCACCGGCATCAAATTTAGAATAAGAATCTCCAGAGGGCGGATGTCCTGGCTCATCGCCCGATCCTCCGCCATGATGAAGATATTCTCTTTTTCCAGTATCGCCTTCGCAGGCAGATCTTTTTGTACTTTAATCGGCATATTTTACTCCCCCAGCATCTTGATAAACTCTTCCTCGGATATGATCGGCACGCCTAAATCCTTGGCCTTTTTATTCTTAGAAGAATTGGACGCCACGTCATTGTTGATCAGATACGTTGTCTTCGAAGTTACAGAGCCTGTGGCCTTACCTCCCCGCACTTCGATGGCCTCCTGCAGTTCCTTTCGGTTGGCAAAATGTTCCACGCTTCCGGTGATCACGAAGGTCATGCCCTCAAAGATGGCCTCCTCCGTGGATTCCTCCTCCTGCTCAAATGTGAGTTCTGAGAGCAGGTGGTCCACAATCTCCTGATTCTTCTCATCGCCAAAGTAGCGGATCCATGCATCGGCTAAGACTCCGCCGATTCCATCGACCTCGATCAGCTCCTCCGCCGTGGCATGACGCATGCGGTCAAAATCGAACTTAAACTTCCGGCACAGCATCTTCGCATTGGCCAGGCCAATCCCGGAGATTCCAAGGCCGTAAACCATCCGTGCAAGAGTCGTGTGGGACGCGGTCTCTGTCGCCCGGATTAAATTATCATAGGACTTCCGGCCGAAGCCTTCCATCTGGGTAATCGTCTCCTCATGCCGGTCAAGATGGAAAATATCTGCAAACTCCTTAATAAATCCGGCGCCGATAAATTTCTCCAGAGTCGCCTCCGAAAGGCCATCGATGTTTAGCGCGTCACGGCTGACAAAGAGGGCGAAGCTCTTGATGCGCTTGGCCTGGCAGTCTGGATTCGTGCAGTAAAGGCTGCGGACATCGCCTACCTGTCGCACCTCCGTCTTACCGCCGCAGACCGGACATTCCTCCGGAATCCGGATCTTCCCGCTTCTGGTCAGGTTATCGGCAATCTGCGGGATAATCATGTTGGCCTTATATACCGTGATGGTGTCGCCCTCGCCCAGGGCCAGGGAGTCCATAATGCTTAAATTGTGTACGCTGGCGCGGCTCACCGTGGTTCCCTCCAGCTCTACCGGTTCGAACACGGCGACCGGATTGATTAAACCGGTCCGTGACGGGCTCCACTCGATATATTCCAGCTTCGTCTCCTTAATCTCGTCCGCCCATTTGAATGCGATCGCATTTCTCGGGAATTTGGCAGTCCGTCCCAGAGATTCTCCGTAAGCGATGTCGTCCAGAAGAAGCACCAGGCCATCGGAAGGGATATCGTAGCCGGAAACGGCTTCGGCAAACTCTTCCACCGCCTCCGGCAGCGTCTCCGCCGTAACGGTCTTGTACTCTACCACATCGAATCCCTGTCTCTTCAGCCACTCAAACTGTTCCTTCCGGGAGTTCTTAAAATCCACGCCCTCGGCCGTAACCAGGGCAAATGCCTCGAAATTCACGTTCCGCTCCGCCGTGATCTGGCTGTTCAGCTGACGGACCGAGCCGCTGCATAGGTTTCTGGGATTCTTATATTTGGCATCCACATCATCGATGGCCTCATTAATCCGGTTGAATTCCGAATAACGGATGACGGCCTCGCCGCGCAGCACCAATTCTCCCTGAAAGGAGATGGTGACCGGCACATTCGCAAACACTCTGGCGTTGCTGGTAATGACCTCGCCAATCTCACCGTTGCCGCGGGTAACGGCCTTCTTCAGCGTTCCGCCGCTGTAAGTGAGGACGACGGTCAGTCCGTCCAGCTTCCATGAGAGAATTCCCGTCTGATCGCCCAGCCATTCCTGTAAATCGGCCGTGCTCTTCGTCTTGTCCAGCGACAGCATGGGACTCTCGTGGCGCTCCTTCGGAAGTTCGGAGAGCACCTCATATCCTACGTTCTGTGTCGGGCTCTTGGACAGCACAACTCCTGTCTCCTTCTCCAGTTCCACCAGCTCGTCGTACAATTTATCGTATTCGTAGTTGCTCATGATCTCACGGCTTTCCTGATAATACGTCTTCGCCGCGGCCGTAAGAGTGGCAGCCAGTTCTTTCATTCTGCTGATTTTCTCGTCCACTTACAATCTCCTTTTCACTGCGTTCTTTCCTTATTAATGCATGATTGTTGTATTGCTGTTTATGATCGATAGTTTTGATCAATAGTTGGGGGACCTGGTTCCGACAGATGATCCTGATCGATATTTCTGGGTTCTGGATCCGACCACTATTGCGATTTTTTATTTGATCACTTATACCAACCACTCTTCCTTATCATACCGGAAAAAGTGCCTCTCCATGCATCACTTCCGCTTTCCAGGGGCTTTTTTTCGTTTATCTGTCCGAATTTCCAGATTTTCATTTCGGCCTCTTTCATTTCTTGTCCGGCCTTTTGTATCTTCATACCGGCCTTTTACATTTTTCGTCCGACCTTTTAGATCTTCATTCCGACCATATTCATTTTTCGTCCGACCTTTTAGATCTTCATTCCGGCCTTTTTCATTTTTCGTCCGACCTTTTAAATCTTCATTCCGGCCATATTCATTTTTCGTCCGACCTCTTAAATCTTCATTCCGGCCATATTCATTTTTGACGCGGTCTTTTCTATCTTCATTCCGGCCCTTTTCATTTTTTCCCCGATCTTTTTCATTCACCATCCGGTCTTTTAAGGAGAGGCCGGATGTATCTTCCAGCCGGCGCATCAGCTCCGCGTATTCCTTCTTCGATACAGGCCGTGATTCACCGGCTTTTAGATCGCCCAGCTCTATATTCATGATTCTGACACGCTTCAGTTTTCGCACCTTGCAGCCCAGCTGCTCGCACATCCTGCGGATCTGGCGATTCAGTCCCTGGGTCAGTACAATGCGGAACGATTTTTCTCCCGTCATCTCTGCGAAACACGGCTTTGTCGTCACATCCAGCTCCGGAAGAAAGACTCCCTTTTTCATCTTCTGAATAAATTCCGGTTTCACCGGCCGGTCAATAAACACGAGATACTCTTTCTCATGGCCGTTGCTGCCGCGCATCAGACGGTTCACTAAATCGCCCTGATTGGTCAGCAGAATCAAGCCTTCAGAATCCTTATCGAGACGGCCCACCGGATAAATCCGCACAGGGCTGTCCACCATGTCCACAATATTGGGGGCACGGTCCTTGTCCGAGGTGGTGCAGACAATTCCGCACGGCTTATGCACCGCTAAGAGCACCCGGTCCGGTTTCTCCTCGGCGCCCTTTGTTCCTGCCGCAATTGTCCGTCCATTACAGACAACTGTTTCTCCATTTTTTATCTTCTGTCCCGGAACGGCGGTTCTTCCGCCGACCGTTACCTTACCTTCTTCTATCAGCCGGTCTGCTTCCCTTCTGGAGCAGATTCCAGCACCGCTTAAGAATTTATTCAGGCGGATTCCGTCATCTCCCATGTCCTATCTCCTTTTGCTCATTAAATAAAAATTATATCATTGTTCCATGGCAGAAGTCAATTTATTCCGGAATGCGAATTACGTATTTTCCGTATTAAAGTTACAGTTCACTCCTCACCAGTGGCACCGCAGTCCGGTTCGGTCGGGCAGGCTTCCTCAGCCTTTCCAGTTCCGGTTTCGGGCATAAGAAGTTCTAAACGTGCAGAATTTTTCTAAAAACCAGGTGAAATTCCCAAACTCGCTGCGCTCAGACAAGTGGGAATTTCACCTGAACGAAAAATTTTGCGCGTTAAGAACTTCTAATACCCTGCAAAGTCACAGGAAAAGCTGAGGAAGCCTGCCCGACCGAACCGGACTGCGGTGCCACTGGTGGGGAATGAACTGTAACGTATTAAAGCTGCCTCCACCGCCTCACCAATCCGTAGGAGGCAGCCATAATCAAACAGGGCGGAGCGGATACCCGGAAGTGTTTGCTACTCTCTTCCTGGTATCCTGCTCCACCCTTTATCTGCGTTTACTGCTGCCGGACTCCATTTTCATCTACCCTGTAACCATCCGGTGTTATTTCATTAACCGCCAATACGCCTTTACTGCCGTCAGATGCCGGATTGAAATAGTACCAGACATTGTCAATCAGCTGCCAGCCGGTCACCATGCGTCCTCTCGTTCCGTCTGAAACCGGATTTAAGTAGAACCACTTTCCATCTGCCAGATACCAGCCCGTCACCATATTGCCGTCCGCATCGAAGAAATACCAGTCGTCGGACTGGCCCCAGCCGGTATAAATCCATTCATTCTTCGGGACGGTCCCATCGGCCTTCTTAAACTGCCAGCCTGAAGCCGTTTCGTTCCAGCTGCCTGCCGAATAGTACGCTTCTTTTTTCTGTGAAGCCTTGCTGCTTCCTGACGAACCTGAACCGGAGCCGCCGCTGGAATCGGACTTCTTCACCGTCACCTTGAACTCTGTCTCAAAAACTTCATCCGTTCCATCTTTTCCTGCCGCCACATAGGAGATGGCAACAGTTCTCGTTCCCGGCTTCGAGAAATCATAGGATATCTGATACTCTCCTTCACTTAATATCTCTTCGGCCTTCTCCCCATTGGGCATCATGACAATCCGCTTTATAATCATTCCACTCGTATCCAGCTCATCGTCTGTCTTGTACTCCGTCTTAAACGGCATTGCCGTCACTTTAATACCTGAAGTATATTCCGTATTCCGGCCGGGATCTGCCGCTACGTTCACCACCACATAGTCTGTGAACTTCTTTTCTTCTCCAGCCTTATCCGTGCCGTAGTAAACAGCCGTTACCTTTCGTCTGCCCTCGCCTGAGAAATCGTAAACCGTCTCAAATTCATTTTCCCCAAGCACTCGTTTTCTCGGAGCAGCGTTGCTGGCGCTGGCTTTTAAGTATTCCGTAACTACCATTCCAGTCGGGTCGAATTCCTCATCAACCACGTAGTCCGTTTTGTTTGGTTTCCTCGTAATGGAGATTCTGGACGTATAATATTCCGCCTCCTCAATCTCTTCCAGTACCTTTACGGTAAGGGAATCGGTAAATATCTCTTCCCCGCCGCTCTCTCCCACAGCCGAATATGATACAGTAACCTCAGTTTCGCCGACTTCAGAGAAATCGTACTCCAGCTCATAGGCGTCTTCTGCCAGAACCTTTATCCTCTCTGCATTGCTTCCGCTGGCCTTCCGGTACTCCGTTACTTCCATGCCCTCCAGATTGAAGTCATCGTATAACTCGTACTCCGTCTGGTACGGTTTTGCCGTTATGCTGATATGATCCGTATAGAAATCTTTAACGGCGGTCAGCTTATCATACGCTTCCGTCAGTTTCAGGAAAGTCTCTTCTAAATCCGGTTCGGAAGCCACCTAGGATTTCATCAGCGCTTCTGCCTTTCTAAGCGCCACCTGGAATTCCTCCCAACCTTCCTCTGCATACTCTTCCTGATCCACATTCTTCATAATTTCAAGAATTTCTTCGTATTCCGTGCGGTCAGCCGAAGCGTCGTAAATGCGCACATCATCAATCTTACCGCCTGTCGCTACGGCAATTGTGCCCATTTTTACAGCATTACCGTAAGCGCTGGACTCTTTCTTATGAATCAGCTTTCCGTTCACATAGACACTGGCTGTGCCGTTCTGATACAATACCGCCACGTTGTACGTCTTACCCGCTTCAAAGGGATAGGCTGCTTTATCGTCCTTATAATTCTCACGGATATTAACGCCTGATTCCTTTAAATCAAATTTCACATAGGAGCGGTCTCCCTGCACACCAATCTGGCCATAAGACCTGGCAGTGTTTTCTTCGGGTCCTGGTATCATAACATCCATCATAATCAGGGCATCCTTTAGATCTGATACCGCTTCCGCTGAAATATCGGCCTGTCCCAGCTTCGGTCCATTCGTGACAGCCACTGCCTGTAAATACCGGTTGCCCTTCACATCTTCCTTTACAACGAAGGAATCGTTATTCATGGAATACTGTTTTGTTCCATCCCTGCTTTCGAGAGTTTCTCCCTTTTCGGCGCTGTCTTCAATATCATAGTCATCAAAGGTATCCTCGTAAACCGGGGCTGCCGTTCCGATCACCTTTTCCATCAGTTCCGTCCCTTTAAGGTCCGGGCTGTTTATGGATGCCGGTCCATACTCTTCCATGATTGCATCATACTCCTTAGACGTCACTGGCAGAACGCTTCCGTGACGCATCGTTCCCGGGAAGGAGTACTCCGTGGTGTCGAGGCGCGTAAACTCACCGGAACCGATGTCCTCCGTAATCAGCGGGAAATATCCTCCGCCACCAAAATTGTCGAGAAGCAGGCACCACTTGTCTTGTCCGTTCAACTGAAATGCGGTTGCGCCTTCCATTCCGTTTATGTAGTTGATGACGGATTCAATCTCGGTCCACTGACCCAGCAGGGAATCGCTTTTCTCGAGTATCGTATATTTACCGCCTTCCGGCAGGCCTTCCCGGTGCGCCTTCGTCGCCTCGTTCTTGGTAAACCGGTAGTACGTATCATCCACCTTAATTACAGTGGCGTCGATCACGCTTAGAACCTCGCCGCTCTCACTGTGCAGTTCTATCCAGACCTCGGGTTCGGTAAAGTGATAGAAGTCTCTCGTCTTCGCATAATAGACGCGGTGGGTGTAGTCATTGTTGGTCACATTCTGATCCTTCGGAATCTTAGAGGACCAGAATACGACGTACTCTCCCGTCGTCTCATCGTAAAACGCCTCCGGAGCCCACGTACAGCCGGCCCCCTCTGCAGCCACTTTCACCATCCGCTGGTCAGACCAGTTCACCAGGTCTTCGGACTCCCAGATCATAATGGACTGGCTGCCGCTTGTCTGTGCCGCCGACCAGTTTCCGTTGCCGTTGATCTTTAAATCGGTAGCAATTAAATAAAACCTGTCGCCTTCTGCCGACCGCATGATAAATGGGTCGCGCAGTCCTTTTTCTCCCATACCAGAAGTTATCACCGGTTTTGATGCATTTAAATCTTCCCAGTTCATGCCATCCCTGCTGGATGCCATGTAAATCTGTTCTCCGCTGCTTAAGTCCTCGCCCTTGAAGTAGGCAAAGACATAGGAATCCATGGTCTTTTCTTCCGGCTTCGCGGCCACATGGGCGGTAAATACCTTTTTCCTGCTGACCCCCCTGAAGGTTATGGTTGCGGTCAGAGTGACCTCCGTATTCGCATCCGGTCTGGTGACCACGCCAATCGGAGTATTCTCATCTAGTCCCGTTACGGCGATGATGGATTCGTCTGAAGACTCCCATGTTATGGTTGTTTTGTTGGCTCCTGTCTCCGGAAGCGTCAAATTACCTTTCACATCGTCAATGTTTGAAATGTTCAATGCTTCATAGTCGAGATCCACCGCTTCAGAAGACGAAAGCTTTTTCACCTTTTGGACTGCCAGCCAGCTTAAGACTCCATCCAACTTGGCGTTTTTCTTCACATGGAATTCTACCACGCCGTCAGCCGGAAGTTCAAAATCGTTATCGCTCTCCAGAACATGGCCTTCTGTATCATTGCCTAATGTCAGGGTTCCCAACTCCTCGACCCGGTGTTCTCCTTCCGCATTCTGCCAGGCCACATCTACTGCCATCGAACGGCCGCTGTTCCATTTAGACCACCATTCCCGATAACCGCTGGCAAACCGGTAGGTTCCCTGCTCCAGGGTCAGTTTGTATACAATTTCCTGATCTGCTTCCGCATAAAGACCGTTTTCGTACTTGTCATCCGATTCGGAGTTGTACAGCTTAACGCCGTCTTCCACGTAGCCCCAGGTTCCGTCAAACCTCTGGTCTGAAACCGCGTTGCTGAGATTCATAATTCCGTTTACTCCCTGCCAAGCGGGCGATACCCGTTCTTCTGTGAAACCGCTGTCTATGAAGTATACCAGGTTCTCCGGAATCACCTCCACTCTTGCGTTCACTACGACTTCGGCACCCTCCAGCATTCCTGTCACTTCCACCGTCTTCCAGGCTTCGTTAAAGCCATCTGCAGGCAGAGTCCAGGTTACTTTTTTGGCCGTCCGCTCTCCGTCTGCCGTCTCCACATCCACGGTTTCCGGTAAATCCGGCTTCCCTCCGGTGGTTACGGACAGGGACAGATTATCATCAAATACCTTTGTGATACTGCTCTTTTCAATGGCAATATACGATACAACCGGCGCCTGGTCAACATCGGCCGTAAAGGTGAGTATCACCTTTGTCTGATCCTCCGGCACGGTAATGCTTCCCGACACAGTCTGCATCACTCCGCCGTTTCCGCCGGACCATGAGGCAGTACCCAGCTCCACGGGCATACTGCTGCCTTCAAAGGCGGCTTTCACCTTCGTCGCGCGTCCCGCGCTCCACCACTCCGTATGGCCCGTGGTGATTTTATATGTCCCTTTATCCAGAACAAATTCATAGGAAAAAGCATTTCCGGCTTTATTAGCGCTGCCGTACCAGCCAGTACTGTGAAGGCCGGAACCGGCCCGCCAGGCAAGCGCGGAACAGCCCCCGCCGTATCCCCAGGTGTTTGTACCGGCCGCCTTCTGGTCGGCCGCCTCGTTCACCAGCTTCCCATGTTTTTTTACATCTTCATAGATATCGGATACCTTCGGGCTCCCGCTGGCATCCATCACACCGCAGTCCACCAGATATTTTAATCCATCTGAATAGACAAATCCATTGAGCGTCACCTTGCGTCCGCCGTTTTCCGTCATTGTACCGTTGAGTGTCACCGGTCCCGTGCTGTTTAAATCTCCGGAAACCAGAGTCCACTCGACAGGAGTATCTTTCGTCTCATTGTTAATGGTGATATTGATCTTCTGCGGCAGATCGCTGAGTGCCGTTCCCTTCTTAATGCTCTTCGGAAGCTCTGTATTCACGATGATCGGCGCCATATAATCCAGCATATCCAGTTTCCAGTCAACATAAGGGCGCAGAATCATGCTGCCCTCTCCGTCAAATTCCACAGGAAGCCATACGTACTGAGGGTCTGTCAGTTCATTTTCTCCCGGATTCTTATTATTCCACCGGTCTCCCATATAGATGAACTTTCCATTTTCCGCATCAATGGGGATGATGTTGGTGGACTGGGTTCCAAAGGTCAGCGCATTCGTGTATTGGCAGATGGAAGTATCTGTCACACATGGGGCACCGATGATCTTCCAATCACCCATGACACCGTTTTCCGAAACCGCGAAGCTGGCCTGGTTAGCCCCCCAGCCGGTGCAGCCGGAGGTCATGAGGTAATATTTCCCATCGTATTTAAACATCGCCGGCGCTTCCCGCTTCTGTCCAGCAAACGTCTCGCTTCTTAAAAAGTCTTCCCCCGGGACCGCAGCTTCCGGGCTGGCGGATAAATAGGTGTAATCTTCATTGAGCTTTGAAATGAACAGGGTTGCATTTTCCTCACTGGAATAGATGATATACGCTGTCTTGTCGTCATCTACAAAGAGATTCATGTCACGGGCCATGCCCTTGCTCTGATCGTGCTTTCCATCCACATAGTTTAAGCGGTAACGGTCGATAAAACGGAAGGGGCCTGTGGGACTGTCGCTCACGGCAACTCCTGCGCTGGCGGCCGCATAGTTGGAATTGCTGGTCTCCGTCGGGCCGTCTGCGTGAAACCACATGACGTAGTTATCATTCTTCTCGTTGTAGATTACCTTTGGTCGTTCCAGAACGGAGGTGGTATCATTGATGGCCAGCAGAACCTTCGCCTTCTGTTCCTCCGTATAATCCTTGTACAGTTCCTTAAAATAATCCTCTTCAAAATCGTACTCATCCGTCAGGTTGCGGAGAGCGACGCCTTCCTCCTTCCAGTTATAGAGGTCTTCAGAAGAGTAGACGCGGACACCGCCGTCCACGGTGCGGTAGCCATCTGTTTTGTCTTCGCCGTACCAGTACCATTTCGTCTCTCCCTGATATGTAAACTTCTGCACCTGACCGCCATGTGCCTGGATTGGCGTGCCTTCCGTATCCAGCCACACATCGCCGTCTGTCCCGGAAAAGCTGGTGTAATTTATCGCATCCTGCCTCGGCTGAAGACCGTTATACCTGGCGATCAGTTTCTTTAAGTTCGAGGATATCTTTTCAGCAGATACCGGTTTTTCCGATTCTGCTGCCAGTTTTGCATACTTGTAGGCCTCGTCATACTTTGCGAGTGATTGTTTCGAATACAAATCTCTGTCCGTATCAGCCAGAATATACTGCTCCATCGCTTTCTGTAAGTATTCCTGGTCATAGGGTGCCTTGATGATGATGTAGCTGAGCATGGCATCCTGGCTGGAAGACTGCCGGCTCTGATTATGAACCCACACGTCCAGCACGCCGTCGCTCACCGTCACGGAAAAAGTCTCTTCCGCCAGACTGTCCTTGGCGAAGGTCCATCCACTTTTCACAGTCTCGCCCTCGAGCGTGACATCCACCGGTCTGGAATCCCAGGGATTTTTGCACCCCAGGGTCACCTGGTACGTCCGCTCGCCTTCCGGCATCTCGAAACGGTATGTAATTCCGCTCACATCACTGTCATATGTAATGGCGTCGCTCAGATAGCGCAGGCCTGATTCTAAAGAATTTTCTGACGTATCGCGTTTTCCATACATAATGGACGACCCGTTCTCCACGTATCCCCAGGTATACCCGGTACTGTCCGGTGCCTCCTTCTGGTCCGTTCCGGACTGAAGCACTCCCATCTTATATCCGTTTGGTATCGCCAAAGGATTGGAAGCCCCGCATTTCACCAGATACAGGGTATAGTCAGCGGCCATCAGCTCCTCATATCCGGGCATGGACCGGAAACCTCTTTTTTTCTCTCTCGGGCGCTGCATAGGCCGGAGCGGCTCCCGGTAAAACCATGGCCAGGGACAGCGCGACGGCTGCTAGGCGTTTAAATGGTTTCTTCTTCATAATTTACCCCATCAAATAATTTTCAACCTGTACTGAAGCGGGCACAGCATCTGAAAATAAGATACCATGCCCACTTCTGTCATTCCTCTGTTGTCATTTTTTCTGCTTTTAGTCCTGCTTATCGATGCGCGCGCCGTCGGCGCCCACCACATGGCCATCCGGCGTGGTTGCTCCTGCAGCCATGATTCCATCCCCATTCAGATAGTAGCTGCGGCCGTTCCAGGTGATCCAGCCGTTTAAAGCCATCGCTCCTCCTGGCTGGAGGAAGTACCAGCAGTCTTTATAGCAGATCCAGTTGTTATCCACCATGGCTCCATCAGGATTTAAGAAATACCACTGATTGTGATACAGGGTCCATCCGGTCTGCATATAGCCATCTTCACCGAAATAATACCAGCGGCCATTGATCTGCGCCCATTCGGCCTTTACGTAACCGCCGTTTGTCTTTGCAAACCACCAGCCCGCGGCATCCTGCATCCAGGTTCCTGTTACAGTGGAGGTCGTATTGACTTTCGGGCCTCGCTGGCTGCTTCCGCTGCCGGAATGATTATTATCATCCGGATCAACTGCTTTTGCCTTTACTGTCACGGCCAGAATCGCCTTATGTCCTTCATAGGAGACGGTGACATGCTTTACACCTGCGGCAGAAGAATCAAAGCCGGTTATTTCATAATCCTTTATAACCGCTTCTGTTCCGTTTTCATAGGTTGCCGTCACTGCCATTCCATCGGTTTCGAAGTCCTCTCCGATCTCGTAAACTGTCTTATACGGCTTTGATGTAATCCGGATACCGGTCACCTCCAGAGTTCCCGGGTTAGCTGCTGCAAACACGCCGGGTTCGGATACTACAAATCGCATCCAGCCATCCGCCGTCTCCGGAACGATCGTCTTGATATCACCGTTTTCTGTTATATAGTAGATTACCAGATTCCTTTCCCTGATGCCTTCCGGCACGCGCATGGTCAGGAAAAGCGGCACTGTCGGCTGAACCTCTTCATCAGCTGCCGTCAGACGAATATTCATGGCCTTCGCCGTCTTAACTTCCGGCAGTTCTTCCGGCACATCCATATCTTCAATAATCAGTGTTACTACCTGATTCTCCTGCTCCACATCTGCGCTGAATACCGCACCGGTAACGGCTGCACCTTCTGCCAGTTCTGCGTCACCCTTGATTCTAACCGTTATATTCGGGTATGCCATCCGGAAATACGCTTCCATTTCCGCGATCTGTTTGATCATGGTATTCGTCAGCTCGCCTTCATATCCTTCCAAGCTGGCGGCAAGCGCTTTTCGCAGATCCAGTGCTGCTGTCTGCTTCTCTTCTGTAGTGCGGTAAGGCGTCGTATTATTATCCAGAACCCCCGCCGCATCTCGGATAACAGTATCCAGCTTATCTTCCATTACCTGCGCTTTGTTTTCAGTTACTGTTACCGCCGCTTCCGCGGTAAATACCTTTTCTTCTCCATCTCTTCCAATGCCGGTATGTAAAATCTTAACGTTCTTACTGCCTGCTTCTGAGAAGTCGTATTCGCCAATCTCGTAATCTGCAGCCGGTTCCGCATAGGAGGCGTTGCTGGTACTGGCCTTCATTACGGCCTCCACCTCCATGCCTGTCGGATCAAATGGTTCATCCACGTCATATACTGTTCTCTTCGGCTGTTTTGCGATATAAATGCCCTTCTGATAGAACTCGTCGTTCTCATCTAATACCGTCACCTTGATGGTATCTTTCAATTCCTTTTCTTCCCCGTTGTCAGTCAGGTAGGTGTAGCAGATCTCTACTTCACCTCTTCCCGGTTCAGACAGGTCACTGATGACGTCATACTCTCCATCTGCAAGTTCAACCGCCCTGGCCGGAATAGCATCGCTGGCCGTTGCCTTCATCAGAAGACGTACCTCCATACCATCCGCATCAAAGTTCTCACCCGGCAGATAGATTGTTTTTTCCGGTTCCTTCACTACTTTAATGCTGTCCGCCCTCATATCCTCCGGATCGTAAACCGTGATTCGGAAGAAAGCAGAATACACTTTTCCATCCTCGTTTTCGTAAGAAACAATCACTTTGGACCTTCCTGCTTCGTCCATATTCGGTCTTTCTATGGTGTACTCGTCCTTTGTCAGTTCCCGGACAAGCTCACTTCCATGGTATCCATTCACCACCATGCCGGTCGGTTCAAACTCTCCGCCCAGTTCATAAACGGTCTTATTAGGCATCATGTCCACTTTGATTTTGTTGACCGCCAGCTCTGTAACAGGCGCCTCCCCTTTTGCAATGGCAATATAGGAAACAGCCGCTCCCTTTGCCTCCGTGGCCGTAAATGTCAGAGTCACCTCTGTGCCATCTGCCGGTACGGACAAATGGCCCTGTACGTACAGTTCTTTCCACTGGGTTCCTCCGGTAGATCCCGAATTGCCGAATTCGGTCTTTACAACGGTGCCGTCTTCCTTTTCATAGGAAGCCGTAACTTTTGTAGACCGGCTGTTCCCTGCCCACCACTCGGTATGGCCTGTGGTGATGTTGTATTCTCCCGCATCCAGGGTAACCTTATAGGTAAAGGAATCTCCGATCGTATTCTTACCGTAATAGCCGGTCGCATGCAGGCCATGACCCTCTGCATATCCCTTCATTCCGTCATAGTCTGAACCGATTCCCCAGGCGTTATCCCTTCCTTCCTGATCTGCCGTTTCATTCTTCAGACTCTCCGATGCAGCCTTCACCGCCTCGTAAATTTCCGAAGTCTTGTCTTTATTGTCCTTGCCTACACCGATACCGCAGTCGATAAAGTATACCTGTGAACTGCTGAAGACAACCGGCGACCAGCTGAGTGTTCCTGCATCCAGATTTTCCAGGACTCCTTCCAGCTTAACCATGCTTCCCTGTAAGTTCCAGTCTCCTTCTTTTAATTTCCAGGTGACCGCTACGTCCTTCACCTCACCATTTACCTTTAAGCTGAGCGTCTCCGGCAGCTTATCTTTGGCAGCGATGATTGGAAGCTCTGGTATCTCTTCCACCGAGTCACCACCGACCATAACCCTAATCGAGGCCTCTGCACTGTCTTCTTTGGAAGTGATCGTCACGGTTTTCTCTCCCGGCACGGAAGAATCAAAGCCTGTTACTGTATACTCGTTTTCCTTCAGCACTCTGCTGCTGTCATTATCGTAATGACCTGTTACTGTCATTCCCGTAGTATCCAGCTTTTCACCGATGGAATACATGATCTTGTCCGGCATCTGAGTGACTTCAATGCTCTTTAAATTAGCGGATTTCTCCACTGCCAGCCAGCTGATAATCGGCTTTTCATTGGCTGCATTCACAAGCTTATAGGTCACCTCACCGCTTACCGGAATCGTAAATTTGTTGGTTACCTTCATATCCTTTCCGCGGGACAGGATCGTATCAAAGACAATTACCTGTGTCCTGCCGTCCGTATCCAGATAGGTGAGCTCCGGCTTCATATCACGCGAGCGTGTTCCGTACCAGTCATGGAATCCGTTGGTAATTTTATAGGTACCCGCTTCCAGAGTCAGACGGTATACAATCTCTGTGCCGTTCGTTCTCCAGCCTGCGGTATAGGAGTCATTGTACTCACCGGCAGCGCCGTCCGGACTCGGCTTTAACGGATTTTTGGAGTCTGTTATCTCAAAGCCCCACTCATCCTCTGCCGCCCCGTACCTCTGGTCCGCCGTCTCATTAAGCAGTGGCTTATTATTAGTCTGGAAATATTTCGCGACTGCCCTGTAAACCGCTGAAGTAATTGATAAAGTGCCGCCTCCGTTTGGATTTACCGGCACATCGGCCGCACAGTCGATATAGTACTGCAGATCCTGAGGAACCACCATAACCTTAGCTTCCACCGGATACTTGTCTTCTCCCGCCGAGCCGGTCACCGTCACCGTCTCATAGGCAATATCAAACTGATCCTCAGATACTTCCCACACAACTTCCGCTTCGGCCGCTTTTCCGTCGAGACGGATTATGGAAACCTTTTCAGGCAGCTTTGGTACACCGCCTTTCACGGTCACATAGATCTGATCGAGCCCTGTGACTTCTGTAATCGTTCCCGTCTTACCAAGCTTCTCCATGGCATTGCGAAGCGCTAAATACGCCTGGTTTAAAGTTTCCTGACTTCCGTCTGCAAGCGCAGCTTCTGCGGAAATGACAGCATTCTGGAAGTCCTCCCAATCCTCTTTAAGATAAGTCTCATCCTCATTGGTCAGCTTCTTTGCTGCATCGATGAGAGCCTGGAGCTTGGCTGTACTCACGGTAACGCCTTCAGCTGCCGTACCGATTACATCAATACCATCTACGTAATAAGTACCACCTTCCACAGTAATCTTTACTGTATGCGTTCCTTCCGGCAGATTCTGCAGGGAATATGTAGTCTGTCGGTTTCCGGCCTCAGGAGTCTCATAGGCTGTCTCCATGACCTCTCCATCCACCTCTGCCTTTATTACTGCTGCGCCGGAATTTCCGAATACATTGATTCCTGTTCCGTCAAAGGTAAGGCTGAAGGAATTATCTCTCGACTCACCGCCGTCATCCGGCTCTCCGATAACCTTCAGTTTTTTGAGGCTGATAAAGGAGCTGGTAGCTACCACCTTTAAGGTATGGAGCCGGGCCGGATCCAGATCGAGATCAAATACATCGCTGCCGTTTCCGCCGTTTGTGGAATTGTAGTTTACTGTTCCCACCAGTTCTCCATCAATGTAAACATTGCCGGTGCCGTTGCTGCCATTGGCCTCTCCGAAAATTTCAATTCCCGTTCCATAGAAATCGAATTCGTAATGGGCCTCATCGCCTGCGCTTCCCCAGGCATTGCTGTCATTGGATCCCCATGCCAGTGGGTTGCCTCCTTTGTAATAACGGATCTGGCCGCTGTTATGGGCATAAACGCCCTTTTCGATAGCTCCGCCGTACGTTCTTGTACGGTTGTAATGGCTATATCCCTCGTTCAGTACGTGATTCCAGTTTCCATTCCATGTAATCAGTTCGCTGGTATCATCGAGCTTCTGATCAGCTGCCGCTGCCTTTCCTTCGACAGGCATGATTTCCAGGTTATCAAACTGAGTGTTGTAAAAGCCGCTGGTCAGCGTCACACGGCCGCTCATAGAGGTATGGTTGTCATCCACCAGCACCGCCACCTTTTGACCATCCACATAAGCGGTCAGGACGTTCTCATCTGCAGCCAGCTGCATATTGTGCCAGACTGCGCTGTCGAAATTCTCCAGCGTTCCCTTACTGGTCTGTCCAGAACGGCAACTCAGTTTATAGGTGCCGTCTTTAAATACCTGAAAAGTATAGGTGGATACATCGTTGGCACCCGTTCCTTCATGAACCACTTCCCTGACGCCGATACCCGCGTAATTTTCAAAGCATTCCGGGCTTGTTAAATCCAGTTTGAAATCGATGCCCGCAACATAATTAGTCCACCGGTGATCTCCCAAAACGGTTCTTGGCCTGCCGCTGGTCTGGCTGTTTTCATCCGTTCCGTTTCCCCATACATTCCAGTCATACGGACGGTTATTATCATTGATCACCTGTGTCAGAACGTGATTGCCGAAGCTTCCCTCCTGCACCTCGAATGCACCATTTAAATCCGTGGTATATCTCGGAGTTCCGCCTCTGCGTTGCAGATACGTTCTTCCTTTCTCATCGGCCTCATACTGCGCATACTCAAAATCATCTGTATACGGAAGAGCCAGCACCTCCCGCTCAGCTTCGGAATCATTCTGCCCCGGCTCATATTCCCGGCCTCTGTCCAGTAAACTGGTGACTGTCGCAATGGAGTATGGCTTAACGGTCAGGTTAAAGCTGTAGATACCGTAGCCTTCCTTATTAGGAGTAAAAGAATCCACCATCTGCATCCAATTGGCATCATACTCCTCATCTCCGTCGGGTCCTCTCGTTTCCCAGACATTTAGCGGACTGGAAGCCTTCTTCATATTTTTAACCGTTACTTTATACTTTCTGGTCTGAGACGTATTGTTCGCAAAAACCATAGAATAATCATCTGTCTCGGGATCCTTTAAGGTTAGATAATTGCTGGTTCCAGTATCAGCCAGAACACCGCCGTCGCTGTAGGAACCATCCCCGTAGCAGGCATCCGGAAGGTAATTCCAGCCCAGATCAGCAAATTCCATGAAATGTCCCACCATCTGAAGACCACCGTCCGCATCGTAATAACCGGACCATGGATCAAATGCACCGATCAGTTGCTTCGGGCTGTAAGCGCTTCCCTCATAGAAGGCACCGATTGCCGGCTGAAATTCAAACCGGGTCATGCGCGGCTGGTTCTCCCCCGCGTCCTCGTAGCTGTAGCTGTTGATAAAGCGGGTTGCCAGATCTGCCATTCCCACCTTGCCGCCAACTCCGCCGCGCTCAGGATCTACATTAATTCGGTACTTTGCGTTAATCATTGGAGCAATTGCTTCACTATACCAGACTTCCTTCCCATATTCCTGATTTACTTTTGTTAAGTTGGCGTTGCCGTATAAGGTATAGTGATCTGAGACCACATCGACAAGATCCATCAGTTCAGAGTCATTTAACATACGACCGGCTATATCATTGCTGTTTGAGTGAGTATCTGCCGCCACAATCTGAATCTGATCATAGTCGTACCGTGCGTCCTCTTTCGCCGAATCTTCTTTCAACCGGTTTGCACAGTACTTAATCCACTCCGTGTTGTCAGCGTAGTCCCTGCGCCGCTCGTTCTGTCCGGGACTTACGTAGTTAATCTCATAACCGTATTCATCGTATACCGCATCAATCGTCTTTTTATACCATTGATATCTCGCTTCATACTTTGGGTTTTCAAAAGCTTCATACCCGATCCCCTCCTGGGTCCATTTTGGTTCACCCCAGCGGAGAATCTCTACTGTTATATCCGAATTAATGGTCTTTGCATCTGCTGCAAAATGCCATCCTGCCCCGCGCAGGACATTTGCTTCCTCCCCGGGGGAACGCATGGTAGCCGGTTCCGTACCAGAAGAAGAATTAATATCTCCTCCCATTTCTACTTTAATGTGGTTTAGTCCGGCTCCCTTTTCCGGATTAAACAGAAGTTCCATCATCTCCCAATACTTGTCCGGATGCTCTTCCTTATAATCCATAAGCAGTCTGGATGTATTATTGCACGTAACTGCTCCAAACCCTTTAAAGGTATTGACCGGATCAATCATATCCCCATCCACAGTGATCTCTTGAACATTCGTCTCTGTTGCAGCATATACCGGAGGACTGAACACCATTCCATTGTTCAGAACCATACCGGCGCTGAGCAGAAAACAAAGCGATTGTTTAGCCAAATGCTTCATCTTCATATTCCTTGCCTCCCTAAATTTCATCATTCGGTTACGAAGCTCAGCTTAAAACATAGCTTTTACTGATATAACACATCATTCAGCAACAAATGCTTTTATAACATGTTGGTATCTGATATAATATGTAATAAGCTTATTGCCTTCTGCATACAGGAAAGTGTCTGTGCCACCAGATTTTTGCTAATTGTGCTGAGACAATAAGCTCTTTTCCTGTAAATTTTATTCACATACCCCCTCCTTTTCGTAAAGATTAACTTATTTTAACAACTTTATTAGGACATTTGAATGTAATTAATTATTCCATTTCTATTTTTATTGTGAAAAATTACATGTTTTTATTATCAATTACATTTATTCAAAAAAAACATGTAAAATATTACGATTTAACCTGTAATATTTTACGATTTCTGAAATTATACCCTTCATCGTTCAAAAACCGGATTGCCATCAGATATTATATCTGCGGCAGTCCGGTTTCTAATAACAAAAATATAAAATTAAATCCTATAAAAACGCCCTCGCCACCGTCGTAAATAAAAAGCAAACGACAATCCCCGTGACCGTAGGAACCAGGAAGGAAGCAACCGTCCACTTCACACTCTGGGTCTCTTTTTTTATTGTAAGGCAGGTGGTGGAGCAGGGCCAGTGCATCAGGGAGAACAGCATGGTGCTGACAGCGGTGATCCAGGTCCAGCCGTGGCTCACCAGAAGATCTCTTAGTACTGACAGATCGCTGATATCCAGCAGACTTCCCTCTGCCATATAGGCCATGATGATGATCGGCACTACGATCTCATTTGCTTGTGTCAAGACATACATAAAAAAATTATCTTCCTAATTAACGGAAGTTCCAATTTATTTCAATTACATGGTCAGATTGAATCCGTATCTCCTGGATCAGTGCTACCAGCAACTCTCTTGACAGTGTTTCCACGAAGGCATACCGTCCCAAGTCATGTTCCTCCACTTGCGCCAATTGTTCAACGTTTTGTAATTGCCGAAACAATTCTTCTTTCTCCGCTTGAAGTGCTGATATCTGTTCAGCAATTTTCTTCTTTTCCATAATAAACTGTTCGCGGTCAATCAAGCCACCTGCAAATCGTTCAAACTGTATCATCTGATTAGATTTATATTTACCCATTTGTCCATCTATTTTTTCAAGGTTCTGTCTGATCGTTGTTTCCGATCCGCTCTTATCAGATGGCTTATTTTCCTGCATAAGCTGAATTTGATACTTCAAAGCAGAAAGAACCGTCTGCTCTAATTCTTTTCTCTCTATACGAATTTCCGCACACAGCGAATCAGGTTCAAATCTTCCGGTGACGCATCGAAAATACGGATTTTTACAATCAATCCGGTCTAATGCTTTTCCACATATTCCACATTTCAAAAGGCCTCTGAATGGTTCCGATGGCGTTACTTTATTCCGATTTCCGCGTCGAACCAGCGCTTCCTGAGCCTGCCCAAATTCTTCTCTTGTGACAATGGCATCCATTGCATTCTCCACTCGAATCCACTCTTTACGGTCATTTAGTTTTATCTTTTTTGTAGAAATATCAATGCGCTGCTTCTTTTTGCTAACCAGAACACCGGTATACCTTTCATCACGAATGATAGCCGCTATCCTGGCCTGCGTCCAGATATTGTGTTCTGTTGCCGTAGGGCATTGAAAATGTTCGTCCATTTTTTTCTGTTTCCGGTAACTCAGCGGGGGTAAAATCCCCTCTTTGTTAAGCAGGACGGCAATCTGAAGCGTCTTAACTCCTGAAGCAGCAAGAGAAAAAATACGTTTGACTATGCCTGCGGCTTCCGGATCTATTTCCAGACCACTTTTAGAATCCTTTGACTTCTGATACCCATAAAATGCAAAACTGCCTGCATAATGGCCGCTCTTCATTTGCTCCTCTTTGACACTGCTGATCTTCTTTGATAAATCCCGGCTGTACATTTCGTAGACCATTGCTTTTAGAGATACATCCAAACCAATGGTACGTCCTGCATTATCATTACTGTCATACCCCTCATTAACTGCAATAAACCGGACGCCGAGGAAGGGGAAAATCTGATCCAGATAGTTTCCTACTTCAATCAGATTCCGGCCGAAACGTGAAAAATCCTTGACAATAATACACTGTACTTCTTTACCGGCCAGTTTCAGAAGCTTTCCAATACCCGGCCGGTCGAAGGTCGTTCCTGACCAACCATCATCCTGAAATTCCAAAACATTCCAATCTTTGAATTCCTGTTTGCTCCGGATATAATGGTATAGAAGATCACGCTGGTTTTGAATTGTGGCGCTTTCGCCCAGATTTTCGTCCTCATTTGACGCCCTGGTATATAAAGCCAATGTATTCATACCTGCACCCCCTCTGTATAGCTTATGAGGGTTTGATACTCGTCTTTAAAATTCCATGTAATATGAACGTCATTCCGTCCCTCTATTGTGATATGATGAATCAATTCCAAAACCATAGCCCGGGAAAGCTGCTTTACTCCATCATATTTGCGGCAAGCCTTTATCCATTCGTTTTCAGGAGAGAGCGTCTTTGCATAAACCACCTGCTCAGCAAGAAGCTGTTCCTGTCTTGATAGTAATTCCGCCGCCTGTACATCGTATCGCTGTTTCATATACAAATATTCTTCATCACTGACCACATTATCATTATAACTTTCAAACAGGGCAGCACGTCTTGCCATATTTTTAGAAATCGCTGTTTGAATCTCAGCCAGGGAACTTTCCAGTTTCCGCTTTGTCTTTTGGTATTCCGGCTGTGCCTTCAACCTTCTCAAAAGATTTTCCTGCTCAATTGTAGCCGCAATTTGAATACGGATACTTTTAAGAATAATGTCAAACAGCTCCTGTTCACCAATACTTTTCAAAGTGCAGCCGCTCATACCTTTGCTGGCTTTACGAATACGACAGCAATATGTATAGCGAATATGTCCTTTGCGGGAGCAATTTTTATACCGCCCCATAGTCCGGCCACAATCTTTGCAGTATACCATACCAACTAATAGATTCTCTGTTTTCGGAAGCTGCCTTTTTTCTGTATTCTTCGTCTTCGCTTCACTGTTTATTCTTTGTACACGATTCCAGGTATCCTCGTCAACAATGGGTGTATGCGTATTGCGTACAATAATCCAATCCTGTCGTTCCATTTCTTTGCGCGGAATCCCTTCACACAAGGAACGTATTTGCTTTCCCTGTGCCATATGTCCCGCGTAAACCATATTATTTGTAATATTTTTGACCGTTTGTGCCACCCACCGCGTTCCTACTGTACGGGGCGAATCTTTTTTAAATTCCCCTCTCAAAAAGCGAACCATTGTAGGACACAGGATTTTCTGCTCATTCAGCCTTTTGGCAATTTCGTCATATCCCAGTCCTTCCAGACGCCATGTGAAGATATCTCGCACGATAGGGGCGGTTTCTGGATCTATGATAAGATGGTTTTTATCCTCCGGGCTTTTTAGATAGCCATAGGGCGTCCATGAACCAATAAATTCTCCCTTTTCCTGTTTACGTCTAAGCGCAGTGCCGGACTTTTTAGAAATATCCTTAGCAAATAAAGAGTTTACAATATTCTTCAGTGAGACGACCATTTCATCACCGTCTGCACACTTCAAGGTGTCATAGCAGTCATTGACTGCCACGAATCGAACCCCAAGAAACGGAAAAATCTTTTCCAGATAATATCCTGTTTCTACATAGTTGCGTCCAAAACGCGACAAGTCCTTCACCACGATACAATCAATCTCGCGGCGGCGGACAGCTTCCATCATACGTTCAAAATCCGGGCGGTCGAAGTCCGTACCGGTCGCTCCATTATCACAGAATATACCAACTAATTTCATGTCCTGCTGTGTTTTTACATATTGTTCTAAAAGGCATTGCTGCATTTGAATAGAATCACTGGTGTGATATCCATTATCCTCTTTAGAGAGCCTCACATATAGACCGACACAGTAAACCCGCTCAACCAGTACCGGAGCAGCAGGCGATACCGTCTGTTTTCTGCTCACTCTCGCCATATCAGACCACCTCCTTTACACCAGAGGCCTGAATCATGGCAAGCGCACGCTCATAGTCGGCCTGATAACGAAATTCGATTTGCAGGCGGTAGTCCTCGTATACGAGAATTCGTTCAATCAGGGTAACGACCATACGGCGATCCAGTGTATCAATGTTCTGATATGCCCTGAAATGTTCAATCCACTGGGAATTTACAGACTGATTTTGCAGAATGCTTTCAAGCTCATCTTTTACTTTCACTTCTTCGCTCCGGGCTTCCTGCATTTTTTTATCATATACAGCCTTTAACTCCAGATATTCCGACTTATCAATCAGACCGTCTGCCAGAGCTTCATAAAGGGTAGCTTTTAATTTCTCATACCTTTTTATTTCTTCCTGTTTACTGACAAGACGGGCATCTGCTTTCTGCACCTCTGCCCTCTGTAAGGGCAATCCAGCCAAAAATTCCAGTGTCTTTTCTATCTCAAGGACAGTTGAAATATGTTCCTTTAAGGACATGAGCACCGAATCTGCAACTGCTTGCTCCGGGATTCGATGGCTGCTGCATCCTTTTTTTGCACGATTGGTACAGCACATATAGTAGCTGTAAGTTTTGCCAGCCTTGCAAACACCATTTTTAACCATGTTTTGACCACAATCACCACAGAAGATCAGACCTGAAAAAAGAGAGACAGTATTCTGATCTGGCGCAACACGGGTGTCCTGCAATAGGAGCCGCCCTACAGCAGAAAATTCTTCTATTGTCACAATAGGCTCATGATTGTTTTCGATCCTTACCCACTCGTTATTCGGCTTTTCGATTGTCTTTTTTACCTTATGATTGGGTGTTGTACGTTTCCCCTGTACTAATGTACCGATATAAAATTCATTGCGCAGAATTCGGCCAACGGCTACTGCTGTCCATTTTGCCTTCGTACTGACCTGGAAGCCGGTACGGTATGCCATACCGCAATTTTTTTTATACTCCATCGGGGAGAGGATGCCAAGCTCATTCAATCGATCCGCAATACGCTGCTGGCTTAGGCCGTCAATCTTCCATTTGAAAATATCCCGCACCACATTGGCTGCAAATTCGTCTACAATGAGTTTATGCCGATTGTCAGGATCTTTTAGATAGCCATACACGGCAAAAGAGCCAACGAAATCTCCTTTTTTTCTTTTGACTTCAAGCTGGCTTCTGACCTTGATAGAAATGTCGCGGCAAAAGGCGTCATTAACCAGATTTAAAAAGGGCAGTAAAACATTATCCGACTGGCTGCGGCCTTTAGCGCTGTCAAAGTTATCATTGATAGCAATAAAGCGAACGCCGTACTCTGGGAAAATCTGATCGATATAACGCCCTGCTTCAACAAAATTTCTTCCAAAACGGGATAAATCTTTGACAATAATACAGTTGATTTTTCCACTCTTTACATCTTCCATCATCTTTTGAAAAGAGGGCCGGTCAAATGTCGCACCGGAATATCCATCGTCAATCTGTTCGTCGACAAGCTGTATGTCCGGTTTATCTGCAAGAAAATGCCTGATCAAATCCCGTTGGTTTGCTATGCTGTCGCTTTCCACTTTATCGCCATCTTCTTTAGATAGGCGCAGGTATGCGTCCGCACGATATATTCTATTATCTGTTAAATTTTTCATAGTGAACCTCCGATTGTAAAAAATCCTCAGCCAAACTTTTCACAATGGGACTTCACCGGTATGCTTATTGGTTTAGAATATACCATTATAAAGCAATGGAGTCAAGCCCGTTTGCTTACAGCTGATCGTCTTGCTTTTCATAGTGTTTTCAGATAGTGTTCCAGCCTATCCTCCAGAGTTACCTCTGTATCGGTAAAGCCTACTTTCACCACAGCCTTCCCACAACGATAGCAATAGGGATTTTTGATTTGACGGATAAAATCCGCCATTCTTTCTTCTCGTGGCAGTTTTCGATTAATATGTACATCGTTTATATCCGCCAGTGATTCTCTGTCAACTGTCCTAATATCAACATTTTTCATTTCTTCCATGTCCATGGCTATAACTGGTTCCATATCCGCACCTCCTTTATTTCAGGATATGTTTTACCAACTTGTCTGAATGTCTGTAATTTATGTAAAAAGCGCTTTTAGCTTCGTTAATAGTATTCACCGTCCAAGTTCTTCGCTGCCATCATTCAGATCAAGCTCATAATCCTCTTCATACTTAGCCTCGTATTCTGGTCCAACACTTCTCATACATTCAGACATTGCCATTACGATATCTTTGAAAGGGCTATCGGCTGATAAATCCGTTCCGTTGACACACTCCACATTCATGGGTATCTGAGCTATATATTTTAATGAACCTAGCAATTCAACTGTTTTTCGTGACAAACGGCTTGCGGCATTGATTAGCAGGGTATCAGCAGCATATTCTTTTGCAGCCCTTTCGATCTCAGCCATATCAGGGCTGTCCGGTTCCAGACTGGAACCGTGTCCCACTGTATAGCCTGAAAGAGTGTACCCACAGGATTCAGCATATTGTTTCAATTGTTCCACCTGATTTTCAATGTCTGTCTGATCGGCTCCACCGCACCGGCAATAGCCCCAGACTCTTTTTTCTATCTGATCCATTTTATTTCTCCGGACTTTTTGCTTTGGAAATATAAAATACCTTAAAGCAAAAAGTATTCTCCAGTTTTTTTCTCTGCAATAAAACGTCTTATTTCTTCAATTCGACCAGTGACCGGCATGTCCGGCAACGCCTTCAACACATCATCACGGTATCTTCCATGTATACCAACTCTGCTGTCCAGAATCGAAAAAACCGCCGTATCCGTTTCTCTCCGAATACCACGGCCAAACCACTGTCTCAGTTTAATAATCATCCCCGGAGTGATGATTTCCTTCACATATTGCGAAAAATCATCATACTTTGTCCGCTCATATTCCAGAATCGGACTTGGCACAGGAAAAGGAAGTTTCACTATTATTACACTGGACAAAATATCTCCCGGTAAATCAATTCCTTCTCCAGCGCTGTCGCTGGCAAAAAGAACGCCATTTCCGCTTCTCCTGAATTTTTCAATCATATCCATTCTCCCTCGTTTCATGATAAAGAGCGGGAATGATTGGATTTCCTGCTTTACTTCATAAAAAATACGTTCCATCAGCCAGTATGATGAAAACAATATCAATGTATGTCCAAAAGTTGCGCAGATTAAATGAATAATCTCTCTGGATATGGCCTCAATATATTTCTCATCATGAATATCCGGGAAAGGCAGCTCCTCTGGTATATAAAGAATTGCATTCTGTGAATAGTTGAATGGGGATAACTTGGAAACCTCCATAACCCGTCTGTTTTGTGGCTGCAGCAAGTCAATTCCCGTCATACGCTTAAAATGATCGAAATTGCCTCCAACCGATATCGTGCCCGAAGTAATAATGCTGTGCACCCCCGTATGCCACAAATCATGATATAAAATGCGTTCCAATTCTCTTGGCAGCGAACAAAATTCCAGGCCCCCGCTGTCCGACTTCTCGATCCAACTGATATTCTGCTTTGCACTTAAAAATACATTGAGCCTGTCCTCTATCGACTGTGCTGTATTCCGGATCGTTTTCACACGGCCACAGGAATCCATTTTCACTGTTACAAATATACGGCCCAATTTTTCCAACATGCCAATCAGATCTCGAATCCATAATCGTGTACTCCTGTCTTCTTCGATGGTCCTGCTGATATTTTCCATTTGATTGGACTGTATGAAAGCTCCGCCAGTCTTTTGAAACAGCCGGGTATTTTTTTCTGACAAACCAGTACAAAGCTCCATCATTTGTCGCTGTGAACTCTTGTCTACAAAACGCTCTGGTGAAATTAAATGAATTAGCTTAGGGATCTCATTCTCTGATAACCGGGTACAGTAAATCTGCCTGGCTGCATCGATCAATTTATGAGCTTCATCAAATACCGCTATATTATAATAGGGAAGTAACTTTTTCTTCCCTTCCCTGCGATTAACAACATCCGCTAATATGTAATTGTGATTTGATATCTGAAAGTCATAACTCTCAGACAGCCAACGCCGACTGAAAGACGCGAACCTGCAATAGGAAGAATGCGGACAAAATTCGGAACACTGAGATACATTGATTCTTTCTTTTACATAGGGTGTTAATGGAAAACCATCCAGATCCAAATAATGTTCCTGTTCTCTCCACAGTTCCCCCAATTGTGCCAAAAGTCCCTGATCTTCCGGACGATTCTGATTTCGAATAGAGCTTTCGTAAGTCTTTAGCCTGGAATCACATACGAAATGAGATTTTCCTTTTCGTACCACAAAAGATAACGGCTTATCAATGATTCGATGCTCCAGCAATATTCGTGAAATCTGGGGAATATACTCTTTTGTAATGGCCTCCTGCAAAGCAATTGTTGACGTTGATATCATTGTCGGAGTTTTACTTTGTGAAAATAGATTATGGATGGTGACCGCCAGAATGTAGGCGTGAGTTTTTCCCGTCCCGACCTCTGCTTCACAAAGTGCAAGCTTATTTTCCTGTAAGGCTCTCAACATTGATAAGGCAAGTTCCTTCTGGCTTTTTCGCTTCGCCATGCCATACTGTGGCAGTATTACATCGAATATATAGGAAAGCAGATGCTGCGCCCTTTTATTCTCATCTAACTCCAGCTCCATATTCTCGTCCAATTCATTAATTTCCAGCTCTGATAAACGCTTGGCTACGATTTTATAACTTTCCTGTGGAAAAGGTGTTTTTCTGGCGCACAGATACCGGGTACGATAATCAAACAGATTTATTGCCCGATAGGTTGTTCTTATTTCTCCTGCATTTTCCAAAAGGGCGCACTGGCCCGCAACCATTACCACGTCTTCATTTTCTCTTAATATCCCTGCTTCATATAAATGATTCCTTATGTCAGCTGGGTAAATCATAATTTTATCCTGCATACTTTTCCGCCTCCTATTATCTCCATGTCAGAGCAGCACAGGCATAGGCTGGAAGGGAGTTTCAGTGAATTTTCTTGACAAATAGGATCCGATCCAGCCCATGGTATCTGCTGCTCTAAAAAATATGCAACAGGCATTCCGCTGGCTGTTATCGAATCAATCTCGATAGCGGACATCATAGACGCCGCCCCGCATTCTTTCTCAAATACGGGTGTGCAGTCTCTCCCGATCGGTTATTGGGAGCCTGAATGGAAGTATCATTATTAAGCCTTGGAGGTCATCGCAGATTCTACCCCGCCACAGGGTATAACAGCCACGAACAGGGATCGCTTGGGATTATGTCCCGCATGGCGCTGTTCTGGCTACGTGCTTTCGGTTATACCGCTCCTTTGGCATTGTACCTGTTACACAAATATTTGATTGTCAATGTACAGGTGAGATATGCTCTCACCTATAGGAGATGGGAAAAGGAAAAATATCGGGTTTGAGAAATCTTTTTGAATTTTTCTTTTGAATACTATAAAGGGTATGGGCAGTACCATTTTGCACTGCCCATAAACCATTGATCTTGTTTTAAGCCTTATTGTTTTAAATGGACGGCTAATCGCTTCAGACCATTTGATAAACGCTCTGATACACTGCTCTGGGAACAGCCCAATTCTCTGGCGGTCTCCTCCTGGGTGTATCCTTCCCAAAAGATCAGTTCAATGACTTCTTTTTGTTTAGTCGTGAGTAATTTTAGTGCAGCTGCTAGCCTCTCATCTCGAACTTGCTCTGTAAAATCTTCATCTTTTCCAGCATAAGATTCCTGTTCCTGGTATCTGGTCATGCTTTCCTGATAGACGAGCTCCTCACTCATCGCATCCAGAGAAGAAAAGTGATATCGCTGTTTTCTGTCTGAATTTGCTATAATCCTGTCTTCCTGTTCCAGGATTTCGATCCAATTAATTGATTCCAATTTGTTCCTCCTGATTTTGAAGTGTGAATTTCAAAATCAGGAAGGCGGCCCGCGAATCCGAAACAACCATTTACTAAAACAAAAAAGCGCAAAATTTGTCGAAAAAAAGAAGCCGTAACCCTGGCTGCGATATGCCAGGATTATGGCTTCTTTTAAACTATTATGTAATTGATTTCGCTTTTTCTCTTTCGTCAATCAGCTGCAACTCCCTTTACAGGAACCGGCCATTGTCTGGCGTCATAATATTCATGACAGGTCCCGGCAATGCTTTTGTATTTGCAGCTGATTATAAAAATTCAAAATAACATTTTCTTAGATGTAACTTAGCAATAACTTAACATTTTTTCGATTCTAATTTAAAACGATAGCCTCCTCCCCTTATGGTTTCAATAAATATTGGATCTGATTTATCCGGCTCCAACTTTTTCCGCAGGCGCATAATCAGTGTCTCTACACTATTGCTTCCCACACCTATATCTTCCTTCCATAGATGATAGTAGATCTGTTCCTTGTTAATCACCTGCCCTTGATTGGAAGCTAAATAATATAAAAGTTGAAACTCTTTTACTGTCAATTGAATTGACCTACCATTTTTCCAGACCGCCATTTTTTCTAAGTCCATGGTCAGACCATTTCGGAAAATGACATGATGATTTTGTCCGCCAATATTCAATTCTGTATATCTGCGGATCAATGCATTTGCCACTGATAAACATTCTTCCAAACGAAAGGGTGCTGCTATCCAGGCATCAGCTCCTAAATCAAGGCAGATGGTCTTATTTGTGATAGAATTTATCAACGAATAAACCAAAATCGGAACAGACTTCACCTCTCGCAGGTACTTTAACATTTCCAACAACCGATTATTTCTGCAATCAATTTCGATTATAACTAGGCAGTACTCTCGTTCCAGATATCTTTTAAAGCCATCTTTTATATCAACAGCATAGTATACATTCGTATACGAATCTTGAAGATTGTACTTAATTAATTTACAGATTAATTTATCATTGACAATTATTAGTATCTGCTTCATCATAACGGTAAACTCCTCCACTTGTTCCATTAAATAAAATTGGGGTAATAAATTCTTTTATATCAAAATGTCTGACTCCCCAACAGAAAAGTTAAAGCATGATCCGTTTATCAAAAAAGTCCGATCCGAATACCTTCCAGATATTTCTGATCGAACTTTTTAACAATCAATTTAATTTTTTAGTTTTAAGATATTCTCTCATCATTCCAGTCCAGTCTGTCTGGATAATATCAAAGCCTTTATCCATCAGCCATCCCCAGCCTTCTTCCGGATTACCTGTAACCGATATATCATCACTATGTCCAGCACTCAAAGGGACCTTGGATGAATACAGGATTCCATTGGCCCACAGCAATTTCCCCTTTTTCTTCATACAATCAATAAACTCATCACTGGCAATCTGCGCCTGTTCCGATGTAAAAGTACACTCCGCTCCAACAAACCGGAGGTTTCTGCCCTCCAGAATCTCAGTACAGTGATCTTCCTCTGATAAAATCGGCATATACATGTAATCCGGCGCCACTTCTTCCAGCATCCGAAAATACTTTTCCTCCGGATGACTTTTTAAAATAACCTGATCCCTCATCTGATGACGTTCCACACATTCCCTTACCAGTTTCCAATCCTCCCAGCAGCGGTCTAAATTAATCAGGCATCTTCCTTTCAATGCTTCCAAAACATCGTCCAGTTTATTGATGCACTGTTCTGTCTCAAAAAAATCTCCGTTCACATAATGGAGTTTTTCTACTTCTGTTGAGGACAGTGCCGTCACATCAATATCGCGGTTTAACTGCATCCGTTCCTTACCTGTATGGAAAATATACAATTGGGAATCCGTTGTCTTAAATACATCCATTTCCAGGATATCCGCCCCCTGTATGAGAGCTGCTTCAAACGCTTCAATTGTATTGCACGCAATATTACCACCTGCCACACCGCGGTGAGCGGCTATCAAAACGCCCTTCTCCTTTACTTTTTCAAATAAATCCATTTCTCTTACCTCCTTATGAGTCCGGTTATTTCCCGCCCTCTCAATTTGCGAAGAAGGTCTTCATATCCGTCTACCGGCTCTTCAAACGCGATGCCTCCCTTGGCCAGGTCTTCTGTCATATGAAAATCGGATCCGGACAACGCAATTAAACCGTATTTCTCAGCAGCCTCTTCTGCCGCACCCGCATCATAGGGCCATTGATGATTCCCGTTATACACTTCGATTCCCTCAATACACGCAGGGTCAGCCAAAACGTTTACCCCCGTTCTCATTGGATGCGCCTGTATTACCAAAGCTCCAGCTTTCTTAAAAATTTCTGACGCCTCTTCTATGGATAACCGGAACAATTCTTCTCTCTCATATAAGAACTGTTCTGTCAGGCCAAAAATCAGAAAATCGTTAATATGCTCGACAGATCGGAACTCAATACCGAGAAAAATATCCATTCCGATTTTCGCTCCTTCCGCTTTCGCCTGGCGGTATCCTTCCAGATAATGATCCACCTTCTCCTTCCACGTCTCATTCGGAAAATGATCAAAAAATTCCCTGTTATAGTGGTCAGTGATAATTAATCCCTGATATCCTTTTTCTTTGTATAAATGTACCACATCTCTAGCAGCCACTCTCGCACAATAGCTGCTTTCTTTCGTATGAATGTGTATATCCATCTGATACATATGACATTCTTCCTTCTTTCTTTGATAATTCTACCACATTAAATCCGAGTGCCTTAATCTTGTCAGAAAAATCATTGGAAAAGTGCATACAGTATACGCGTTTCCTATATTCCACTGGCACCATATCAGCCAAAAGTTCAACGGGACAGTGGGATAAGTGCGGAGTCCAGAATTCCGTTGTATCCTGATAGACAGCTTCAATCCGGCCTTCCAGCAAACGTTTCAATATCGCTGGAGGAACCTCACATGCATCGCCGCTGTAATAGACCGTCCTGCCATATGTGGTAATCAAGTAGCCATAACATTTTAAGTCTTCTACATGTTTTACAGAAAATGCTTTTACTTCAAATCCGGTGAGTTTTAACAAATCCGGTTTCTGGAATATATAAGCCTCTCTTGCAATTCCCATATGATCCAGTAAAGTGATAAGCGAGCGATTCGGATGAATGACCGTCACCTTCTTCTGTTTTACATAATAGCAATAAGAGATCAGGGACGGAAGACTTCCCACATGATCTGCATGGGTATGTGTAATCAATACATAAATCTCTTCATACTGTTCAAAAATCCCAAGTTCAAAAAGGCGTGCATATACACTCTCTCCACAGTCTAAAAGTACAAATCGTTTTCCATCTTCAATGTAAGCACTGGTATTACCCAGTTGCGGATTAAAAGCAGAGCCACAACCTATAAATTCAAGAATAACAATCACCTCATCTCCATCATTTATATCAATTTTCCAGTGAAATCGTACCTTCCCCAGATGCAGCCAGACTCATAAGCCTGATCCTGTCATATCCAGCCGGAAATAGAACAGATGCTTTAATATCATATTTTCCATTTTCCTTCTGACTCCAATCCACTGAAATAATATCTATCTGTTCTTCCGACAATACACTTCTTAATTCATCAATTCCGGCGCTTTGATTCTTAAGCACCAATTTGACAACTTCACCTTTTCGTTCTTTCCCTGTAAAAACCTCTTGATGAAGCAGGATCTGGGCCAGGACAATGAAAAATGCGGTTACTACTCCGATATAATACAAGCCTGATCCCACTGCCATACCAATTCCTGCTGTAGCCCAAACACCAGCAGCAGTCGTCAAACCGCTTATAGAATTATTTCTTACAAATATAATTCCCGCTCCCAAAAAGCCGATACCGCTGACAATCTGGGCCGCAACACGGGAAGCGTCATAGTCTGGGATATCCGAAAATCCATACTTGGATACAATCATGATCAGAGCCGCCGCAAGCGACACAATTGCATGAGTTCTGATCCCCGCTCCCTTATTCCTGCTTTCGCGTTCATAGCCGATAATGCAACCGCAAATACAAGCGACAACAATCCTGAGCAGCAGCTCTGACTGCGTCATAAAACTGTAAAAATCCATCAGCCTTTCAAACCTCCCTGCGATACTCCGGATACAATCTTGTCTGCCATAAAAATATATATAAGCAGCGTTGGCATAAATACAATCACAACAGAAGCAAACATTCCTGCGTAATCTCCCGTAGTAACCATGGACTGTATCGTAGAATAAAGACCAACGCCAATTGACTTGAGCTTCTTATCATTCGCAAATACAAGAGCCATAAAATATTCATTCCACTTTCCTATAAAGTTAAATATGGTTACAGTCACGATTGCAGGCTGAATAAGTGGAAAGATAATGCTCCAGAAAGTTCTTATCGGCCCACAGCCATCAATTGCCGCTGCTTCTTCATAAGTAACCGAAATATTGTTATAGTAAGACATCAAAAAATATGTAGTAAATGGTATGGAAGTAGCCGTATACAAGATAATCAATGTCAGCCTGGAATTCGTCATGCCAATTGCATTGACTACTGAAATCAGAGGCATAATAATCATAACACTGGGAATCCCCATACCAATTACCATGAGCTTCTGCAAAAAGCGATTTCCCCTGAAGACATAGCGCTGCAAAGCATAGGCAGCTGGAGCAGAGAACAAAATAATCAGAATACAGGATGGAACCGTATAGATCACTGAGTTTACCAGATTCAGCAAAGCATCGTTTGCAAATAATGCCTTTATGTAATTCTCAATATGGAAGCCGGAATGAAGAAGTTTATCAGTAAAAATCTCTTTTGTGGTAGAGAAGGAGGCCAGGACAATCCAGCCAATCACTACAATCGTAAACACAGACCACAAGCCAACCAGTATGTGCGCCGGCAGCGCTTTTAATATTCTTTTTCCTTTTTCTTTATTCATCTGGCTTTCCCCCTAATATTCATATTTCTTATCTTTAACAAGCAAATTGGTTGCTACAAATAAGATAATGATAATAACCGTCATCACCACTGCTGATGATGCCGCCACACCTGCATTTGATTCTACCGACACTTCGGTGCCAAACAGTGCATTATACGTATAAACCATAGGCGTAATCGTAGTAGCGCCGCCAAATACCAGTGATAATGCGAAGAATCCAATCACCTTATTGGACCAAAGAGTCAAAGATGACTTAACTGTACTGGCAATGAGCGGAAAGGTGATATAGATCATCTCATGAAGTCTGTTAGCCCCCTCCAGTCTGGCCGCCTCATAAAAGTCTTCCGGTATCCCTTCAATCGCTGCCATATATGTCAACATATAATAGCCTACCGAACTGAACACATAGGCCACGCACATAGCTGTGAATATGTATGACGGCGAAGTCCACGGAATCTCAGCCAGCCCTTTCAATCCAATGGCATGAAACACTTTTGCAAGCAGGCCAAACTTATTATTAAAAACGTACAGCAGCCACATATAGCCAATAGCAATTCCCGAGATAACATTCGGCAGGTAAATAATCGTCCTGTAAATACCTTTCCCTTTAATTCCTCCAACCAAAAGCACCGCAAACAGAAAAGCCAGTCCCAATGCCGCAATTCCACAAAACAGCCAGATCTTGGCAATATTAATCATGGATATACGAAACAATGGTGTAGAAAATAGTTTTGTAAAATTATCCAGCCCCACAAACGACCATTGGGAAATCGGAGTCGTTACATTGGACATTTGAAACAAGCTCATTGCCGTAGTTCTCACCGTAGGATAAAGAAAAACAAACATATATAGCAAAAAAGCCGGTCCCAGGAAAATAAACAGTGTACTTTTTTTTGTTTTCATAGAATATACCTCCTCCAATGGTTCGTCACATCTGTTTTTGTGAGTAACCGCAACAGTACGGCTGCCGCATTTTAGTTAAAAACGGCAGCCCATTCTGTTTTTTTATTATTTCGGTCTGCACTCGCTAATAAACTGTTCTGCAGTGATCTGCCCTGCATACAACTTGATACATGCAGTTTCTATAATTGGCTGTGTATCACTATTCATGCGGATAGCCGTCTGAGACGGATAGCGGTAGGTCAACTGATCAAACACCGTCTTTGCATCTTTTAAAGCTTCCGGCCATTGGGCATCATTTGACATCGGTATAGCCGCAGCTTCTTCCGACATCTTTTGATCCCATTCGCCTGTGGTCAGATACACAGCAAATGCGAATGCCGTATCTGGATTTTGACACTGATTATTTATAGCAATTCCATAGGAACCGTAAGCGCCTGCTTCCAGACCGTCTACACCACCCGGAACCGTGGTAAATGCAAATTCTCCCCAATTAAAATCAGAACCTGCCGTATCCTTCACCTCGTTTGGAAGCCATGTTCCATTTAAGTACATAGCTATCTTTTCTTCCAGCACCATCTCCTGCTGCCCTAAAGGAAGCGTATTGGACCCCACATTCGATGCAAAATATCCCTTCGCTACCATATCCTCGAATACTTTTGCCGTTTCAAGCACTGCCGGATCATCCCACAATTCACCTGTTGTATCGTAAGCCAGCTTCTCAACAAAATCATTTCCTTTTAATCTGGAAAGATAATAGCCAAACATATTCTCCGCATATTTGTCATCCGTAGTAATTGGCGTATACCCTGCGTCTTTCAGAGTTTGACAAACCTCCGTAAATTCCTCCCATGTAGTAGGAACTTTGGTTATTCCCGCATCCTCGAATATAGTTTTGTTGCAGAACCACATGAATGCCTGCGGACAATACGGAACGTAATACAGCTTATCATCACCGATCTGGCGGGCCAGTGAAACCATGGAGGGCATAATTACATCTATGTACTTCTCACCGTTTGTGGTGGGATACGTCTGTTCATAATAATCATCCAACGGAATAATCGTATCCATCCAGTATGCCTGAATATTATCTGCATTCGCATCGTACATATCAATCTGTTGTCCGCCCTGCAGCGCTGGATTAACCAGCTTTCGGTTATCTCTTCCATTAAATGTCAGATCAATCTTCACCTCCGGATATAATTTCATAAACTCCGCTGCCGCTGCTTCTATTACTTTAGCCTGAGGTTCTGTAGAGTTCCAGCTTGACCAGTAACTTAAAGAGCCGGAATACTGTGGACCGCCGGCTGTCTCCTCCACTCCGCTTTCCTCTTTCACCTTTTCCGTCTGCTCTGTCTTTGCCGCCGTCGTATCCGCACCTCCATTAACAGTTGACGAACTTCCACAGCCTGCCAGGGTCGATGTACAGACAGCTGCCAGAACCGCTGCTGTAGTGAGTTTTTTTAATACCTTCATCTTCATCCTCCTCAATATGTTTTTGCGTTAAAATATCTTACGATTTTGTTATATCACTTTTATTATAACGTGTCAATATATTTTTTATTATTTTTGTTAGTTTTTCTTTCTTTTATTTATTATTATTTGTGACATTCTTTATTTTAAAGCATTTATGTCAATTAAATCGTTATAAATATTAAGTTTTTAATTGTTAAGTTTTTTTGTGTTACAAAATTTTATCTTTACTTACGTAATTTTCCTTGACAATACATGGGAACGGTTCTATTATAACGTTATAAAATTTCTTTTTTAATGGAGGATACTATGAAATTACAATTAAACGGAACCGGTGCATCTGAAGCTTTTCCATCTCTATTTTGTACCTGTAAATACTGCACAGAAGCAAGAGAGCTGGGAGGTAAAAATCTTCGCCGGCGCACAAGCTCATGCATTGACGAAAAAATTCTTATCGACTTTTCTGCCGACACGTATGCACTCAGTACACAAGCACACGTTGATTTAAGCAAAATTCATCATCTTATTGTAACCCATTCTCATGCAGACCATTTTTTTCCTACAGATTTTCACTATCTACTCCCCCCTTTCTGCATTGAACCGCATCCTTTCACGATATACGGAAATTCATCTGTCCATAAAAAATTCAAAGAAGAGCATAGAGACAATGCGGCACTGCTCTCGCATGTAAAGTTCTGCGAATTGACAGGAGGCGTACCGTTTTTCATTGATGATTATAAGATTACTCCTGTGTCCACGCTGCACGATGCAAAAGAGGACTGTTTTATTTACATTGTGGAAAAAGATTCCAGAGAACTGCTCTACGCTCACGACAGCACCTTCTTTCCTGAAGAAACATGGCGCCATCTGAGTAGTCACCGTTTTTCTCTGGTCGTCTTAGATTGTACCAGTATAGAAGTCGGACACCATTTTCCAAATCACATGGGGCTCCCTGATAATATACTGGTAAAAGAACGGATGCAAAAAGAAGGCATGGCCAATGAAAATACCCGGTTTGTCATCACTCATTTCGCCCATACCTTTAATCCGCTTCACGAACATACAGATTCCCTGGCCCGTACTAACGGTTTCATCGCCGCATTTGATGGAATGGTACTGGATATCTAATATTTCTGCAAAACAAAAAAACGGAAGGCATGTAACTATACGACGTCTTCCGTTTTACTTTAAAATGATGTTAATTTAATAAATCACGTTCTATAGCCTTCTGCGCAGTATCCAGCGCCTCTCCCGGCTCCATTACACCGACGCTCACGTTCTTTACAGCAGTCCCCAGAATGCTTAAAAATTTCCGTTCATTAAATGGTTTCATCTGATCCGGCGGCCGACGCCGGGTCTCTGACATAGCGAAACAATCTTTCGATAATTCGAGCCATGGAAAAACATCAACAATATCGTATATCTCATACGTTTTATTACAGGGAGAGACGCTTCCAAGCGCCGCCAGCGCCGAGGCCACCGGTTCCCTGGTCATCCATTTGATAAACGCCAGAGCATCCTCCGGATGACGACTCTTCTTTGCAATCCCCAATGATCCTCCTCCTATCAAAGGATTCCTCCCTGGAACAAAAGCACACCCCACTTTATCAATGATTTTTGACTGATACCCCAGAATCTCGGAGGCATAATTGCTGAACATAATGGACATTGCCACATCTCCATCGGAAAAAGCCTTTGCTGAATCCGTCCACCACGGCACATTGGCTGGACCGATGCACTTCATAGACTTCATCAAATCATGCAGGGCGCGCACTCCAATTTCATTGTTGATCTCAATATGTCCATTCTCCTGGTAAAGATTTTTCTGGTAGCTGAAAAATCTGGTAAGGAATTCTGTCGCTGCCACCCCCGTATTTCCAAGAGTCAGACTGGTGCCATACCGAACCGGCGAATTGCCATTCATTTTTTTAGTAAAAAAACCTGCAATCCGATTAAATGCCTCAAAGCTTTCCGGAACCTTCAACTCTTCACGATACATCTCCTGATACTGGCGCCTCATCGCCACATTTTCAAACAAATCCTTGCGGTAAAAAAGCAACTGGGCGCTGGGCGTCACGGGAAGTGCATAGACCCTTCCATTTACTTTGGAATATTTGTCCGTAAGCGCCGGTATATATTCCGGAAATATCTCAGAAATATCAGGATCAATCTCATCAATCGGAAGCAGTATTTTATCAGCAAACCACGACAGCCATGTCACATCAATTCGAAAAACATCAAATATTCCGAAATCTTCACAATTCACAAACGCCTCATATATTTCATCATAAGAGAATACTGCTATCTTTACCTCTGTTCCCGTCTTCTCTGTGTAAAGTCTGGCAAGGCCTTTCATGGCAAGCGCTTCCGGACTCTCCAGGGCCAATACATTCAGACACTTCGTCCCGGGTTTTTTCAGTTCTATCTGGTGCCACTTTCTCTGTCCATCATTATCCATGATGTGGTTTTCCAGCTTCGGTTTGTCCTTTATGGATTTAATCAGATTCTCTGCCACCTCTCTACCGAGATAACTATAGTTCAATTCATACTTGCTATAGTCTTTTTCAGGCAGTGTGAAGACCGGAGCAAGCGTGTGTATGGGCAACTCATCTTTTCCGGAAAAAGAGTTCCTTATCTGTCGTATTTTATCCGCAAAGCCGATATTCGTCGTAAAAACCGCATCAACTTTCCTTTCCCCGATCAATGCAGTCAAGACCGTATGGGAGATTCTTCCCGCATCCGTGGAAATGTGGGTTACCGTGCAATCCCCCCCTACCTTTACCATCTGCTTAAATGCTTCTGCAAACTCATTTTCATTCGAAAAACGTGTGGAACCAGTAAATACTAAAATATCCTGATACCCTCTTCTCACGGCAGATTCCGCCATCTCCCGACCTGCTGCAGAGTAGTCGAAACCATAATAATCAGCCGTAAACTGGGGCCTCCGCTCAACAAAGCAGACATTAGTAAAACCGGCCTGCCCATACTTGTTTTCAGAACCTTCCAAACACGAAAACACCGCTATCCCTTCACTCATTGCAGATTTTGCCTGCTGAATCAGAAGAAGTTCCTCCTCCGGATTATCATTAGATATAAGAATATTTGTAGTATAGCCATTTTTGATCGCATAAGCCCTCAGACTGGTATAAAAATCGCGATAATGCCTGAACTGAATATTAGGCAAAATAACCGCTATAATATTGCTGCTCCCCTTCCTCAACATCTTTGCTTTTTCGTTGATAGTAAAACCCAACTGCTTTGCAGCCTCTTCTACTACCTTTATTTTTTCACTGCTAACATTTCCCTTCCTGTTCAGAACATTTGAAACTGTCCCCTGGGAAACACCCGCCAGATTTGCTACATCTAATATTGTCGCCATACGATATCCACATCCCATCTGTTTTATAACGTTACAAACTTATAATTCTATCATAACACATTTTCTTTTCTTCTGTAAAGAAGGTAAGGACACATAAATACTTAGCAATCAAATTTACTTGTCTGATTTAGTATGGAATAAAGTTAATTACCAGGCAGATTAGGTCAGTTTACAAGGAACTACACGCAGACCACGAAACGGGGGCTGCTGACAACAAATAAAGGCTGAGTATCAAGCACCGGGAAAGTGCGGGATATTCAGCCTGTTTTGTTGTCAGGGGTTTCCAAAGGGGCTTGCCCCTTGGCACACGACTTTGCTCGCAAAGTGTAGTGTGTTATACGCTCTGTCGGCGTTGCCGTGAAAATGCCGTTGCCGCCGGAGAGGGCAAGGGCATTTGAAGCGGCAGGAAAGCAGGGCTGTGATTGCGTGGCGTGGAGCCGCAAACGCAGGACTGGTTTTATCAGCAGACAGGGCGTATATGAAAGCCCCCGTTCCTCGTCCCACGCCGGACTTCGGGACAAAATGTCCCGAACTTGTGGACACACTCACGAAAAAACAGACGGATTTTTCTCTCAAAATTGAAATGGGCGGGAAGCCGTTTTAGGGCTTTGCTATTTCCCCGATAAACTTGAAGTTGTACTTATGCACAGGCAATCAAGCATCCCGTTTAATCAAAGCGGCATCGGAGTCCGGGCAATCACAATGACTGCCAAAACAGCGCCCGCAAACGCTGCTGCGCCGATAACTGCCGCCGTTTTTTTGCTGAGGTTCTTCTTTACTGCCTTACAGATTAGCATGGCGCAAACCACGCAAACAGCCGCAACCGCAAGCGCAATAACCAGCGTCTCCCATAACCATGAAAGTTCGTATAATATTCTCATTCGCTCACCATACCTTTCTCTTGCAAACTGGAAGTTACTTTTTCATATACACGCCTTTGCCAAATCCCGATTTATCCCTTTACTTTCTCCCCCGCTGCGGTTTTGGGTTTTTCAGCAAGTCCGACTTCTGCGCAATCCTTTTCAGCCACTTTCTTTCTTCCTCCGACAGCTTCCCATAGTTCAGCTTGAGCCGTTTACAGATAAACGCCATCGCCGCCTGTTCCGGGTCGCTGCCCGGAGTGGACGCTGCTTCTGCGGCTTGCAAAAAATCTTCCAGAGGATTGTCCTCCGGGACGCTGAAAAAATCGTCCTTATGGGCTTCCCGCAGGTCAAGGGCTATGCCGTTTATGTCCTGCTGTATTACATAGCGGCAAAAGCTGTCATCGTCAATATGGGCGGCGATAAGCTGCCTTAGCTGCGGGTCGGACAAGCCGGGATTGTGCTGCTTCATAATGGTTGCGCTCATAATATCCACAATGGCATTTGCGCTCTGTACCTGCTTGACTGCCGTTCCGTTCACATAGATTTCAAGGTCAGCCATGAGCCGGGGGAAATCCGGGTGTACCGCCAGTTCACACAAGAGGAAATTATCCACCAGCCCGCTTTTCAACAGTTCAATCATATCATCACTCACACGCAGGTCTGCAAGATCGGCGTTTGGGTGATTTTTTGTTTCGGACAGCCCCAGCAGGTAATCGGCGGTCACGCTGTAAAACTTCGCCAGCTTGATAAGGGCATAGTGGCTGATGTCCTTAAAATCCTCCGCTTCATAACTGCCCAGCGCAGACTTGGAGAGGTGGGTCTGCTCCGCAAGCTGTTCCAGCGTCAGCCCACGCTCTACACGCAGGTCTTTTAGGCGCTCTTGAATGGTTAAAGCCATATTTTGTTCCTCATTATATTGCCGTTATCATATTTTCTAACTTAAATCTTTCGAGCTGCGGAATGTTCTTGGCAGAAATATTTAGGCCATATTCTGGTTTCGACTTTTTACCCTCGTATGAATGGTAAACAAAAGTATTACTACTGTCGTTATCCCATGTGGTCGCAGGAATTAAATATTCTATGGGGTGTTCGCCATCATTTAGCAAAAGCAAGAACAAGTAAAGTGATTGGTCTGAAATATCAAAATATTCCTCCCGCATAAAAACATAGCCTGTTCCTTTGCGAATGGCTTTAACTTGAAACTTCAAAAATCCTCTCTTGCTTTCTGCAATAAAATCTATTCCATGGTCATCAACCTCGGAAGTATAAATGCTCACTCCATAAGAGGCTAATGACATTTTTGCGTAGTATTCACAGAACGTCCCCAGCTTTTGCCGGGTGAGGTCACTTCTTGACCAATTTAGGTTATACATTTCATTTCCACCTCCTGCTACATTTCTCTTTTTCATTCTACCACAATTCCGAGAGCGTGGAAATAGGCAGTTTTTTTGGCGGATTTCCTACCTCTTGGATATACGGGACGAACGGTCATTTAGGTGTAGACTTAGGGTAGTTCATCGATGGACAGCACCTTGAAAACCGAATGACCGTCCGAAAAGAAATACCCCGGCCGGGGAAGCACCGCAAGGAGACGGACTTCTGGACACTTTGTCCAGAGGTCACTTCGGGACAAGTGTCCAGAAGCTGCGGGGAGCGTGCCAACGCCGGAACACGCCGCAGGAATGGGGCAGGAAGCCTTTTCGGGGCGAACGGCAAAAGCGAAAAATGGAGGGAACGCATGAGAGATAACCCCTATAAAGACTTGCCACCGCTGGAACGCAGGCCGGACGGTTCCCTTTACCGCATGACCCCAGCGCAGCGGAAACAGGCAAACGCCCTGATCCGCCGGGAGTGCTGCTGTTATGAGGACGGGAACTGTATGTTCCTTGACGATGGGGACACCTGCACCTGTCCGCAGACGGTTTCTTTCTCGGTCTGCTGTAAGTGGTTCCGCTGGGCGGTTTTGCCGCTGGACAAGACGCTGGAAGCGGAGATTTTCCGGGATAAGGACTTGAAACGCTGTGCGGTCTGCGGCGGTGTGTTCGTCCCTAAATCCAACCGGGCAAAGTACTGCCCCGACTGCGCCGCCAGAGTTCACAGGCGGCAGAAAACAGAAAGTGAACGGAAAAGGAGGTCTACTGTGGACAGTTAGGGGCTGAAAAGTCCTTGATTTTCAAGGCTTTGCAAGCACAGAACAGGGGCAGGCAATAGAAACTACCGTCTGCCCCCGGAAACAGGCTTCTAACCGTCCACAAAACACGATATGGCAAACACCATTTATATCCATCAGCCGGAAAAGGCGGTCAGCTTTACCCGGCTTCCCAATTTCCTTTTTGAAGCCCCCACATTCACACCCCTGTCCAACGAAGCAAAGGTTCTGTACGCCTTTATCCTGCGCCAGACAGACCTATCCCGAAAAAACGGCTGGGCAGATGAATACGGGCGGATTTACCTCTACTATCCCATTAACGAGGTAGTGGAGCTGCTCCACTGCGGGCGGCAGAAAGCGGTCAATACCCTGCGGGAGCTACAATATGCCGGACTGGTGGAAATCCAGAAGCAGGGCTGTGGAAAACCCAACCGCATTTATCCAAAATCCTATGAAGCGGTTTCAAACACCGACTTCAAGAAATCCGGTTATGGAACGCCGGAGGACTGAAAACCGCACTCATAGAGTACGATAATCAATCCTCTTGAAGTACGAAAACCGGACGGTATATAGAAATACAGAGATTAAAACGATTTTATTTATATCTATTCCATTCCAATCCTATCAGAGATAGTTTCGGCGGGATTTTCCCTGTGGAAAACCCGCTGGAAAAGAATGGAACGAGGAAAGGAGCAGAATGGCACAACACGCAATCTTGCGGTTTGAGAAACACAAGGGCAACCCGGCAAGGCCGCTGGAAGCCCATCACGAACGGCAAAAGGAACAGTACGCCAGCAATCCCGACATTGACACCAGCCGGAGCAAATACAACTTCCACATTGTTAAGCCGGAGAGCAGGTACTACCACTTTATACAGAACCGTATTGAACAAGCTGGCTGCCGCACCCGTAAGGATAGTACCCGGTTTGTGGATACGCTGATTACCGCCAGCCCGGAGTTTTTCAAGAAGAAGCCCCCAAAGGAGATACAGGAATTTTTCCATAGGGCGGCTGATTTCTTAATCGGGCGGGTAGGCCGGGAAAATATCGTATCGGCAGTGGTACACATGGACGAGAAAACACCCCACCTGCATTTGGTCTTTGTCCCTCTGACAGAGGACAACCGCCTGTGCGCTAAGGAGATTATCGGCAACAGAGCCAATCTCTCAAAATGGCAGGACGATTTTCACGCCTATATGGTGGAGAAATATCCCGACTTGGAGCGTGGGGAAAGTGCCAGCAAGACAGGCAGGAAGCATATCCCCACCCGTCTGTTCAAGCAGGCGGTCAATCTATCCAAACAGGCAAGAGCCATTGAAGCCACGCTGGACGGCATTAACCCGCTGAATGCCGGAAAGAAAAAAGAGGAAGCCCTCTCCATGCTGAAAAAGTGGTTCCCACAGATGGGGAATTTCTCCGGGCAGTTGAAAAAATACAAGGTCACAATCAATGACCTGTTAGCGGAAAATGAAAAGCTGGAAGCAAGGGCAAAAGCCAGTGAAAAAGGCAAGATGAAAGATGCGATGGAACGGGCAAAGCTGAAAAGCGAACTGGACAATTTACAGCGGCTGGTTGACCGTATCCCGCCGGATATACTGGCGGAACTGAAACGGCAGCAGCGGCAGCATGGAAAGGAAAGGTGATTTTATAAGTACCACTATCAGATACAAAAAGGAAACGGAAGTCGTGACTTTTCAAGGCAGGGAAATCACGCTGGAAAACCTCTCCCCGGTGTTCACGCCGGAGCAGGAAGCGGCAAAACGCCGGGAACTGGAACAGCAACTTTATGAGGTGTTCCGCAAGTATGCCGACAAACGGCAGAGTGAGGAAGCCGGGGCATAAGGTTTTCCAAAGCCATCGTTGATTTGCGGGGCTGCTGACGGTATAATAAAGGTGTCAGCAGCTCCGTTTCTTTTTTAAGAAAAGGAGCGACAATATGAATAATCGAATAGACGCAATCTATGCAAGGCAATCGGTAGACAAAAAGGACAGCATTTCCATTGAAAGCCAGATTGAATTTTGCAAATACGAGTTGAAAGGCGGTAACTGCAAGGAATACACAGACAAGGGGTACAGCGGCAAGAACACAGACCGTCCGAAGTTTCAAGAACTGGTGCGGGACATCAAGCGGGGCTTGATTGCAAAAGTCGTGGTTTACAAACTCGACCGTATCAGCCGTTCCATTCTGGACTTTGCCAACATGATGGAGCTGTTCCAGCAGTACAATGTGGAGTTTGTGTCCTCTACGGAAAAGTTTGATACCTCCACCCCGATGGGGCGGGCTATGTTGAATATCTGTATTGTGTTCGCCCAGTTGGAACGGGAAACGATACAGAAGCGGGTAACGGACGCATACTATTCCCGCAGTCAGCGGGGCTTCAAAATGGGCGGCAAGGCTCCTTACGGCTTCCACACCGAGCCTATCAAAATGGATGGTATCAATACAAAAAAGCTGGTGGTAAATCCAGACGAAGCGGCAAATATCCGGCTGATGTTTGAGATGTATGCTCAGCCCACAACCTCCTACGGGGACATTACCCGGTACTTTGCCGAACAGGGGATTTTATTCAACGGCAAAGAGCTGATACGCCCCACGCTGGCGCAGATGTTACGCAATCCTGTCTATGTGCAGGCAGACCTTGATGTGTACGAATTTTTCAAAAGTCAAGGGACGGTCATTGTCAATGACGCTGCCGATTTTACTGGCATGAACGGCTGCTATCTGTATCAAGGGCGAGATGTGAAGCCCAGCAAAAAGAACGACTTGAAAGACCAAATGCTGGTACTGGCTCCCCATGAGGGCATTGTTCCCTCCGACATCTGGCTGACCTGCCGCAAGAAGCTGATGAACAACATGAAAATCCAGTCTGCCCGAAAAGCTACCCATACATGGCTGGCGGGAAAAATCAAGTGCGGGAACTGCGGGTATGCCCTTATGAGTATCTTCAATCCCTCCGGCAAGCAATACCTTCGCTGTACGAAACGGCTGGATAACAAGAGTTGTCCGGGGTGCGGGAAAATCATTACTTCGGAACTGGAAGCGGTTGTTTATCAGCAGATGATAAAGAAACTGGCAAGCTACAAGACGCTGACAGGCAGAAAGAAAGCGGCAAAGGCAAACCCTAAAATTGCCGCCCTGCAAGTGGAACTTCTCCATGTGGACAGCGAGATTGAAAAGCTGGTGGACAGTCTGACGGGTGCAAACAATGTTCTGCTCTCCTATGTGAATGTGAAGATAGCGGAACTGGACGGGCGCAAACAGGAACTTGTGAAGCAGATAGCCGAGTTGACGGTGGAAGCCATCAGCCCGGAACAGGTCAATCAGATTTCCGGCTACCTCGACACATGGGACAATGTATCCTTTGACGACAAGCGGCGGGTGGTGGATTTGATGATTACCACCGTTGCCGCTACAAGCGACAGCTTGAACATCACATGGAAAATCTGATGGGTGGAACCCCTCCCGTCAGATACCTACCCTGTGTAGTCCCTTGTAAACTGTACTTTACATTTGTATAAATAATATCTTTTCCGCTTTTATATAAACTTCAACTGTTTATTCATGGTGGTATCAAATTGGCCCCCTCCCCAGGCCAATAAGAAATATAATATAATGCAATAAAACTAATAATCTTAATGTTACAATAGCCAGGCCATCTTCTAAATATTGAAATAGATGTTAATGCATCTTCCATAGTATGTGGTTTATTTCTATTCTCTTTTCTTATATGCACCTTTTTCTTTGTTTCCTCATTTAATTCTTTTGATTTACTTATTCCCGCAAAACAAAGTATATAGAGATTTGATGTCTGCCCATTATTTTTCTCGCGAAAACGACTCTCTTTTTTAACAAAACCACTAACCGTTAATTCCTTTAATGCCCTCTTAACCGTAGACACACTAATATGTAATTCCTGGCTCATGGTAGAAATTGCCGGATAACAAGTTCCTTCTTTATTCGAACGATCAATTAGGTACACAAGTACTTGCAAAGCCCGGCTCTTTAACGTGGATTTATAAGCAATCTGTTTCATTTCATACTGATTCATCAAATCTCCTCCTCGCTGTTCACATCTATTTTCCCGTTATATAAGGTTTTATAATCGTCTTAAATATACTTCCATTTATCACTCCATCAAAACAATCTGGCTGATATTCCATAAACAGCACCCGATGCTTATCTGTAGAAAACGAGTCTTCATAAGCTCGTCGATGCTCCTGGACTACAAATGAAAAAAGAATAGTGGCGCACTGATCCTCATACTGTTCCAACAGCTTCAAAGTATGAGGGAGCTCATAAGGCTTTGTCCCACATACCAATAATAAGATATCTGGCATTGTTTTTGGCTCTCCAATGCCAAAATCAGTTACGACAAACGAATACTCCTGCGTAGACTGCTGCCTATAATATCCCACCTTATCCATAACAAATCCCTCATCTTTCGGCACCATTTCATAATCTATCGCTAAACATTCCATATGCCCCGATTCATTTGCCTCCACATAGCAGGAACGGCCGCCTACCTCCGT